>WNFR01004891.1_pt1 | contig 15074 bp, 10 predicted proteins | sample 5400221 | NCBI WGS metagenome assembly WNFR01 (sample SAMN13153357, study PRJNA577476) | soil metagenome | isolation source: 40 cm soil under Madrone tree | place: USA:California | collected 2016-06-14 | reverse complement strand
CGGGCGTGTGCAGCACCCGCAATCCAAAAGCTTTGAGCTGCTGGTCCACCTCTGCCGAGAAGATCGAATCACGGTCATGGATCAGGAAACGGTAGGGATGATCGCTGGGGATCGCTTCGCGAAGCTGCTGCGAGGTCCAAGCTGCCGTTGGATGCGCGGTGACGTTGCAATGCACGATGCGCCGTGTCCCGACCTCCATCAGAAGGAACACATAGAGAGTTCGAAACCGAGCCGTCACCACGACCAGGAAATCACAGGCGACGATTGACTGGGCGTGATTGCGGACAAACGTCCTCCAGTTCTGCGAAGAGGACCTCCGGTGGCCCCGTCGCTCCGGCTCGGGAGGCCAATAGGCGCGTACCGTACGTGGAGAAACATAGATACCCAGCTTCACGGACAGCTCCGCTGACATGCGCGCTTGTCCCCAAGTCGGATTCTCTTGTGCCATTTGCACGATGAGTTTGCGGATGTTCTCAGGAATTCGTGGCCGACCAGCTTGCGACTTCCCTTTCCAAAACAACTGGAAACTCTTGCGATGCCAGCCGATCAGGGTCTCGGGTTTGACGATGACCAAGGCCTCTTTCCAATTGCATAGTCGAGACCAGAGGATTAGGGAGAAACGGGCGGAGTCGTTCAATCGTCTTGGTTGGACCTGTCTCTCCTGATAGAAGGCCAGCTGCTTTCGCAGAAACAGGACTTCCGCGCTGAGGGCTGTGCGCGAGCGGAACAGGAGACGGAAGAAAAGAAGCCCGTCCATGACCAGATCGGTGATCAAGATAAGCAGAGAATCCAGTGAGCGCTTAGCGTTCGGAAAGAATCGAAGCATGGGCTTTCAGGATGGCACAGGGTCAATCAGGCTGAGGGGTATTTTCTGCCAGCCGAGCTGGCTTTCCGGGTTTTCCAAGTCCCGTAAGCCGAACAAATAAGTGCCAACATCTCTGTCAGATGGGAGCTGGATGGAATTCTTGCGTACCACAACGGTAGTCCAACAACCCGAACATGGAAAGGCCCGATTTGGAGGCTCTCTGCCGCCTGCGGCCGGATGACGGGCAAACAGGAAGGAATCCCAAGGTAAGAGTTGCCGACAAACCAGGAGTTACCAGTCGCTGCCAGAACGAATAGCTTGTGGAAAGGGATTTCCAACCATCTTTCTAACTTAGCAGCGGACAAAGCGGTTTTGACGATAACTTCAGAGTGCAACTGGTCCAGAATCGTCGGAATCAGTTCCACAATTCAGCGTTCCTAGCTCGCCGCGGACGCGACTCTACACAAGGGCACGCGGGCGTGGACCGTCGTGCCCTGTTGGGGTTGCGAGTCGATGGAAAGCTGCCCATCCACCAACTTCAGCCGCTCCCTCATACTGACAACGCCGAGCCCGTGTGTTTTCATTGACTCTTCAACGTCAAAACCGGATCCCGAATCACGCACCGTCAGGTGGATCTCATCCGACGCGTATCGCAGCTCTACATCGAACTGCCGCACGCCGCTGTGCTTGACCGCATTTTGCAGGGCTCCCTGTAAGACGCGGAAAAGGCAAAGAGAAATGTCAGGCGGCAATGATTTCGGCAAGTCAGCGATTTTAAATTCAATCTCCACCTTCTGCTGTTCGCCGAATTCCTTGCAGAATCCTCTCATGGCCGCAGCGATGCCCAGATATTCCAGTTTTGACGAATGCAACTCGTGCGACATGAATTGCACATCGGTCCCTATCTCGGAGATCTGATTCTTCAGTTCACCAATGCGGCTATGGACTTCATCAGGCAAATCGGGAGAGCTTTGCCGGAGCTGTTCTAACTTGATGGTCAACAGTGCGACACGTTGGCCGATGTCGTCGTGAAGCTCTCTGGCGATCCGGGTTCGTTCCTTCTCCTGTGCCTCAATCAACCTGCGGCTCACGCTGGTGAGGGCCGCTTCCGCCAGCTTGCGCTCGGTGACGTCCATCATGGTACACACGAATTGCTCCACATCCCCAGATGCGTTCAAGACAGGATGGCCGACGGTGTGAGTGTATTTGAGAGTGCCGTCCGGAAGAAGGGTTCGGTGTTCCCCTTCGTAATCCGACTTTTCACTGATTGCGCGATCGGTTATCTGTCGCCAGTGGGCTCGGTCCTCAGGATGCATGCGCTCCAAGCGTTTTTCCCAAGCCGACGGGCCCTCTTTTGGATCAAAGCCATATATGCGATACCATTCCTCGGAGAGATTCACGGCGCTTCTTCCTGCTACCTGCCAGGCGGCACTCCCGGTATGCGTGAGTCTTTGCGCTTCTCCTAAGTACGCCGCGCTCTCCTTGAGCATCTTTTCCACCTGCTTTGCTGCGGTGACGTCCATCACCGCTCCTACAAATTCGATGCCGGCTGATTCATCTCTCAATGCATGAGCCACAACATGGACATATTTGAGGAAACTATCCGGCATCACCAATCGATATTCATGGTCAAAATCTTTCCCTTCCTGCTCCGCCCGCTCGATTGTCTGTTGCACCAGAGCCGCGTCTTCCGGATGAACTCGTTGGAGGACCAGTTCCACGGTCGGTGTTATGGTTGGGTCGTATTGGAAGATTCGAAAAGTTTCCTCTGACCAGATGATCTCGCCGGTAGATGGCTTCCAGCCGAAGCTACCCGTGTGACTGAGCCTTTGCGTTTCAGCTAAGTGCGCCTCGCTTCGCCGGTCGACACTCCGTCGTGCGGCCATAATGCTGTTTGCATTCTCCAGATCCACAGAGAGCGGTAGCTTGTTTTCATGGCCCTTCGCGGACAGAAGTCACCTCGGATAAGATACTCCGCGAGTTTCGTGCCCAGCACACGCGCCCGTATCTTGGCGAAGGCGGCACCCCAGCGAAGCGGTCCTCACACATTGCGACAACCGCAATGCTAACTAATGAATGTGGCGACTACGTTCCTCATCTAGCCAGTAGTTTATCGTCAAATCTCTGGAGAGTCTAGCCGTTGCCCGACAACTGTTTAAACCACGCCATAACGCTCAAAACTACAGCCCGGCGAATTCTTGTCGGATGACGGGCAACTCGGAAGTTGTGTTTCCTTTCTCGGAACAGATTCTGCTCGTCTCGTCGGCAGCGGGCTTCGCATCCCGACCATGAAAATTCTCGGGGGCAATAAGGGGGCACTAAGAATTCCGTCTCTTTCCTTTCAGTTACTTAGAAGGCCAGGCTGCACCGCAAAACTCCTTTGTTTCCAATAAACTAGTAGTTTCGATCCCCACCGCCCCTACCAACATCTCCTTTGTGAATGGAAAACTTGACTCCTCTCGCTCAGCCCAAATCTTCGCCGCCTGGCTGCGGCCACTGTTCCGAAAGGACTGGGTGGTCTACTCGAAACCACCTTTCGGTGGCCCGGACTATGTGCTCCAACGACAGCGCAGCCAAAGGGAACGCGAGGCTCTGTCCATAGCGAACAGTGTTTGCAGAAAGCATTTTCCCAAAGAAGTTCGGCATCCTCATTTTCACCGGAGGAATTATATATCGGCCGCTGCCCACTACATGGTTATTTTGGGGCCTCGTCGAGGATCGCTTCGGCCTTGGGGTCCCAGTAGTTTCTCTTCCCGGACCAATAGGCGCGCGTGGCCATCATACAGGCTACGGAGTGCGCAAATCCGTGGTGCACAGTCGCGTTGGGCTGTTTGCGGCTGCGCAAGCAATCGAGCCAGTTAGTCATGTGCGAGGGTTCCTCATCTCCCATTCCCATGGGAGGAAGAGTCGTCTCTCCGGGTAGCAGAACGTCTTTGACTGCCCGCCGGGAGTCGACGGTCAGGTCGTCTTCGTGATTGCCCTTCTCCTCGACGGTCTGCCATCGCGGGCTGCCCTCGCCTCCGGTATTGATCAGCGTGGCCTTTTTCCCCATGATCCGCGTAAAGCTAGGAGCGTCGTTGCCAAAGCTTGTCGAGTAGCTCACCAAGAAACCGTTCGCATAGGTGAAGAGCGCCTGGAAAGTATCCGGATTCTCCCGGCCATCCTGCCAGGCAAAGATGCCGCCATTCGCCACGACGGAAAACGGATAGTTCACGTCCATGAAGAAGTGGCAGAGATCGATGCCGTGGCTCATCCACTGGTCGGCGATGCCGCTGGAAAAATCCTTGTAGAGGCGAAACTCAAAATGAAGCTGCGGATCGAACGGCCGGTAGGGCTTGGTCATCAGCCAGGCGCGCCAGTCCGTGTCCTGTTCGCGAATCATCTTTACTTCGGGACGCCCGCGCCAGCGAGGCCCATGATAGTTCCACACAATCTCGTATTTAGTGACATCGCCGAAAACGCCGGTGCGGATCAGGTCGCGCGCAGCAAGCTGATACGGTTCGCTGCGGTGTTGCGTGCCAACCTGAACGATGAGATTCCGGGCCACGACGGCGTCGCGCGCCCCCTTGACCTCTTCGAGAACGTTGCCCATGGGCTTTTCGCAGTAGGCGTCTTTGCCCGCTTCTGCCGTCAGCTTCAATATCGGCGAATGCGAATGTTCGGGCGTGGAAATCATCACCGCGTCAACGTCCTTGAGCGCCAGCAACTCCTCCGGATGCTTAAGAGCCCGCGGCGCCTTGCCGTAGTATTTTTGATTGGCCGCCACGGCGCGGTCGAGGTTGTGAGTCCACACGTCGCAGACCGCAGATACCTCGACGTTTTTCTTATCTTTCAGAAACGCCACAATCCCATCGAGTTCTGTACCGCGGTTTCCGACTCCGATGTGTCCGAGCGAGATCCGATCATTCGCCCCGACGATGCGGGAGTAAGAAAGCGCCGTACTGCTCATAGCCGCGCTTCCTGCGGCCACGGCCGCGCTTTTCTGCAGAAACTCTCTCCGGTTAATCTTGCTGTCTGAGCTGTCCATATTCATTTCCCCCTGGTTTGAATTATAAGCCCCGGCGGAACAAGGGTTCCTGTTCCGCCAGGGGCCCTTGAGTTACCAGATCAGCTTCAGCGCGAACTGGAGCTGGCGGTTGCCGGCACTGCCAACTGTGCTACTGATCGTGTTGAACTCACCAAAAGTAGGGTTGTTTGGGTCGCTGATTGAGTCTTGAAATGGGTTGGGCATGGAAAAAATCGGATGATTCAGGAGGTTAAAGGCCTCGAAGCGGAACTGGAGCTTCAACCGCTCGGTAATCGTAGTGGTTTTCATGGAGCTGAAGTCGAAGCTCACGTACTTTGGTCCACGCAAGACACTGCGGCCGGCATTGCCAAACACTTCCGCGGAAGTAGGAAACGAAATCGCGGCAGTGTTCCACCAGTCTAGAAGCTGCTTCGGGCCAGCGTTGGGGTTTCCAGTGATGTCGCAGTTGTCCTGCTCGAAATTGATGTTGTTAACGGCGTCGTCGCTGGCATTGAGGCAGGAAACGGGGAAGCCCGTACGAACAACGCTGATGCCGCCAATCTGCCATCCGCCCAACAGTTTCTCCATAGGCCCGGACCAGTTCGCCCCCCACCGGCGGCTCCTACCAAAAGGAAGCTCATACAGAGCGCTGTTCACCCAGTTGATTTTGGCGTCGAAGACCGAGGGCCCGTAGTCGAGCCGGAGGTCGTAAATGTGAGGAGTGGCTTGACCATTACCGCCATCGCGGGTGGACGAGGCGGTGTCCATCGTCTTGGACCAAGTGAAGGAGCTCAGATAGGAAAAGCCTCCCGAGAAGCGCTTTTCCACCTTCGCTTGGAGGGAATTATAGTTGGCAGAAGTAGCGCTCTCGAACAAGTTGAAGTAAGAACCGAGAGATGGGTATTTCACTGGCCCAGGCGTCGGATCGATGACCTTGTCGCCCTGCATGGTGGGAAAGGGCTGATTCTGATCCGTCAGGTGCGGTAAGTGGGTTGAAGCCGAACCAACGTAAGCAATTTCAAAAACAAGGTTGGGTATGAGCTGCTGCTGGATGCCCAGGCTCCATTGCTGCACGCGCGGCGTCTTCAAATGCGGCTCAACGATGAACATCGAGGGCTGAATCTTAACCTGTCCTGTGTTTTGAAAAATCTGATCTACGATCGACAGTTGCCCTTTCCGGATGAACTTGGCGGAGCGTGGGGCATTGCGCGCAAAATCGAACCAGGGGTCCGCATTCATCGGTGAGTAAAAGATCCCGGCGCCACCCCGGATGACAGTTTTATTGTGTCCGAAGCCTGGAGTCCAGGCGAACCCAAAGCGCGGCGAGAAGTTAGTCTTGTCGGTGAAAACAAGATTGTGGCTTAAGCGGTTATCGCGCACAAAGGGAAGATAGGTCAGCGAATTCGGGTCCGTGTCGAAGGTCACCTGCGGGAAGTCTTGATATGGATCGCCGCTACCGGGCCGCACGATCGCCGGACAGACAGACCGCCCCGGGATAGCCACGGCGCAAGTTGCAGTTAGGTCCACGTTGACCATCGAATCTTTCAGGTCGTGCCAGTAAGGGGCGATTTCATAACGCAGGCCGAAGTTTAGAGTAAGGTTGCGGCGGAACTTGAAGTCGTCTTGCACGTAGTAGGCCTGTGTCCAACGAAAAAGATGGACATGAGAATCTCCAGTGGCGACTTCTGAATCATTGCTGATGCCGAGCAGCATCGAAGCCAGAGACAGTCCTCCAGTCACATTGCCCTGGGCATCTGGCACCGTCCCAGTTGCGTCTGAGGGATTGTTGAAGGAGGCGCGCGCCAGGTTGTGTGACAGCAGATTCAAATTCTCATGGCGGAAATCTCCTCCGGCTTTTAGCACGTGACGTCCCTTGGTGAGCGACCAATCGTCTCCGTACTCGTAGGTGGCCTGGATCTTTTGGAGGGGATGACCAAAGGAATCCTCACCGAGGCTTTCAAAGTTGTCCCCATCAGCATTGAAGCTGGGCGTTCCGAAATCGACCGAGTCACCTGACGCGCCAGGTATTCCCAATTGCTGCACAACATTGGTTTTCCCGGCGAGCGGCCCAATGCGGCTGCCTCGCGCCCGGACGTAACTGACCTTGGCCTCGTTGAACATGTTCGGGGAAATGGACCAGGAGTGATGAAGACCAAAGGTCATGGTTTTGACGGCCTCGGTGAGATCGCGGACGGGCATGATGTCGTTGTTAACCACGTCTTCGCGCCCCCAGGAATATCGTCCCCACAGATTCATATTGGACTTGATCACATAATCGAGTCGCCCCGCCGCTGAATCGTAGTTCGTCGGTACCGCAGCCACACCTTGGTAGTTGTTGACCAAACCCGGGAGGTTTGGCGTAAGCACATAGGACGAAGCCAAAAATGCCGCCGCGGCGCCATTCCAGCACTGCTGCGGGATTTTCATTCCCGGCCAGAGAACGTCCGTGTTGGGAGTGGAATTGAAACATCCGGCGGGAAGCGCATTGCCCGAAAAGAATTTTGGCGACCCATCGGTATTGGTGTCATGCGGCATATAGATAGGAATGGCATAATCCGAGAAATCCCCATTTTTCACATTAGGCATGGGCACGGTGATTCGCCCTGCTGCTCCGGTTCGGTCGCGCAAGCCTTCATAAGCACCGAAGTAGAAAAACTTGTCACCAACAATTTTGCCGCCTGCGGTACCGCCGAATTGATTGCGCTTGAAGGGGGGCTTCGGTGCTCCGTGGCCCAAGTTGAACTCGTCAAAGAAATTTCTGCCATCTAAAGCGTCATTGCGCAGGAAGTCGTACGCCGTGCCATGAAACTCGTTGGTGCCGCCTTTCGTCACGGCGTTGATTTGAGCGGCACCGCGCCCGTACTCGGCGGTGTAGGAGTTGGTCTGGACTTTGAACTCCTGAATCTCGTCCACCGAAGGAACAGCGGCGACGGTATTGAAATCGGGCGAAGTATTCACAGCGCCATCCAATAGAAAGTTTGTATCTTGAGCGCGCGCGCCGCCCACGGAGTATTGGTCACTCACGCGCCGGCCGACATCTCGCACCTCCTGAAACCCGGTATTGCTGTCTTTCGTAAAAGTGACACCCGGCCCCAGTGTCGCCAAATCCAGGAAGCTCCTCCCATTCAGGGGCAAATCCTCTACGCGTTTATTATCGATCACTTGTCCGACCGTGCTGGACTCTGTAGAAAGTAGCGGAGCCTCCGCGGTGGCTACGACCGTGTCCGTCGTTGCTCCGACCACCAGGGTGAGGTCCACGCGCGCTTTCTGGTCCACCTGCAGTTCAAACGAGGGTACCGTGGACGTCCGGAAGTTCGCATGCTTTACCGTGATGGAATAGTGGCCTGGTTCCAGGGCGGGGACGGTGTAGTCACCGGAAGCATTTGTGCGAGTCACGAAATGCGTGTTGCGCTCGACATTGGTTACGGTGACTTCCGCGTCAGGAACCACCGCTCCCGACGGATCGAGAACAATGCCCGTGATGCTGCCGGTGCCGATCTGCCCGAAAGCGCCCGGCCCCGCCAGAACGAGCAGCGCGAGGCAGAGGACGATAGGGGAAAGGGTTCCGAAACCGAACACTTTCTTGTCTTTGTGCATAGCTCACCTCTCTACTGAATGGAACAGCTAAAGTTTGAGAAAAATTCGGCGCTTGTACAGCCAGTAGCACAGGTACCACATCACTAGCAGCACGGTAGTCGCTTGCGCCACCGGAGCGAGCTTTCCGATGATGCTGTAGTGGAACGTGAACACGCCAACAGCGCGGTCCAGCCACGCGCGCAAGACCTCGCTCACGAAATAAATGAAAATCGAATTCATCCCCACGACAAGAAGAGGGAAGGCCCATTTGCGGTATTGCAGAACTTCGATGATCAGGTAGAACGCGATCAACATGAACAGAACCCACCCGAGGCTGTAGAGGATGAAAGTTGCCGTGCAAAGCTGCTTGATAAAAGGAATCCAGGGGCGCAGAGCAAATGCCACGACAAAGGAAAAGACCATCCCGGCGGCCAGCTTCTTCAAATTGTCCGCGTGCGATTTCGAGTGCATCAGCAAGTTCCCGACCCAGGCGCCGCTCAGCGTCCACAGCGTGCTCGGGATGAAGTTGAGGGTGGAGTAAGCCGGATCGTAGTCATAGTGGAAAATAGCGCGGTCCACGACGAGCCCAACATGATTCCGGTGGGAAAATGGCCCGTCGGGACCGGGAAAGGCGAAGAACAGAGCTGTCCATCCTACTAGGAGGACAATGGCCGCAACGGCCTGATATCGCCACCGAAATTTTAAAAGCAAATACGTGAGGGTATAAGTGAATGCGATCTGCGACAGGACGTTGATGAGCTGCGGCTTGATGGCGCCCGACCCAACCCAAATAATAATTTGGCTCAAAATAATGAGGCGCAGTGACCGCATCAAGACATGGTGGAAATTATCGCGTTCGGTGGCGCCCAACTCCTTGCGCCGCGCCAGCGCGAAGGGCATGGCCAGGCCCACCATAAACATAAAGGCCGGCTGGATCATGTCCCAGAAAACGCCACCCTCCCAAGGTACGTGATCAAACCAGCGCGCAATGCTGCCCCACGTTGGATCGCCGTGCAATGCGGAAAAACCAAAACCTTCGGAAGCGAGGATGAGCATGATGAAACCGCGGTTGGCATCGAGCGAGGAGTAGCGCTTCGGTTCCGTCCCGGTTTCGGGAAGGCCGCTTTGCAACGTCGATGGAGTCGTAAGAGTCTCCTGGGTTGCAGTGGCCAACCTTGCCTCCTAGGAACCTCAGACTGTGCCTAAATTAGCCGCCTGTGGCCAGGCGTTAGTCGGCACACTGCGGTTTGACGGCGAGAGTGTACCACTGTTTGAGGCGGCTGAAACTAAAGGAAGCGGAATCCCACTCGTCAAATGCGGCGGACCAAGCCCTCATTGGTCGTCTGGTTATTGCGGACGAGAAGTAACACGAGAACCATAACGAAGGGAACCATACCGGCAACGATAACAATGGGGTCAAAAGAATGGGCCGGCCATGCGTCGAGCTGTTTTGACCGATTGTGGCCATGCGCATTTTGAATTTAAGCGATGCTGCCTTTGCTTTGCGGGCTCAGCAGAGCGGAGGAAAGTTTATCCAGAAAGACAGTCGTGTTCGCGTGTTTGCGCAGAATGGATGCCGGCGCCATTTGGCTAATCTCGCCTTGCAGGCAGGACTTTACGGCCTGCGCTTTTCGCGCGTCCGGAACTACGACAAGAATTTCTTTCGCTTTCAATATCTGCCGAACAGTCATGGAGATCGCCCGTGTCGGAACCTCCGAAAGAGACGCGAACCAACCCTCTCCCACCTGCTGGAGGCGGCAGGGCTCATCGAGGTCAACAATGATGTACGGTTCCTCGGTTTGGAAATCCGCCGGGGGGTCATTGAAGGCGAGATGGCCATTTTCGCCGATGCCCACAAAGGCGATGTCGATCGGCGCGGCCGTCAGCTCTGCGGAGACCTTGCGAACAATCTCCGGAACATTCCCGTCGCCATCAAGAAAGTGGTACTTCGTGATTCCTGTTTTGCGAATCAGCCGTTCGAGAAGGTATTTGCGAAAGCTGGCCGGATGGGAAACCGGCAGCCCGATGTATTCGTCGAGGTGAAACATTTCGACGCGCGCCCACTCGATGCCGGGCATGGCTGTCAGGGCATCCAGAAATTCGAACTGTGAAGCGCCTGTCGCGGCAACGATGCGCGCTCTGCCGCTGCTTTGTATCGCGTTGCGGAGAGAAACAGCAGCCTGCTCAGCTGCTGCCCGGCCCAGAGAGAGCTTATCCTCGTGCACGTTAATGACCATCAGAGAGCCCTAGCATATTGGAGACCGTTCCACTCATAATCATCTTGCGCGTGCGCGCTGGAATGCCACACGCTTCGAACAGGGCGTGGTATTGGTTCGCCACCGACTCGATCCCGTCCAGACCGTTGTCCGATCCGAAGACAATCTTCACAAACGCGCTCGGGTCGCTGTCGGGCTTCTTTGCCTTCCACTCCGGGCTCTGCCATTCCGTGTTCGACCACCAGAAGATTTTCTGGAAATCCGCGAGACGCCCCTGCATTTTTGTGAGCGTAGAACCGCTAAGGTCCCAAAATACATTGGGATTCCAGCGGGCAATTTCCGCCGCCCACTCGTATTCGGGATTGCCACAGTGCGCGCCCAGCACAGTGATTTTCGGAAATCGCCGGGCAATCTCTTCCAGGTAAATGGGCCGCATGCGGCCGGAGGCCACATCTTCCGGTTCATCGAATTTTCTCCGCAGCACGATTCCGGTGTGGAAAAGAACGATCCAGCCGTAGCGGTTCGCCAATTCGTACACGGGGAGATAGGACGGGTCGTTGTACGGCTTCTTCACGAACTCCATCTCGCCGAGGCCGCGGTAGCCCATTGCGTGCAGTTCCTCGACCTGCTTGACTGCGTCGGGAGCGTCCAGGTCCACGAAGCCAAATGGAATGATTTGCGTGGGATGCTGCTTTGCCGCATCGGCGACCACTTTTCTGTTCGCAAAAGGCGTCAGCATACACGCCGTAAGATTCAGCCGCTCCGACACCTTCAGGAAGTCGGTGATGAAATTGGGATTCTTCTCATCGAAATGCACATGCATGTCGACGATGCGATCTGCTGCCCCAGGGGAAGCCGCCGTCCCATCGCCCAAGGAAACCGCGTTGCTCGGTCTTCCTCGAAGCAAGTTCCACCAGGCGGGGATGGCGGCCGCTGCTCCCGCATTCCCTAGAAACTTTCTGCGCGATACTGGATGGCTCACAGAGTCCCTCCCTTTCCAAGGCTCGGCGCGCTTGCCATCGTAATACAAACGCGCACTATCGGTTCTCAGCAAATTTTGTGATATGCAGTACAGTCAGTGTGACTGTGAGGGGTCACAGCTCCAGTCAGGAGGTCCTGATGTTTTCGTTCCGCTGCCTCTGTCTATTGTGTCTTCCACTCCTCACCTTCGTGTTTGCTGGTCAAGCCTCTGGCCAAAGCGAACCGGATGAGATCGGCCAAGTCCTGGGCGAAGAGATTCTAGCACCCAGTGTGGCCGTGTATCAGGTCAAGTCCTACATTCTCAGCCGGGTAGCTCCGCCACCATCAGCCGCGACTGCCCAGCAATGGACAGAGCAGGCGAAGCGCCTCCGCCAACATTTGCTGCACGATGTGGTGTTTCACGGCTGGCCCAATGAATGGGTCATCGCTCCGCCCAAGTTTGAAGACCTCGGAGTGATCGAAACAGGCCAGGGATACCGGCTGAGGAAGCTTCGCTATGAGATTGTGCCCGGCTTTCAATCTGTTGCGATTCTGTACGAGCCGGAAAAGCTGCAAGGGAAAGTGCCAGCGATCCTCAATGTGAACGGGCATGTCGGCGCGCCGGGAAAGGCCGTGGAGTACAAGCAAAAACGATGCATCAATTTCGCGAAGCACGGAATTCTGGCTCTCAACGTGGAATGGTTTTTCTTCGGAGAACTTCGGCAGGAGGGAAATCAGCACTGGTACGGCGCGCACCTCGACCTAGTGGGTGCAAACGGACTGGGCATCTTCCTGCTCGAAATGCGACGCGGGCTCGATTATCTGTACAACCATCCCAATGTGGACCGCAACCGCTTGGGCGTCACGGGCCTCTCCGGCGGCGGATGGCAAACCATCTTTCTGAGTTCGCTGGACGAGCGGGTGAAAGTGGCTGTTCCTGTTGCGGGTTATTCGTCTGTGGCGACAAAGGTGGAAGCGCGGAAATATGGAGACTTGGGAGATATCGAACAGAACGGGACCGACCTCTTTGCGGGCGTGGACTATACGCACCTTACCGCGATGATGGCCCCGCGGCCCACCTTGCTGATCTATGACGCCGAAGACGACTGTTGTTTTCGCGCGCCGCTGGTAAAGCCGCTCATCTATGACGGCGTGAAACCTTTTTTCAGGCTTTACGGGAAAGAGGATGTTTTCCAATGGTACGAAAACCGCGACCCAGGCACGCACAACTATCAGCTCAGCAACCGGGAGCAGGCCTACCGGTTTTTCAGCCGGCAGTTTGGTTTGCCTCCTATCGAAGAAGAGGTTCCAGTGGGCCAGGAGACCAAGAGCTACGATGAACTCGTCGTTGGACTCCCAAAAGACAACCTCACTATCCTGGGGCTGGCGCGGAAACTTGCGAATGGAATTACACGCCGGCCGGTTCCGCCCGATTCCACCGCTAAATCGGCTTGGGCAAATGAGGAAAGAGAGAAGTTGCGTTCGGTGGTCCGCTACAAACCCGCGCAACTTAGCCGAGTATGGACATTGGCCAACACGAAACACCGAGGAGTTGAGACTCTTTCTTATCTGTTTGAAATGGGCAACGGACTAAGCGCCAGCGGCGTATGGCTCAAGGGAATCGTTACACCGGAGAAAGCGCCAGTCACTATCGTGCTCAACGATCAGGGGCGAAAGGCCGCCGCCTCGGATGCTTCCGAGTGCATAAACCGGGACGAGCAGGTTCTCGTTCTAGACCTGACGTTCTTCGGGGACGCTTGGAAAGACAACGAGCCGTTCTCCTACGCTCAAATCCTGGACGGCGAAGGAGATCGGCCGCTGGGCATGCAGGCGGCTCAACTCCTGAAAATCGCCAACCGGATTCGAGAACGCGCGGGAGCATCGAAAGTGCGTTTGGAATCGCGGGGCGTCCGCACGCAGACCATAGGGCTTGTGGCCGCGGTTCTTCAGCCGGACCTGTTTTCTGAAGTGATCGTGCACGAAGGCATATCCAGTCTGGCCCAGAGCTATTCTGCCTGGACTTGTACAAGGAGTTTGATCTGGATCGACTAGCGACAATCGCCGGTCCCACACAAGTGAAGTTGCACTCGGCACCGCCGAAGGAGTAGCGATAGTTTCTCACTGCGATGCGCGTGAATTGTCGCGGCGCACGCTGGCTTTTTGTAGAAATGTTTCACGATGATGCTGATCGCGAAACGCCTCTGTACCGCCAGCGCGGGTAGTGGAGAGCGCCGCCACTGCGTTTCAGTATGAAAGGCAATCTTCCAGGTTTGCGCGAAGCATGAATTTATGCTGGAAGCCAGCGCTGAAGCTGTCGCCCGCCCCAACGGTATCCACGGTCTGGTCATAGTGATCTGCTGTCATTCGCCAAAACTCTGGCCGGCTGTGAAATCAATAACATAGCTGCCGCCGTCTCCCGCCAGCTTTCTGTTATAACTCCTGGCCATGTTTCGATTCATCCTCCTGTGCCTCGGAATGCTGGTTCGCTTCTTTCGCGTGCGCCAGAGTCTGCTCCTCGAGAATCTTGCATTACGCCAACAACTTGCCGTGTTGAAGCGGCGGCGTCGAAGCCCGTGCCTGAGCCCATTCGACAAACTGTTCTGGGTCGCCTTCAGTCGCTTCTGGTCAGGCTGGAAACAAGCTCTTATCGTTGTCGCGCCTGAAACCGTAATTCGCTGGCACCGAGCTGGTTTTCGCTTGTACTGGAAACTGATCTCTAGAGTCGGGACACGGGTGGGGAGGAAGCCGACGCCGAAGGAAGTTCGAGAGTTGATCTTCCGGATGGTTGTTGAGAATCCAACCTGGGGAGCGCCGCGCATTCACGGCGAGCTTCTTATGCTCGGTTTTGATCTCTGCGAGAGAACGATTTCTCGTTGGATGAAACGGGCGCCGAGAGATCCCGAGCCAGCCAAACGCTGGCTCGCCTTCCTTCGAAACCATAGGGAAGCGATTGCGGCCATGGACTTCTTCAGCGTGCCAACGATCAACTTTGGCGTGCTCTATTGCTTCTTCGTCATCAGCCACGGCCGTCGACGCATCCTGCACTTCAACGTCACCAAGCATCCGACTAGCCTGTGGGTCGTGCAACAGCTGCGAGAATCGTTTCCGTTTGAGTTGGCTCCTCGGTTTCTTATTTTCGACCGCGATGCCAAGTACGGGCTGGAGGTTCCGGTCGCCGTTCGATCCCTGAAGATGAGCCCGGTACGAACGTCCTTCGAAAGCCCTTGGCAGAATGGTGTAGCGGAGCGTTGGGTTGAAAGCTGCCGACGAGATCTGCTGGATCACGTCATTGCCGTGAATGAACGCCATCTGAAACGTTTGCTCTCTGAATACGTCCGCTACTACCACGAGGACCGCACGCATCTTGGTTTGCGGAAGGGAACCCCGGAGTACAGAATTCGCTCCACAGCCTCCGGGCGCGTTCTTTCTCAGGATCGACTGGGCGGGCTGCATCATCGTTACGTTCGGGCTGCCTGATCCAGACCAACTATTTATCCATCCTTATATATGT
>WNFR01004791.1_pt1 | contig 15074 bp, 15 predicted proteins | sample 5400221 | NCBI WGS metagenome assembly WNFR01 (sample SAMN13153357, study PRJNA577476) | soil metagenome | isolation source: 40 cm soil under Madrone tree | place: USA:California | collected 2016-06-14 | reverse complement strand
GGCATAGTTGCTGAGGGCAAGCTCGGCAAGCTCCTTTTCTCTGTCCGTCTTTGCCTCACTTGGTCTGGGAACCCTCACAGGCCAGTCGTTTGCCTCTCCCTCTTTCAGAGGCGTGCCAGGGGTTGGACGGCACCAACTAGCGCGCATCTGTTCATTCACGGCGTCGAAAAGTTCACGTCGTTTGGCTTCCCAGTCGATCCCGCCTATCTCGAGAGCACCGATGCCGGCGCATTCGACCGTGCGATGTAGAGGGGATATGGAATGCTGAGGCGGAGCAAAAACACGAGCACGGCCAGATATTCGGAATTGATCCAACGTGGCGTTGATCCACCAGACGAGCTCGACAGTGTCCGCGTGGGCTATCTGAATGACTTTTGGAGTGCGAATGTCGGTAGATGCAACTATGACAGGGAAGGCAGGCCTAGAGGGCGGCACAAGGAAGGCACGGTGGATGAGTGAGCGAACATGAGGTTTGCCGGCGTCATCAACAGTAGCCAGCTGAAAGACTGAAAAGTATTGATGAGATGTCAAGTTGATTCGCAAGGAAACACTTACGGCTCGAATTTGGGTGTTGTGTAACGGCCTGTTTGAGGGTTGTGTACCATCTAGGGTGCAGGCTTGACATTGGCAAGTGAGTAAGATGGAAACTACACACGCCTGAAGATAGTCTCCCTGACTTTGACGGTCAGACGAACAAGTTGAAGTTCTATTGCGAGAACGTTCCCCTGCTCGGCAACGCTAAAGAAGCTCGCTGCTGGGTGAGATACCGTGGTGCCATATCCTGCCGTTTCTATAAGTCATTGACAAGGGACATAATGTTCAACACAAGGCAAATACATCATAGTACACATGTACTACGGGTAACTGTCGCGTTATGAGATCAGAACCACGGCGCACCGCTAGTGCAACGGTTCCTCTGTTAAAGGCGAAGTATCCCAGCTAGCCAAAAATAATCGAGTGAAGCAGTTTTCGGGTGTGAAGAGCGGCCCATGGTCTCCTGGTGCCATCCGTGCCCAGAGACAGATCGGTCCCGCCGCTGACCGCTCGATCGTCGTGAATGAAGTAGTGTGCGTGGAATTAATAAAAAAACAATATGAACAAAGAGGGTGCTAGGCTGGTTTCTCGAGGGGTTTGATGATCGTCCCCATCTAAAAGCCAAAATGGTGAGCATCGGCTGCGCGGGAGTAAAGGAGGTACGGGAAGGATATGGCAAGTCTCGGACCAGGTACTTTGCCGCTTTTTTGTCGCGCTTTTCGGAAATGATTACATGAGCCTTACCAAAATCAGCTCGAGATTGAGGTGTGATGCCAGCAATCTTCTTTATCAGATGAGGCTTAAGGGAAGCCTTTCGCGTTCCTTGTCCACCCCAGGCACCCTGTCAGGGTTTACAAGTTAAAATAGAAATCAGAGTCGAGAAAGGCAAACTTACCCAGCCAGGTAAAGAAGTATCAACCTCTCGTGGAGCGTCCTCCTCGATCTCACGACGCTTGGTTTCCTCGAATTCCTGAGATGAGCAGCGTCAAAATTACACCAAAAAACACACGAGAAACACACAAACCTCCACGACATTATCCCCAGCAAAAGCCATTGTAACAAGGTCCTTTTGCCGGAACGCATTGAGTTTACTGTCGGCGGCCTTTTGCATGAGCCCCTTCTCTTGCTCTTCGACTTCGTCATCCTCGTCGGGATTAGAGGCGCTGGTTCTTGCTCGAGTTCGTCGGCCATCCTGTGACGACGCTAGCAGCAGATCTGTGGGAGCGATCTCAAGTGCAGCATCCTCCCGAGCTTTCGCTACTTCGTCCTCGGTTTCTCTCTGCCTCTTCCGGAGCTTATTTTTTGTCTTGGCCGTAGTGTCGCTATCCTTGCTGATAGCAACCTCGCTCCTCTTGAGAGTTGTGAACAAAGATTTGTCATTACGGGAAAGCCAAGGGTTATCCTCACTCCAAGATTGTTGAGTATGTTGGCTCTGAGAAACAAAGAGGGTCTGTGAGTCGACAGGCGACATCGTTGGAGTCACCCCAGAAAAAGATTGAATGTCGGTGGACTTGAGCGTGGTACTCGACGCGTCTGATGGCGTAGGTCGTTGCGTTAATGTTAACTACGAAAAACGGTGAGTGTACAGTCACCGTCGCGATTCAAAGCACCCACGCCGCTGGGCCTAAGGGAAATTCTCCCTCCTGTGCGCTGAAAGGTGACAGTGGGGTCGTCGTCTTGAGTAAGTTTGTGGCCGTCGAAGCCATCTTCGCGGGGAGCGCTGTCCAAGTCTTGGATTTCATTTATCAGGTCATCCACTTGCTGATTGACCTCACGCTGTTCGCGTGCAACCGAGTCCTGCATGAATTTCATATCAAAAACGCTCTTGCCTTTGCCTTTGGGTGAGTCCGATTTTTCACTTTTGAGCTCGGTCAGTTCGTCGAAAGCACGAGCTTTAACTCGTACTAATGCTTCGCTGTTCATGTCGTCGTCGTCGTCGTCGTCGTCATAATCAGAGTCGCTGCTCTCTTTCACCCCCTGAATCCTCCTGCGTAGCATCTCCCCTCGCTCGAGCATCTCCGCCATGTCTTGGCGTTGATCGGCGTCCATCTCCCCCTTTTGTCGCATCGCTTTGGCCCATTTCCCGGTGCTTTTGTGTCTGAGTGTGGCCCGCTCCTTTGCACGTTCTGCCAGCCTCTTCAAAGAGACTTCAGGTCCTGCAGAGTCAGCTGCTTCATCGCAACCTTTCTCCTTGTCGCGCCTTCTGAGGCGTCGATAAGCCTTGCTCTTGATTTTGGCAATCCGCTTCGCCTTCATTTCTGCGCGGAACAGGAGCTCGCGAGTCTTCATAATTTCTGCACGCCGCGAAGCCACCTCCTCGGCTGAGAGATGGTGCATTTTGAGTTCCTCAGTCTTCTGAATATCTTCTTCTCTCATTTGTGCCCGTTTAAGCAAGCGATCTACAGCAGTCTCCAACTCTGTGGACGGCTGCGCAGGTGTATCAAGCAGTGAACACATCACAATACGGATGTGTCGGAAATAATCCCCACCTTGAACTTTGCTGTGAGCTCAAGATTAGATGTATTTGCAACAGGCTCTGCTTGTAAGGGAAAAGATAGGTGTTCAGCCTTTAGGTTAGGTGGTTAGCCAGAGTAAGGTGCGAGGGTATGAGCCCAACCTCTTTAATCTGCTTCATTGTGTCTGTCCATTTGTCAACTTCCGTTTTTGTCTGCTCATATGCTGCCTCTCTATCCAATCGCTCTTGCGTCCGTTGGGGCAGCGGTGCTGAGAGTGGTGCCCCACGAACTCGTGAGGAGTCCAGAATCTTAACAGATTTCTTGAGTGATTGCACTGCTGACGAGTGAGAAGCCAGCGGTGCGAGCAGGTCGTTTAATTGAAGCTGCTGGCCTAGTAAAGTTTAGAAGAATCCGCAGCATACTAGAGTTGGACGAACCAGACGGTGGAGCTGCGAATTCCCTTTCTTCTCCAGCTGCCGTCTTTTCTTCTAAAAGCCTTCTCTTCCGGGGGGGTAACGTACTTGCTATGTCGCTGTCGCTTTGGAACCTCTTTGACGTCTCTAGAGACGATACCAACTTCTCGAGACCCTCTAGAGCGTTTGGGTCGACCTCCTCGTCTGCGGACAATGAAGGATCTTCGTAATTGTCTCCTTCTCCTTCATGCTCCTCCTCCTCCTCCTCCTCCTCCTCCTCTTCTTCTTCTTCTTCTTCATTCTCCTCTTCCTCGACGTAATGGCTCCCCGGTACTCCTACTTCTTCACTGTCTTTTCTTCCTGGCCCGACGGTCTTCCCTGTCTCTGCGTCGCGGCCTCTGGGACGCGTAATTTTTGCAAGACCTATGTCGTCCGCAACGCCATCTGTACGGCCATCGAGGATGTCGAGGATATCCACGAAATCATCAGAGTTACCGACTTCTAGATTGGCATTGCTATCTTCCTCTTCATGTAGGTCTATATCATGGGAGCTGGAAGCATCGCTCCCTATAGACCCTTTATGCGGAGCCTTTTCACGAGACTAATCGCGTAGTTACTGAGTGAAATGAAAGGAAGGATTTAAACATGGCGCACCTTCGGGAAGGAGAATCCTGCAAAGCGTTCCTCGTCACTCTCTTCGAACGCTGCATCACTATCGAGCTCTTCGTCCTCGTGCGAAGGTACCTGCTCGTCCTCAACACTTTCGCCAATGAGACGTGCTTTCCGAATGTTAGCAACAAGTTCGCCGTCAGAGTCAAAACCATGTTCAGTTTCTTCTTTGTCAAGAGAGAGAGGTATGTTGGCCCTGCGAACTTTCTGTGATTGATATTCATAGACATCTGAACGTAAAGAATTACGGGGAGCATTCAGTCGTCCCCGTCGTCGGCTAGATTTCGAGGAGCCCGAAAAGAAACGGGAAGAGTTGGTCATGGTTCACTCGGACCGAAATCATCATCGAAATCATCATCACAAGACAAGTAAAATTAAGTGATAACACCGGACCGAACTGCCGGGGTTGTATCCTACACAACATCGACCAACAACCAACGACCAGCCATCCGGCATATGTGAATAGACTACTTCAGCTTTTTCTTCCTGTAAAAAGACAGACATGAGTGGGGGCTTCCGGACGAGTTTAAAACTCGACACTGACGGACGAAGCTGGGAAGAATGGCCACACGATCGCTTCCTGCAGTTGGTAGCACGAGGAGGAAGACGGGCATAACACTTTCGGCAGATCTGCTTGTCGCAATTGTACTTGCTTGCAAGTACCTTAAGTGAGGGCTCGATGAGACCGCCACGAAGACTTCATGAAGATCAGATGAGCTAAGCCAAGTTCCAAATGGTGCGAACATACCGAAGGACCAAGTGTAGAGTTGATTCCTTTTGAATGTTGTAGTCGTTCAATGTCCTTCCATCCTCGAGCTGTTTTCCGGCGAAAATAAGGCGTTGTTGATCTGGAGGAATCCTGAAACAAATAAGAATTCGCAACTCCAAGCTTCAATCAGTCTCACCCTTCTTTGTCCTGAATTTTGGCCTTCACATTATCGATAGTATCGGAAGACTCAACCTCTAGGGTGATAGTCTTTCCTGTGAGTGTCTTGACGAATATTTGCATCTCAGTTCTTTGGACAATAACGAGCGAGGTAGAGTTGGTTACAAAGCTATTGAAAATAAGGTTTCACCTGTACAGTTCTAAGCACGTGGTTCGAGTGCTAAGCCCTTTCTCACAACTCTACCTAAATCGTCCTGCAGGAGGTCGAGTTCTCCGGCGGAGTCGCCTCATATTTTAAAAGCTTGCCCCGGCTGGTCTCTGTGGTGAGTACGCCCTTTCAAATCCCCCAACTTGATGATACCAACTCAGCTCACTTTGATGCCAATGTGCACACGAAAAGACTACCGATACATTTCTGACTTTTTCTTGGTATTACTTTGACGGTTCTCTGACTGGCCTTGATTTTCAGGACTGTGTTGTTCAATTTCGGTTGCATTGGTCTTTTTTGTTTACCGTGAGTGTCACTGCCATTTTTTTCACTCAAGATGCAGAACTCTTCGTGCGATATGTCAAGTCACATTGAGCTAGTTTTCCCTCTGGGAAATGATTCAAGTCTCTGATTCAAAATTTCTCATCCGGGCATGGCCTTGTAACTAACTCTGTAGCCCTTCAGATCGCTTAGAATATGCGCTCTCTGTTATTTGTTTGTAGCAGTTAGATAACACACATTGAGACCTTATTTTCTGTCTTAATTTTATCGGCGGTCATAATGTTCTGATACTATAACCCAAACATGGATCTGTCAGGCCGAGGCCTTTAGCATCGGCGCTGTCGGCTTGTTTGTGCCGTCACACTGCAAGCCGTCGCACTAAATGTCTGATTTTCATCTCGTTGATAGCCAAGGATGGGAGTGCGACCTCCAGTCTGTGCGCGCATTCAAGAATCATGATTCCGTCCACACGTCTCACTACACTCGATAGGTGTACGCTGCATACATGGGTTATTTTCAACTCAATGAAATACCCTGGCAAGTAGTTATACGTTCAAAACATGGTAAACTGACACTGTACATCCTGGAATAGGTATGAGCGTTCTTGGGGCCACCTGTTCAACACCTTCGAGGATTTCCTGTCCTTCTCGTGGCCAGTCATAACCGCCACAGATGCGTACACGGGAAGAGCTCACATTGTCACGAGAATGACCTCCATCGGCGCGTTCGTAAAAATGATCAAGACGAGGTTCGGAGACACCTTACCACTGGTTGACAACGTCTTGAAAGTACATCCGTTTGAAACGCACCAACGGCAGCTACGAACAATTTCCGATTTTACGTCGTACAAAAAACTCCACGCAACCTTGCGCGCAGTGTACCTGTCTGCTCTCAAGGCTCGTATTCGCCTCGGTGAGCCAAGAGCGATCCAGGAGCTTTGGGACCTTCGCGACAAGTCCTTTCTTGCCATCGATTTCGAGAGTTCGGAGCGGAACGCAGCCACAGTCCTCGAATGGGGTTATGCAGCCGTTCGCTGCGGCCACTTGGATGCGTAAGTCAGAGAGTATGATGCCTATCGTTCTTATCCGAATGCCTGCCTACAGCCTGGAAGCTTGGCCACCGAGTCCCGAGGATAATTATAGGTAAGACCTTTCCGTATAACGTGTAATCACGCTTTCTCATCATCTTCAACAGAAGGGGACATTACGTTGTCGGCGAGTATTCAGAAAGAATCCGCAACAAGTACAATCCGACATACCCTTGGCAGGTAGGATAATTAATCAGATCGACTGATGGGCACAGAGGACAAAGTTGCTGATCCACACCCGGCAGTACGCAGTAAGATTGTCTCCGTTTGTCTTCAACTTCACTGGGCTATACCCTACTTTCTCAGTTCGGTGACAGTCAAGTTGTGGCGAAGGCTAGACTGCCACAGATAATACAGGCAATAATTAGGTGAGAGAGACCCAATTACAGAATACATGCCATTTGATATGCCTGCCACAGCAGTCTTGCCAGCCCTGACTCCGAGACCCAGGCAAACAGTCTTGTCTTGATCACCCACTCTGCAGTTGAAGACCTTCGTCGGTTGGACGAAATGAAGATTAGTAAGTGCCTATTCAGACGAGCTACTATTATTATTCACGCTTGAATCAGAACTGCCTCATAATCTTTTGATAGTCGATGTCACCGTCTATGAATGCTGTCTATTCAAAGCTGGCCTCCGAGGGGCGATGCTTGACGCGAAGACGGGGTCACCTCGGCAGCCAAGCTCATCGCTTTCCCTTCTCAGCATCCTCCGCTCACTCCACGTGCCTCTCGATTTCGCTTTACACAATTCCGGGAATGATGCCTTCGCTTGTCTTCTCGTCTTTCAAATGCTGGTAGACCCCAAAAACACCCAGGCTCCGCCTCCACGAGTGCAGCAACCCACCCCACTCACAAGGAGCGTTACCCAAGGCTCGATTCCATTACTTTCGCCTATGCTCACTCCCCTCGCGATGGGTATGGCCGCTGTGCCAAGACCACACTCCGCTTCTCCACGGACTCAACTGTTCGACACGAGAGACAGCCAAGCGATCTCACGACTATCTGCGCATCGCTTGTCTGTGGGGGATATAAATCCCAGAATCTCCGTTACTGATGCACCTGACCAAGAAGGGAGGATTAAAAGGGCGCCAGATGCCCTTAGTAGAACGATTGCCCGCGCAACCATCGGGTAAACAGAAAGTTGCTTTCTTGCTTGCTTCGCATTCCCATTCTCGGACTCTGATAATCCACGGACACATCATCGCTATCGATGTCGCTATCAAATGCGTAACTTTTGTATATTTCTCACACAAATGTTTTGGACCCTCTTGTTCGCCATGTTAGTGATCGTATTGGACACTCACATCTTCCTTGATTAGTTTCATGTATCGCTGTGCCAATATATCGGTCGCATAAAAATGCCGTCCATTTGTGCGACAATGACTTGGCGACGTTCGAACAGATTCTACCAGTATGAAGAACTTATATATAGGGGAAAGCCAGTGCGTTTGCGGAGATAAGTCAGAGATCGTTCGATTGCGAGCCAAGCATGTTGTGGTGACAGCAACGCAACAACGGAGTTCCTCGATCCTCTCTTTCTTTTCTCCAGCTAAACAAATGATAGAAGCTGTTGATACCCTCCAATTACCAATTTTTCAATCATGCCCCCGTGCTGACATCAGCGTTATTATATAACAATGCTTACACGACAAGGTAGTTCTCCGTTGTGAAGCTCGGATCTTCTGAGAACACTACATCTTCGCCGTCGTCTACTCGCGAAACTGACGCCACACGGACACCCACAGTGTTCCCTAGTCCCACAAAGGATGCTCGGACGGGGAAGAATGCACTCACATCGCCGCCACTGACGGAGAACTCTAAAGCGCCCGATCGGTCATCGGCATTGACGAGAGGTATGGTCCAATCGAGATGGTGACTAGACGGGTTGAGCTGCCATTCGCCAGAGTGAGACGCCACCGTCGGATAAGAACCAGCACTTGTCACGAATTGTGAAATGTGAATTAATGTGGAAGCAACTGCTACTTACGGAAGCGGGATGGAGACAGTAAGGTCATAAAGGGAAACGTTCTCATTCTCCAGTTCGTATTCGATATTGACATCGCAGGTGCCATCATTAGAGGGCGTGGGCCAGCAATTGACTTCCGAACTGCGATCAAAGATTGCCAGGGAAAGTAATGAGGTTGCTTACTAGACAGAGGGACGTAGCTTTCGTCCATTCCCGTGTACCTCCACTTCAATACCGCTATGGACTGGTTGACAGGAAAAGTACGAGAGGAATCTTTGAGTGCAATGATTCTTTCTTTGTTCACGGCTAACTTCCCAACGTTCGGGTGTTGCTTGAATTGAAGCTCTGGTCCGAATACAGATGGCGCAGGTAGCAGCGTGACTTTGATCCGAGATAGCGATGGATCCGCTATGAGCAAATTCATGTCACCCTTCAGCTCTAGCGATTCTAGGCCACCCTCTCGAGACAGAGACAGCGATATGCTTTCCTTCGTCGTGATATGGACACTAACGAGAGGCTCAGTTGGAATTGAGGTTAACCGAAAGGGGCAACAGACCTTTCTGGGGTGACCGTGGGGAGAGAGCTTCGGATATCCTTGACGATAGTGGGTTCGGGAGTAGACGCAGCTGGGGTGTTGGGGGTAGATATGTCCTCTGAAAGAAGCGTGCTACCACCCAGAGCATCCAAGAGCTCAGCCTGCTTCGTTTTTTTGCTGCCGAGTTTCATGCCAGAACTTTTGAATGCCGGAGCTTTCAACGACGAAGGCACAGGGGACGCCACTCGAGCAGGAGACGAAGGGGCATCAAATCGTGGCGCAGGAGAATAGCCAGAAACACCTCCACCAAGATAGTTGTTGCTACCTAAACCGCTTCCACCAGAAGCAGCGCGTCTTTGTTGCTCCCGTCTCTGCATCTCCAATTGCTTGGCCCTGCGTTTCAATTCCTCCTTGGCCTCGGCTTCTTTATTCTATAGAGAATGTCATCCACAAAAAAACAGTGCATGATCGACTGGGCGTACCCTGGAAATGATATCTTGTATTTTTTCCTCATGACTCTCCATCTCCAGAATGCTTCTAACCTGCATCAAATTGACCTGCTCCCGGTAGCCTAGGCTCACTATTTCGTCAAACGCGCCAAGTAATTCGAATGAGTTTTTCACGATCTCTTTCTGGTCTGCACTACGGCACATGTCTGATACAACACGGGCGAAAAGGTGGAGAGTCTCAATGTCTTGCAGGATATTCGAGGCTTTGTTGGTTATGAGGACAATATACAGGTCTTCAAGAAGTTGATAGACATAGCGAACTTCAGCAGTTTCGACGGAAGTATGTTGCGTATTAGCGGGTATGAGTTTTGGAAAAGAGGCCAGCAAAGCGTCAATCCTAGTCCGGGACATTTCCCTGAATTGCCGTGATATTACAGCTGGTCATTTGTGAGTAAAGGTTTTTCGTGTATGAATTTGATGGAGCTGGCATACCTTTACCTCCCTTGGTACATACTGAAGCGGCGAGTACGACCTAGAATCAGAAAGAATGAGCAAAGTAGGGAGAACGTACGGAATGAAATAGCACACCATAACGAAATGCCCACGGCGTGCAAAGAGAGAGCGTACGTGTAGCCAGCGCCAGGACCGCCCGGCTTGCGGGCCGTCCCGGGCCGGTGGGACACCTCTTCGTTGACTTTCTTCGCCTCGTTATCCCGTCACCGAGCCGTGACATTATCACGGGCCCTTTTAGGAAATAAGGGTGACTGAATGGTACTGTATCTCCGTCACCCCATTCTCTGCTGTTCGGATCGATATCTGAGAATGTTCGTCCGAAGCGCGGGTATTTCATTCCGCCAAGTTATCTTACCACTTGGAGATCTCCGTATAAAGTGCTGCTGCTGCGTCGACGTAAAATGGTGCTCGTGTCTCTAAATCTATATCGGCGCAGGCGCACAATTCTCCGCTTCCAGCCGTTTTGATGCCGCAACCTCTGTCACCGGTTCAAGGGTGTGTCCTCGCCGTCGTTTAAGCGTTTTCCATCTGAAGAGTCACGGAGTGTTGCCTTCTGTGCACCCGCCGATCGTGTTCTCGGTTATTCGTTCGAAAGGTGAGAGTTTAGGAGGGACCGAACAATGTGTCGAACGCTTCCAGATAGATCTTGGCGGCTGTCAGGTGGATTGAAGGGGCATGTCAAACATTTTAGCAGGCCTCATCGGCCCCATCGATCAATCAAGTCGTGACTCATGACTTCTTCGAATTCTAAACAGGCGAGAGTCGAAGAGGTGTGGTCACGCTCTCGTCTTGGAGCCGCAATTAATCGCAGGCTCGAATGTTCCTCGTCCTGCGCCCTGCGTGTTACACGACGTGAAAGAGTGGTACCTGTTCTCGTTGACATCCCGTGTGCACGCTATCAAGTGAGTACCTCGAAACAATTTCTTGAGCCAGAACGGATCGGTATGATGCCGGGTTACGGGCTACAGCACCCAGCGCCGCTACAGCGTCAATTTCACCTTTCACCTGGTGTGGAGATATGGTGATTGCCGACATCGAGGATTATAAGGGTCGTGACCGGTTATACTCCAGGCCTCGTGACTACATACTCGGACCATGGCTGCGCCGAGCGACACCAAACGGGTGGGTTTGAATCTAGAATACAGTCGGTGTGCCTTCCCGCCGTGGTGTGGCCGGAAGCCTTCTTATCCGCGTGGAGCCAAGTGAGGCTATACGGCAAGAGGGTAATTCTAATTCCAAGGGCATGTCTCAGTTCACTCCGTCGCTTCAGGGTTGACATGCCTGTCCTTGAAGAGAGACCACCTCGCGCATCATGTACAACAGCCCGCACTGATTGCTACTTTTGGCCCGGGAATTCTGGAAAGCGTGGCGACTGGTCGAGACTTGCGCGAACGAAGTGTACGGCGGCGAGCGCATGTGGACGGGCCCACTCCGATATCAACGGAAGGGTTCGCCCCATGAGTCGCTGATTAATCTCAGGTTGTCTGCGAAAAAATACGGCCGAGACGACCTGTGTCTGCTGCCTCTAGAGCATGCTCTAGGTTGAACGATGACGGCCAGCTCGAAGGATTCGTGGCGCTTCCTGTCACAAGGCAAGGGTAGTTTCTAACACAAAGTCATCCAACACGTGTGGACCCCTCTTTTCTTGCCGTTCAAACACTAGTACGGTTGCTCGGTTCAAAACGAGGTTGTGGCACAGCCCCTTGTAATACTCTTGGAATGGCTTTAGATGGGAAAGGTAACAAGTCAGGCCCCGGGCACTTGGCACCAGCGACTAATGGAAAATAGCTGTCCTAAACTCGCTCGTCTCGGAACTTGGCTTGAGCCAACTTGCTCAGCCCAGGATTGAATTTTGACAGAACCCAACTATCGGTGTCCAGAATTTCTCATTATGCAGTATTATTACAGTAGCGATGATCTGGACAAGACGTTGGCACGGGCCTATTCGCCCTCGACGTCTGCTGTGCACACATAAGCGAGGACTGCTAGTAATGAAATTGCCTGGAACCGAAGGCCGCGGCGTTTTCGCCCATTTTTTTTCTGTACCGAACCTGAACGACAATCACGGGACTCGCAGAAAAAGATATTGCTATGGATCATTGGGGGTCCTATTATCGAGTAGTTGCATAGGTGACTTGCTCCCAAGGCCTGCATGAACAGTACACGGAGGCGAGATCGGACTGGACAGGTTCCACAGGTACGGGGTGAATTAGCGCCAAGTTACGGTGATGGCACATATAAGTCACATCTTCAATTGTGGCAAGTGCATCACGGGCTATTATCTGACTGGATTGACAGAATGCCTCAAGGCCGGTTAGCACACAGGAAAGAGAGCATATGATGTGGCGCGACGGGTGAGGTTAGTCGAGCGCGTTTCCATGTTGTTTCGAATAGATGCAGGGCTCGACCACAGACGCTCAAGATTTAAATGATAGAATAGATCGAAGCAACCAAGAGAGGATCAAAAGAGCGGTGGTTGTCATAAAGGAAGCGCGCTGAGTGGCAGCAGGTGTTTTGCCCTTGTGACATTGGCAATGTCTTCGGGGATATCAGGTTATCTGTGGATTTATTTGTGCCCCATTTGGAAATATATCTCCAAATATGGTTAACCTTTCCTTGGTTAACCTCTGGCGCACATCCAAACCTTCATCCACAGCTTGCTTCTTCAAGTCGTTCCTTGATCTTGTCCACTATTCTGGTTGACACAGCCGTTCCTTTTATCTCTTCCCCTCCCGATTGGGGGATATAGGGTACGGCCACATTCGCCCATAACCCGAGATGATAAAAGGCGAGACAAACAACCCTGCCTCTCCAGTTTACCGAGCATCTACTACTCCTCTCAAACCCACACCACCTTTCAACTCGTCGTCCAACACTTTCCCCGACAGCCATGCTCCTACCCACCAACTCCAATTTTGAAACTTCAGTGTCTACCACACCCCTCCCTTCACGCGAAGGAATGGGCATTGAAGGCTCCTGTGTCAACTTCAGCGCACCACAATGCTGCCACTGTGGTTATCGTGGAACCCACTCCCCCAATTGCCCTTTCGGTAGCGGCCGCCGCTGAGCTGCTCTACCACCATTCCTGCTGTATGCCTCTCCGCTTCTCTCGGTTCCTCTCCCCAACGAATTGAAACGTTATTTCAGACACACCTAATGCCACACATGGCATCGCGATATTCACTCTGTACTATCACCATCACCATATCGTAATAATGCTAATTCAAGCATCCACTTGAGTCATCCCCGTAAGAAGTTGTGACGGAAGAGGCGGGAGTACTAGGTGACGTTCATGACTGGGGAAGTGCATCGTTGTATCATATCGATCAAGCAACATGTTTTTTTTTGTCGAGTTTTGCTCTTGAAACTGCCTTCAGGACGGTGACGTCGTTGTTTGTTGCATCCCGACGGGCGGATCGATCGGACTGTTGTTCCCAAAAGGGGCAGCGAGTCCTTCCGGCATAAACGAGGAACGGCCGCCGCGATCCGGGACGATATGATATAACGTGCCTGATAGCTGCTCGCCCTTGTCTTGTTGTTTGTCACTGACATGTCCGATCACAACGTTTCCCCTCCGTCTCATTCGGATGAAGTCAAGGTTTCTTTCCCCAAGGAGCATGCCGTTCTCCTGACCATGAATCGTCCCAAATCCTTGAATGCCATGTGGCACGCCATGGAAAGCGACCTAGAAATTTTGCTAAATTGGTTCGAGGAAGAACCTAGTTTATGGTTCGTATGCACTTTCTTGTGGGGCAAGCGTCTTACCCTTCTTAAGGGTGGCGATTATTACCGGCCAGGGCCAGGCATTCTGCGCTGGTGCTGATCTGAAAGCGTACATGATTTTCAGCTGACTAACGTCTGTAAACTAATATTTTATCTTCAAGATGGGCCGCCCAGCTCGGTAGTGTCGACCACCAAGCGCACTATGCTACGAATGTCAATGGGTTTGGGTCGCTTTCCCGTCGCACCATGTCCAAGCCCATAATAGCTGCGGTGAATGGGATGGCGTTCGGAGGCGGAATGGAAATGATACTCAACTGTGACCTTGTCATCGCCAGCGACGACGCAGCTTTTGCACTTCCGGAAGTAAAGCGCGGCGTCGTTGCAGCACAGGGGGGTGAGTGACGTACAGAAGAACTAGCCAAAATGACGTTGAGAGTAATACAGTATACGTCTTGACAGGCATACCCAGGATTAAGGTGGCAGTCGGACATCAGGTGGGTCCAAGTTCTACTTGATTCTTGGCTGATGTGGTAAGGCTTACCAGTTTCGACAGCTTGCATCTGAGATGCTTCTCCTTGGCCGGACGGTGAGCGCAAAAGAAGCACACGAGCGTTTTGGGTTGTGAGCGTGGCAGCCCTACGACGTAAATGTCTACTCATCAAGTCTAGCGTCAACTTGGTAGTACCGAAGACTGAATTGCAACAGACAGCAATCGAGTGGGCTTGCAGGATTGCTCAGAACTCCCCCGATGCAGTACAGAGTACAAAGCGGGCACTAATCGAAGCTGCGAAACACGGGAATGTTGAGCGAGCCACCCTCGCACACATCCAAAGTCCCGAAAGCACAAGGGCTTATCAAGGGGAGAACATAAAGGTGGGTTCACGTTGAAGCATATTTATGTACTACGGCGATTTCACGCGTTGTGACTGACAGGAGGGGCTGAATGCTTTCCTGGTAGGCGAACGATGATTCCAGTATGTGAGTAACGGTTTGAGTAATTTGTTTTAGGAAAAACGCAAACCAAAGTGGACCAACCCTGCCAAGTTGTGAGCATCGGAGGGGATACGCCGTTTCCGTTATGTAATGTAAAAAGTAGTGTCATGTCGCACGCCCCAGCCTATTTTTACTCGTACGCCCACCTACAAACAACCCGCCATCGCTGGCTCACATTCTTTTGCCTTCCTCTTCCACTTGCCTAGCCGACCTATTCTTCTCCTTCCAACACGATGCGCCCTGCTTTCAGGTACAGAACTTTCCCTCTCAACTTCCTCTTCTTCCTAACCTCCAACTCTTCAGTCTCATTCTCTGCGTCCTCCCCTTGGTCTCTGCTATAACCTTCACTCTCCCTAAT
>WNFR01004077.1_pt1 | contig 15081 bp, 16 predicted proteins | sample 5400221 | NCBI WGS metagenome assembly WNFR01 (sample SAMN13153357, study PRJNA577476) | soil metagenome | isolation source: 40 cm soil under Madrone tree | place: USA:California | collected 2016-06-14 | reverse complement strand
TGAGTAATACAACCGTTTATCCATCCCCACATAAAATCCAAGATCAGCTCTGACTGCACGCCTTTACTGCGGCGCTGCTGAGATAGCTCAGGCAAGTCATCCTGGCAAAGTAATATTAAGCAACAGTTGGTAGCTGGTGAATGTATGCGGATCGCACCAAGTACTGACGGACGGCTTCCCAATCTGTCCAAAACCGTTTCTCGAGCAGATGGAGCTCCGTCAGTACCGAAGGTGGCAACAGATCCATTAGTGTGTATTCTTCATGGGAGGCCACTCCCAGAGTCCGGTGTACGGCCCATGTCAGCGGGTGGCTGCCAAAGTCTCGTGGCAACAGGGATATATATGGTCCAAAATTGGGGTCGACGGACTCACGGCCGTCTACAGGTCTGTATAGTAGCAGGTGCAAGGAAATGAGTTGAGTTGCCGTCAGTAGGTCTGAATGGCGATAGTGCCGCAAGGTCTCTGCATTGATTTTGGTCTTGCTAGGCAGCGTAAAAAGCGGGGTTAGACGCTGCAGCACCAGTCATGCATCACAAACCTCGATTGTATTACGAAGCATATATCGAGTACGAACTGGTATATCGACGATAGCGAAGAGACCGTTTCCCGCACCTGCTCAATGATTTTGTCAACAATTAGGGGAGAGAGACCCGTCAGTACGTGCCAGTAACGTGCTTTGGTCGAACGAGGAGGTGATCTTCATCGATCAACATGCCGTGCCCCTTCAGCCACTCCAGCAATGCTCTCCATCGCTGCTCGTCGGAAGTGGCTGGACCAATGTCCGTCATGGACGTCGTTTTATTAAATGGATTGATGTGTCGAAAGGAAGTCCTCGATGACTCTCCGCTCCGCTCCGAGTCCGCTCAGCCCGAGGCCTGAGAGAGGATTGACCCACACTGTTGCCTATCGTGTGCCATCACCCATTTCTCCAGCTATTCCTTTCTCCCTTTCGTGGCCATGACCGTCTTTAACGCATCCAGGTTGCTCGACAAGACCGTCCTCATCACGGGCGCCAGTGCTGGGATCGGCGCGGTATGTACTCTGGCGCTCTCTACGATCAAATCAGGGCGAAAACTCAGACGCCTCGCTTTGTTCGCCAGGCTACTGCTATTTTATTTGCAAAGGTATTGACAAATCCCTCAGCGCCTTCGGCGAACCATTCACGGGTACTCCTTCTTCATAGGGCGGCTCAAACCTGATTCTCCTTGCACGTCGATTCGATCAGCTCGAGAAAGTCGCAGAAGCGGCGAGGGCCGCACATGCAGCGTCTGGTGCACAGCAGGGTGGTAGGGTCGTGACTGTACAGCTCGATGTATCAGACAGGGCCCAGGTGAGTGCACTGTGGTCGAAAGTACCGCCAGAACTCCGCAATGTCGATATCCTCGGTACGTACCCTGTGTGATCGCTTTGGGCCACTGCTGCGGTTTACCCCGAGAGCAGTCAACAACGCAGGTTCTGCGCATGGCTTCGACTACGTCGGTAATATTCTAGATAGTGACATTGATGTGATGTTCACGACCAACGTCCTCGGCCTCATTTCTGTCACTCAACTACTTGTCAAAGGTACGTTCTATCATCATCTTCGTGGCAAGAGGACGACTGACACTACCCATCCCCGCCTGACAGACTTCAAAGCTCGCAACGCTGGCCATATCATCAATGTTGGGTCCATCGCAGGCAGGGAATCGTACGCGGGTGGCGGCGTATACTGTGCGTCCAAAGCTGCCGTACGCGCATTTACTGGCTCGCTACTACGCGAGGTCGTGAATACTCCCATCCGAGTAACCGAGATTCAGCCTGGTCCGTTTCACCCCCGACTCTCTTTATCATTCTTGTCTGTGACTCTCCTTACGATTTATTCCACCCATCGTAGGAATGGTGGAGACTGAATTCTCCATCGTACGTTTCCGTGGAGATAAGTCCGCGGCGGACAAGGTGTACGATGGTCTACACCCATGTGTGTTTATGCTCTCCATTTCCTACAGCACCACACTGATTGTCCGTCTATGGGACTTTAGTGACGGCCGAAGATATCGCAGAAGAGATTGTTTGGGCAGCAGCACGCCCATCGCATGTCAACATTGCCGAGGTCCTCGTCCTTCCAGTTAATCAGGCCAGCCCAACGCTGGCATTCCACGGTGGATCCAAGTGACGCGCCGACCAGCGGACCGCTATATGTGTGATTTGTCCGCTTGTAATAGGTGTTGTACAAAATGAGCTTCGTTCCTAGAACAATAAATCAAAGCAGCAGTGAGAACGCAGAGCAGATTATCCCTTCAAATTTTTGCCTTTTCCTTTCGACGATTTAGACAAAGGCTTGGGCACATCAAGTTCTACTGCCTCAGCGTCGTCGTCATAGACAATTTTTTTGATGGTGACATTCTCCCGCACGATATCCTTCAACGGCGAGGTGGCATTAACCAAGTTACCGAGGCTGTCTAGACGCACCGCCTGGCAAGTCACGTCAGCGCGTTGCTGTTACTTGAGTGGACGTGCATCCCTACCTTCGCCGACCTCGCTAATGCTCCTCTAGTTTGTGCCGCTGGTGTGTGCGACTTGTCGTGCGATCGCGATTGTAGTGGTAGATCATCGAAGTAGATCATTGTGAAGAGACCACGATCCCATCTAACCGTCTTCACTTCAACCTCCTCGCGAGCCTCGCCAGTTTCACCCATGTGCACTCTTGTTCTTGGACGTTCTGGACTCTCGTACTCTTCCTCATCTCCGGGCCCACGTCGATGCCGCAGTAGTCGCCCACCGGGCCCGAGGGGTAAGGTTGCTTCATCTTCACTCGTCCAACTCGAATCTTCCTGAGGTTCTGAGGCACGTCGCGCTCGGCGCTCGGCGCGCTCCCTTCTCTCCCTCCCTGGCTCAAGTTTCAGTTTTTCTTCAATTGTCTTGACCTTTGTGCTCGGACTCCCAGGGCGGTTGCCTGGTTTGCGGATGACCTCTGTTTCGAGTATTGCGGCAAGGTTGTGTTGATTCCTTACAGTATTTGTATTGGTCAGGGCCCTGAGCGTAATCGCGCTCATAGATGGAAACGTGCCCCCCGCCGAGATTTGAGTAGTACGCCGCCGATGTTGTTGTAGTGGCCGGACAGTTCCAAATACGTCGTTTGGAGGCTGTGAGGCACGACGGGAGCGTGTAACGCGCGTGACATTTGGCGATGAGTCTCCAACAGAAGAATTCGAGTTGTTCGCGTGGCATTCGGACGCCGTCGTCGATTGATCGTTCGGTGTTATTGTGGGAGCAGCCTGAACATCGAGTAAAAGGTGTTCGAGACCAGGCTGGGACGATGGTGGTGGGGTAGTGAGAGGTAAGGCAGGTGGAACTGCTTGAGCTTCTAGGGGGGCGATGGGATGTGTGCTGGCCTTGACAAATTCAACGGTAGAGGTTTGAACGTCCGGATGGTGCGTCGCGTGTTTCTGAGGAATGGTGCCTTCAGCCATCCTTCTGACGTTGCCTATCTTGGGTTTCTTAACAGGTACGCTTGATTCAGAGGAACGAACAGGGGGAATAGGCGAAGTCGACTTCCTTTTCACTGTTGACACGGCAGTTGCACGATGCGTAAAGGTGGGCCGGCTGGCAGAGGGCGAAGGCATTTCTTCTGGCAAACGTTTACGTTTTCGAGAGGGGGATAGTTGAGGGGTCCATACGTTGGCCTGGGAACTAGGTGGAACACCATTATTCGTTGAGTTGGAGCTTGCAAAGTCGTCAGAGCCACCCTTAGCACTCTCAGTGTTTACAAGTCGCACTGGCTTTGGCTTGCGCAATTGAACATAAGTCATCACAATAATCTTCGTAAATCTTTGACAACTTACCAAAGCAGAATCAGAGGGGGTCAAACGCCTTGTCAAGAACACAGGCTTCTGCGCAGGCTCATTTCCCTTCGCTCGCTGCTTCTCTATTGGCCGGGCGTATGGCTTTGCGCCAATGCGAGGTATCCTACTCCCCACTGTCGACGACGGTTGTCGTAACCCAGATTTCCGTGGCGGGCTGGGCTGCACCGACTTCGTCGGAGAATCCGGTCCGGATTGCTCTGGAATGGTCTCTGGAAGCCTTGTATCGACAACAGGACGAATTGGGAGTCTCGATGATTTTAGAGGACTCGAGATTTCAGAGTCAGATGCCGACCTTGAGAAATGCCTCGCCGGAAAGGGGGGCTTCCTTGGGGAATTGGGTTCCTCTGACCCACTCCGCAGTCTTACAGGGACTGTAGACTCCGATACTCCATTAGCCACCGCAGCACGATTCACTGCGTCACAACAAAGTGGTCGAACGGGACTGCGTGTTCGTTCTTCCTTCGTATGGCGCACGAATACAGGCAGCCCAAAAATGCCATTTGATTGAGAAGGGGTACTCTCCTTCTTAGGTGACGCCGGCCGTTGCACAGGTGTGCGATTAGGGTCAGAAAGTGTATTGTTGAAAACTAACTTGGTCGGTGAACCGGCCCTTGCTATGTGGTTGCGCCAAGGACTACTACGATCAGAAGGCGGCCGTTGGACATCGCTAATGTTCACAGAGCCACAAAATCGCATTGGAGACGACTGGTGCTCAGGGGTGGATACACAGTCGCGAGGAGGCTGGATGATAGGGCAGACAGATGGGAGAGCAGTGATTTGGTGTGTGGGTGTTGTGACATTCTCCACAGTAGACAGTAGATTATGGAGGACACCTTCCGAGGTAGGAGAGAGTGACCTGAGCTCTCGAGAATGGCTAGATGGCGGCGGTAGTTCAGCCACAGCACTAGGTACACTCGAGTCCGTATCAACGTGCAGCAGACACGTAGTTGAAGGATCAACGTCAGTAGGCGAACTCGACCGAACCGAGCGAATTGAACGGTAGACTCGGGTAGCAGACTCTGTGACTGGTAGAGTAGACGCAAGAGACCTGGTTGCAACGTTCGAGGGCGACAGAGGATCCTCTACCTCCCCTTCATCTCTCGGTCTTTGGGGGGGCGAACTCGGACTGATTCGTGGACAGGACTCCACACTTCCTACGAATGGGACGGAACGTCTTACAGGAGTAGGCGCTAGAAGGTCAGGAAAGGGCCCGATATCAGGCTACGAATGACTCCGTCAGGTTGACCGTGTACAAGTTCTCTACGTTGGTGACTCACGGACGCTAGTGTGATGTCTGGAAATTTCCCAACATCGAATATGATTAAGTCCACAGATTTATTGGTAGGCAGAGAAGCGAACGGCATTTGATTAAGGGAGCGATTAGGGTCGTGTGACGCTGGCGGTGGAAAGTGCACTGGCTCTCTACGCGATAGGTCGTCTGCATTGGCAGGGCTAACGTCAGTGGAACGAGATAAATTATGGTGTTCCGAAAGGGTCAGATGGGGTGGGTCGTCAAAACCTTGCTGTGGTGGCAGGATCTGAGGCGGGGGGGAGGGGTTGTCGTGTGCCCGGGATATCTTGGTTGCCAAGGCAGAAGTAGGTTCCAACTCAATGTCTGAAACGAGCATTAGTAAAGTGAATGCCTTCAGTGGTAGATATTCTTACCCTCCTGCAAGCAATCCTCATTGAGAGCAGTGGCTAACGTTGGGTTGTCCGCTGTCCCGACATCTAATATTGCTCTTACTGTGTTCTCATCTTCCTCCGATGAAAAAAGCGGAGGATTGTCCAAGTCCTGAGAACTCGATGCTTGTGGGGAAAGAGAGACAGGTAAGGAAGTGAAATTGTTCCAATTGTGAGCGGCTTCGGCGATGAGAATCTTCTCGGGAGACTGGATAGGACCAAAGTATACACGGGCGGCAGGGTTATTAACTTGATCATCTAGACTATTTGGGGGTGAAGAAGGGTGTAGTGGCGGTGTGGATTGATGCTGAAGGGCAAGGTCGGAGGACAAGGACATGATGACCCTCTGGAGGTGGCGAGGCTTCCCAATCGGCTTGTGGCAGGTGTCAACAACGCGTATAGTCACGTGATCGATTTACTTGTACTCCTCCAGCTGTTCAACATCTCTGGCCAGATGCCAACAACCCCCATTACCCCCATTTAATATACAACATAGAGATGACATGATTTATGATATACACAACACCCTAACACTGTAATACTGTAGCTCCCAGTACTGCATGGATGTACTATTTTCCTACTTTCAATTGCTACCAAATAGTCCCAATCATAGCAAAACAGATGCTAAACAGACAGTGAACAGACGGTGAACATAACTGAGCCATACGAGAACATGAATTCATAGGAAGCTAATCGATATCAAAGATGGACCAACATTGTCAGGATTTTTCATGAAGTCCTCTAGTCACCCTAATTACTGTTGTGTTGTATGGTATGTCTGGCGGTCCGTACACATGCCTCAAGGCCCGCAGAGATCATATGTCCGTGACATTGACATCCTTGCCCAGTCGCGCCTACAGATCAGGGCGTGCAGACGTCGTCAAATTTTGCTGATGCTATGCTCACATCAGAGCACTTCAACTCGTTACGGATGGCTTCAAGTTCCGGCAAGTCCTGTTACATATCCCCTATTGCTGCCCTCGAACCCCATCTCTTTGGCCTCGGATTTTCCCCGACAAGACGTAGTAGTCTCAGCTTGTGTACTCGCATGTTTAAGCTTATCATAACCGGTCCATCTCACTAAAGTCTTCTTCCAGCTGTGGTATCTCGCCTCCAATGTACACAGGTGAGCCCACTGGAGATGCCGTCGCTCACATCTTTGTAGCTTACATGGAGATTGGTTCCAAGTTCCAACGCCGTTGGTAAGGGCATGGGCGGCAATCTATGACCCCTGGCGCAGTTCGATAGCCGCCGTTTCTGTTCGCGAACGCACACGATTACAGTATTACATGTACGCTTCATCGCACAGAGTGTTGGGATGTAGTACACGATAACAAGCGGCTCGTATTGGTAGTCACACGTAGAGAGGACCATATGAGCTGGTTCGAATGAACAGAAATAGTGTGAGAAGATGAATACGGCACCTTGAGTGGTTCAAGATAATTGTAGAGAAACCTGAGGCACCGCAATGGATAGTTAGTGGAGAACGAGAGTGCACACCCCGGGCCCAGGTGTAGGGACAGTTGGGAAGGTGGTAGGATAGAAAGTAATAACGGACAGAAAGACGTGCTTGCCGGGTTGTGACTGGTATATGCAATGGTTCTCACTCTGTTTGCACAGATGGACCTCTGTACTAGCTTCACTGATCGGAGCTCGATCGTACTAGAGTGCGTATGCCCGCAACCGCGTGGAGCCTGCCTCAGTGGAAATATTCAAAAACGCACAAGAAACTCATTCGTTGGGTCCAAAACTAGACAGAGCGCCAGAGATACGCGAGGAAGGCTCCGAATAGTGATGCCCTCCCTAAAAGCTGAAACGACTAGAGTGACCTGTGTATGGAGCCGTCGCGAGCTTTTCCTTGCCTTAAATTCGTATCGTTGGGCAAGCTGGTGTTCAGGTCGTTCAGTAATGGCCCGCCTACTTCAGGATCACGTAAATTGAAACGAGGCGACGCGTGTGTGGTTGTGACTTGGTTTCGCCTAAAGTTTGCATCAACGCCTAAGGGTATGAGAGCTGACGCGCTGCCACATAAAAAGAGACTGCCCGACCCCCAGGGATCTCCACTGAAGCTGGCCTTAGTAGATATTTGTTCTAGAATTTCTCAGTCCAGAGCTGAGACAACCCCAAGGACCCTTCTCGATTGTCAAGGCCACGCTGTTACCTTGCACCCTTTATTTGTTATTACCAACGCCCTGGAAGGTTACGTGACTACGACGCCAATCAAAAGGAGCTAGGAAGCATCTCCTGGGGTGACCTTGAAGTGTAATCCAATTTACGTCTGTCACCAGCCGATACGAACTTGAAGGACAGTAGAACGTCTTTTGTGACCGCATTGTGTGATTGACAAACAAATCACACCGCTCGTCGTTATCTTAAAGGAATGTCTTCAGATAACATCCCTATAAAATGGCTCTGTTCTTGAGTGGCTGATTACGATGCAGTGACTATCGCATTCTTGGCCGCGTTTCCGACCCCAAGCATGTCCTTTGTTACGTTCATGAATTGCCTGTCGTGACCCAAAAGCCATTGGGCGTAGAAAGTTAACAGCAAAACTAGCCAGATGGATGTAATGCGTACTCACTAGCCCCTATATGTTATGGATGTTCCAACTCGATACATACATGGTATGGTTGAGAGTATGTACTTCGAAGCGTTCTCTGTTCACTGTTAAAACAATTCGATGCCCGCACTCAATCGCTGTCGCTGAACTCAAGACGATCCTCTTCATCGTCCTCCGGTGTTGTTACCCGTTCGTACTGACTGACGTCAACAGACACGGTACCCTCCTCTAACAGAGAGGTATCAGATGTTGCAAGGTTTTTGTCGCGCTCGAAGAGTTGACGCCCTAAAGAGCAGACGGGTCACAACCCTGACCGAGTAGGATAAAAAAAGGTTCACCTGTCGGTCGAGCGGCCACTTTTCTGTATTCTTCCCTTTCTTTCACGGTCATAGTCTTTAGTTTTTCTTCATCCGCACGTATCTTTCGTAGAGATGTTTCCTTATCAAATTTAATCTTCCATTCTGCGAACGATTTGACTGTGACTGGGGTACCCCGTGTGCAAGCCTCTTCCTCCTGTAAATAATCGACGTAAGAATGTTTGTCGAATCGAATCGACTAAAGACATTGGCTCACCTCCAATGCCTTTCGTTCAAGTTCAAGTTCCTCTTCTTTTCGACACTCCGATCTTGTGTGGATGAACGAAGACAGCTGTTCTCTCAAATGGGAAATGATAGTAAAGGTCATCGCCATCCCGATGTTCTCCAGGCACTATTAGACCCGCATCAGTGTAAAGCAAAGGTGGTAGGAATGCGTTAGCATGCTCACAACGGCTTGAGCACCGGCAAGTAGAGCCCCGATGTCGTCCTCATCTACTTCTCCACCCACAAGTTGCAAGGAAAGTTCAGGCAGTTCATCTGGGTAGCCGTTCGTGTAGTGTACCGTCAGTGCTAATGTAACTGGAGGGAAATTGTGTCGATTTCAAATGTCGAGGCCTGAAAAACGTACGGGGCTCTTCCCCGTCCTCGAGGTTGTCTGGTTCGACGTCGATTCTAATATCCGTTTCGGACAGCCCTTAGCAGGGAAACTTAGAGGAAGAGTTATGGCAGGGAAAGCGATCTATACAAACTGATGAGTTCATCGGGGTAAATAGACTCAAGAACCTATGAAATAATTAGACATGAAGGCGTAAGAACTACGACAGCGTCGCCACTGTACCTCGAACTCTTCGAGGATGACATCCGACATGACCGTGCAAGTGAGGCACACGAGCGGGTCCTGCGGGCCGACATTACCATCCACTCACCACCTCACAAAACCTCACAAAAACCCTCACAAAACTGTTGATGCTCTCCCGTTTACTGCATTACATCCCGGCTATTCGCCCCCCGATACCATGCCTACCATCCTCTCTTGGTCTTTCACGCATGTATTCTTGGTCCAGCCAGTCTCAACCAGCAAATTGGAGTCATTTGAACGACATTTACGGTAAAGCAGTGGATGTGAACCCGAAAGGAACCTCGATGTCGCCAGAGGAGAGGTGGGATATGCTAAGTCGCAGCAGGACAACAATTTCAACACTACCGAGGGGCCCCTATGCCGGTAAGCTCGTTCGATATATCGAAGCCACGAATTTCTCATACGTGTCCAGGAAGGAGTTTCGAGGTGAAACATGGCAACGTTGCCGATGCACTGAACAAGCTACAGTACACCCTGCAGAGGAACAGGGTTGCTCCAGAACTTAGGCTAGCCGCGCGGCACGAAAAGAAAGGTTATAAGCGGAGGAGGTTGAGCAGCGAGCGCTGGAGAAGGAGGTTTGCACACGAGGTAATAGCAAGTTAGTTATTAAGTGACGTATCTTGATCATCATTCCCCAGGTACGGAAAAAGGTGCAATTAGTGAACAAAATTCGTGCTCGAGGCGCATAGATTATGACTTACCCTTCGGTTGTCTTGCCGTACTTTCTATCTGCTTTTTCACCAGTCATTCCTAACTGCGCACTGCACCAAGTGCGTCCATTTGCTATGCACAGATGCTTGCATGAGATGAATCTTCTTGGCCCTCGTCGCCACAGACGTCAGTATTAACTTATGAGAACGTAGACAGAAACCCTGCACGATCGTGAACAGACAGATAGCAATGACCACGCCTATGCGCGTGTGTCTCACCTTGCCTTGCTCATTACGAGGAAAAAGCAGCGTGCACCTTCTTCGAGGTCGCGATCACTTTATGAAGGGACTCACATGAAGCGCGCGTGCACGACGCGACGTCGCGGAAAACGGCGAATAGCTGCATGGCTTACGCGAAATCTGGATCGCCCTTTTCCTGGCACATCTCAATAGTGGTCCTGATGCCACGCTGGGTGCATCCCCCCACGCAATTAGATCCCGTCCTTACTCCTCTGAGGTGTTGGCACTGTACCTCATAGGTTCCATACTTAGACGCGTGCCAACCGTTCCACCGTTATCTCATACCCATCAACTTTTTCTAGGGACTCACGTCATCCACCACCGCCTCGTGTGGCACACGCCGAATGGGATATCGGAAGTCATTTGCCTTTTTTTTTGGCCTACCCAAGAGTGTATATTGCGAGCCGATTTCGCTTCCCGATCGCAAGTTTATTCGGCGGCCATCGCGTAAACTCTGGCCGTCTCGAATGTGATGCAGAGCAGAGCTACGTTTCCTGAGCTTCCGATCGCCATCATGAGAGTAGGCTCGCATTCCGACTCAAAATTTTCCTAACAGAGGGCCTCCATTTGATACCCGCAACAATTATAATTTCGGCTACTGCATGTTGACGATATCCTGGCGGTAAGCAGCCTGTGCGCACATGTGGGATTTGGCCCTCTTGGCTGTGGTTCCACCTCACCGCAGGTTCTGAACACAGTGTTTATATAGCAAGGACGAGTCGAGAGTAACTCACAACAACGATACTCGTCCAGTGCAAGTACGACGATCAACAAAGCTCTTATTGACTCGACGGAATAACAAGTATTACCATGTGCCACAACGTAGGACCAAACCACCCTTCGTTCACCTATTTGTGGCTAACGCCGACCCTAGGTAATCGACGGACGATTCCATGAGCCTTGTCAGCATTTCAAGGCGATATCCACGCGCTGCGTAGATTGTTTGCACCAAACCTGTTTGTTCAGTAATCGCCATCCTGTCGGTACGTCCGAGGCCGGTCGTCGTTTCTTATGGACCCTGATATGAAACCACCTTAGGCTGTGTACTTGGGATCTGCAAGTGCACACGGAAAATGGGTGCTCCTATACTTAATCCGATACGGCTGAGCCCGAACCAATGTCCGGATTGCTCGTTGACGAGTGCGTACCCTCAAAAAAGAGAGGACTTGTACATGACCCGGACGTGATCACGAGCTCAGTCGCGTGGAGACGGCCGTACCTTATAGTCATTTACTTGCAGCAAATCTTAATCGCAATCTTGATACAATCCCACACTAACACTTTGGCTTTATCAATGGCCGTAAGTTAATTGTTCCACATCACTCCTATGTCTTTATTTTATTTGAACCATGTGTAGTTATGCATAGTATGTTGTTGTATATGTCTTTTCTTATATCCGGCCCGGCCAAATTACAATTACCCGATACAACGTTTGCTTTATGCCTCAAACGCCTCAAACAACGCTGCAGCGCATTGCGCATTGTACTTTACGCTCGCCACTTGGTTTGAGTATCCATTGACCGGATCCTTATGCTCTGTTGGTCTTAAAGATGACGACGCGCGAACGCGAAGTATAAATGCACGTTCAAATCGTGGTTTGAGGTCCTTCACACCTCACCTAATCGTCCTGCACGCAAAATGGGAATTCCGGGGGATATTGGCGTACCAGCGACGGAGAATCTCAGGCTTTACCTCTCTCAGGCGGCCCTTCCGCTTATGAAGATGTCTCGTAATGCGCCTCAGCTTCCTCCTTCTGGTCACAGAAGCCATAACATCGGTTTAACCACGCGACCGGAAAGACACAGACGCCTGGAATTTATGACTCAAGGCCTTGGGATCGACGTAGAAGTCGATGTGCCAAACTGTATGCACTTATGATTATCCCTACGTATTGCGAGGGGCTCACCTAATTCTAGACATAAATCAGGTGGTCTCTGAACACCCTCTTTCAGAGGATGATTACGACTCAGAAACTGGAAATGCTATCTGTATTCCCTGTAATCCTACTTTTAACATACCACAGCCCCACATGATTCCTCCAACTGATCTAGATCGGTGCGACACATGTCTAGCTCATCCAAGTGACAGCCCAAATCTGATGACCCCTCAGCTTTGCTTCCTGGCTCGTCGTTTTGCCTTTGCAATCAGTGGAGAGAGTCATGCATCTTGTGCATCCCAAATCGCAACCATGGTCCTTCGTCTACCAAAACGGTGACATGGACGACGCCCACTTTAAATATTACGGATGGGAACTAGCACCCTGCATCTCTGGTATTACTGGGCGGAAGACGACCATGATAGTTATGGCGATGCCTCCATGGGCACTTACACCAACCGACTTGCAATGCTTTTCTGCCTGCAAGGAGGTAAGAAAATAGGCATGTATCGATGTAGAGTTGGCCTACTGACACTCACACAGTTTCCGCTTTTCAATGGAAGTGGGGGTACTCGCCTCAAAGACGACGAACGCATTTGGGGCAAGGTTAGCCGATCTTTCACCAGTACTCTTCTCCACTGAATGCATACTGCAGCTCTACGACATCTGTATAGCCAAGGACAGCCCATATTTCGCTGTGACCAATTACTACGGCTGGGTGTTTGGGGTATTCTCAAAAGGTGAATAGTTTACATGAACCACGTCCATGCAGCTAATTACCGTTATTTTCACAGGTTGGAGCACAGCATTTGTGGGGAATGTCCAGAAGTACGCAGATCATACGCCGACGATACTTGAACAACTAGTATATTGGCTATCATCCTCGATGGATGAGGCTGGTGCATACCGTCGTCCTGAGGTGGGTCAAGAGCGCATCTTCCCATCCGAGGAATGTCCTGTGGTTGTCTATGATGTCATGGCGAAAAACCCCCGCGCCGCTCTCGCACTGTATTTACTCGACTGATCCTGATCACCCTCTTGAGTAGGTCCCTGAAACAAACGTTAAGCGAGGTCTAATCCCCTTCGCACCAGACAGAGGACCTGTTACCACTCGTGACGCCAGTTATTGTCAATCCGACTCAGAATCGACTTGGGAAGGAAAGGATGACGGTGAGACCTCCTTTTGTAGCGTGCATGTTACATTACTGACAGACGGTGTCCTGCTAGACTTGGAATCCGGTTTCAGCTTTTCGGCGGAGAGTGACATATCCCATGCCGACTCAGACAGGACCACAGCTTACCGTCCATCAAAGGCTCGTCGAAGCTATGACCCACGAGACTGGCTTAGCGCGTGTGAAGAAGCTCAGGAGGGAGATGTCGACAGCGAAAACACCCCGAACGAAGATAACATCAGTGTTGCGACCAGTCAGTGGTCGTCTTTTTCCGTGTCGACTATTAGGGCAGGCCACTGGATCAATCCGGCGCCTCTACCGCTTCGACAAGGGCCACCATCCCCATTGTGGGTAGTACGAAGATTTTAATATAGATGCATATCTCTGTGTAATGTACTTTACTTTCGAGTTACGGTGAACCTAAGACCCGATCGATGAGTGTGTGAGGAAAGCGTCGGTAATACATGCAAGCTAAACGAATTAGGGCTAAAATTGGGACTGATCGGTTTTCTCCGGGACCTCCTCGGCCGGGTCCATCTGTGCAGGTGTTCCGTTCCCGCCATGGGCTGAAACAGGTGTACTATTTTGTAAGATGGATGGTTGTGACTGCAAAGCAGTCATGCCAAATGCCGCACCCCTATCCGCGGAGGAAGGGTATAGTCGCATCTGATACGAGGTAACACTTGGTGGTGGGACCTTATTCGTAGTTGAGTGACCGGAGATGAGTGATACGGGCGAAAAACCTCACATCCGTTATTAATTCCAGGTAATTTGCGAGGCCGAGGGCCACTTGATACTCGTAGAAATCGAGGAGAATGGCCAAGGCGTCTGTGCAATACATTATCTTGATGATATCATACCAAAGCGGAGCAACGTGGCGTACCCGCGACAGATGTTAGCTCGCTCTCTCCGAGACCAAAGAACTCTATCGCAAACCGTGATGCGTCGGGTGAGGAAGGCTTATGAGTTGGAGGTGTAGGTAATGACGACGATGGAGCCGACGGCGACACTCGAGCGTCCAAAGACAATGAATGAGGCCCGTCGACAATCCGTTGTGTAAGAATGCAACAGGCGGTGGCGATGATCTTCGGCGGGTAAAGCACGCACAGGGGTGTGCGGTACCTGAGAGTCAGATATATCACAGCTAGAACAGAGTTCAGGGCGTGAGGCCAACTGACGAGTCGTGCGCGATACTCCAAGCGAAATCTTGAAACCGGTCGCCCACGTCGTGCGCGTCGAATAAATTGACCAGGTCAGCATGTGGACTGTCGACGACAAAGTCAAAGCAAAGGCCCTCTAGGAGAACCTCCTCTGCGGCGAGAATTTGACTCGAGACCTCTTCGATGTCCTAGGTGACACATCGCGGGTCGGACCAATGGGAAGCAACGGAGTGGGGACGAACGAACCGGGCTACTTTCGGGAATGTCACGAACATCTATTCCCTTTGCCTTGGACTGGCATACCCTAGCTACGTCCCTGAGTTTCCTTCCGCACTCTTCCGTCTTTGTGGCAAGAAAAATACACGCGGCTGCGATGGTCTTGTGACGAATTGTGTATGAAATGGGCGCGCAGATGTGAAAACGAACCTGTCGATGATAATCAAGCATCGAAAAGCGCATGAAGAAGCGATGGAACCACGTTGCGGCGGTAAATAGACCGGGAGAATGGCTGAGAGACAAGGGTTAAGGATGACGAGAAAGGGGGGGGGGGCAAGACATTACGGACAGGCCAATGGAGGTGCCGAGACGATAGAGGAACTCGATGCCTCTTGATCTGTCGTACATCTCCTCGTGCAGTGATCTCTCCTGAGCAGTTGGGGTGCAAG
>WNFR01006911.1_pt1 | contig 15083 bp, 11 predicted proteins | sample 5400221 | NCBI WGS metagenome assembly WNFR01 (sample SAMN13153357, study PRJNA577476) | soil metagenome | isolation source: 40 cm soil under Madrone tree | place: USA:California | collected 2016-06-14 | reverse complement strand
ACCGTCAACTGCCATCGACCTTCTGTCCTTGCTGGAACGATCTCAGCGTTCACCGGAATATTGTAATCCCTTCCGCTTTTCGTTAGTTGCGTTTTCAACCAGTTTTCGTCATATCCTGCTGCAGCCGCCACATCAACCTCGTGCTGCATATAATCCTTAAGCACGTACCCGTCATAGGCAATCGGCACATATAAATAAAGACTGTATCCGATTGAGATCAGGACCAGCATTACAATCAAAAACTTTAATCGGCCCTGGCCGCGTTCGCCTGAGCGTTCACTTCCAAATTGTCTCGAATTTCTTCGAACCGGTTTTTTATTCATGATGTCTTTATTGATTCAATCGGAAGGCTGAGCGGAGCGAGGCGCGAAGCAAAGTCGACGAGATTTCCTTTCCGTCGACAATGACGGCCCGCCCGATCTGGTCGATCAGCACCCAGTTCAATTTTCCTCGAACAAACTTCTTATCGTGCCCGATCTTCTCCAGAATTTGACTGGCATCCAGGTCGTCTGATCGAGGCAACTGCCCACAGGCTCGAATCGCTGCTATTAATGATTCTAACTCGGAAGCATCCAACAACCCTAGCCTTTTCGACAATTCTCCCGCAACAATCATTCCATAGCCGACAGCCTCACCGTGCCTGAAGCGTCTATATGCCGTGACTGCCTCAAGCGCATGGCCCGTCGTGTGACCGAAATTAAGGATTTTGCGGGAACGCGAATCCTTTCGATCAATTGCTTCGAACTCATCGCCGGCAACAATCCTGGCCTTAAAGCTGCACTGTTCCGCTATAAGCTTTTCGAGTTCGCCCGGCCTGCGTTTCGTTGATCCAAGAAACCTGACGGTCCGATCAAAAAGCAGTCGATCGCCTGCGGCCCCCTGCTTCACTGCTTCGCACCATCCCGCGGTTAATTCGCGTTGCGGCAGCGATCTCAACGTATCAGTATCGATAACCACTGCGCGCGGTTGGTGGAATGCTCCAATCAGGTTCTTGCCATGCCGGGTATTTATCGCGGTTTTGCCGCCAACCGAGGAATCGATTTGTGATAGCAGCGTCGTCGGAACCTGGATCAGCGCCAACCCGCGCAGGAACAACGCCGCTCCGAAGCCCGCAAGGTCCCCAACGACGCCACCACCAAGGGCCACTACACCGTCGCTGCGCTCGAATCCGGAAACGGAAAGAAACTCCAGAAGTTTTTTTAGACTGCTGTCGGATTTGAATCGTTCACCATCGCCCATGAGCCATGGCTTAACATCGAAACCGGCGCCTCTTAGACTATCAACTGCAACTTTCCCGTACAGTTCGAAGACCTTTTTATTGGAGATCAGCGCAATTCTGCCCCGTTCGCCCGGAAGGCATGACCGAACGGTTTCCCCAAGACTGCTTAAAACGCCGTCTCCAATGCCGATGCTGTAATCTGATGTTCGGCCTTTAACGCGCACGCGAACTGATGGCAATGCTCAATCCCCTTTTACGGCTTCAGTCAGCTTTTCGGCTAGCAGATCAAAGCTGAGCGGCCCAAATCCAACTAAACCCGCAAGCTCATCAACTGTATATCGCGAGGAAGTGTTCCACAAATCAATGAGCACGTCACGTGCCTTTCGTGACGCCCACCATCGTTTGCCGTAACGGGTCAAGAGGTGCTCACGCAAACCGGCTTCAAATGCACAGCCACGCAGATATGTAGCGGCCAGGTAACCGTCATCAACATCTGCCAGATACATCCCGGCTGGCCTGCCAAAGTTCGTTGCTTGTTTCTGAAGTTCCGCATAAAGCCCGGGAAGTTCTCCGGAACGCACATCTTGACTATCGTGCAACGCGACTTCGTACTTCAAGCTGGCGCAATAATGCCTGATACTCGCAAGCGTAATAAAGGCAAGGCTCTTTGAGATCGATTGCGCCTCTTCTGGTCTCAACCCCGAACCATACTCCACAAGCCACGACGTGTCGTGAAACAAATTGCTGAAAAGAAACGCGAATCCTTCAGCGGTCGTATTATTCGGAGCAAACAAAAACTCGGGATAGCGGTTTACAAGACTCTCGGATGACCATGCGAAGTGCTGTGCATGACCAGCCTCGTGAAAGAAAACCGTGTAATCGCGTACCCCTCCAACGCTCGACGCGCTTACCCTTACATCCAGAGGCGCGTTTATTCGAAAACATCCTGCCCCTGGTTTCTTATCCGCGGTATCACTCAGATCAATACGAATATTTTGTTGTCGTCCAATGTAAATACCCAGCCCATGCATTGCCGAGTCATACATCTTCATAATCCCGTCCCGAGGAAAATACCGGTCGTTGATTTGCATTCGTTGCAGGTAAAGAGAATCTGCATGCGATACGTCTCCGGGACCTGCGCCAATTTCATTCTTTCGAAGTTCGCGATACAACGCGTCCGAATACACCGCATCAGTCTGCATGACAAAGGAATCAGCTTGCGACACCAATTCGCAGGGATTTATCTGCATGATGTCGGCAAACAACGCGCAGTAATTTTCGAATCCAAGCTTTACCGCAGACTCATGATATGAATCGAGAACCTCGGCTCGAATATCGTCGCACTGCCCGCACGCGTCCGCATACCGGGCAAGCAAATCTTTACGCCGCGCCACATTGCTCTCGTTGGCGATCAACCAGGACGCGTGTTGCGCGGGCAACGACTCGCCATCCCAGGCTATTCTTGTAGCTGACTCACACGCCCCACGCTCGTTCATCAACGCGCGGACGTTATATTTAAGATAACCAACACGAGCTGCACTGCCCAGATAGCGTAATCCCGTACGCTCCGCTTCAAAGTCATTGTTTGTGTTGACGAATGCTTCCGAAAGCGCTTCGATCGACTCAAGAGTAAAAAGTCCACTGTACTGGTCGATGATCTCATCGACCGGCATTTCGGTCCTTAGCCCCGCACGAATTTGAAATTGAGCCAGTTCAATGGCTTGATTGTAAGCCGCGAACGATTGGCGGTAGGCACTGATTTCCATAAGTGAGCATGGACCACCTCTTTATAATCTGTCCAGCGCACTTCCGTGAAATTCTTCATCACAGGGATATATCAAAGACGCCTCGAATGAGAACGAAATGGCCGGTTGCGTTCCTCGCTTTCGACGTGCGTCCGCGCAAAATTCGACGACTGAAACAGCGAACGGGCGCGACAACGTGGGAGTGTGTCGCGCCCATTCATTTTTGTGGTCACTGTCCTCACCCCAGCAACCACTGAGACGGAGGATCCACCAACCGTCTCTCTTGCCCCGCAATATACACCGCAATGCTTATGCCACGCAAGATTGATTTCGGACGAATTCTTTTACTTTATTTTCTCTAACAGAAATGCTCTAAGTGCCGTCTTTGCAGGCTTTTCAGACTTTTCATCCGGCGTCGACAATGTAAGAATTACTCATTGAGCAGTGTAATTTTTTCACCATTCAAAGCCCGTTCCGAGACCGCCTCCTGACTCGATAGTAGATATAATTTAGGTCAGGTCTTTGCGACTTAATCTCCATTGCGACTTAATCTCCACACCTTTAACCCAATGAACCCTTGATAACGCCGGCAAGCTCGTTCGCCAAATCCTCGATTGTCCGCTGATCCGACCCTTCGATCATGACTCTGGCCAAAGGTTCGGTTCCCGAATAACGAAGAAGTAACCGTCCATTTCCAGCAAGCTCTGCTTCCACGTTTTTCGCAGCAGCAGCAATTTCTGAAACATCAGCGAACGGTACTTTCTTACGAACTATGACGTTCTTCAATATCTGCGGATAGCGACTAAATCCTCCGACGGATTCTTCGAGCTTGATCCCCGCGCTTTTGATTGCCTTCAGCACGCACAACGCCGTCACCATTCCATCTCCGGCCAAACTCAATTTAGGAAATATGATGTGCCCCGATTGTTCGCCTCCGATACTTGCGTTCGTTCGCAACAGTTCTTCCAGCACGTTCTTGTCGCCAACGTCGGTTCTTAACAGCTTCCAACCTCTTCCAGCCAACGCTTTCTCGAGCCCAATATTACTCATGACAGTTGCGACCAGGGTCTGGCCGTCCAGTTCGCCTTTCGACGCCAGGTACTGGGCAAGTATCCAGAGCGTTGCGTCACCGTCAACAATTTCTCCTCGTGCATCGACAAACAATGCACGGTCGGCGTCACCATCAAAGGCCACGCCCAGGTCTGCATTTTCATCGATAACTTTCGCCTGGAGCCGATCAAGATGAAGTGATCCACATTCCGCGTTGATGTTTCGACCGTCGGGATTTGCGTTTATCGCGACAACATCTGCCCCGAGCCGCTCAAAAAGCCCGGGCGCTAACTGAGATGCAGCTCCGTTTGCGCAGTCGAGCACAATTTTCAAACCCTCTAGATTTAATCCATCCGCCACCTCGGAAAAAAGATAATTCACGTACTTTTCGCACAGTTCTCCTGCCCCAGGATTCTCGACCGACGCAAACGCGATATCGCGAACTTTGCCTATGCCTGCGTCGATATCTTTTTCAATCTGTCGTTCGATCTCGTCCGGTAATTTACGCCCCGAGGGCGCAAACACCTTTATCCCGTTGTCATTATATGGATTGTGAGACGCGCTTATCACAATCCCGGCATCGGCGGGCAGAGTCCTGGCAAGGTAAGCCACCCCCGGAGTCGTAATGATGCCTGCTGACTCGCAAACCGCACCGGCATCTGTGGCGCCGGCGACAATCGCAGCCTCGATCCATGGGCCTGACTCTCGCGTGTCTCTACCGACCAAAATCCGGGGCTTACGGCCCTGACTATTTTCTGCGAGATGCATTGCCAGCGAACGCCCAATTAGGTAAACCGTCGGACCATCAAGCGGGAATTCCCCGGCTGGTCCTCGAATTCCGTCTGTTCCAAAAAGTCTTTTCATTGATTCTTTGCCATTGGTTTCAATTAGGGTCAGGATTTCAGTGGGCGGTTTTAGCGCGTTGATCCGAACTAGGGGGCCCGATATGATTTGGTCCAGGTCGAAGGTCTGAATTTACAGATTAGCTTGTAAAGTGGTGGGCTGAAACTATTCCCGCATTGAGCAGGATTGGGGTAAATGACAAACGATCCAGCTTTTCCTTAATCACCCGTGTTTTCCTTATTTCCAGCTTCTGACTATTTCCCAATTACGAATCGCGAAGGTTTTGTGCCACGCAACTCAATGTCAGGATTCATGCCATTGGACAAAATTAATCGAGGAGCCAGGTTGCCATCATCGCCTTCGACAAGTCTCACCTTGATATCCGATGCCTGCAAGTTATTCATCGCCGATTGCGGTCCGTACAACATCACGGTTGTGACAGCCGGACTCGGGTTTCCCTCGACGCCCGAAGTCACTGTCACTCCGGAAAGGGTTTTTTCCACTCGTTTTTCACCAATCACGACCGTCACACTAACCACTGGATCAAGGATATTTACCTTCCCGTCTGAAATATCAACCGCTACCTCTGGCAAGGTAAAGGTATCTCTGCGCCCGGCAAGGTGAATTGATTCCGTGGGCGCAAACTTCAAATTTGCGATGTGGCTTTCCGGGCCACGCACGCGTATTTTTTCCGGAGTGACCGTTATTCCACGCATCTCATAACCGTCTGCAACTATACCCTCAACCTTTGATTCGATCGCAACGTTGGCCTCTGTGCGCAGTTCCAGTCTAATAGGCACGTGACCCGGTTCGATCTCGTCGATTCGCACTCCTTGCGGCAGGCTCATCGTAATCCTGTCAGGAGTTAAACTCACCAATCGATCGCCGGCTTTGTAATCACTCAGGTCGACAAAGGCCACCAGGTCGTGTGAATTGATCCGCTGAAGAAGTCTTTCCGGACCCGAGAGTGTCACCTCGACTTCGCGCCTTGGCTCGTTTCCGATCTCCATCTGACCCGGCAATCGATAGCTTAGTTGTACTCCGTCGATTCGAATCGTGACGGCGTTCCTTTGTCCCGACACCGCCCACCAGATTCCAAGTGTAATTACCAACGCTAAGAGCTTTAAGCCCCATTCATCCAGAAATATCCGGCGTAGCCACACCAAAACCAGGTGCCCCCCCGCCGCCAGCTTTCTGTCCAATTCCCCTCTCTCTATGATTGGCATAATGTATCATTCACAACGATATTGCTTCATGCCTTTCATTCTCAGCTTCCCGCTCAATCAGTTTCGTATCTTTTTCCGGCTTTTGTGCTGTGCCAGGTTTTTCCAGTGCCTGGAAAATCGAAGCGCGAAGCCTCGTTGCATCAAGACCACGCTTAATCTGGCCGGCCTGAACAAACGATATAAGCCCCGTTTCCTCAGAGACCACTACTGCCACAGCATCGGAATCCTCGGTAATACCGATTGCAGCGCGGTGACGGGTACCCAGATTCTTCGAAAGCCGTGGATTCAACGTCAGAGGTAAAAAGCACGAAGCCGCAGCCACCCTATGACCCTGAATTACGACCGCGCCGTCATGTAGTGGCGTAGCAGGGTTGAAGATTGTCACCAGCAGGTCATAGCTTAGTTCGGCGTCCAGTTTCACGCCGCCGTCCGAGACATTCTTTAATCCGACCAGGCGCTCCAGGACTATAAGCGCACCGGTCTTCGTGGAACTCAGCGTCGTTGCTGCCAGCACGATCTCATCATACGTGCCTTCGCCAAACTGACCGGAGTGTCGCCGCGTAAATGGCATCCGCACGCTATTACCAAAAGTTACCAAAGCCTGGCGGATCTCCGACTGAAAAAGCACGATGATCGCCACACCTATGTACAGTAACCCGCCCCTTAAAACGAATTCCAGTGTTGGAAGATCCTGCGCTACCGACAGCCAATACAGGAGGGCAAATGCAGCTATGCCGGCTGCCATCGGCGCCGCACGGGTCCCACGAACAAGCTTTAGAATCGTGTAAACGATGACAAAAACCAAAGCAATATCCACAAGGCTTCGCGGTTCGCCAAGTCGTCCCAGATATTCGATTTCCGGTGCTACTGTCATCGCTGTAACAACCATTCAGTTAAAATAAGGATCGCCCTTCGGTTCAAAATCCCTTAAATGAGTTCGGTCAGAATTTGAACCGCCGGCAACCTGGTGGCGATTTATTTGCTTACATCGAAGTAGATGCGACGGACAATCCGGCCGATGCCACTCCAACGGATTTAATCTCGAATCTTTGAGTCCCGAACGCATTTATTCAGGGCTAATCCAACAATCGCCGATTTTGTTCGCCTCCCTCACAAATACCAATTTCCGCAAAAACTCAATCAACTGCGTGTCCTCAACGCCGGATCTCCCTTGTCGCCCTGGCGGAGCGCCGTCCACAATACTCCGCTTGGATTATGTGGCAAAACCCTCGATGTGGCAACAAATAGCTCCAAAGTCGCAAATTCATTCGAATATTAACGTCGATTTACTGGAAAATGTTTTCGCTTAATATGCGGCGTGAGGTCAATCTCTTCGTGGCGCCGCGGATTAGTCGAAGAGATGTCTTCGCGAGGGGAGGTTAACGTTTTCGACCGACCCGGTTTTTTTGGAGGAATCCCACAAGTCGGCCGTTACCATTGACGACAGCCAGAGCGCCGACTCCGTTCTGCTTCATTAATTCGTTGGCCTCACTCATTGCCGCGTTTTCTTCGACAAAAAGCAATGGGCCCACTGGCCTCATAACGTCTCGAGCGCACAGTTCTCTCCAGCGCTCCCTGGGGTGAATCTTAAGATCCTCAAGTGATAGCAACCCAAACAGTTGTCCCTGTGTTGCCACCGGGAAACAGGTTTGTCTATGCAATGGCAGAAAGGTGTCTACAAACTGCACGATTGATAATGCTGGTTCAATCGCAACCGGCTTTCCCATCACCTGCCCAACCGTAGGAATCGTTGCGCGTGAAGAGGATTTAACCACCCGCGCGGCGGCGTCAAGCAGGAACAGCCCGATCACAATTGACCATAAGCCCATTAACGGCGAGCGCCATTCCGTAAAGACGAAAGCTCCGAAAATCATCAGAAATATCGCTATTACCAGTCCGCATAACCCCGCTTTTCGTGTTGCATCGGCAACATTACCGCTTGCGCGCCATAACAAAGCTCTCAAGACTCTGCCGCCATCAAGCGGATAACCTGGAAAAAGATTAAAAACAGCGAGCATCAGATTGCCGAGCCCGATAAATGCAAACAGAACTACAGCACTTCGGAATCGGCCCACATTTGCGACCGCAGCCGCGCCTAGCCCAAGAAGACTGAAAAGAAAGCTCGCGGCAGGCCCGGCAATTGCAATACGAAACTCTGCTCCCGGGCTATGAGGCTCGGTTTTCAATCGCGCCAACCCCCCAAACGGGTGAAGAACAATTTCTTCTATTTCGATACCTTCGGCGCGACCCACCAGTGCATGTGCCAGTTCATGCCCAAAAATTGAGAGAAAGAGCGCAGCTGTTGTTACCAGTCCGAGGATCCATGCCGGCGCCGGTCGAAGAGGAGGAAGTCTCATCTCGCTCAGTTGCAGCGGCGACGATTGTAAGTTGACGGCAATCATCCAAACACTCAAACCAAATACAAAAAACCAGCGCGCATCGATTCGCACTGGTATTCCGTACACCCGGGTAACTTGAAACTGTTTATGAATGAAGGACCAGATGCCCAAGGAAAGCCTTACCCTATAAATGTGCCTGCCAGATCCATGCGCGTGATATCGCCGGACTGCCGCACGCCAAAATACATCGATCATCGATCGCGCTAATTATCCGCGTCTTCTGTGTCCTCGCTCTTTCCTGTCACCCCACTCATCACATCTTCAGTCACTGCTCTTTGCCACCCTTCACCCTAAAAGTCTGTAAAAGTATTCGCGCGCCAGCGCGCAGCCTTCCCCTTCCCCCTGCCCCTTCCCCTTCTTTCTCTTTCCCGTCACCTTTACGTTCCAAAAGCATCTGCTTCCGATGCAAGCAGCGACTGCGGCTCGTTTCGCGTCACCCTCCTTAATAGAAGCGGTTCGTCGAAAAGTTGCATCAAGCCTCGGACGCTTGCCAGGCGCGGATCCTCTGCAGTCCTGACCACAAGTTTGGTCTCTGACTGCATATAGTCCTCAAGCCCGTAAAGCAGGGCTCCCCCGCCCGTCAGTATAATCCCACGGTCATAAATGTCTGCGGCAACCTCCGGTGGAACCTCACTAAGCGTATTGCGAATCGCAAGCATTATTTTGTGTATTACCGGATGAATTACCGCATAAAGTTCCCCCGCAGTAATTTCGACGGCTCCCGGGCTGCCGGTTTGAACATCTCGCCCTTTTACACTGATCATTTGTCCCAGCTCGGCTGGTACTGTTGCCGATCCGAGTTCGGTTTTTAAACGTTCAGAGCTCTGCTGACCGATTGAGAGCCCGTGATGCCGTCTTATATGGTCGACAATTGCGAGATTTATGTCGAAACTTCCAATCCGCTCGGCTTTGGCATGGACGATGGTTCCGCTGGCCACAGCGGCAATATTTGTGGTGCCTCCGCCGATATCGACGACGGCGTTTCCTCGTTCATCGTCCAGCGCCACGCCTGCTCCTAATGCAGCGGCGAGTCCTTCCTCGACCATGTAAACCCTGCCGATGCGGGCCTGCTCCGCTGCGGCAAGCAAAGCTCTTTGCTCGACGTGCGTAACACCGGAAAGCACGCTCATTACCGCGCGGCGGCTAAAATGCGAGATACCGCTTCGTGCCTGACGCACAAATTGATCGAGCATTGCACTCGTGCGTTCAAAGTCCGCAACAACGCCGTCCACCAAAGGCGCCAGCACTGTCACCTCTCGTGATTCTCGGCCCTGCATTCCCAGAGCTTCTTTGCCGACCGCAACCAATTCGCCGGTAACCTTGTTAATGGCAACCACAGACGGCTCATCAACCACAACTCCGCGTCCACGCACCGCGATAATCGTTCCCGCCGAACCCATGTCGATTGCCATTGAATCGGACACAAGGTCACGCAGCACTGCCAATCCTCTAAACGAACGTGTTTTACCCATGAAAGATCTTGCCATAATGCACCAGTAAAAACGCGACCGGTCATCACCGCCCGCAACTTCGACGTTTAACAACTCCTCTGTTTATCGCCATAATACTTCAAACAGTGGAACCGGTTGAACCCGGTTCTTAACATTAATTGCTTCACGAGGAGCCAATTCATAGGCCGTTGTCGCGGCCTTTGCGGTAGAGTCGCTAAGCAGTATTTGTCCACCCTTAGCGTTACTTTCCAGACGAGAGGCAAGATTCACGGTGTCGCCGATTGCCGTATATTCGGACCTCCGGTCAGAGCCGATATATCCCACTGTCGCTTCGCCGGTATGCAGCCCGATTCCGACGCCAATTTCCTGGAAGCCCTCTGCTTTTAAATCTATGTTGATTTCAATTATACGCCGCTGCATATCCACGGCGGCATTCAGAGCATTAGACGCGTCCAATGGCGTCGCGGTTGGCGCTCCGAACAGGGCCATCAGTCCGTCGCCTATATACTTATCCAGCGTTCCCCCATACGAGAAGATAATCTCGGTCATTTGAGAGAAATACATGTTCAACAGGTGAACCACTCGTTCAGGCTTTGCATGTTCTGAGATTCGGGTGAACCCTCGGATGTCTGCGAATAGCACAGTTATCGTCTGATTCACTCCTCCGAGTTTGAACGACTCCGGGTTCTCCAGCATCTGTTTAACTACGTATTCCGGCAAAAAGCGGCTGTAATTCGCTCGGGCCACCTCTTCCCGCGCAAGCCGTTCATGCGAACGAACGTTCTCGACGGCTACTGCGGTCTGTGCGGCTACTGCACTAATCAACTCAAGATGGTCCGGCGTAAATGCTGCAAACGGATCCAGGCGATCTGCATATAGCGCCCCATGGCAATTCTGATCCACAACCAGTGGCGCACATATCGTCGATCGCACCCCCTGCGAAACAATAGATTCAACTCCGGCAAACTGCGCCTCGGCAGCAGCGTCCTGTGACAGCAGGGCTACGCGCTCCTTCATCACCTTTCTGGTAATTGTTCGGCCTATCGTCAGACGTTTCGCATGTGCTTCCAGTTTCTCATCGCGTGCGCGCGTCGCAATTGGTCGAAGTACGATTTCATCACCTGGCGATACATTAGTATCCGTTAATAACGCTACGACCCTATCCGCCGGAGTCACTCTAAAGATAATATCAGTCGCTTTTGCAAAAATCTTTTGAAGGTCAAAAACGGACCCCAGCGTCTTGCTCATTTCATAGAGTTCCGCCAGGATTTCTGCTTTCCGCCGAAGTGACTCAACCTCCTTGTCGCGCGTCTGAATCGATGGCTTCGACCTCAGCATATGCGACATTACGTCGTTTGCCGATATCAGCAGTTGTGTGTGCCCAAGTGGCTTGTCGTCATAGCGCAAGTCCGCCGCACGCTCCGCCGCGTCCTGCTCGAATAGAATCTGGCTGCCTCCGATAAGAATCCGATCGCCTGTATTCAGATTGTATTCGAATTGAGGTTGTCCATTTATAAAAACCTTGTTCGCACTGCGTCGAAGCTGATTTCCATCAAAGACCCCGTCAATCATCTGATAGGCGCCGGTCTGCGGATCAAATCTGAGATGCGCATGATGACGCGAAGCACGTGGGTCATCGAGGATGATGCAATTATCCGGCGCACGGCCAATCGTACAGACCGTCTGCGGATTTAAAGTATATTGCCATTCACGACCGCTGGCGTCTGTTACTTTCACGAATGCCATTATTTTTATGAGAGGGCCCAGTGTGGTTGCTAATATACTTTGCAACCCGGCCTAAGCTGGTCAAGCTGATGATAATACTGATTCTAAATCAAACCCAGCTTTGATCCTAGCAGCGGCAGATCAGAACTGGCAACATCGATGATATTGGAAAGTTGTCAATGACGCCACGCGGGACGCCGAACCAAATCCGGCAATGCAACCTGACCTCTTAAATCCCCCCAACGGCAGTTGGGGGATTCTTAATGTGCAACCTACCCCAAACACCGCTCTTTGCTATCTTGAATCCCCCGACGGAAGTCGGGGGATCGTTAATGTGCAGCCTTCAAATACAGTCAACACCCATCGTTCAAATTTCCCAAACAACGTCAAAAAGAAAATTGACTCGAATGTAAACATCCCCGTTTCATCCAACCACTTTGCGGATTTCATCCGAAGCGCGAATCTCAGTAACTGCCACCTTATTTGACCATTATTTGCTTGAATTTCATTCGTGTTATTGATGTTTCAAACGTCCAAACTTCAGGTTTCAGCTTTAGCCGAAAAACCTCTCACACCCGGCTCTCTTCATAAACAAAATGAATCCAGACTTTGACAAATGCCATCACAGACCCTTGGGCTAAAGCCCTAAGATTTTACATATCTGGACCACTAGCTAAAAGCTAAGTGGCAACGATTCAAAACAACGTCAAAGATTCAAAACCATAGCTTCATTCGCCGGCCCCATGCATCAATCTGCTTTTCACGGTTGGCGCTTTCCGCTATTCTCGGTCGAAATTTGCTGATTGTTGGTTTCGATACCTTTTCGGAGAGTGAATATGAACAGGACAATTCTACTCGTAACTTTATTTTTGTGCTTCGCTACTGACTATTTCACAATATCGGCCCGCGCCCAAACCGCAATCAAGACTCTATCTCCTCCGTCTACCAACGCAAACGGTGGCAATCCTGATGCTTCCGCCAACTCGTCGGAACTTGAAGAGATAAAAACGCTCTTGCGAAATCAACAAAGCCAACTCGACAAACTGAGCGCGATTATACTTGAGCAGGCGAAGGAAATCTCAGGACTAAAAGCCAAAGTTCAGCAAAATGATCCTTCTGCCCTGATTGCCGTCCATGAGGCTTCGGGACCAGAGTCCAATCGCATAGCAACCGAGAAAACTCCGCCTCAAGCCAACCTGGAAGAACGGGTCACAAAAGTTGAAAAGGATTCCAAAAGCACCGCCGCAGCGCTGGGGAGACAACTCGGATCAATCGCGATCGCAGGTGACCTGCGCATTCAGTATGAGTCGTTTTACCATCAGTTGAATCCTACTGCCAACGCCGCGAATCCTTCAATACTGGGGAACCAACTATCGGCGAGAAACCGCCTCAGGATGCGTGCCCGGTTAAGCCTTCGTGGACAAGCTAATTCGCAGTTTGATTGGGGAGTACGGTTTGCCACCGGACTGTTGGACGATCCAATCTCACCAAATCAGATCCTCACGGATTTCTACAATCGAAAACAATTTGCCCTTGACCAGGCATATATCGGTTGGAATTCGAGGTCAGTCCCAGGTTTGCGGATCGTCGGCGGTAAATTCGAAACGCCCTGGATTCACACCGAAATGACCTTTGACAACGACATCAACCCCGAGGGGATTAGCGAAACCTACTCCCATGATTTCCGTTCCGGGCGACTTAAGAATCTTGCTGTCGCTTTATGGCAACTACCGTTTCTGGAACGAAATTCTGCCTTCGTCCGTAATGCAAACGGCACGGTGAATTTGAATCAATCACGACGCGACGGCCGTGACCTTGCGCTCTATGGTGGCCAGGTCCGAGGGCGAATCGACCTTTCCCCTCAATCTTCGCTTACGTTATCCGCTTCGAACCTGTTCTATTCGGGGACACAATTGATCTCACCAGTTCAGTTCTTCGGACCTCAGTTACAACTTCCGGTTTCGTTCACTATTCCGGCCACTGCTACCGCTCCGGCACAAACAATCACCACTCAGGTGATCATATCTCGCGACCTTCTGGTCGCAGGTGCAAACCTCGGGATGACAACGGCGACGAACAACGCTATCAATCGAGATGGGACCTTGAGTTCGGGCTTTAATCTGATCGATTTGATCGGTCGGCTCGACCTCGCAAAGGAAAAACGGTTCCCCGTTTCTCTAATTTACAATTTCGTCCTGAATACTCGAACACACGACGTCATAATCGCGGGTCCCGGCGGTGTAAACTCGCTATTGCCGAATAGAGAAAACAAGGGCCATTGGGCAGAAATTCAAATTGGTCGCAGAATAAAACCCGGCGACATCCTTCTTGGTTATATGTTTACGCGAATCGATAAGGATGCGATTCTAACTCCTTTCAACTACTCGGAAATCGCCCAACAATCGGACGTTCGAGCCCAGCGCTTTGTGTTCTATTACACTGTTGATCCACACGTTGTCCTTGGAATCAACGGAATTTTCACTAAACGAGCAAATGGCGTCCTGGGTGCTTTTGGCAATACGCCCCCAGGGTCGTTGAACCCCGCAACCATCAGAATTCAATTTGAAACTCAGTTTAGATTCTGAATCGCCACTCGTTTGTGGCTTTCCGGAAGCATATGAAGAAACAGAGGGAGGTAGGACATGGCTCGGAGGAATTTCATACGTTATGTTGTGGTTTCCATATGCACTTTCGGAGTGGGATCCGCAGCGGTATTCGACTGGTTTCAGATAAGGCGCAGTGAACAGAAGGCCGGGGTCAATGGTGTTCCTTGTGTTTTCGATTTTAAATCTGCGGAAGGGCAGCCCTTTTTTCCTCAAGGTGCCTTCCTAAATCGTCAAACATCGGACGACGGCATAGCTCAGTACCGTTCAAACGTCTTGGCGGAGATGAACGAGCCTTCGGTCCTCCTTTTGCCTGCTTGTGTTGATGAGGCATACCGCTTCCTGTGGTTGCGCTCTTTTCGTACCCCTGTGGCCATTCGAATATGGAGAGTCAGCGATAAATATAGGCTGGTGTCGAAACAGTCAAATGTGAATGGGCAGAATGAATTCAGCGTAAATCGAGAACTGACACGGGCTGAATGGGAATCCGTTCTCGAGCTGTTGCGGAAGGCGTCGTTTTGGGATATGCCAACCCTGAAAGAGCCATTCGGTGGTAATGACGGTGCGGATTGGGTTCTGGAAGGTTCCAAAGCCGGCCATTATCACGTGGTTGACAGATGGTCGCCGTCAGACAGGAGTTACCGTGCAGCTTGTGTGTTTATTGCAAGGATTTCCGGCTTACCCATAAAAGAAATGGATTTCGAAGGATTTTAATGGGACAAATTATGTTGAGTAAATGCGGGCAAAGTAAACTATAACTACGCCCACTATAGAAACTCTGTTGGAGTGACAATATCCTTCATCCATATTGGTTCTCCTGTC
>WNFR01004076.1_pt1 | contig 15083 bp, 11 predicted proteins | sample 5400221 | NCBI WGS metagenome assembly WNFR01 (sample SAMN13153357, study PRJNA577476) | soil metagenome | isolation source: 40 cm soil under Madrone tree | place: USA:California | collected 2016-06-14 | reverse complement strand
AAACCACCAGAAAAATCCGCCAAGCGTAGCAAGCTTGACACCGACAACGCCGAGTGAGCCATTGAAGCCGTCGATGGGAGCCGCTGTCCGCGATCATCGGAATGCTGTCCGCGATCGATCGGAATCACTGTCCGCAATCAATCGGAACACCTGTCCGCAATCGCCGGAATCCGCAGACATCCGTTCGGGTAGCCCTTTTTTAAGGTTCTCGGGGTATCCCGGAATGCGTTTGCGAGGAGGCACCAGCACGCCGCCCACTCGCTACCTGTCGGTAGCTATGTGGTAGCTTTCTCTTGCATCTGTTCACGGAAAACTACATAAGCAATTGATCTCAATCACTAAATATAGATCGCTTCAATCTAGACCGCGCCCTTGGCCAGAAACTGCTCAAGCCAATGGATGTGGTAATTGCCGTCGACGAAATCGGAGTCGCGCACGAGCGCGCTGAACAGCGGCAGCGTGGTCTCGACGCCATCGACCACGAACTCGTCGATCGACCGCCGCAGCCGCATCAGGCACTCGCCGCGCGTCTTGCCGTGCACGATGAGCTTGCCGAGCAACGAATCGTAATACGGCGGGATCGCATAGCCCTGATAGGCAGCCGAATCGATCCGCACGCCCATGCCGCCGGGCGGATGATAGTGCACGATCTTGCCCGGGGAGGGGCGGAACGACACCGGATTCTCCGCATTGATGCGGCATTCGATCGCGTGACCGTGGAACTTCACGTCGCGCTGCGCAATCGCCAGCTCATTGCCGTTGGCGATGCGGATCTGCTCCAGAACGAGATCGATGTCGGTGATCATCTCGGTCACGGGATGCTCAACCTGAATGCGGGTGTTCATCTCGATGAAATAGAAGCGGCCGTCCTCGTACAGGAATTCGACCGTGCCGACGCCGAGATAGTTCAACTCCCGCATGGCGTTCGCGACGGTTTCCCCGATCGTATCGCGCTCTTCGGCATTAAGTGCGGGCGAGGGGCTTTCCTCCAGCACTTTCTGGTGGCGGCGCTGCAGCGAGCAGTCGCGCTCGCCGAGATGAATGGCGCTGCCGCGGCCGTCGCCAAGCACCTGGATTTCAATGTGGCGCGGTGTTTCGAGATACTTTTCAAGATAGACCGCATCGTCGCCGAATGCCGCCTTCGCTTCGGCGCGGGCAGTCGCGAGCGAAGTCGCAAGATCGGCCTCGCTGCGGGCGACCTTCATGCCGCGCCCGCCGCCGCCGGCCGCTGCCTTCACCAGCACCGGGAAGCCGATCTCGCGGGCGGCGGAAAACGCTTCGGCAGTGGACGCGATGCCGCCCGGCGATCCCGGCACGACTGGGATGCCGAGGCGCTGGGCGGTGCGCTTTGCCTCGATCTTGTCGCCCATCAGCCGGATATGTTCGGGCTTGGGGCCAATGAACTGCACACCGTGCTCGATCAGGATTTCGGCAAAGCGGGCATTCTCGGAGAGGAAGCCGTAGCCCGGATGCACGGCGTCGGCGCCGGTGATCTCGCATGCGGTGATCAGCGCCGGAATGTTGAGATAGCTGTCGCGCGACGGCGGCGGCCCGATGCAGACGCTTTCGTCGGCGAGCCGGACATGCATGGCATCGGCGTCCGCCGTCGAATGTACCGCAACGGTCGGAATGCCGAGATCCTTGCAGGCGCGCAATACGCGCAACGCGATCTCGCCCCGGTTGGCGATCAGGATTTTCTCAAACATGGCCGTGCGGATGACAGATGACGGATGTCAGATGGCAGACGATTGTGGCTTCACGCGTCTGTCCCCTGTCGTCTGTCATCTGACATCTGTCCTTTCATTCTATAATCATCAGCGGCTCGCCAAACTCCACCGGCTGGGCGTCCTCGAACAGGATCTGGACCACCGTGCCTGACTTAGGTGCGGGAATCTGGTTGAGGGTCTTCATCGCCTCGACGATCAGGAGCGTATCGCCTGCCTTGACCGCGGAGCCCACGTCGCAGAACGGCTTGGCGCCAGGCTCGGGCGCCCGATAGGCAGTGCCGACCATTGGCGATGCCACGACACCTGGATGCTGGGACGGATCGAGCGCACCAGCCGGTATGGCGGCCGGAATCGCGCGCATGACTTCCGGAGCGGGAGGCGCGTAGGTCACGGTGGCCTGACGCGCAATCCGGACTCGCAATCCGCGCTGCTCGATTTCGATCTCGGTCAGGCGGGTTTCGTCGAGGAGGCGCGCGAGGGCGCGCACCACATCCTCGTCCACGATCGCATTGGATTTCTTCTTGTCGTCGGCCGTCACCAGCTCAACTCCGTCTCGCTTTGAACATCGCCGCAGGGCTGCCGGTCGCGCTGCCATCGCCGGCGATGCCGAAGCCGCACGCGTCATCCGTCGGAGCTGCTTCTACGCCAATTCGGACGGCCCTCAAATTTCTTTGTTGTGCAAATTTTCATTTTCCCCCTCCGCTTGCGGGGGGGAGTTCAGGGAGGGGGGAAGCCAACCCCGTCGCGAGAATTGAAATGGTTAACCCCGCGCCTAGCCCTCGCCCGCCTGCGGGGAAGGGTTAGGGTCGGGGCCGGGGTTATTTTACGGTAGAACTCTAACACACGGCCTTGCCGCAACGCGCCGTGCTGACCTTGGAGCGCAGTGCGTCGAGTCCGACCGCGCCGATCACGACATCGGTGCCGATGATGTAGCTGGGCGTGCCGTTGAGCCCAAGGGTCTCCCCGAGCTTGAGGCTCTCCTCAAGCGAAACCTTGATCTCATCGCCCGCCATATCGGTGTCGATCCGCTTCATGTCCATGCCGACTTCCTTGGCGACCGCGAGGGCACGTGCTTTGTCGGCTTGGCCGCGCCCGCCCAGGAGCTTCTGATGAAATTCGAGATATTTCTTACCGCTCTTGTCCTGCATGCGCACCGCGACCGCGACCTTTGCGGCGTCGACTGATCCGGGGCCAAGGACTGGAAATTCCTTGAGAATGATTTTGAGCTTCGGGTCGTCCTTCAGGAGCTCCAGCATGTCGGCCATGGCGCGCTTGCAGAAGCCACAGTTGTAGTCGAAGAACTCGACCATCGTAACGTCGCCCTTGGGGTTGCCGAGCACGACGTGGCGGCTCGAGTTGAACAGCGTCTCGGCGTTGCTGGCGACGGCGGTCTTGGCTTTTTCGACGTCGGCGGCGGCTTGACGCTTGTCGAGCTCCGCGATCGCCTCCTGGAGGACCTCCGGGTGACTCACGAGGTAGTCCCTGATGATGCGTTCGATCTCGCTCTTCTGCGGGGCCGAGAATTCCTGCCCCGCAGCCGGCAGCGCCAGCATCAGCAGCGCACCCGCAACTGCTCCGGTTAGTGTCTTGATCATCGGCGTCATAAGCTTGGTTCCTCGTTGAGTAACAGGGCAAAACTCGTGGGCGGCCCCCCGTGCCCGCTCGCCCCGGCGGCGGGCGCCAGGCTTGTCCCGGCCATCCCGATAACCGGGGCACCGTGATGGATGGTCCGTCACGGCTTTTGCCGCCCTTACCTCGTTGGCCGCCATCATATCATTGGATCAGGCGGTGCGGCTGCGGCGGCTTGAAGCTCGCAATGTCGTCCGCCTTGACCCATCCGGGCGATCCTATGGGAAAACGTCCTTTGGCGCGACTCGCCAATTGCCGGGCCGTGGGCAAATTTCCGCGATTGAAGGCCGCCTGGGCGGAGGCGAGATCCGCATCCGCGAGGTCGCCTTTGCGGCCATAGGCCATTGCCAACTGCTCGTAGGCATCGGCGATTTCCGGGTCGTTCGCGAGCGCCTTGCGCAAGTTGGATACTGCCTCATCGATCAAAGCCGGTTCATTGGCGCCGATGAGCGCCTGACCCAACAGCACATGGATGAGGGTAGGGTCCGGCGCCAGCGAAATTGCGTGGCGCAAAGGTGCAATGGCGTCGTGCGGACGGCCGGAATCCACCAGAGCCTGACCCTTGAGCTCGAGGAAATAGGGATTGTTCGGCTGCGTCTGGATCAGTGAATCGATCTGTCCCAGAGCGGTGCGCAAGTCGGCATGACGGTAGCTGGATATCGCGCGGGCGTAACGCGCCGGGAGGCTCGTACTGCTCGGGGGATAGCGCCGCAGCACCGTGTCGGGCTGGTCAAGATAACCGAACAGCTTGGCGCGGACCATATCATGGCGCTGCTGCAGCTCGGGCGGATCCTTCTTCTCCCAATAGGGATTGGCGCGCGCCACTTCGGCGAGTGCTGAGATGCGCTCTGCCGCCATCGGATGCGACTGCAGGTACGGATCGGCGTAGCGCGCCGCGAACAGCTGCTGGTCTGCAAACCGCTTGAAGGTGTCATACATGCCCTTCGCGGACTGGCCGGATTGCGTCAGGAAATTGACGCCGGCGCGGTCGGCCTGCTCCTCCTGCTGTCGCTGGTAGGCGAGCAGCGAGCGCATGATCATGGTTTGCGGGCCGACGATCGCGGCCATCGGATTGCCGCCGACATTGCCGCGGCTCGCTGCCGATCCGACGACGGCGCCCAAACCGAGCAGCATGGCCAGAATGGCAGCGGTCTGCGCATTGGCAAGCTCGCTGCGCAGCTTGCTCAGGTGACCGCCCGCGATATGGCCGGTCTCGTGGGCAAGCACGCCGACGATCTGATTCGGCGTCTCGGCGTCCATCAGCGCGCCCGCATTGACGAAAATCCGCTTGGCGTCGATCACGAAGGCGTTGAAGCTGCGGTCGTTGATGATAACGACGCGGACATTGCGCTGGCCAAGGCCGGCGGCCCGCAGCACCGGGTGGGTATAGTCTCGCAGCAGCTGCTCGATCTCGGCATCGCGAATGAGCGGCAGCGCTTGGGCGGCATCCTTCTCCTGCGCGCGTACCGGCGAGACCGACAAATGCGTAGCCGCGACCGCCACCGCGGTCAGTACCGCAATGGCTCGGCGCGCCCGGATCCCCCTTCCTTCCCCTCCCCCGCTTACGGGCGGGGCGGCGGTCCTATGGCAAAATGTATCCGCCGTCATTCGAAAAATCGGCCTTGCTCGCTTCAGTCTTATCAAGCTACGGGATTTGGCAAGCTAGAGACGCGCTCGCGCGTGGTCAACACGAGGGACGCCGAACGATGGCAGTACCAATCCGGCAAATGCGGCGGGAGCGGGGCGGCAGCCGCAACCAGGGGGGCCGGGAGTTCGGCCATGTGATGACGTTGCCGAGGTCGGAAACATCCGGCTTCGGCCGGCGCTGTCATGCGCGATAGCGCTAAACGCTTCGCGGTCCCCCACCCGACCCCTCCCGGGCTGGCCGAGCCGGGTAGAGTGGGGGTGAGGGCATCAGCGCGCAGCGATGTTCCGGCATTTATGGTGATGGATGTGGTGGCAGCGGCGGCGCGCCTTGAAGCGGCGGGCCGGCGCATCATTCATATGGAGATCGGCCAGCCTGGAGCCGCCGCTCCGGCATCGGCAGTCGCCGCCGCCCAGGCCGCCGTCGCCACCGGCCGGATCAGTTACACCCCGGCGCTTGGCAACGCGTCCCTGCGGCGGCGCATTGCGCGCCACTACGCCGAACGATATGGCGCCGAGATCGACCACGAACGCATTGTCATCACGACCGGTTCGTCCGCCGGATTCATGCTGGCGTTCCTTAGCATGTTCGAGCACGGCGACCGCATCGCGATTGCAAGCCCCAGTTACCCGCCCTATCGCAACGTGCTCGCGGCGCTCGGCTGCGAAGCCGTGCCGATCGAGGTGACGGCGGCGACGCGATTCGCGCTGGCGCCCGCGGCGCTGCTCGCGGCCCATGGCGAACGGCCGCTCCGAGGGGTGCTGGTGGCAAGTCCCGCCAATCCGAGCGGCACCATGATGACCGCAGATGCGCTCGCAGCCCTTATCCGCGCTGCGGAAGGCGAGGGGATCGCGTTCATCTCGGACGAGATCTATCACGGCCTCGATTATGCGTTCCCGGCGCAGACGGCGCTCAACGTTTGCGCAAACGCGGTCGTCATCAACTCTTTCTCGAAATACTTCTGCATGACCGGCTGGCGCATCGGGTGGATGGTGGTGCCGGAAGCCCTGATTCGTCCGATCGAGCGGTTGCAGCAGAACCTCGCCATCTCGGTGCCGACGCTCTCGCAGGTGGCGGCCGAGGCCGCCTTCGACGGACGCCACGAGATGGAGACGGTCAAGCACGGCTATGAGGTCAACCGCCGCCTCCTCGTGGAGGGCCTGCGGCGTGCCGGATTTGGCCAATTCCTGCCGGTCGACGGCGCCTTCTATCTCTACGCCGATGTTTCGCACTTTTGCGGCGACAGCTTAGATTTCGCCCGCCGCATGCTGGAGGAAGCGGGCGTAGCCGCCACCCCCGGCGCAGATTTCGATCCGGTACACGGGCGACGCTTCATCCGCTTCTGCTATGCGGGCGCGACGGCGGAGGTCAGCGAAGCGGTGGAACGGCTGGCGGCGTGGCTAAAGCGGGGGTAAGAGCCCTATCTTGGAAAATGAATTCGCACGCTGGTCGAGCTTGTGACGGCATCCGAAAGGACGCGCAAGTGAACAGAACGGCTCGCACCCTCTACGTCGACGCGCTGGATGCGCTACTGAAGGGACGAATGGCCGAGATCGCCGTCGCGCGAGACTGGGAACGCCTGCGCGGGGTGGCTCGCCTCGCCCACGAGGACGCCCCGCTCGAACTCGCGTCGACTGACCCCGCGCTTTACGAGAGTTGGCGCGCCGCCGTCACCAGGTACCACCATCAATGGATGGACGCACATGACGCCGGAGCGCGTCGATGCCGTCCGCAAAAAGGCGATCAATCATCAGCAGGCTTCCAGCGTCGCCTGAACTCAAAACTCCACATCGAGCTCCGACACGTCGTCGGGCTCGTTCATGGCGGCCTCGATCCATTCGCGCATGTGGGGCATTTCCATGACGGCCTCGCAATAGGCGGCGCAGACCGGGTCGAGCTTTACGCAATAGGTGAGAAAGCGGGTGCAAACAGGCGCATACATCGCGTCGGCAAGGCAAGGCTTCGCACCGAACAGGTACGGCCCCCTGGAGGCCGTAAGGCACTCGCGCCAGATCGTCACGATGCGGTCGACATCGGCCTGGGCGCCGGCAAACACTTTGAATCCCGGATAGTGGCCCTTGATGTTCATGGGCAGGGCCGAGCGAAGATTGATGAAGCCGGAATGCATTTCGCCCGAGATCGAACGGCAGAGCGCGCGCGCCGCCGCATCCTGGGGAAGCAGGCCGGCATCCGGAGATAGCTCGTTGAGATACTCGGCGATGGCGAGCGTATCCCACACCTTGACGGATCCGTTGGTCAGGGACGGCACCAGGAAGGAGGGAGAAAGCAGCAAGAGCTCGGCCCGCGTCAAGGGGTCGTCTGAAGCGGCAACGTGCTCCTCGAAATCGAGCCCGGCCATCTTGCACAGCAACCAGCCGCGCAGCGACCATGAGCCGTAATTCTTGCTCGCTATCATGAGCTTGGGCTTTTCCATCCTCGCCATCCCTTAACCTTTGAGTGTCTTGCAGGGCTCGCTCGCGAATTGCAGAATCGCGTATTGTTTCAAAAGCTTATGAAGCGTTCCGCACAAGGATGTCAGGGCTCAACCCGCTGTCCTGCCGCCAAGTCATGCAAGCCATGAGCCGGTCGTTCCTTCACGATGCGCAAATTCTTGTCGCACTGCAACAAGAATTAATTTAGCCTTTCATGTGGAAGGGGAACGGATGGATGGCCATGCGACCTCCATCCAAGCGGTGCAAATGCTCTACCAGGCCTATCAGGCGCACGCCGACCTCATGGTCCCGGTGCGAGCTTTGGCGTCTCTGGGTGCGAGCCGAATAGGCCCTCCATCCACCGAAAATCTCGGGATCGTCCGCACTATCATGGCCGCTTGCGAGTTGATTGCGCGCGCCAAGCTCACCCATCACCGGCCGCAATTCGGCATCGATACCGTCATGGTGGGAAATCGCGAGGTTGCGGTGCGCGAGGAGACGGCGCACGTGACGCCGTTCGGCACGCTCCTGCATTTCAAGAAGGACATCGATATGGCGCAGCCGCGCGTGCTGCTGGTCGCGCCATTGTCCGGACATTTCGCGACGCTGCTGCGCGCCACCGTGAACACCATGCTGGCCGATCATGATGTCTACATCACCGATTGGCATAATGCGCGCGACGTGGCGCTCTCGGAGGGCGGGTTCGGTTTCGACGACTTTATCCAGCACCTCATCGACTTTCTGGACACGATCGGCCCCGGCGCTCATGTCGTGGCGGTATGTCAACCGTGCGTCGCAGCGCTTGTCGCCACCGCCGTGATGGCACAATCGCAACACGTCGCGCAGCCGCGCAGCATCACCCTGATGGCGGGGCCGATCGATACCCGCGTCCACCCGACCAAGGTCAATGAGCTTGCGACTTCGAAGCCGATCTCATGGTTCGAGCAGAACCTGATCGCGATCGTGCCGATGAGATATCCCGGCGCATTCCGGCGGGTCTATCCTGGGTTTGTGCAGCTCGCTGCCTTCATGAGCATGAACATCGAGCGGCACATCAAGGCCCACAGGGAGCTTTACGAGAACCTCCGCGACGGCGAGATCGAGAAGGCCAAGATCACCAAGGCCTTTTACGACGAATATTTTGCCGTTCTGGACCTTGCGGCGGAGTTCTATCTCGAAACCGTAAGGCTGGTGTTTCAGGAACATGCGTTGCCGCTCGGGAAACTGACGTGGCGCGGCGAACGGGTGGAACCGCGCGCCATCCGCCGCACCATGTTGCTGACCGTCGAGGGCGAGCGCGACGACATCTGCGCCGTCGGCCAGACCATGGCGGCGCATGAACTGTGCAGCGGCCTGCGACCGTACATGCGGCGCCATCACATGCAGGCCGGCGTCGGCCACTACGGCGTTTTCAGCGGCCAAAAGTGGACCGGCCAGATCTACCCCATCCTGCGCAACGTTATCCTGTCCAGCGAGTGACGGCCGGCCCCTCGTAGCCCGGATTGAGCCACCGGGTCCGGCCGGAGCCTGCCATCGGGCCGGCCAGAGGCCGGACCCGGTGGGCCGGCCCGATGATAAACTCAGCGAAATCCGGGAACCGAATTATCAACACGGCAATGCCATCCCCGGGTTTCGCTGACGTTCAACCCGGGCTACGAGGACAGGGAAGAGGGCCGGCGAGGACCGGAGCGCATCGCTCGTGCAATGGACTGCATTCCCCATCGCGACAGAGCCGCCGCCCGCGGTTCCAATCCTGCTCGCCGCCGTGGCGGGATTTGTTGATGCCTGCACGTTCCTCGGGCTGTTCGGGTTCTTTGTCGCCCAGGTGACCGGAAGCTATGTGCTGGCCGGCGCCCGCCCGGTGGCCGGATCGCCCGGGGCGACGGTGTTGCTCGCGGTGCCGGTGTTCTTCGCCGGCGGCGTCGCCGCTACGCTCGCTGCCATCGCCGGGCACGCGGTGGCGCGCCGCGCGCTGGCGGCGGCGCTTGCCCTCGAGACGCTGCTGCTGATCGGCTTTGCGGCGACGTTTGCGGCCGGCGGCGGCGTTGAGGGGCCGGAAACGGCGTCGGTCGTCGCCGCGTCGATGTTCGGCCTCGCCGCCATGGGCGTGCAGAGCGCATTGGTGCGGTTGCTCATGCGAGGCGTCGCTTCGACCAATGTCATGACCACCAACACCAGCCAGATGGCCATCGATGCCACGCAGCTCGCCTGGGCGCGACTGGGGGGCAACGACGAGTCGCCCGAGATTGCTCATCAGCACGAGGTTTGCCGGCGGCGGCTGTGGGGCGGCTTGCCGTTGCCGCTCGGCTTCCTGGCCGGAACCCTGGTGGGCGCCGTTGCGTTCGCGAGCGCCGGTTATCTGGCGCTGGTAGCGCCGGTGATCGTGGTCGGCGCACTTACGCTCTGGGCCGCGCGGTGCCCCGGCACCATGCGGACACCGGATCAGCCCTGATGCGCGGGCCGCACCGCGATTAGCGCCGCCCGCACGCCGGCTATCCGAGACCGCGGCCGGCCCTTCTCCTGCCCGGCCTCAACGCGAAATCCAACCCGCCGTGGCGATCGAACAGCGTCGGAGCCTCGGCCGACGCCCCTTCAATGGCGAGCAGGCGGCGCTTGGTCGCGGCCCCGCCGGGTGCCGAAAAGCCGCCCGTCTTGCCGCCGGCCGCCACCACGCGATGGCATGGCACGATGATCGGGCAGGGGTTCTGGCCCATCGCCTCGCCGACGCCGCGCGCATCCGGTTCGCCAAGCTGCGCCGCAATCCCCCCGTAGGTGAGGGTCGCGCCGGGCTTGATCGTCCGGGCCACGGCGTAGACGCGGCGATTGAATTCCGGCACGCCGCTGAGGTCGAGCACAACATCGGCAAGATCGCGGGGCTCCCCCGCGACCACTGCAATGATGCCCTCGATCGCCCGCACGACCGCTTCGGGCGGCGCGGCCTCGCTGGCGCCGGGGTGACGCCGGAGAAGCCGCGCCCGCATGGCGTCGTCATCGCGTTCAGGCAGCTGCAACCCGACGATCCCACGTACGTTCCACGCAATTGCACAGCGGCCGATCGCGGTGTCGAACAGGGTGAAGAAGACTTGGGTTTCATCGGCCATCACGGCGCTCCTGGAGGAGACCGGATTGTCGCCCCCTCCCTGCCCTCCCCGGCGAGCGGGGAGGGTATATTGATTTAGCATCCCCCGCGAGCGGGGGAGGCCAGGGAGCGGCGCAGCGCGCAATCCGGTCGATGCGCCGGTCGCATCATCGCTTGTCTCCAAGCATGCGCTTTGCCCACCAGCCGGCGCGCCGGGGCGCGGCGGGTTCGGGGGTCGGAGCCGGTGGTTGCTCGGGTGGCGGCGGCGCGGTTGGTTCGACCTCGACGACGGAAGTAACGGGTTGAGGTGCCGGCGCGGCGCTGCCGACCAGGAACGGCGCCGGCTCACGCACGGTCGAACGCCGTCGCGGCAATTCGGGTGTCGGCGGCGCAGCCGGTTCGCCCGCAATCGCAGGAGCAGGCTCTCCTTTCGGCACTTCGCCATGGTGGTGGCGGTCAGGACGGTCCGCAGCGGCGTGGTCTGCCTCGTGCGGCCGGTCGTCCCTCTCCTGTTCGACCGGCGGTCCACCAAAATCCGCGACCGCGTGGGCCCTTTCCTCGTCGATGGGTGCAACGCCGTTCTCAGGCGGACTTATCCCGATGTCACCTTCCTCGCGGCGACTGCGCCGGCCACCGCGCCGGCCGCGGCGTCGCCGCCGTCGGTCGTCGTCGCCGTTGCTGTGATCGGCCCTGGCGGCACCGGCAGCCTCCAAATCCTTATCGCCGAGATCGGCGTCCATATCGCCGCCGGCCGCCGCTTCTGCGGCAACGCTCTCGTCCTCGGCGGCAGGCATGTAGGGCGGCGGTTGATCGTGCGAGAAATGTGGCTCGGCTCTTGCGGCTTCGCCTTCCAGGCCCGAAGCCACACCCAGGCCTTCCGGCGCCGCTGCGACGCCCAGGCCGTCGTCGCGTGTCTCCCCACGGCGGCCGCGTCGTCGTCGCCGCCGCCGCCGCCGGGCGCCCGCTTCGCCGTCCTCGGCACGCCCCTCGGCGGCCTCGGCAGGTTCTCCGAGGTCGGCGGCTTCCGCCTCGACCATCTCCTCGTCCTCGGCCTCTTCGGATTCGGTCTCGTCGACCGGTAGCTCCATCTCCGCGGCGTCGTCGACGGCGACCGGAACGGCGGTCGCCTGCGCAGCGAGGGCCCGCGCCTGCTCGAGGGTGTGCACCTGCTCACCCTTCTCGATGACGAACGGCAGTTGGCCGCTGATCGCGTCATCGGCCACGATCGTGACCGCAATCTGGAAGCGGTGCTCCAGGTCATAAAGATGGGCGCGCTTGTGATTGAGCACATAAAGCGCGATCTCGGAGCGCGTGCGGCCGACAACGTTGTGCGTGGCGCCGCGCTGGAGCGTCTCCTCGATCATGCGCAACAGCTGCAGCGCGACCGAGGACACCGAGCGCACATGGCCGGTGCCGCCGCAATGCGGGCATTTGTCAGTTGAGCTCTCGAGCACGCTGGTGCGGATACGCTGACGCGACATTTCCAAGAGGCCGAAGTGAGAGATGCGGCCGACCTGGATGCGGGCGCGATCGTTCTTGAGGCAATCCTTGAGCCGGCGTTCGACCGCCCGGTTGTTGCGTTTTTCATCCATATCGATGAAATCGATGACGATCAGCCCGGCAAGGTCGCGCAGACGCAGCTGGCGGGAAATCTCCTCGGAGGCTTCGAGGTTGGTCTTGAGCGCGGTGTCCTCGATGTGGTGCTCCCGGGTCGCGCGCCCCGAATTGACGTCGATCGCCACCAGCGCCTCGGTCTGGTTGAGCACGATATAGCCCCCTGACCGCAGTTGGACGACCGGCGAAAACATGGCGTCGAGCTGGCTCTCGATCCCATACTTCGCGAGAATCGGCTGGCTGTCGTGGTAGGACCTCACGTTTTTGGCATGGCTCGGCATGAGCATGCGCATGAAATCGCGGGCGTCGCGATAAGCGTCATCGCCTGCGACCACGACCTCGTCGATGTCCTTGTTGTAGAGGTCGCGGATCGAGCGTTTTACCAGCGAGCCTTCTTCATAGACGAGCGTGGGCGCAGTCGAATTCAAGGTTAGGTCGCGCACCGTTTCCCAGGCGCGCAGCAGATATTCGAAATCGCGTTTGATCTCAGTCTTGGTGCGCGCAGCGCCGGCGGTGCGCAGGATGATGCCCATGCCTTCGGGCACCTCAAGGTCCTGGGCGATCTCCTTCAATCGCCGGCGATCCAGCACATTGGTGATCTTGCGGCTAATGCCGCCGCCGCGCGCCGTGTTCGGCATCAGCACCGAATAGCGTCCCGCGAGCGACAGGTAGGTCGTCAGCGCCGCGCCCTTGGTGCCCCGCTCCTCCTTGACAACCTGCACCAGCATGATCTGCCGGCGCTTGATCACCTCCTGAATCTTGTACTGGCGACGGTGGCGCGGTGCTCGGTCCGGCACCTCTTCCATGGCATCGTCGCCGCCGACCGATTCGACGATGTCCTCCTCTTCCCCCTCGACAAGCTCGTTTTGGCCGTTGCCATCCTCGTCGTCGCGCGCCTCCTCGGCCCCTCCACGGTCGGCGCCGGCGATTTCGCCGGCTTCTTCGTGCCCTGCGTGGGCGGCCGTGTCGCCGGGATCGAGCGGCAATTCGTCGTGCTCTGACGTGGCCGCGTGGTCGCTCAGTCGGCTCGCTGCGACCTCGGGGAGATTTTGCTCGTCTGGCGCACCGGCATCCGGGCGTGCCCCGGCATGATCGTCGCCCGCCGCATCAATGCGGCCGCCGCCACGCCGCCCGGTCTCGGGTTCGTTGCCCGCGTCCGCGTCGGCGTGGATATCGGATGGAGCCTCCCCGGGGTCATTCGCTGTCGCCTCTGAGTCGTGCTCGACGAGGTCGTCGCCGATCGGCTCTCTCGCAACCTTTTCCGAATGGCGCTCGGCTGCCTGGCGCCGAGGCGGGCGGCGGCGCATGCCGGCGCGGCGATCGGCTTCGGCTTCCGCATCACGGTGGGCGCGCTCCTCCTCGTCGATCAGCGCCTGCCGGTCGGCGACGGGAATCTGGTAGTAGTCAGGGTGGATTTCGCTGAACGCCAGAAAGCCATGGCGGTTGCCGCCATAGTCTATGAACGCCGCCTGGAGCGACGGCTCGACCCGCGTCACTTTGGCAAGGTAGATGTTGCCTCTCAGTTGGCGGCGGCTTGCCGATTCGAAATCGAATTCCTCAACGCGGTTGCCGCGCAGCACGACCACCCGGGTCTCTTCCGGGTGGGTCGCATCGATAAGCATCTTGTTGGCCATTGGTGTGTCTCTTGGCGGCGCGCGGCATAATGCGCGCCCGGCGTCCATGAACTTCGGTCCATGAAGCGGCCGGGTGCGATGCAATGCGGGCGCGCGTCTTAGTGGGAAAGATCGGCACACGCCGCGCGCGACCGGACAAGCGAATTCTCCCTGCGGCCTTTCGGCCAAACGAGGTGTTTTCGCTGTCAATGATCGCCGGCATGGCGCATTCGACCCTAAAAGCGGAGCGGCAACGCAGGACGGCGTCGCCTTCAAGGTATCAGCTGAAGATCCGGGTGAAACGGCCACCCGGCCGAGGAACCGACTGTCCTGTCTTTGTCAAATCCGGCAGCGGATGTGGCCGATTAGCTTCGCGACCCGCTGCGAATGGATTAATGGGCAGGATTCTCAACAACATTGGGCAGCATGCCCGAACGCGACAGAACAAGGATCTTCGAAGCCTTCAGTGATTCCTTTCTAAGCGGCATAATTAGGCATGGCAAGCCGCAACTGCCATGCCGGTGCGCCCAGATAGGCGCTACACCGAGGGTAATATATAACCATTTGATTGCGTTTACAGCGTAGCCACAGCAGTTTCCGAATGATTTCTTCAAGATCCATTAACCATGGGCTCCTATTGGGGTAAAAGGACGCCGGTGGATGATGGGGGCCGGAGACCAAGTGGTGGTCTGCATATTTGCACGCGCACTGGCTGAGTTTATGTCGAACGATAAATCGGCGGTAGTATTCCGGGGTCGCACTGTGCGGCGCAACGCCGTGGGCTCAGCCGTCTGGCGCCGGTTGAGTACGAACGCCAGCCTCGTGGTCCGCGTGGTCGTGTTGGCGATCGCACTTGATCTCGCCCTAGTGTTGCAGGCTCAGTCTCAGATGCCGCTTCCGCTGCCCGCCGCGCCAGCTGTTGACGGGCCAGCGATCGCAACCGACGCCCGCCTGGCCGGCGACGACAAGCAGACGCGACTGGTGATCGATATTTCACACAAGATCGACATGCGGGCGTTTGCGCTTGCGGACCCGTACCGGGTCGTGATCGAAATTCCGCAGGTCGACTTCCGGCTTCCGCCCGACACTGGCGAGCACGGCCGCGGCATCATCAAGGCGTTCCGCTATGGGTTGGTGATGTCGGGCCAGTCCCGAATCGTCCTCGATCTAACCGGCCCCGTGAGGGTCACGAAGGCCTTCGTGCTCGATCCGGTGGATGGGCAACCGGCCCGCATGGTGCTTGACCTGATTGCGGTCGATCGCGAGACATTCCTGCGCGCCGCCGCGATCGACAATCACCTGCCGCGGCCGGCCGAACGGGGGCCCGCGCACTTTGACCGTGAG
>WNFR01004075.1_pt1 | contig 15084 bp, 9 predicted proteins | sample 5400221 | NCBI WGS metagenome assembly WNFR01 (sample SAMN13153357, study PRJNA577476) | soil metagenome | isolation source: 40 cm soil under Madrone tree | place: USA:California | collected 2016-06-14 | reverse complement strand
CGCGTGATCGAGACCGGCGAGTTCGAGCGCGTCGGTTCATCCAAAACACTACACGCCAATGTGCGGATCATTTCCGCGACGAACGCGAACCTCGCCGATGAAGTCGCGGCCGGGAGGTTTCGACAAGACCTCTTATTTCGGCTGAACACGATCGAAATCTCGCTGCCACCATTGCGCGATCGCCGTGAAGACATCATGCCGTTGGCGAAGAAATTTCTAGCGGATCACGCGCAACGTTATCGCAAAGAACTCGCCGGGTTCGACGAGACTGCGCGCGACCGGTTGATGCAACATTCGTATCCGGGAAACGTGCGCGAGCTGGACCACGTGATCGAGCGCGCGGTGTTGATGGCGCGCGGTCCGCAAATCAAGACGGCCGATCTTGGCTTAACGACTGCTGGAGGCGAATCGAAAACCGTCGAAGACATGAGCCTCGAAGAAGTGGAAGCATTCCTGATCAAGAAAGCGCTCGCGCGAAACAACGGCAACGCGCGGAAGGCGGCGGAAGCGCTCGGATTAAGTCGCAGCGCATTTTATCGGCGACTGCAGCAGTACGGTCTTTGATGAGACGAGGACCGAAAGATCGCTATCGGTTTTCCCATCAAGGCAAATTGACGTGGCTCATTCTCGGCGCGGTCGGGCCGGCGATCATTACGTTGATGTTGATCCTGTGGTTGGGCGATTTCAGCTCGAAAGTGCAGTGGACGCTCACGCTGCTGATTTTCGTTTTCGCAGCCGGTTTTATTTCAGCGGCGCGTGATCACGTGATTCATCCATTGCAAACGATGAGCAATCTGCTCGCGGCGCTGCGGGAAGGGGACTACTCGATTCGCGCCCGCGGCGCGCGACCCGACGACGCGCTCGGCGAAGTGCTGTTGGAGGTAAACACACTCGGGGAGACATTGCGTATTCAACGTCTCGGCGCGTTCGAAGCCACCGCGTTGCTCCGCACGATCATGGCGGAGATCGACGTCGCGGTGTTTACCTTCGATCCCGACCGGCGATTGCGCTTGGTGAATCGCGCGGGCGAGGATCTGCTCGGGCAGCCGATTGACAAGTTGTTAGGCCGAAACGCCGACCAGCTCGGCCTGGCGCCGTGTTTCGATGTCGATCAAGATGAGCCGCTGAGTTTGTCGTTTCCCGGCGGGTCCGGGCGCTGGCGCGTCGGTCGGAGCACGTTTCGCGAACACGGATTACCGCACGATCTGCTCGTCCTTACCGATTTGAGCCGCACGCTGCGCGAAGAAGAACGACGCGCCTGGCAGCGAATCGTACGCGTTCTCGGTCACGAAATGAACAATTCGCTCGCGCCGATCAAATCGCTCGCCGGAAGTTTGGAGAACCTGCTGCGGCGCGAGCCGATGCCGACGGATTGGAAGCTGGACGCCGAAAGCGGATTGAAATCAATCGCGTCGCGCGCGGATTCGTTGAGCCGCTTCATGCAGGCTTACACCCGTTTGGCCAAGCTCCCGCCGCCGCAAATGGAAGATGTCGATCTTGGCGAGTTGATTCAGCGCGTCGTGAACCTGGAGCCGCGTCTGAAAGTCCAAATCATTCCCGGACCGGAGCTGCAAATTCGCGCGGACGCGGCGCAGATCGAGCAAGTGCTGATTAATCTCGTGCACAACGCAGTCGACGCGGCGCTGGAGACAAATGGCGCGGTGACGATCCGGTGGCGTGAGGAGAGCGATTGTGTGGAGGTAATTGTTACGGACGAAGGGCCGGGAATCATGAACCCGACCAATCTCTTCGTTCCGTTTTTTACCACCAAGCCGGAAGGCTCCGGAATCGGATTAACGCTGAGTCGGCAAATCGCAGAAGCGCACGACGGAACTGTGACCTTGGTGAACCGCAAAGACCGCACCGGCGCCGAAGCAGTGCTCCGTTTGCCGCGGTAAGATCGACAACGTCCGCGCATTTTCCGTCCCACTTCCGGGACGAGATTGTCCCACGAGCGAATCACTTCAAGGTTCGCAGAAAAATCGCGGAAAGTTTTAGTTGCTGAAGATCAACGACTTAGAACTTTGTTTTGGAACATGGCATGAGCGTTGCAATAGGGATATTCGAAATAAAAAAACTTTTGAATCCAATGAGCGGCCGAACCGCTTCTCATTAGAGACGAAAGGGAAAGAAATTATGAAACCAACCACTCTGACTAACAAAGACGCACGGAAGTTCCCGTTCGTTGATTGCAATTACCAAGCCTCGAGCCTGGAAAACCTGACCGGCCGTTGCACAAAATTGTCGAACTCATTTCGCGATATCAGCCGCGATTACTTCGACACGGAAGAGAACAAAGACTTCCTGAGCAACGCCGCGATTTTCTTCGCTCTCATCGCTTCGGCTCTAATTCCAATTGCGGCGAGCGCTTCGGAAATGATCCACCTGGTGCGCGCGTTGCCATCGTTCTAATCGAGCCGTGACCCCACAGACACAGCCCGAGGAGGACCATACGATCGTGCGCCCAAGCGGTTTCACGTCGAGTTTGACCTCAATGGATGTTCCGCGAAAAGGCGTAGCTGAGAAAAAACGCAAGCGCCGCATACTGATTATCGGCGGCAGCGTGCTCGGCTTGATCGTAGTCACGTTTGGATTGTCGCGATTGAAACCGGCGGCGCCGAGCGTAGACCGTTCCAGCGTTTGGATCGATACCGTGAAACGCGGACCGATGGTGCGACAAGTCCGCGGACTGGGAACTTTGGTTCCGGAAGAGTTTCGTTGGCTGCCCGCGACAACCGAAGCCAGCGTCGAAAAGATTTTGATCTGGCCGGGAACAAAAGTGGAATCCGGCGACGTTATACTGGAGTTGACCAGTCCGGAACTAGAACAGAGCGCGCAGGAAGCAGTGTCGAAGGCGAAGGCCTCGGAGGCGGACCTTGCCTCGGAAAAGGCGACTTTGCAGCGTGAATTGCTCGATCAGGAATCAAAAGCGACGACCGCTCATTCCACCTACGAACAGGCGAAGATGGAACGCCAAACGAACGATCAGTTGGCCAAGAATGGTCTCGTTGCCGAGCTCGTTTACAAAACTTCGAAGATCAAAGAAGAGGAATGTCAGAAGACGGATGAAATCGAAGGGAAGCGGCTGGCCTTCTCGCGCGACTCCATTGAACCGCAGCTTGCGTCGAAACAGCAGGCTGTCGATCAAGCGAACCAATTCGCGAAATTAAAGCTCGACCAAGTTGAAGGGTTACACGTGAAAGCCGGAATGTCCGGTGTGTTGCAAGCGTTGCCGGTGCAGGTGGGTCAACGCTTGAAGCCGGGCGACAATCTTGCGCGCGTTGCCGATCCGTCGAAGCTGAAAGCGCAAATCAAAATCGCGGAGACGCAGGCGAAGGACATTCAGCCCGGACAGCAGGCGATCGTCGATACGCGGAACGGCGTTGTGAAAGGACACGTGAAACGCGTCGACCCCGCGGTCGAGCAAGGAACGGTGACTGTCGATGTTGCGTTTGACGAAGAATTGCCCAAAGGCGCGCGTCCAGATTTGAGCGTCGACGGAACGATCGAGCTCGAGCGTCTCGAGAATGTCGTGTTCGTCGGCCGGCCGGCGTTTGGCCAGGAAAACAACACCGTCGGAATGTTCAAACTTGTGCCCGGCTCGAACGACGCGGTGCGCACGCCGGTGAAACTCGGCAAGAGCTCAGTCAACACGATTGAAATCGTCAGTGGTCTGAATCCTGGCGACCAAGTGATTTTGTCCGACACGAGCACATGGGATTCCCACGACCGCATCCGCCTCAACTGATTTCCGCAGTCCGAAACCAACACCCAATCATGACATCAACTCAAGTTAATCCGCAGAAATCAACTTCCGGTGGAAACGGCACGACCCCGTTGATCCGGCTCAACTCGGTCACCAAAGTGTTTCTCACCGATGAGGTCGAGACGCACGCGCTCTCCGGAATCCATTTGGATATCCGCGATGGCGAATACATTTCCATCGCCGGCCCGTCGGGCTGCGGCAAATCGACGCTGTTGTCGATCCTCGGCCTGCTCGATACAGCGTCCGATGGAAGCTACGCGCTCAAAGGCCATGAAGTCGCGAACCTTTCGTTCGCCGATCGCGCCCGCATCCGCAATCGCGAGATCGGTTTCATTTTCCAAAGCTTCAACCTGATCGGTGATCTCACCGTTTACGAGAACGTTGAGTTGCCGCTGACGTATCGCGGAATGAGCGCGGGCGATCGCAAAACGTTGGTCACGCAGGCGCTCGATCGAGTCGGCATGGCGCATCGCGCGAAACATTTGCCGAGTCAGTTGTCGGGCGGTCAACAACAACGCGTCGCGGTGGCGCGCGCGCTCGCTGGCAAACCGGCGATCCTGCTCGCGGACGAACCGACCGGAAACCTCGACTCGCGTAATGGTGAAGCGGTGATGAATTTGCTGAAAGAATTGCACGCGGGCGGCGCGACGATCTGCATGGTCACGCACGACGAGCGGTTCGCGCAACACGCCGATCGCACTGTTCACTTGTTCGACGGTCGAGTGGTGGAAGACAGCCGGATCGCGGCCTAACGAAATGTAATCGGCGACGATGATCCGGCTGCGCAGTCTCGAACGCAGTTACCCGTTAGCGCACGGAAAATTCTTCTACGTTCTTCGCGACATCGACATCGAAATCGCCGAAGGCGAGTTCGTATCTGTGATGGGGCCGTCCGGCGCCGGCAAATCCACGCTGCTCCACATCCTCGGCATGCACGACCACGGCTGGATTGGGGAGTATTTTTTCAATGACACCGCGGTTCATCAGCTGAAAGCGAAGGAGCGCGGAGCATTGCGCAACGAACACATCGGCTTCGTTTTCCAGCAATATCATCTGCTCGACGATCTGACGGTTTACGAAAATCTCGAGATCCCGCTTTCGTATCGAAAGGTGGGCAAGCCCGAGCGCTCAGCGATTGTGGCCGACGCGCTCGATCGGTTTCAAATCGTTGCCAAGAAAGATTTGTTTCCGCGCCAGCTTTCGGGCGGTCAGCAACAACTCGTCGGCGTGGCGCGCGCGATCATTGCCAATCCAAAATTGATTCTGGCCGACGAGCCGACCGGAAATCTTCACTCCAGCCAGGGCGAAGACATCATGGAGCTTTTTCAAAAACTGAACGCCGAGGGCACAACCATCATTCAGGTCACGCACTCGGAAAAAAATGCAGGATACGGCAGTCGCATCATCCAACTGCGCGACGGCTGGGTCACCGGAGACAGCTGAACTTATGATTCTTGATTCATTTCGTCAGGACGTTCGCGTGGGATTTCGCGTTTTGCTGAAGGACAAATGGTTTTTGGGGCTGGCTGTGCTCGTCCTCGGGCTCGGCATCGGCGGCGCGACGACGCAATTCTCGATCGTTAACGCGATTGTCTTGCGCGGGTTCTCGTTTCCGAATCCCGAGCAACTCGTCAGCGTCGGGTTGATCGACCCCAAGGCGACTGCGCAAAACAACAATTTCGGCGTCGGCCAGATTCCGACGGCGCAGGATTACGAAGATCTGAAAGCGGCGCAGAAGTCATTCGCGATGATCTCCGGGTATCTCTCAGGATCGACAATCAACGTCACTTACAAAAACAACCCGCAGCGTTACACCGGCGGTTATGTGACGGAAGACTTCTTCAAAATCGTGGGTGTGTCGCCGGTGTTGGGTCGCGACTTCACGGCTGAAGACAACAAGGCTGGAGCGGAGAAGACGGTGATTCTCGGGGACGATATTTGGCGGCGCGATTTCAACGCCGACGCAAACATCATTGGCCAGGGCATTCGAGTGAATGGCAAAGCCGCAACAGTCATCGGTGTGATGCCGCCGGGATTCAAGTTTCCGTTCTCCGAAGAGCTTTGGACGCCTTTATATAATGAGTTCCCACCGACGCCGCGCGGCGACTTGCGGCTTGGAGCGAACAACAACGCACCAGCAGTAATGGGCCGGCTCAAGCCGGACGTGACGCTTGATCAAGCGAACGCCGAATTCATCGCGCTCGCGCGCCATTTGGCCGAAGACAATCCGAAGACCAACCAAAACTTCACTTCAGCGAGCGTCCAGCCGTTGTTGAACGCGTTCACCGGCGTGCAGTTACGCCAGACCGTTTGGGCGATGCTCGCGGCGGTTATTCTCGTTTTGCTGATCGCGTGCGTGAACGTGATGAACATGCAGTTCGGCCGCGCCGCGTTGCGGGCGAAGGAACTTGCCATTCGCGGCGCACTCGGCGCGACTCGGTGGAGGCTCGTTAGGCAAATGCTGACCGAAAGTTTTGTGGTCGCGGTATTCGGCACCGTTGCCGGCGTGGTGTTGGCCTATTGGTCGGTGGACTGGTTCCAGCGCTCCCTTGCGGCGGCGCCGTTTCCACCGCCGTACTGGTGGCACTTCGACATCGACGCGAAGGTTCTCGCCTTCACTCTCGCTGTCACGCTGATCGCGACACTTGTTTCGGGATTAGTCCCCAGTTTCCTCAGCGCCAGAGGCAACGCGGCAGAGATCATGAAAGAAGGCGGCCGCGGCAACAGTAATCGTTTGGTCAATGTGATCACGCGCGTGCTCGTGATCGCCCAGATCGCATTGACCGCCGCGCTTTTGATCGCCTCGACCTTGCAAATCAAATCGATCCGCAATCAGATGACACTCAACTACGGCTACGACGAGAACGCGATTTACGCGGCGCGCATGGCCTTGATGGAAGGCGCCTACCCGACGCAGCAATTGCGCAGCGAGTTTTTCAAACGCGCGATCCGCTCGTTGCGCGCCGACCCGCGGTTTGAAGCGGTCGCGTTGACCAGTCGTTTTCGCATGACGTTTTCCGGCGGCGGCCAGTACGAGGTGGACGGACAAAGTTATTTGACCGACCGCGATCGTCCGCAGGGAAATTTTGAATCGATCTCGGACGGTTATTTCACAACGCTCGGATTGAAAATTTTGGAGGGCCGCGATTTCACTCTTGAGGACGCGGACTCAAAGCAACCGGTTGCGATTGTGAATGCGACCTTTGCCCGAAAGTACTGGGGCAATCAAAGCGCAATCGGTCACCAGGTCCGTATTTTTAATCCCGGTCAGCCGCAGCCGTGGCGAACAATTGTCGGCGTGGTCCCCGACACTTTGATGCAGGGACCGTTTGATCAGCAAAACGACAACGCGGGATTCTATATGCCGCTTCTCGGCAGCGATCTGATCACGCAATTTTGCACGATCGCTGTGCGCCCTCGTGCCGGCGAACGCGCTGAGTCGCTTGGACCCGCGCTGAGCCGAGCGGTCGCTGCGCTCGACCCCGATCTTCCAACTTATTTTCCGGGGACGCCCGCCCAATTTCACCAGCAAGTCCTCAACGGCAATCGATTGATCGCGACGCTGTTCACCATTTTCGGCGTCGTCGCCTTCATTCTCTCTGCGGTCGGGCTTTATGGCGTGATGAGTTTCTCGGTGAACCAGCGAACACAGGAATTTGGCATTCGAATGGCGCTCGGCGCAGACGCGGCGCGAATTTTCCGAATGGTGATGACCCAGGGCGCGTGGCAGTTGGTCATTGGGTTGATCCTCGGCGCCGGCGGGATCGCGCTACTTCTCGGCGTCGTGGCCGCGTCCGCGTTGAAGAACATTTTGTTCAAGGTCAACGCGCTCGACCCGACAATTTATTTTGCGGTTTCAGGAATGCTGACCCTTGTCGCAGCGATTTCTTGTTTTGTTCCCGCGCGTCGCGCCACGCGTGTCGATCCAATGGTGGCGCTTCGTTATGAGTAATTTTCGATTTGCTCTGCGACAGCTCCGCAAATCGCCTGGATTTACGCTCGTCGTAATCGTCACGCTGGCGTTGGGGATCGGCGCCAACGCAGCCATCTTCACCCTCGTGCGCGGCGTGCTCGTCAGGCCCCTGGTCAATCGCGATGAGGACCGGCTGATTTATATCCGGCAAAGCGCGGCGGGCATGGGCCAGGAAAACAGCACCTGGTCGATGCCGGAAATTGGAGACTTAAAGGAGCGAATCAAGACTCTCAGCGAGTTTGGCGATTTCTCCACAATCGCCTTCACCCTCATCGGCCTCGGCGAACCTCGCGAAGTCAATGGCGGAGTGGTCAACGGAAGCTATTTCGACGTGATGGGTCTGCATCCGGTTCTTGGGCGGCTAATCGGTCCGGAAGATGACGGCCCGAAGGCCGCCAGTGTCCTTGTCCTCACTTATCGTTTCTGGTCGAACGCGCTCAATCGAGATCCGTCTGTTATCGGCGAGACCGTTCAACTTGGCGAGCGTTCGGCGACGGTCATCGGTGTGCTCGAGCCTAGCGTCCCGTATCCACAGGAGACCGAAATTATCGCGAACGTCGCCAGCAGCCGGCATCATCTTTCGGCCACGATGGTCACCGAGCGTACCCATCGCATGACGGAACTTTTCGCGCGTCTCGCGCCTGGAACAACGCTCGAGCAAGCTCGCGTCGAATTGCGCTCCGTCTATGCGACGATGAAAAAGGATCATCCGGAGGCGTACTCGAGACAGGGGGACTTTCAGATCTCGGCCAAGCTGCTTCGCGACCAAATCACCTCCGGCGCGAGGACCGTGCTCCTCGTTTTGCTCGCCGCATCACTACTCGTGTTCGTCGTAGCGTGCTCGAATGTCGCGAATCTTATTCTGGCGCGGACCGTTCGGCGCGAACAGGAATTGGCCGTGCGGACCGCTCTTGGCGCCAGTCGTAGCGCGCTCCGCCGCATGTTGCTGGCCGAAAGTCTTCTGCTCTGCGGCGCCGGCGCGGCGCTTGGGGTGTGGAGCGCGCCATTTTTGGTTGACGTGCTGGCGCGTTACGCATCGCGCTTTTCCGTTCGCGCTCTCGATCTTACCGTCGATTCCAGCCTGCTGTGGGTGGGTGTGGCGCTCACGATTGTCGCTGCGGTGATTTTGGCTTTTGTCCCGCGCTTGCCTGATGATGCCTCAGGTGCGCTACATCTCTCGACTAGCAGTGTCCGAATCACCGGCAGCAAGAGACGCCAGCGTATCTTCGTAATCACGCAAATCGGCGCATCATTCATATTGCTGGCCGGCGCGAGTGTGGTGGTTACTACGCTGCTTGGGCTGCAAAGGACGGAGACCGGGATGGACTCGCGTCATGTCCTCGCTATCAACGTGCCCGCTGTGTTTTACGGAAAGACACGCCAGCAACTTGTCGATTTTTATAAGGAAGTCATTCGTCGCATTGATGCGCTTCCGGGCGTGAATAAGACCGCCTTCGGGATGGTTGCTCCCTGGCGCGATGCCGGCTCCGGTCCCACTCTGCAATTTTGCGCGGATGGTCACGATCACTCGGCCGGCGAAGAGGATCCGCGCGCGCAGTATCGTGTCATCTCTCCTGGATTTTTTGCCGCGCTGGGCGTTCCCATCGTTGCGGGTCGCGATTTCAATGAGTCCGACGTGCAAAGCAAAGAGCGCGTCGCGGTCATCAGCCAAACTCTGGCGCAGCGAATGTTCCCCAAGCAGGATCCCATCAACCGGCACGTGTTCTGGACCGATCCGGTCTTGAAAACCAACAGCAAGGGTCCGCCGGAATTGCAACGCATCATCGGCGTCACCGCTGATATCGACGACGTGCATCTCGTTCCGCAGCCGACCGTCACCATTTACAACACCTTTGAACAAGGTCCGCTCTATCGCGGCCGCCTTTTCATCCACACGAGTGTTAATCCCTATTCGCTGGTCATCCCGGTCACGCGCATCATTCGCGAAATGTCTGCCGAGCAACCCGTTGAGCGCGCCGCTACGCTCGAAGACGCCCGCGCTGAAGTGCTTGGTCCGCAGCGGTTGAACTCGGTTGTGTTTGGCGTGTTTGCCGCAGTCGCATTATCGATCGCTGTGGTCGGCGTTGCCGGCCTGCTCGCATTTTCCGTCAGCGCGCGCACGCGCGAATTTGGTATTCGCCTCGCTCTTGGATCGCAACGCAAGCGCCTTTTCAAAGATGTCATCGCCGAGGGAGCCGCGATGGCAGGCGCGGGCATCGTGGCTGGCGCGGTTTTCGGATTCATTCTGACGCGCGTGGCACACAGCTATTTCGCTGATCTGACGATGCCTGGCGTTTTTCCGGTGGCCGGCTCTGCCGTTGCGCTGCTCACCGTGGCGGTGATCGCGTCGATGCTGCCCGCGCGTCGCGCCGCGAGGATTGATGTCATTGAAGCCCTGCGCACTGAGTGAACCGAAATTTATTGTTTCTAATTCTATGAATAATCTGCGCTTCGCATTTCGGCAGTTGATCAAGAATCCGGCGTTTTCGTCCGTCGCGATTCTTACCCTTGCGCTCGGGATCGGCGCGAACACCGCCATCTTCAGCATCGTCAACGCGGTTTTGCTGCGACCGCTGCCTTATCCGAACGCCGACCGGATCATGGTCTTGAATGAATCATCGGGGCCGGGACAAGATTATGCGGTTGCGTTTCCCGATTATCTCGACTGGCAAAAGGACAACACGGTCTTTGAGCATCTTGCCGCGACGCACAAAGAATCGCGAAACCTGAGCGGCATTCCTGGTCGCGATCCCGAACGCGTATCTGGCGCGGCAGTGACGCGAAATTTTTTCAATATCGTCGGTTTGGGACCAGAGATTGGCCGGACGTTTAGTGAAGACGAGGACAAGGCGGGCGCGCCGCCGGTTGTTGTCATCAGCGATCGACTGTGGAGGCGCGCGTTCAATGCTGATCCGGCGGTGCTCGGCCGTTCGATCACGCTGCACGATTCGAACTACACGGTCATCGGCGTAATGCCTGCGCAAATGACCTCGCCGCAAGACAGCGATTTCTGGATGTCGATGTTACGGCGAAGCAACAACGGCGTGTGGATGCAGCGGTTCATTCACCCAATGATTTTCGTCTGGGGCAAGCTCAAGCCCGCAGTCACGGTCGAACAAGCGCGCGCGGAGATGAAAGGAATCGCCGCGCGTCTGGAAAAAGAATATCCGGACACAAACGGCCAGGAAACCTGCGTCGTTACACCGTTGCTCGACAACCTTGTCGGCAAATATAAAACGAATCTCGCGCTCCTCCTCGGCGCCGTCGGGCTCGTGTTACTGATCGCGTGCGCGAATCTCGCCAATTTGTTCGCCGCGAGAGGCGCAGCCCGTTCGCGCGAGTTCGCAATTCACGCCGCCGTCGGAGCGACCCGCGGACAAATCATCAAGAAACTCCTGATCGAAAGTTTTGTGATCGCAATTATGGGCGGAGTCCTGGGATTTCTTTTCGCGGTCTGGGTCCGTAACGGTTTGATCGCGCTCAGCCCGGGAGACGTTTCGCGTTTCCAGCAGGTCGCATTCGATCTTCCTGTCCTCGGCTTCACATTTTTAATCGCGTCGCTGACGACCGTGCTCTTCGGATTGTGGCCGGCCTGGCAGGCATCGCACGCTGATGTTCAACTCGCGCTCAAAGAAGGATCAGCGGGCAGTGGCGACCCGCCGTCAGCGAGACGCGCGCGGGACTGGCTGGTCATCAGCGAAATCGCGCTCACGCTCATGTTGTTGGTCGCGGCCGGTCTTGTTCTGAAAAGCTTTTCCAAACTGCAGACGCTTCAGCTCGGTTACGAGCCGAGAAATCTCTTCAGCGCTCGTCTGGAGTTGCCGTGGAAGACGTATTCTGATCGCGAGAAGGTCGGCGTCTATACAAAGGCGTTGCTCGATAAGCTCACTGCGGTTCCAGGGATTCAAAGCGCTGGAATCGGTTCCAATTCACCGTTGATGGGCGGCTGGCAAACTGGTTTCTGGCGGGAAGGAAATCCCCGGCCGTCGCCCGCGGATATGCTGAATTCGGATCTCGAAGTCGTCACCGGCGATTATTTTCAAACATTCAAAGTCCCATTATTGCGCGGACGACTATTTAACGAACGCGACACGAAAGATTCACCGCGCGTCATCGTCATCGATCAGGCGATGGCGGAACAATATTTTCCTGGGGAGGACCCGATCGGCAAACGTCTCGGAGTTGATATAGGCAATGACGATGAAGGCTGGGTGATGAGCGAAATCGTCGGCGTTGTGGCCAAAATGCGGTTCCACGCGATCGATGAAATGGCGCCGATCCCGGTGATTTATTCTTCGATGGCCCAGGCGAACCGAACTAGCCTGGGTCTGTTCGTGCGTTCGAGTATGAGCGCTGCGTCCCTGAGTAAATCGATTCACGACGTCGCGGCGTTGATCGATCCAAATCAACCGGTTTTCGACGCGCGACCGATGATCGATCGCGTTCAACAAACCTGGGGCGCCCAACGCCTCCTTAGCTTTCTATTTTCCACCTTTGCCGGGCTCGCGCTGGTGCTTGCGACTATCGGTCTTTACGGATTGCTCGCCTATACCACGCTCAGACGCGTCCGTGAAATCGGTATTCGACTCGCACTCGGTGCGCGCCCGGCTCAAATTCGCACGCTGATTCTGTCGCACGGTCTGCACTTGTTGTCGATCGGTTCGGCGATCGGCCTGGTTGCGGCGTTCGTGCTTTCGCGCGCGCTGCAGAGCGTGCTCTTCGAAGCCAAAGGAATCGATCCTCGAATTTATTTGGGCGTCGGCGCGATTCTTTTCGCCGCAACCTTGTTCGCTTCGTGGATCCCGGCGCAACGCGCTTCGCGTGTTGATCCAATTGTCGCCCTTCGTCAGGAATGATGAAAAACCCCAACCGATAAACAACCATGTATACGATTCTACGAACCTTGTTCCTACTGATTGCGATTGCCCTGACCGCCTCGGCAGCTTCCGAAGAAATCTTCAAACGGCAGATCGATGCTGCGCCTGGCGGAAAGTTGGTGGTCGACGTCGACTTTGGTTCAATCAATGTGACCGCGGGCCCTGACGACAAAGTCGCGCTCGAAGCACATCGCAAGATCGACTTCGGTGATGAATCGAAAGAAAAAGAGTTTCTCGCCGACGCCCCGATCACCGTGAGCAAAGAAGAAAACGTCGTCACGATTCGTGCGCGCGGAAAAACCCCCACTCGCTGGATTTTTGATCATCAGGAGACGCACGCCAACTACATCATTCGCGTTCCAAAGAAATTCGAAACAGGACTACGAACGGACGGCGGCAGTATCCGCGTTAGCGATATCGTTGGCGATTTGAAGGCGCATACCAGCGGGGGCCGAATGACATTCGCGCACCTCGAGGGAAAACTCGACGGTGAAACCAGCGGCGGCGCCATCGAAATCGAAGATTGCCGCGGACCAATCGGCATCGAAACGAGCGGCGGTCACATACGAGTGACCGACGGCAAAGGTAGTCTCAAGGGTAAGACATCAGGCGGTCACATCGAAGTCCGCAATTTTTCCGGGGATACCGATGTCAGGACCAGCGGAGGGCGTCTCGAGCTTGAGAAAATTTCCGGAGCGCTCTTAGGCAAAACTTCTGGCGGGGCAATTCGCGCCTCGATTTCAGGCGTCGTTGTTGGAGACGTAAAATTGGAGACTAGCGCCGGCAGTATTGACCTGTCGGTTCCGGCCAGCGCCGGACTAACCATCGATGCGAGCACGAGTGTTGGCGAAGTCGTAAGCCACTTGCCGATCCAAACGACACTCGTCGATCGCGAGCACCTGCGCGGCACGCTCAATGGCGGCGGAAAATCAGTTCGTCTTGGGACCTCGGCGGGAAATATCACGATTGAGCCCGCCACCGGAGAAATTGCCAATCGTTGACTGAATTCGTGATGCAAGATCTTCGCTACGCCTTACGAGTTCTCACCAAGCAGCAGCTCTTCACCGCGATCGTCATTTTGACGTTCGCGCTTGGAATTGGAGCGAACACCGCGGTGTTCAGCGTTCTCAATGCCGTCCTGTTGCGACCGCTTCCATTTCATGAGCCGCAGAATCTTGTCGCGCTTGGCGAATTTGACACGCGCGAGACGGCCGATCCCGGCACGCAGATCGAAAGCATTTCCTATCTCGATTACGTCGACTGGCGCGATCAAAACAAAGTTTTCGAACGGGTCGCGGTCTGCACGAACCAGTCCGTCAGCACGTTGACGGACGGAAACGAAGCGACGCACGTTCAAGGCGAATCGGTCTCAGCCGATTTGTTCCCGCTCCTCGGAGTTCAACCAATTCTGGGCCGCACCTTTCTGCCAAAGGAAGACGAACCGGGGAACTACGTCGTAATTTTGAGTTACGAGTTGTGGCAACGCCAATTCGGCGGCGACCGCGGGGTTATCGGCAAAAACATCAGCCTCGATGCGAAACAATGGCAGGTGGTTGGCGTAATGCCGCCGCGTTTTACCTATCCGCTCCGGTTTTCGAATCCGCCGGAACTTTGGATCACGATGTCGAACTTGCGCCAAACGCCGCCAGACGGCTCGCAACCGATGACCGAACAGCGGGACAATGATTTTTTCTCCTGCGTCGCGCGATTGAAGCCTGGCGTTTCTCTCAAACAAGCGCAGGCGAACATCAACACCATTACGGCAAACTGGCGCCGGCAATATCCAGACAGCAAGCTGCATGTCGGCGCGAAAGTCATCTCGGAAATGAGCTCGATGGTCGGCAGCACGCGTTCGGCGTTGTTCATGTTGTGCGCAATGGCCGGTTGCGTTCTGCTCGTTGCCTGTGTGAATGTGGCGAACCTGCTGCTGGCGCGTTCGCTTTCGCGCAATCGTGAGATCAGCATTCGCGCGGCACTCGGCGCCGGGCGTTGGCACATCATTAGGCAATTGCTTCTCGAAAGTATTTTGCTCGGCGCGCTTGGCGGTTTCGCCGGATTGCTCATTGCGATTTGGGGGATCGATTCGCTGAAGGCCTTCCTGCCGAGCATCCCGCGGATTGACGAAATCTCGCCCGATCCGCGCGTCCTCGCGTTCACCGCGTTCGTTAGTCTCGGGGTCGGCATGATTGCGGGTCTTCTGCCGGCGTGGCGGGCATCGCGCCCAAACCTGGCCGGTTCGTTGAACGAAAGTTCTCGCGGCTCGACCGAAGGTTCTGCGGCTGGACGCACGCGCGCCGCGCTGGTCACGATCGAGGTGGTTCTTGCGCTAGTGCTTCTCGCGAGTGCGGGATTGCTGGTCCAAAGTTTTCTTCGACTCCAAAAAGTTCCGGCCGGCTTCGATCCGACCAATGTTACGACCGCGCTAGTCCGGCTTCCGGAAACAAGTTATGGCAAGCCCGAGCAGGCAG
>WNFR01014686.1_pt1 | contig 15090 bp, 10 predicted proteins | sample 5400221 | NCBI WGS metagenome assembly WNFR01 (sample SAMN13153357, study PRJNA577476) | soil metagenome | isolation source: 40 cm soil under Madrone tree | place: USA:California | collected 2016-06-14 | reverse complement strand
CGCAGCCCTGCGGCTGCCACGGACAGGCGCCGCTGCGCGGGCAGATGACGCTCGCGGGCGAATCGAGCGCCTCGGCGATCCACTCGATGTTGAGCACCTGCGAGGCGGCGCGAATGCCGGCGGCGGCCTGCTCCGGAATCACGCCGTCGCCGCCGCCGCGACCATCTCTTCGCCGTCGAAGCCCTGGGCGTCGAGCGCCGGCAGCAGGTCCACGCCCACGGAGAGCACGTGCATTTCGTCGAGAGCGGCACGCGGCGACGTTCGCGCCACAGAGTTGGCCGTCCGCGATGACTCGCTTTTATTCAGCCGCCGTGGGTTATTTTATTCAGGGTAGCCCACGAGATTCGTAACTAATTGATATTAAATGGTTAATATGATTCTTTATTATTCAGTTATTATTCACGGCATCGTGGTTCTTTATTCACCAGGCTCCCAATGGTCTCGATGTCCGCTACTGAAGCCATTCTCCAAATCTTAAGCGCTCCCGATGTGGATGGGGGGCTGGGTGCACCAGAGATTCGCGAGCGCCTACAGCGGCGCGGCATTCCTCTCAGTCAACCGACTCTATCGCGCCGCCTGAGCGAGCTGCAACGGCGCGGTCAGATCGTGCGGCAGGGATTGCGGCGAGGAACACGCTATGCACTCGATCCGGTGGCGCTGCATTTTTCTATAGCATCCGAACGGCGCAGGCCGGTGAATTACAACTTCGCTCTCATTCTTGAATATCGGCCAAATGTAACTCAATGGTTGAGCACCCTCCAGCGCGAGCGCTTGCGCGAGGCAGGTGAGAGAATCCGCGCGTTGCCGCCGGCACAGGGCAATACGGTGCTGGAGCGTCTCGCGATCGACCTGTCCTGGGCTTCGTCGTATCTCGAAGGCAATACTTACACGCTGCTCGACACCGAACGGCTGCTCGTCGAGGGTCGCGCCGCCGCGGGGCACAGTGCGCAGGAAACCCGCATGATCCTCAACCACAAGGCGGCGCTCGATTACCTGCGCGAACACGCCGCATCTTTCGGACCGCGTCCACAGGATATCCGTGAGCTGCATTCGCTGCTGGCAAACGGATTGCTCGCGGACGAAGCGGACGCGGGCCGAATACGGCGGGGCATCGTTGAGATCGGGGGTTCCGCCTACCTTCCGATCACGCCACCGCAACAGCTCGAAGAGCAACTCGAGCTCATTCTCGAAAAAGCGCGGGCGATTGAAGATGCGTTCGAGCAGTCGGTGTTTCTGCTGGCGTTCATTCCCTATCTACAGCCCTTCATCGACGTGAATAAACGAGTAGGGCGCTTGGCGGCCAACATTCCGTTGCTGAAGGCGAATGTCTGTCCGATGTCCTATCGCGACATGGACAAGGAGCGCTACACGCAAGGTCTGCTGGCGTTTTACGAGTTGAATCGGCCGGAAATTCTTGCGCGCGCCTATGCCGACGCCTACGAACGCGGCGTCGACCGGTACGCTGCGATCGTCGAACAGGGGCGAGAAGTGCATCCACTGGAGATCCAGTATTTTCGCGAGCTGAAGCAGTGCGTCGCGGACTACATCCGTGAGCTAGCGGATGGCAAGGACGCGGGACACCCCGCCGCGTTTGCGCGCGTGCGTTTCAATGCGCTGCCGGAGGTGCAACGGGAGTGGCTTGCGGAGCGAGTGGCTGAAGTGGTTCTCGCGCTACACGAAGGCAACATCATCGCCTGGGGAGTGGATCGCGAAATATGGCGACGCTACGCCACCCGGATTCAACGCTGACTCGCTTATCCCGCCGCCGCTCATTGCACCGCTACACGCAGCCCTGCGGCTGCCGCGGACAGGCGCCGCTGCGCGGGCAGATGACGCTCGCGGGCGAGTCGAGCGCCTCGGCGATCCACTCGATGTTGAGCACCTGCGAGGCGGCGCGAATGCCGGCGGCGGCCTCGTCCGGGATCACGCCGTCGCCGCCGCCGCGCCGGCAGGCCTCGGCCACCGCCGCGACCATCTCTTCGCCGTCGAAGCCCTGGGCGTCGAGCGCCGGCAGCAGGTCAACGCCCACGGAGAGCACGTGCATTTCATCGAGCGCGTCGCGCGTCAGCAGCGAATGGCAACAGTACAGGCGCGCGCGTTTGCCATCCTGCATCACCGAGATCTGCGATTTTGGCTTCTGCATCGGCGGCGCCGCCGGAGTCGCTTGCAATAGGCGAAACACCGCCCATCGCGGGCAGGGGTCGGACACCAGGCTCATGTTGCCCCAAGGCAGAGGGATGCCATTGCCCCGATACACCGCGCGCAAGTAGCCGGGCGCGTACGCGTCGAAGAAATGCCAGTGCCGGTACGGCGAGACGGCGGTCATGCGGCGCATGACCAGCGCGGGCGTCACTCCCAGCTTGCGGCACCCGGCAACGTTGTGCGCCTCACGAATCAGGAACCGCCGAAACGGAACGCGCGGGCACAGCAGCGCGCCGGCAAAGAAACTGCATTCGAAATCGCGCCAGGCATAGAGCACGTCCTGCGCACCCATGCCGGCGGCCGAGCCGGACGATTCGCCGTCCGCGGAGTGAATGGCGCTGTGCGGTGAAATGGCGCCGTCGCCGTTGTGCAGAATCTTGTGGCCGATGAAGAACGCCAGCTCGTACTTCAGCCGTTCCTCCTGCTTGAGCAAGCGCTTGTTGATGAGCACCGTCCCGGGCGCATCGAATTGAGATCGCACCAGGGCCCCGTTCGGCTTGCGGGCATCGCCGTCGAACCATTGCACGTTCAGCGCGTGCCGCTTGCAGATGTCAATCAAGGCATCCAGCGTGAGCGGCATCTGGCGCCCGCCGCACTGCTCGGCCGCGCGCTCGATGTCGGGAAAGTTGTTGTGGCGCGTTTCCTGCCAGACGCGGATCAATAATTGAGCGAATTGCCGGCCGGTAGTGCCGGTTTGCGACAGCAGCTCCGGCAATGCGTTCTGCAGCAGTTCATGCGAGAACAGAAATGCCGGTTCCAAGGGCATGGCCTCGAGCCCCCCTCGTTCCCGCTGTGCCGGAGTGGGTTCGACCTCGGTGTTTTCGTCGAGAAACCAGCGCACGTCCTTGCTGAAAATGCCCGCCAGCATCTCCAACATGTCGGCCGAGGGCATGCGTTTGCCGGTCTCCACCATGCTCAGATAGGACACGGATGGGGCTCCCGCAGCGTCGATTTGCACGCAACGGGCGGAAAGCTCATCGAGGGTGAGGCCATTGCGCTTGCGCAGGGACCGCAGCTTGGTCCCCAGAAAATGCCCCTGTCTGATCAATGTGTCCATGCGTTTTGCAAACTCTTCTGTGTGAAATTCACACTGTTAAATTTCCAATGTGTAAATCCGCCTGCCCATACTTTAAGCTCCTGCGATCCCGAGACGCAAGCTCGCCATTTTGTGCAGCAAGGAGAATTGAATTGAGCAACCAAACCGCCAACGACCGCTGGGCCGGCATCCAGCGTCCCTACAGCACGGCTGACGTGGCGCGTCTGCGCGGTACCGTGCATATCGAATATTCCCTGGCGCGATTGGGCGCGGAGAAGTTCTGGCGCCAGCTGCACAGCGAGCCCGTGATCGCGGGCCTGGGCTGCATGACTGGAAATCAGGCCATTCAAACGGTGCAGGCCGGCCTCAAGGCCATCTACTGCTCAGGGTGGCAAGTCGCCGGCGACGCCAATACCGCCGGTGAAGTGTATCCGGACCAGAGTCTGTATCCGGTCGACTCGGTGCCGAAGATGGTGGAGCGCATCAACAACGCGCTGCTGCGCACCGACCAGATTCATCACATGGACGGCAAATCCGGCACCGACTGGCTGGCCCCCATCATCGCCGATGCTGAAGCCGGCTTCGGCGGCAATCTCAATGCCTTCGAGCTGACCAAGGCCTTGATTCGCGCCGGCGCGGCGGCCGTGCACTTCGAAGATCAATTATCGTCCGCCAAGAAATGCGGGCATCTGGGCGGGAAGGTGCTGGTCTCGACCGCCGAGGCTGTCAACAAGCTGGTGGCCGCGCGTCTGGCAGCGGACGTGCTCGGCGTGCCCACGGTGATCATCGCCCGCACCGACGCCGACGCGGCGGACCTGCTCCTCAGCGATCATGATCCGCGCGATGCGCGCTTCCTCACGGGCCAGCGCTCGAGCGAGGGATTCTTCTATGTCAAGGCCGGCATCGAGCAAGCCATAGACCGCGGGCTATCCTATGCCCCGTACGCCGATCTTTTGTGGTGCGAGACGTCCAAGCCCGACATGGCCGAAGCGCGGCGTTTCGCGGCCGGCATCCACGCCAAATTCCCCGGCAAGTTGCTCGCCTATAACTGCTCGCCGTCGTTCAATTGGCAGGCCAAGCTCGACGCGGCGGCGATGAAGCGGTGGCGCGAAGAACTGGCGGCGCTCGGCTACCGCTTTCAATTCATCACGCTCGCGGGCTGGCATGCGTTGAATCTGTCCATGTTCGAGCTGGCCGCTGCGTATCGCGCCGACGGCATGCTCGGCTACTCGCAGATGCAGCAGCGCGAGTTCGGCCAGGAAAGCGCGGGCTACAGGGCCACCAAGCATCAGGCCTTCGTGGGCACCGGCTATTTCGATGCGGTGCAAACCGCGATCACCGCGGGCGCGCATTCCACCGGTGCGATGGCCGGCAGCACCGAAACGGAGCAATTCATCACACCTGAGAAGCCGGCCCACCAGCGCGCGTCGGCGTAGCGGGCTCGGGGCTTGCGCTCATGAGTGCCGCCATTTCCACCGCGACGCAAGACTCGGTCACGGCGAAGGATCACGCCGCGCTGATCGCGGAACATTTTCGCCAGTACAACGAGGAGTTCGGCCGGATTACCCGCCGCGCCGCGCTGAACTTCCTCGCGGAGGACTGGCAGAATGCGCAGCTCGATGCGGTGGCCCGCATCGAGCTCTACGAGTTGCGCGTGGCACGCTGCGTGGCCGCGATCGCAAGCGAGCTGCAATCGAAACGTGTCGACGTCGCGCTGTGGATCGACATCAAGCGCGCTTATGAGGCCGTCGTCGCGCGGCGCCCCGACAGCGATTTCTACCGTACGTTTTTCAATTCCGTCACCCGCGACTCGTTCGGTACGGTCGGCGTGAATCCGGAAGTCGAATTCTGCGCCACCAGCGTCGGCCGTGCTTCCGGCGCGGTACCGATCCGCGTCTATCGGGTGGGCGGACCGTTGCCGACGGCCGTGCGCGAAATCCTCACCGATCTACCCTTCGGCGCGGCGATCGGTGATACGGACGCCGCAGTGCATCGGATCAGCGCCGAAATCGGCCGATATTTCCAGACGGGGCGGGCCACGGGTTATCCCGAGGCGATCGAATTGATCGAGCCCGTTTTCTATCGAGGCATGCACGCCTTCGCCGTCGGCCGGTTGATCGGCGACGGTTCGATCACCCCCTTGGTTCTCGCCTTCACGAACTCGTCCAAGGGCGTGCAGGTCGAGTCCGTCATGATGTCCCGCACCGACGTCGGATCGCTGTTCGGCTATGCGCGCTCCTATTTTCATGTGGATCTGCCGGTGGTCAGCGCGGCCATCACTCTGCTGCGCTCCTTCATGCCGCGCAAGCCCATCGACGAGCTGTACACGGTGCTCGGCCGCGCCAAGCAGGGCAAGACAGAACGCTATTTCGCCTTGCAAAGGCATATGGACAAATCCATCGACAGTTTCGTGCATGCTCCGGGAGAGCGCGGCCTGGTGATGATCGTATTCACCCTGCCCTCCCACGATCTGGTGTTCAAGGTGATCCGCGACCGCTTCGGCGAGCCCAAGACCAGCACGCGAGAAGACGTCATCGAGCGCTACCAGTTCGTGTTCCGGCATGACCGCGCCGGCCGCCTGGTCGACGCCCAGGAGTTCAAACGCCTGCGCCTGCCGCGCGCACGCTTCATGCCGGCCCTGGCCGATGAGCTCTTGAATGAGGCCCGCGAGAGCTGCCGCATCGAAGGCGACGATTTGATCGTCGAGCACTGCTACATCGAGCGCCGCCTGCGGCCGCTCAATTTATTCTTGCGCGAGGCCGATCCCGCCGCCGCCGAATCGGCCATCGTCGACTACGGCAACGCACTGCGCGATCTCGCCGCAAGCGACGTGTTTCCCGGCGACCTGCTGCTGAAGAATTTCGGCGTGACCAGTCACGGCCGGGTGATCTTCTACGACTACGACGAGATTTGTCTCGTGTCTGACTGCGTGTTTCGCGACCTGCCTCAGGCAACCTGCGAAGAAGAGGAAACCAGCGCCGAGCCCTGGTTTCACTTCGGGCCGCACGACGTGTTCCCGGAGCAATGGCTGCCCTTCCTTTCCATACCGCCGGCATTGGGCGCCGTGTTCACGCAGCACCACGCGGATCTGTTGACGGCAGCCTGGTGGCGCGGGCAAAAGGATGCGTTGACCGACGCGTCGTGAATCCTCGCTGACGATGCGGCCGTCGGGTGCGGACCGTCGCAGGCACGGCCGCCTCGGCGCCATCAATCATCTAAAATCTTTCATCAAAATCAGTTTTAAAACCCGATGATCCGAAGCGGCGGTCAGGCCGGCGCCGAATCCGGCTTCGATGTCGAACCTATGGGTATGAATGTCGATGACCGAGAACAATTGGTGCGATTGCTTGGATGCCGGGGAAAAATGGCTGACGCGGCCGAAGTCGTCGTACTCTTCGAGCGCCAGCTTGAAGGTACCCGAGAGCCTCATGGCTACGCGGGTCGCGGGTACGAATTCCAGGCGGGAAAATCCGCTGTAGGAATTATCGACGATGGGATTGAAAATGAAATCGAAGCGTCCGACGTGAGTGCCGATGATCGGACGGATCTCCGATGTGTAGCGCCTCTCGTTCCAATGCGCGGTGTTGAAGCTGAATTCGAAATTGACGCCGTAGAAAACGCCTCGATTGGCCGCGTCCGGGGACACGAACAGAGCCCTCAGTTTGAATCCATTGTATAGAACGCTGTTGTTGCGAGTGATGGAATACAAGGGAAAGTACAGCCCTGCCTCGAACCAGGGGGCGGCGCCGTAAGCCCATTCGCTCACGCCGTTGAGCGACTTGTCCGGCGCGATGGCGCCGGGAAAGCCCGGCGTGCTGCTGCCGCTGGATATGAAATTCTAAAACCGCTTATAAAATCCCACGGACAAGCCGCGCGGTAGAATCTCGACGGAAATCGGTGTGGCTCGCGTCGTGCTCCAATAGCCGACCGCAGTACCCAATGCCCAGCCCGCGATGACATCCGACTGCCAATGGGCCTGACTCTTCACGCGTGCGAATGCGTCGTACAGCGGCAGAATTTCCAGAGACCACACCCAGGGATTTTGATGCATTGGGATCGTTGCCTTGGCTGGGCCGGGTGCGGCCGAATCCATATTTCAGCAGCTGGGCGCCCACGCCGGAAATCACCGAAGAGTCGACCGTCTGCCACAGCGTGTGACCCAGTTCGTTGTCGTTCCCAAACCACAGACTCCCGGCCACCTCGAAAGCCACCACGCCGGTCTCGAGCGTCGTCTGATACTTGCGCGCCCAGATACCATTCTGGTCGAGCGCCAGCTCATGATCGATCCCGAACGGACCGCCGGCATCGGCACGCTGCGCGAGCAGCGCCACGGCCGCGGCGGCGATGAGTTTCGCCAACGCATGGTTCAAGTGTGTCATGCTCGCCCCCCGAACGCTTTGCATCGCAAAGTACACGGAGTTGCCGTCGACGCGCAAGCATTTTCCTTCCAGGCATGCTGATCCCCACCGGCACCCTCCCCACGCAAATTCACCCCTGAAGACCACCTCAGCGCGGCAGATCAGGCGCCGCACGCCGAGGCATTAGCGGGAGCGCTGTCTGCGCCGCCGATAGATGAGCGTCGCGTGAGCCGGCGCTTCGTCCGCCCATGCCGCCTCTTTCATATCGGACCTGAGCGCCAGGTCCCATTCACCCTGCGGCGTGCGCACCCGCTGCGGTGTCGATGCAAAGTTGAACGCGCAGAGCACGTCGCCGAGGACGAACCTCAAGTATCCTGCCTCGAGATCGACGTCCACGGCGGCCTTCGTCCCGCCGCGCCTGTCGTGCCGGAGATGAATGAGCCGTCGATACCACTGGTAAATCTCCCCGTGCGGCGGTTCCGACAGTTCGGACCAGTCAAGCTTGGAGCGGGTGAAGGTGTCGAGCTCCTGTGGGTTCGGAACCGCCCCCTGCCAGCGAAAGCGGCTGAATTCCTTGGTGCGCCCCTCGGCAACCAGCCGGCCCAGTTCGGCATTCTCATGATCGGTGAAATAGAGAAAGGGCGTCCGCGCACCCCATTCCTCGCCCTGAAACAACAAGGGCACGAAGGGGGACAGCACGGTCAGCGCCGCGATGGCCTTGAGCTGCGGCACACCCAGCATCATGCTGAGGCGCTCTCCCCGCGCGCGATTGCCGATCTGGTCGTGATTCTGCGCGCACACCACGATCTGATCCGCGCCGACACCCTGCGGCGGCCGGCCGTGCCGCCGCGCGCGATGCGGCGAATACCGCCCCTGGTACACGTATCCCTCGCGCAGCGCAACCGCCACGTCCTCGAGACCGCGGAAATCCGCATAGTAGCCGTCGGTCTCACCCGTGAAGAATCGGTGTACCGCGTGATGGAAATCGTCGGCCCAGTGCGCATCCAGCCCGTAGCCGCCCTGAGAAGCCGGCCGCACCAATTTCGGATCGTTGAGATCGCTCTCGGCGATGAGCACGAAGCTGCGCCCGAGCTTCGCCCCCAGTTCCCGGACGGCGGTTGCCAGCTCTTCGAGTACATGCACGGCGTCGAAACTGAAGATGGCGTGGACGGCATCGAGGCGCAGGCCGTCGAATCCATAGTCCCGCAGCCACATCAAGGCATTGTCGATGACGAAGCGGCGCACCGGATCGCTGTGCGGCCCATCGTAGTTGATCGCCGCACCCCAATCGGTTCCATACCGGTCGGTGAAATAGGGGCCATACCGCGCCAGGTAATTTCCATCCGGCCCCAGGTGGTTGTAGACCACATCCAGCAGCACGGCGATGCCCTGCGCGTGACACGCCTGCACGAATGCGGCGAGCTGCGGCGGCGTGCCGTAGGCGGGAAAGGGTGCGTACAGATCCACCCCGTCATATCCCCACCCCCGCCGCCCTGGAAACGTCGCCAGCGGCATGAGTTCCAAATGAGTGACGCCCAGCTGGACCAGGTGCGGGAGCTTTGCCTGCGCCGCAGCGTACGTCCCCTCGGGCGTGAATGTGCCGATATGCAGTTCGTAAATGACCGCATCGCGCAGCGGCTTCGCGGCAAAGTGCGGCGCATGCTCGCGAACACCCCGCGCAATTTGCGGCTGCTCGGTGCGCGGGTGCCCGCCGTGCGGCTGCGCGCCATTCGACCGCTCGATGTCGACGAGATGCGAGGCGCCGTGAACCCCGTCGGGCTGCCACATCGAACGAGGATCGGGAATCGGTTCACCGCCATCGATCGAGTAGCGATAGCCGCACGCCAGGACGGAGTCGTCGATATCGGCCTGCCAATATCCCGGTCCATCCGCGTCCCGGGTGACGGTCGGGTATCCCGGGACGCCCGCGCCGGGCGCGACCGCGCCCCCGGCACCCTCCGAGTGTTCCGCCGGTCTCGGCTGCAGCGGGACTCGCCGCTCCGGCGTCACCAGATCCACCGACTTCGCCCACGGCGCCCATACCGCGATATTCAAGTCTCCTCCCGGATCAACAGGGCCACCGGAAACGAATTGAACAGCGTATCGGGTATGGCTTCCCGCTGAAGCAAGGCACCGGTAAAGCAGTTGCGCCACGTCCCGCCGGGAAGCGGCAGGCGCGTATCGCCCCACTCGCCGCCCAGCGACATGATGAACCGCGGCACGACGGCAATGAGGTTCTCGCCGCGGCGAAACGCCAGCAGGCGCGCCAAGTGGGCTCCCTGCGCGATGAGGGGTTGATACTTGCTTTGATCGGAAAAATCATCCGCGCGTTCGCGGCGAACCGCCAGCACGCGTGCCGTCATCCACAATTTGGGCAACCCGGAATCCCAGTCCGCCACCACGTCGGCGGCGGACAGTTCGCGCACGCCGCGCGCCATTGCCGCGCGCAACGCAAAATCCACCGGACGCCGGTTGTCCGGGTCGACCAGGCTGAGATCCCACAATTCCGTACCCTGGTAGAAGTCAGGCACGCCGGGCGCCACCATTTTGATGAGAGTCTGAGCCAGGCTGTTGATCCGGCCGGGGAGGATCAGCGGGTCGATGAAACGCTCGAGACTTGCGATGAACTCCGGCGTCTGCAACACCCCGTCGACGAAGCCGCGGACCGATTCCTCATAGACGGCGTTGGGTTCGTGCCAGGAGGTCTTGATCTTTGCCTCGCGGCAGGCTTTCAGCATGTACTTCCAACAGCGCTCCTGGTCGATGGGCCACGCCCCGATCAGCGTTTGATACAGGAGATACTCCGCATGACGATCCGGTGCGTGATTCTGCCAGGCGGGAGCATTCAGATTCGACCAGTGATGCAAGCCTTCCGCCCAGCGCTCGGGGATTTCCGACAGAATCGAAATGCGCGCGCGCACATCCTCGCTGCGCTTGTTATCGTGCGTCGAGGTAGCGAGCAAATTATTGGGCCGCCGGTCGCCCAGGGAGTGGCAGAACTCGTGGAATTTGCCCGCCGAGATTCCGATCAGCGATGCCTGTGACCCCACTTCGTTGCAGGACACGAGCCGGTCGTAGCAATAGAACGTGGTGTCCTCGACTCCCTTGGCCATGACGGCGGGCGTCAGCTGCTGCCACTGGGCGACGAAGTCCGCCTCGGCCTCGTTCAGCCGGGATTTGGTGAATAACGCCGCCAGGAAATCGAAGGCCGCGGCGTCGATTTCCGGAGCGCCGATTCGCGCGCTTTGAACGGCCTCCGTTATGGTGCGCTTGTCGTCATCGTGCAGAGTGTTGAGAGTTCTGTAAGTCCGATAGACGGGCAATGCGATGATCAAGCGCGCCAGAGCTTCGCGCAGTTGCCGCGGACTCAAGTCGCGGGTTTGCCATTCGGCGTGCGCGATCTCGAGCGCGGCCCCGGTCAATCGCTCATGCTCGGCGCAGAATGTCGACTCGACGATGGCGCGTTTCTTCTCCCGCACCAGCGCGGCGAAGTTCACGGAATGGCCGGTAAAATCGGAATACGTCGAGGTCAGCACGTCGGTTCGTTTATCGTCCATCCACAGTCGGTTCACTTTGGAGAGGAACTCGTAACCGACGCTGCCGTCCACGGGCCAATCGTCCTTCAGGCTCTCGTCGTTCTCCAAAATTTTCTCGACGTAGATTCTGCCCCTCGGCAGCAACGCGCGCAGCCGCTTGAAGTATTCCAGCGGTTCCCGCAGGCCGTCCGGATGATCGACCCGCAGGCCATCGATCTCGTCCCGGGCAATCATCGCCTCGATACGTGCGTGCGCGGCTGCGAACACCGCCGGCGATTCCATGCGGATGCCGCTCAAGGTACCAATGTCGAAAAATCGCCGGTAGTTGCCGATTTCCCCGGCGAGCTTCCACCCGTGCAGCAAGTAGAACTGACGCTGCAGCACCGCGTTCAGCAGTTCCCTGTCTCCCTGTGTGCGTTCCACCGCATCCTGCAGCCGTCCCTGCTCGAGCGCATCCGCGAGCGCCTCCCCTGCTTGCGCCTCGAGTCTCGCATACGCGATCCGATCCTTCGCGTCGGGCTCATCGAGGACTCGCAATCGTTCGAGCTCGCCGAAGCAGCCCTTCGTGTCCGCCGCCAAGGTCGCGGTCGACGACAGCAGCTTGCCCCAAGAGGCAGGCCCCAGCGGCCAGGTATTCTCGTAGTGGCGAACGCGTGGATGCCCGCGCACGATCTCGATGGTGAGTTCGCCCGCCTCGATGGCGGCTCCATAGGGGCGCGCCAAAGTGCACAAATGCACACGGAAGGGTTGGTGCGGTTGGTTCCTGAAATCGAAGTACTCGGCAAACTCGCTGAACGGCCCATGCGCCAGCACATGATCCCACCAGGGATTGTGTTCGGAAGCCGACATGTGATTCGGCACGATGTCGAGGAGGATCCCGAGGTTATGGCGGCGCGCGCACTCCACGAAGCTGGCCCAAGCGGGTTCGCCGCCGAGGTCTTCGCAGATCCGCGTGGGATCCGTCACGTCGTATCCATGCTGACTGCCGGGAACCGCCTGCAGGCAGGGCGAGAGGTACACATGGCTGATTCCCAATTCGGCCAGGTACGGCAGTACCTGCTCCGCCCGCGCCAAGGAGAATCCGGCATGCAGCTGGAGGCGGTAGCTGGCGATCCATTTACCGCTCATGGCTGAGCACGACGAAGGAGCGCGCAGCGAGACTCACCAACCGGTTGCGCTTGACCGACTCCCTCTCCACCGGCAGCGCGGGGCGCGCCGTATCGAACGCCACCTTCCACCCTGACGGGTAGAGTTCGTGAGCAATGCGAAACGACACCGGTTCGTGATAGGCGTTGAGGAGCAGCAACAAATCCGCATCCTGGGCGCACTGTCCGCTGCTGTCGCGTATCTCAGGCGCCACGCCGTTGATGTACATGCCAAGAGTACGCATCCAGCCGCCGTCCTCCCAGTCCTTCGCCACCATCCGCTTGCCGTCGGCTCTGAACCAAACGATATTCTTGTCGGGGTGAATCGCTTCAGGATCACTGTCGTAGAAGGCGTAGCGATGAAAATTCGGATGTCCTTTGCGATATTGGACCACTCGCCGCGCGAATTCCAGGAATTCCGTGCGCGGCGCGTCCAGGTCCCAGTGATACCAGGAAATTTCCGAGTCCTGACAATAGGCGTTGTTGTTGCCCTGCTGGGTGCGGCTCAACTCATCGCCGCCGGAGATCATGGGCGAACCTTGAGCGAACATCAGAGAACACCAGAAATTGCGCTTTTGCCGTTCGCGCAGCTCGTTGATTCCAGGATCGTCGGCCGGACCTTCCACGCCGCAGTTCCACGACCCATTGTCGCCGCTGCCGTCGTGATTTTCCTCACCGTTCGCCTCGTTGTGCTTATGCTCGTAGCTCACGAGATCCTGCAGCGTGAAACCGTCATGCGCCGTGACGAAATTGACGCTCGCCGAAGGCGGCCGGCGCGTGGTTTCATACAGATCCGCGCTGCCGGCGAGGCGGGTCGCGATATCCGAGTGCAGACCCATATCGCCTTTCCAGAACTTGCGCACCGTATCCCGATACTTGCCGTTCCACTCCATCCATCCCACCGGAAAGTTGCCGACTTGATATCCGCCCTCGCCGAGATCCCACGGTTCGGCGATCAATTTCACGGGCGCCAGCGTCGGGTCTTGGTAAATCGTGTCGAAGAAGGCGCCCAATTGATCCACGTCGTTGAGTTCCCGGGCGAGCGCGGACGCGAGATCGAAGCGAAAGCCGTCCACGTGCATCTCGGTGACCCAGTAACGCAGGCTGTCCATGAGTAGTTGCAGGGAATGCGGGTGCACCATGTTCAGCGTGTTGCCGGTGCCCGTGTAATCCATGTAGTGCCGCGGGTCGCCCGGAACCGTGCGGTAGTAAGCCAGGTTGTCGATGCCGCGAAACGACAGGGTCGGACCGACGTGATTGCCCTCGGCAGTGTGGTTGTACACCACGTCCAATATCACTTCGATGCCGGCGTTGTGCAGCGCCTTGACCATCTCCTTGAATTCACGGATCACGCCGCGCGGATCTTGGCGGTTGGACGCGTAATCCGGCTGCAGGGCGAAGAACCCCAGCGTGTTGTATCCCCAGTAGTTGCGCAGCCCCTTGTCGAGCAGATGCCGGTCGTGCACGAAATAATGCGCCGGCATCAACTCGAGCGCAGTTATACCTAAGCTTTGAAGATGCTTGACGATGGGCTCGGATGCCATGCCGGCATAGGTGCCGCGCAAGTGGCTGGGCACATCCGGGTGCAGGTGGCTCATACCGCGAACATGAGCCTCATAAATGATGGTCTCGTGCAACGGATGCGAGGGCCGCCGCTCTCCGCTCCAGTCGAAGCTGGGATCGACGACCATTCCCAAGGGAGCGAAGGGTGCGCTGTCCCGGTCATCGAAGGACAAGTCGCCGTCCGGATCTCCCAGCTGATAGCCGAACAACTCGTCGGCCCAAATCAGCTCTCGGCCGATCGCCTTGGCGTAGGGATCGAGCAGCAATTTGTTGGGATTGAAGCGCAGCCCGCTCTCGGGAACGTAAGGTCCGTGCACGCGATAGCCGTACAGCTGGCCCGGCCCCACACCCGGCACGTATATGTGCCAGGCGCCGCTGGTGCGCTCGCGGATGCGGATGCGCCGTTCCCCGTTCCCCGATGCATCGAACAAGCAGAGTTCGACGGACTCGGAACTCTCGGAGAACAGCGAGAAGTTGACTCCCTGACCATCCCAATTCGCCCCTCGCGGGAAAGGCGAGCCGGCGGTCTGGTGGGACCGGTCGTAGTTGGCGGAAATTGCGGGCACTGCGGCGGTGACTTGGGAACTCAAAAAATAAACACAAAGCATCAAGCGACGTGCCTGACCCGCCATTATCGAGGTTGCGGACACGATGGCCGTAGGCAAAGCACCGCAGCGGGTGTCGGCTGGCGGCGACAGCAATTGTAGGACAATGCTCCGGGGTCAGCCCACGGCATAATCCCCCGCCGTGAAATCACGATACGCGACCCTTTCGGGCCTCGTTGGAAATTCGCTGGTTCACCGGTCAACTCGCCGTAGCGCAAATGCACATGGCGCACTGGGACGGGTACATCACAAGGCCATTCCCTTATGTGTACTACATCACGGGCAGTTTCTTTGAGTGCCTAATAGAGTGGTGTCCACCTAGTCTGGTGGATGCAAAGGATAAGTCAAATGGCAGTACAAATCGTGGTCGGCGTCGTTCTGGGCTTGACGGCCATTCGGGCATTGTCCGTACTCTGCCGAATCGTGGACTCTGTGTATGGCCGCATTACTGCTGGATTCGATCTTCATGGAAATTCTCGAACGCGGCTCGATCGGCGCGCCCTGCGGGCGCTCTCACCCGACTGACGAGAACGACTCAGGGCCTATGCACGCCTGCACCCCGCAGGATGACCAGCCCGATGAGCGCCGCGATGCTATGCCTCCTCCATTATCCTGTCTAGGGGGATAGGATATGTGCATATGAGA
>WNFR01007857.1_pt1 | contig 15092 bp, 12 predicted proteins | sample 5400221 | NCBI WGS metagenome assembly WNFR01 (sample SAMN13153357, study PRJNA577476) | soil metagenome | isolation source: 40 cm soil under Madrone tree | place: USA:California | collected 2016-06-14 | reverse complement strand
AATTTTCTGAAACTGTAGCCGCGTCTCTGTGAGACGTCGACGGCCCGCAGGGCCGTGGCTACAATTACGAGATCACTTTATGGATCGCGCTCACTTCCTTCACCATTTGCTCGTATTCGTCGAGCGTGAGTGCCTGCGCACCGTCCGAAAGCGCTTCGTCGGGTCTCGCATGCACTTCGATCATTAAACCATCCGCACCGACGGCGACCCCGGCGCGCGCGAGCGGCGTGACCATGTAACTGCGACCGGTGCCATGCGCGGCATCGACAATTACCGGCAAATGCGAAATGCGACGAACGGCGGGAACAGCGGCGAGATCGAGCGTATTACGCGTATGTTGCGCGAACGTGCGCACACCGCGTTCGCACAAGACAATTTGATAATTTCCCTCCGCCATCACGTACTCCGCTGCGAGCAACCACTCTTCCAGCGTTGCCGCCATTCCGCGTTTCAACAGCACCGGCAATTTCGAACGACCGACTCGCCGCAGCAGTGTGAAGTTCTGCATGTTGCGCGCGCCGATCTGGATCATGTCGGCATATTTCTCGACCAGATCGACATTTCCTTCGTCGAGCGCTTCGCTCACAATTTTTAAACTGAACTCATTCCGGATTTCGGCGAGAATCTTTAATCCCTCTTCGCCGAGTCCCGCAAATGCATAAGGCGAAGTGCGCGGCTTAAATGCGCCGCCGCGGAAAAATCTCGCGCCACTGCGCTGAACAACATCGGCAACGGCGAAGGCTTGTTTGCGGTTCTCGATGGCGCACGGCCCGGCAATGATGGCGAGCGATCCATCGCCGATTTTCGCGCCGTCGCCAAGATCGACAACCGTGCGCTCGGGTCGCAGATCGAGCGATATCAATTTGTACGGTTTGGTTACACGAATCGCTTCCGCCACGCCGGGCAAATTTTCGAAGTGACTGAGATCGACCGCCCCCTGATTGCCGGTCACGCCAATGGCCGTGCGCGTGGCTCCCGGCATGACGTGCGGGCGAAAGCCGAGCGATTCGATGGCGCGGACGACACCGTCGATCTCCGCTTTCGCGGCGCTGGCGTTCATTACAATCAGCATAAAATTCCGAGCTTAACTTCCGGTTACGATGATTCGACGAAGAAAATCGAGCAATTGTCGAATCATTTTTACGGAAAGGTCGTTATCTTCGTCGGGAAACGCCCCGATGACAACTCGTGTTGAAAAGGGTCCCAAAGTGAAGCCGTCGACCTATCTATGGCGGAAGTTCGTCCAGCCGCGTTGGATCGACTTTTACGAAGCGAAACTGAGCACTCGGGTCGGCGACGAATTCGCGGTCATTACACGACCCGATCGCACGCGCGCACTTTTTGAAGCCGCCTGTAAATCGCAAAAACAGGCGCGCGCCCTGGTCAAAGAATTTGGCGGACGAATCGAAAAACTTTCTCGCGATTGGCTAAAGCGATTTACGCGCGTACAAAAAAACGCGTCGCTCAAAATTGGAAGGCGGTTAGTCGTTTTCCGTTCGCGGCGAGAGCGGGAAGCTAACAGCTTCCCCTACAGTTTGATTATTCCCGCGGCCGCTGCGTTCGGAACGGGCGAACATGCGACGACGGCGATGTCGCTGCGCTTGCTCGAGCAGGTTACGCGAGAATGGAAACCGGGCTGGTCGATGGCCGATCTTGGAACAGGCAGCGGAATTCTCGCCCTGGCGGCGAAATGTTTCGGGGCGAGACGCGTACTTGCGATCGATAATGATCCAACTGCCATTTCGACCGCAAAGACAAACGCGCGACTAAACAAGATCGACAACGGAGCTGGCGGGAGCCGAGCGACGTGGACGGGTAAGCCCGAGAGGGTTGATGAGCCGGGAGGCGAATCAATCAATATCGATTTCGAAATGGGCGACGTGCTCCGAATCAAAGGTCGCGATGACAAGTTCGATGTTATTGCGGCGAACCTTTTTAGTGAATTGATCATCAAAGCGTTGCCGGTCTGGAAAACGCGACTGAAGCGGCAAGGTTGGCTGATTCTTTCCGGAGTTTTGCGCAAACAAGAGAAGGATCTTCTGCGCACTCTTCGACGCAACAGGATCGACATCGCGCGAGTGCGGCGGCGCGGAAAATGGATTGCGATTGCAGCGACGCTCAGCTAGGTTTTCTCACCCTTTAGTGGCTTCGGTTTTCTGCATCCAGCGGTTTAATCTTAAGCCGCTGGAGCAACCATGCAGACCGAACAGCTTTCCTACGCAATCGTTACACCTTATTCGATGCGCAAGTCGCGCACCGGCGGGATCATTGCGCGGCTGATTTCGCGGACGGGGCTCGATCTCGTCGGCGCGCGCATGTTCGCGCCCAGCGCGGAGCTAGTGAAACGCTATGCCGAGACGATTGTCACCGAAACGGACGCGCGCCATCGGGCAACGCAGGAGTTAATTCGCGATTACGTGCTCAAGAATTTCACCGGCAAAGTGAATGGGCAGCAGGCGCGCGTGTTGTTCCTGGTGCTCCGCGGTACGGATGCGGTGGAAAAAGTCCATCAAGCAGTCGGTCACATTGTGCATGAGCGCACCAGCGGCGAGACGATTCGCGACACCTTCGGCGATTACATCACCGATGAATCGGGCAACGTCACTTACTTTGAGCCCGGGGTGCTTGCTTCGTTCGATCCAAAAGCCGTTCAGCACGATTTGAAACTTTGGGCGGAATTTTCCGACCGAGACGGCGGCATTCTCGACCAGGTGATTCATTTTCCAACGGAAGCAAAAATCGAAAAGACGCTCGTGTTAATTAAGCCGGACAATTTCAAATTTCCGAACCTGCGCCCCGGCAGCGTGATCGAAGTTTTTTCGCGCACCGGTCTCTACATTGTCGGATTCAAGGTGCATTGCATGAGTGTGGCCCAGGCAGAGGAATTCTACGGGCCGGTGCTGCCGGTTCTCGAAGAAAAGCTGGGGTCAAAAAAAGGACGCGGCGCCTGGGAGGAGATCGTCGAATTCATGTCGGGCATGCAGCCAAGTAAAACTCCGCCAGAAAAACGCGACGCGGCCGGCACGGAAAAATGCATCGCCATCGTTTATCAAGGCCAGGACGCAGTCCGTAAAGTCCGGGAGGTGCTCGGACCGACCGATCCAGCGAAAGCGCCGCCCGGCTCGATCCGGAAGGAATTCGGCCAGACTATCATGATCAACGCAGCGCATGCTTCGGATTCAGTGGAAAACGCCAGGCGCGAGATGGCGATCGTGCGGGTGGACGAAAACAATTTCAAACCTTTGATTGAAAACTTTTACCGTCGCCAATAGTGTGCGCTCCTTGATTTTTCTGACATTCTAAACCGACATGGAAATTTCCGAACGCGCCGTCCAACTAAGCCCGTCACTCACGCTTTCCATCGACAGCAAGGCCAAGGCGATGAAAGCCGAAGGCATCGATGTTTGCGGCTTCGGCGCGGGCGAACCGGATTTCGACACGCCCGAGCACATTAAGGCGGCGGCGATTGAGGCGCTCCAGGCCGGTTTCACAAAATACACGCCCAGCGCCGGCATTCCGGAGTTGCGGCAGGCGATTGCGGAAAAACTGGCGGCTGACAACGAACTGACCTACCGCGCCAGCCAGGTCATAGTGAGCAACGGCGCGAAGCATTCCTGTTACAACGCCATCCTGGCCACCTGTCAGCCCGGTGATGAAGTCATTATTCCGGCGCCGTACTGGGTCAGTTATCCCGACATGGTAAGATTGGCGGGCGCCGACCCGGTGATCGTGCCGACGATGGAGCGCAACGCCTGGAAAATGCGCGCCGAAGATTTTGAAAACGCGATGACGCCGCGGACGAAAATGTTGATTATGAACAGCCCGTGTAATCCGACGGGCGCCGTTTACACGCGCGAAGAACTGCAGGCGATTGTCGATGTTGCCACGGAGGAAGACATTTACATTTTGTCCGACGAAATTTACGAGAAGCTCATTTATGACGACGCCAAACATGTGAGCATCGCGTCGCTGTCGAAGGAAGCTTACGATCTCACCCTCACGGTAAACGGTTTCAGTAAGTCGTACGCGATGACCGGCTGGCGTCTTGGTTATCTGGCGGCGCCGGAAGCGGTAGCGAAAGCGGTCGATTCTATTCAAAGTCACACGACTGCGAATCCCGCCTCATTCGCGCAACGCGGCGGGGTCGCGGCCTTGAAAGGCGATCAACAAGCAATCGCCGACATGCGGGAAGAATTCGATATGCGCCGCAATTACATGTTCGATCGTGTCACGAAAATTCCGAACGTGACCGCGGTCAAACCGCAGGGCGCGTTCTATGTTCTGGTCAATGTCAGTCAACTCGGACTCACCTCGCAAAATTTTGCCGATCGTCTTCTGAGCAAAGCGAATGTCGCGGTCGTCCCGGGCGCGGCTTTCGGCGACGATCGCACTGTGCGGCTCAGCTACGCCACCAGCATCGACGTGATCAAAAAAGGTCTCGATCGCTTCCAGGATTTTTGTCGAACGCTCTGATTTTTTCCGCCGACCCAGCTATACGCGGTCATCCTGAGCGAAGCGAAGGATCTCGCCCACGAAGCGAACGACACGCCAAGTAACCAGCGTGATCCATCAGCCGGTGGGAGATTCCTCGCTCCGCTCGGAATGACACGCTAAGTATTCTGAATGTCCTCCGGTTACCTCGCGATCGTTCTTCACGCGCACCTGCCGTTCGTTAGGCATCCCGAGCACGAACGGTTTCTGGAGGAAGATTGGCTTTTCGAAGCGATCACCGAGACCTACATCCCGCTGCTGCGGATGATGCAGCGGCTGGTGAACGACGGCGTGCCGTTCAAGCTCACCATGTCGCTCACGCCGACGCTTTGCGCGATGCTGCAGGACGAACTGCTGCGTCAGCGCTACGTCCAACACGTCGATCGCCTAATCGATCTGGCGGCGCGCGAGCGAAAACGAAACCGCAATCATCCCAAACTGCGTGAGCTTGCCGAGTTCTATTTCCATATGTTCTCGGAAACGCGAGGTTTTTTTGTCGATGAATGGAAATGCGATTTGCTCGGGGCCTTTCGACAATTGCGCGAAACCGGTGCGCTCGAAATTATCGCCTGCGCCGCCACTCACGGATTGCTTCCGCTGATCGAGCAGCAGTCGCGCGAAGCCGCGCGGGCGCAGGTTTTGATCGGCCGCGATGTATATGTCGATCTTTTCGATGTCGATCCAGCCGGTTTTTGGTTGCCGGAATGCGCCTACGCGCCGGGACTCGAAGCAATTTTGCAGGAAGCGAATGTTCGCTGGTTCATTCTCGACGCCCACGGCTTGCTATTTGGAAATCCGCGGCCGAGACGCGGAATCTATGCTCCGTGTTACACGCACGCTGGACCCGCCGCATTTGCCCGAGATCGCGACTCCAGCCGGCAAGTTTGGAGCGCGGAGGAGGGTTACCCGGGCGATCCAGCTTATCGTGAGTTCTATCGGGACGTTGGCTTCGATCTTCCGCTTGAGCATTTGGGGCCGATCGCACACGGCGACAGAAAATTTTCCGGCGTGAAATACCACCGGATCACCGGAAGGAAAGTTGAAAAAGAACTTTACGATCGCGCGGCGGCAGAAAAGGCCGCCGATGCGCATGCGAATCATTTTCTCGAGCAACGAAGCTCGCAGATTCGCCAGCTCGCCGCGCTCGATGTCGATCCAATCGTGGTCGCTCCGTTCGACGCGGAATTGTTCGGACATTGGTGGTTTGAAGGGCCGCGGTTCCTCGAACTGTTCATTCGTAAGGCGGCAACCAATCTGGGAGATTTGCGACTGACGACCCCGAGCGAATACCTTGCGGCGCACCCGACGCAACAAACAATCGAGCCCGCCGCGTCGACCTGGGGCGACAAGGGCCATCTCGAGGTCTGGCTCGACCAAAGCAATTCCTGGATTTATCCGCATCTGCATGGAGCCGCTCTGCGCATGAGCGAATGTGCCCGCGCCCACACAAACGACTCAACCCAGCTCGCGGATCGCGTCCTTAAACAACTGGCGCGCGAACTTTTGCTCGCGCAATCAAGCGATTGGGCTTTTCTGATGAGAACTGGAACTGCGCGCGAATATGCGACCAAGCGCACGATGGATCATCTTGTCCGCTTCAATCGATTGCACGATCAGTTCGCCGCGAACGATGTCGATGAAAAATTCCTGGCGGATTGCGAATGGCGCGACAACCTTTTCCCGAACGTGAACTGGCGGTATTACATCTAACAGAATGCAGATTTCAGATTTCAGATTGCAAATTGCAAAGGGCACTGCGCTTTACTTAATCGTGGGAACGATGACGGTTTTCGCGCAGGAGTCGCCCATACCAACCCCGGCGCCGACCCCAACGCCGACAACTGAGCAAACTCCTTCACCGACATCGACGCCGGCGCGAAATGTTCAGCTCAAGTTTGTTCCGCCACCGATGGAAGGAACGATCAGTCTCGGTGTCTTCGATTCGAATGGGAAACTTGTTCGCGTCTTGCACCGCGAGGCCGCAATCGACAACTTCAGAATTGACGAGAACTCGTTGAACACGACGTGGGATGGAAAGAACGACGCGGGCGAAGATTTGCCGGCTGGCAAATATCGCGCGCGCGGCTACATGGTTGCGAAGTTAAAAGTGGAAGATCTTGGCAAGGCAGCAAATCCACCAACGGACAGTGCATCAGACCATGTTTCGGTGAAACTGGTCACAAATCCGCTCGTGAGCGACACGCGATCGGTTGTCGATATTGGCGTGGGGTTTGATAACAAAGGAAGTTTTCTGAAAACGATGGATGGATTGCCGCTGTTCACGGTGAGCGCGACGCCGAAACTGGTTCGCGTATTGATCACAAAAAACGGCGAAAAAACGGCCGATGTCTGGCAGGATGACGGCGCGGCGGTGGAACAAATCCGCCTCTCCAACATCGACAAGATGATGGCGTTCGATTGCGGCGATTTTGAACTGAAGTAAGCGCCGCTGGTCACGAGGCAAAATCTTTGTTTAGTTAGCGCCCATGGCTTCCACGCCTGAGTTTCAACATACGCTGGGGAAAGCCGCCGGCTTCAGTGGCACCTCGCTGCACACCGGAGAGAAGGTTTCGCTCAAGCTGCAGCCGGCGCCGGTCGATCACGGAATCAAATTCAAACGCAAAGATTTGCAGGATGAGCCGACGATCGATGCCAAGATCGACAATCTGAAGACGGTCGAGCGCGCCACAACCATCGGCGAAGGGTCGGTGCGCGTGCACACGGTCGAACATGTGCTAGCCGCGCTTTCTGCGATGGGCGTGGACAACGCAACCGTGGAAATGGATGCAAACGAGCCGCCGATCGGCGACGGCAGCGCGCAATCGTACGTCGACGTGATCAAGCGTGCGGGCGTCACCGCGCAGGAAGCGCCGCGAAAGTTTTTCGAAGTGCGCGAACCGATGCACGTCGAATCGAAAACGGGCGCGCTCCTCGTTCTGCTCCCAGACGACAAGTTCCGCATCTCCTGTACGCAAGCGGGGCCCAACAATCGTTTCACGCAGTTCCTGTCGATGGAAATTACGCCGGCGATGTTTGAGCAAGAAATCGCGCCGGCACGGACGTTTGTTTATTACGAAGACGTCGAGTCGCTGATGGAAAAGAATTTAATCAAGGGCGGCAGCCTCGAAAATGCCGTGGTCGTGCGGGGCGACGCCGTTTTAAGCAAAGAACCTCTGCGTTTTGAAGATGAATTCGTCAGGCACAAAATTCTCGACATTGTCGGCGACCTCGCACTGGTGGGTACTCGTATTCGCGGGCATCTCATCGCGGTGAAGCCCGGCCACGCGGTCAACGCGGAACTGGCGCGCGCTCTTGCACGGGAACAGTCGCGAAGAAGTTCGCTGGCTGTTCCGCGCGTTGTGCCAAAAGGCGACGGTGGGCTCGACATCGACGAAGTGATGCAAATCTTGCCGCATCGTTATCCGTTCCTGATGGTCGACCGCATCATCAGTTTCGAGGAGGGCGGGACCAAATGCATCGGAGTGAAATCGGTGACGATTAACGAGCCGTTCTTTCAGGGACATTTTCCCGGTCACCCGGTGATGCCGGGGGTAATGCAAGTGGAAGCAATGGCGCAAGTGGCGAGCTTGTTGTTGTTCAAGCTTGCGAAAAAGTCGAACAAGATCGGTTATTTCATGAGCGCGGACGACGTGAAATTTCGCAAACCGGTATTTCCGGGAGACACGATTTTTATTCATGCGGAGCTGACCAAAGCGCGCGGCGAACGTCTGGCCAAAGCGAAATGTCATTGCGTGGTCAACGACGCGGTGGTTTCGGAAGGCGAACTGATGTTCACGTTCCTCGATAAATGAGAGAACGGATTCATCCGACGGCGATTGTCGATGCAGGAGCGGAACTCGGCGCTGGCACAATGGTCGGGCCGTATTGCGTGATCGGGCCGGACGTTGTGCTCGGCCAAAATTGCTGGCTGCAACATCACGTTACGCTCTGCGGACCGATGCGCGCCGGCGCGGGCAACAAATTTTACGCTTACTGCTCAATCGGCCAGCAAACGCAGGACCTGAAATACCAGGGCGAGCCGACTTATCTGGAAATCGGCGACGAAAACACGTTTCGCGAATTCGCCACGATCAACCGCGGCACCAGCAGTAAAGGAAAAACGCAAGTCGGCAGCCGCGGAAATTTTCTCGCATACAGCCACATTGGACACGATTGCTGGGTTGGAAACGAAGTCGTGTTTTCCAACAATGGAACGCTGGCCGGCCATGTCGAAGTTGGCGACAATGCGGTAATGGGCGGTCTGACCGCCGTGCACCAATTTTGCCGGATCGGGCGATTCGCCATTACCGGCGGTTGTTCCAAAATCGTGCAGGACGTTCCGCCGTTTATGATCGCCGACGGCAATCCGGCAGAAATACGCGGAGTAAATCTGATTGGCTTGGAACGCAAGAATTATCCGCCCGAGAGCGTGAAATGGATCAAGGAAGCGTTCCGCCTGATTTACCGCTCGAAATACAACACGGGCCAGGCGCTGGAAGCGATGCGCAAGGAATTGCCGCAGAACGAAGAGATCACGCAAATCGTTGAGTTCATCGAAAAAAGCGAACGCGGAATTATTCGCCGAGCTGAGGTTTAAGGTTTGGCCGGCGAAGTTGATGGCGCCGTCTTTAAGTCCTGTTCGATTTTCCTGAGCAACGCCGCCGCGGGCGCGTCCGAAACAATTCGCAGTGTGCTCCGGATAAGTTCGAGCGCGCGCTTCGGCTTTTTTTGTTTAGCCCACGCGTCTGCCTCTTCCAGCACAACGCGCAGAATGTCATCGCGCGTCGCGTAACAAGTGCGCGCCTGTTGAAAATAGCTTGTGGCAGAAGCGATGTTGCCATCGCGCGCTTCCATCAGGCCGAGATCTTCGATCATCGCGCCGTTCCGCGCGCGGGAAGCGATCTGCCGCGCGAGCATGCGGTACTCGGGCGCCGGTTTAGTGACGTTTTTGACGGCAAAATCGTGATACATCCGCCAGTTGGAGGCACCCTTCGCGAAGTCGGACGGCAAATCGAGTTGCAACCAGGCCGCGTAAGGCCGGTAAAGCGGATCACCCACAACCACCGACATCCAGGAGAGAGCTTCGATCGACGAATAAGCGCTCTCAGCAAATGTAAATCCGTGCAGTAGCCGGTCGTTCAAAATATTGAGATGCGCCGTCAGTTGCAGATACGGCTCGTACACATTGCCAAGACTCGCAGCCGCACCGCGCGAGACAAGCGGCCCCACCCAATTCGCATTCGGATCGCGCAGCGTATTTGCGCTAAACGAATGGATGTGAACGGCAATCGCACCCGGAACAAAACGAAAGCCCGGCTGCACGAAAGGGCCGGCCACATTGCCCGCGTACCATCCGTAATAAAGCGCGCAGTCCGTCATCGGATAACCCTCCGGGAAAACGGCCGACGATTCATCGTAAACAACCGGAACGCCGACCTTGTGCAGCTGCGGCGGAATGTCGCCCAGCCATTTTTCGCCAACTTCGAAACCAGCCGTGAAATTGTGCGCACCATCGACATAAGCGCGTCCCCAAAGTCCATTTTTCTCAGCGGCAATTGCATCGACAATCATCCGGCGCACCGTCGCAGCCGTGGGCGCATCCAGCCGGCAGACCAGCAACAATGCGGAGTTCTCCAGTTCCGCGATTGACCGGAAATTTTGAAAATACGGATTCAGCATTGGACCGGCAACGTGCTTCGTGAAAGAACCAAGCACGGCCAACTCGGAATCCACTGCCGCTTCATTGCGGTTATTGACCGGGCCCGGGCCCACCTCGTCTCCAGGATACTGATTGGCCGGCCGAATCTTTAGCGGCACACCTCTGATCACAGCGACGAAACGAATCGAAGTTTTGAGCACGGCCTGGGTGTGTTCCGGTGTTTCACGAATCGTCCACCATTGCCGCGCCTTAAAAATTTCCCTTAGCGGATTGGCAATCGTCGCATCGTAATCTTCGCGGCTGATTTCTTCTTCGGTGGAGCAGGTCAAGGCGACGAGGTGGTCCCGGGCGATGCCGCGCTGCTTTGCGTAAAATTTCGCGAGCTCGACGGAATCCGGAAGAACACTGTTATAGACGACAATAGTCGATGCGGCGAGAGGCTCCTCGGCAGCGCGAACGTCAAATGCGAGCGCAACGAAGAGCGGGAGAAAAAAGGTGCGTCGGGTGCGGCTTGTCTCGCAACGCGTCTATGATCAAAACTTTTACGTTCGCGATAAGATCGACAATCGCATCCGGGACAGCACTGCAATCGCTCAGATAAGCAACAAGCTTTTCGTCGCCGCGCGAAAAGAGATAACCGTTGATGACTGAATCACCGTGCGGCACAGGCAACGGAGTGATGATGGTCGATCCTAGTGGGAACGGTCCATCGATCACGTGCGGCTCCGGTTTTAGGTAACCCGGAATCGTGTACGTTCCTCTAAAAGCAAACTCGAAGACGCGCGCGAGATCACGCATGGTTTCAGCCGACGCGTAAACCGGCATCGAGCCGCGCGCATACGAAAGACGCCGCAGATCGTCGAAGCCCATGATGTGGTCGGTGTGGGAATGAGTGAAGATAACGGCATCGACCTTGCGAATGTTTTCGCGCAACGCTTGCGTCCTGAAGTCGGCGCCGGTGTCGACCACCCAGGAGCACTCTGGCGTTTCCACATAGACGGAAGAGCGCAATCGTTTATCGCGCGGATCGGGCGAGCGGCAAACTTCGCAGTCACAGCCGATCATGGGCACGCCTTGCGAAGTGCCGGTGCCGAGGAAAGTGAGCGTGAGTTGGGAGTTGTGACTTGAGATTGGAATTGGCAAGTTGGAACTCTCAACTCTCAACCAACAACTCTCAACCCTCCCGATGCCTGCCGTTCTCAATTTATTGCGGATCAAAAATCTCGCGCTGGTGGAAGAGCTCGAGTGGCAGATCGCGCCGGGTTTTATCGCCGTCACCGGCGAGACCGGAGCGGGCAAATCAATTATCATCGGCGCGCTCCAGCTGGTGCTCGGCGAACGCGCTGACAAATCACTCATCCGCACCGGCGCCGATCTCTGCACTGTTGAAGCCGTCTTTACCGGTGACGACCTGCAAAAATTAAACCCGCAACTGATCGAAGCCGGGGTCGAAGCATGCGAGAACGATTTGATTATTAAACGCACGCTGTCGGCGAGCGGGACGAACCGGCAGTTTATCAATGGCTCGCCCACCACATTGTCGATCTTGAAGAGTCTCGGCGACCACCTTGTCGATCTTCACGGCCCGCACGATCATCAATCGTTACTTTCGCCGGAGAAGCAGTTGGACTTGCTCGATTCCTTCGCGCGAGCAGGAGAACAGCTCGACGAATTTCGAAAGCACTACCGGCAATTGCAGATCCTGCTTGCCGAACACGCCACGCTCAACACGGCGGAAACGGCGCGCGAACAGGAGCTCGATCTGCTTCGCCATCAAATCAGCGAGATAACCTCGGCGAATTTAGTTGCCGGTGAAGAAGAAGAAATCGAAAGCCGCTACAAACTCGCCAGCAACAGCAAACGGTTGATCGAGCTGGCCAGCGCCGTCGCTGCCAAGCTCTCCGAAGCAGACGACGCCGTCCTCTCACAACTCGCAGAAACGCAGCGGCTGCTCCGCGAACTGGAAAAGATCGACAATTCGATTTCGCCGTTCGTCGCCGGACACGAGACGGCTGTTCTCGAGCTTTCGGAGATTGCACGATCGCTTTCGCATTACGCTGAAAAGCTCGATCTTGATCCGGCGCAACTCGCCACGCTCGAGCAACGCGTGTCGCTCTTTGAGACTTTAAAGCGAAAGTATGGCCGTTCGATTGCCGAAGTGATTGAATTCGGCGAGCGCGCGGCAGAACGGATGCGTAAAATCGAAGGGCGCGACGCCGAACTGGAGCGATTGGCCGGCGAAATTGAAAAAGTTCGCGGACAAATGAATCGCAGCGGCGAAGCCCTCCGCAAACTCCGCACGAAGGCCGCGCCAAAGCTTTCCGAAAACATCCGGCGCAACCTGTGCGACCTCGGCTTTCGCCAATCCGAGTTTGAAGCGAAATTGTCCGCGCTGGACGAGCCCCGCGCGTCCGGCTTCGATTCGGTCGAATTACTCTTCTCGCCCAATCCCGGCGAGCCATTGAAACCGCTCCGCACGATTGCCTCCAGCGGCGAAATCTCTCGCTTGATGCTGGCGATCAAATCCGCGCTGGCGGCACACGACGCAATCCCGTTGTTGGTCTTTGATGAGATCGACACCAACGTCGGCGGTGAGATCGCCCACGCCGTCGGCGCAAAGATGCAGAGATTAGCGGCTGAACATCAGCTCATTTGCATCACGCACCTTGCGCCGGTCGCGGCATCAGCTTCGTCGCACTTTGTCGTGACGAAAGACGTTGTGCGCGGACGTACATTTTCGAACTTGCGCGAAGTGAGCGCGAAAGCGCGCCGCGAAGAAATCGCGCGGATGCTCGGCGGGAAAAGCGAATCTGCACTGCAACTCGCGGCCAACTTGTTGGAACGGGGCAACTGACGTTGTAGCTGCCGCTGTCCTCAGCGGCAGTTCTAAAAGTTCTGCCGCCAGTGACGGCGGCAGCTACAACTATTTCTTTACCGGGCCGAGCGGCAACACGGTTTTGCCGAACAATTCGTTGAGGACTTGCGCGAGGCCGGTGTAAATCGCGGAAAAACCGCAAACGATTCCTTCGTAGCCGGTGAAATGTTTGAATCCGGCGCCGGCGCTCGTGTAATAGGCAAACGCGAGGAGAAAGAAAAGAATCGCCAGCGTGCCGAACACGACCTGCAAGGCGCGGTTCAGCCGCAATGTGCCGATAAACATGACGGCGGTGAACAGTCCCCACATGGCGAGATACGCGGCCATGGCGGCGTTATCCGATGCGGCGCCCCATCCTAGTTTTGCGAGCACGATCAGCGCGACCAGTGAGAGCCAGAAAAAGCCGTAGGAAATGAAAGCGGTCGTGGCAAACGTGTTGCCTTTCTTCCACTCCATCATGCCGGCGACGATCTGGGCGAGTCCGCCATAGCAAATCCCCATCGCCAGAATCATGCTGTTGAGTTCGTAAAAACCGGCATTGTGCAGATTGAGCAGCACGGTCGTCATGCCAAAGCCAAGCAAGCCGAGCGGAGCCGGATTCGCCGTTGTGTCTTTGATTTGAGTCGTGGGTTCGGTCATCGCGGCAAGTTTGTGGAAGGAAAGATCGACAATGCAATAACAATATCGGCTGGCCGCGGTCGGCCGCCGCAGCTACAACTCTTGCCGTGCTCAATTACATCTGGCTCGCTCTGGTTTTGCTGGCGGTCGCGATTGGCGGCTGGAACGATCGTTTCAAAGATGTAACAGGCGGCGCGCTCGATGGCGCAAAGACCGCGGTCACGATCGCACTCGGTCTGATTGGAATCATGGCGCTCTGGTTGGGCTTGATGCGCCTGGCCGAGCGCGCCGGTTTGGTGCAACGAATGGCCCACGGTCTGCGCCCGCTGATGCGCCGGCTCTTTCCCGAAGTTCCGTCCGATCATCCGGCGATGGGTTCGATGCTGATGAACATGGCTGCGAACATGCTCGGCCTCGGCAACGCGGCGACGCCGCTCGGTTTGCGAGCGATGCGCGATCTGGAAACACTCAATCCACGGCCGGGCGTGGCTTCCAACGCGATGTGCACGTTCTTGGCGATCAATACCAGCTCGGTACAGTTGGTGCCCACGACCGCCATTGCAATTTTGGCCGCTTCCGGATCGGCCAGACCGACGGCGATCGTCGGCACTGCGCTTTTTGCAACGCTTTGCGCGGCGACGGTGGCGATTGTTTCGGCCAAATTTTTTGAGGGATTGGCGATCTTTCAACCGAGGCGGCAATCGACGGCAGTGGCGGATGATTCTCCTCATCGAACAGCGCCAACGCCTGCTGCCAAGGTCGCGTTTGATGACGAATCACTCGCCCAGCCGCCAGCGGCTCGACCGGCGCTGTGGGGAGTAATCGCTCTGGCGCTGCTAAGCGTTTTCTTCGTGATGCTTTTTCTGCGCATGGCTACGCCGGGTCTCTTCCGCCTCCCGATTCCGGCCGAGGCTGCGACCCAAAATCTTTTTGCACGCGTGGTGAACGCGTTGTCGATCCTGGCAATCCCCTTTCTGCTCAGCTTTTTTCCGATCTATGCAGCGGCGCGTGGGATCAGAGTTTACGACGAGTTTGTCGAGGGCGCGAAGGAAGCGTTCAATGTCATTCTCAAAATCATTCCGTTTCTTGTGACGATGCTGGTGGCGATCGGCATGTTCAAAGGAGCGGGTGGCATCGACCTGTTGACGCGAATGCTGAGTCCCATCCTGACGCCGCTGCATTTTCCGACCGATCTGGTGCCTTTGGCTTTGATGCGACCGTTGAGCGGAAGCGCAACCTTGGCGCTTTTGACCGATGTCGTGCATCGGCTCGGCCCGGATAGTATTGTTAGCCTGACGGCAGCAACGATTTACGGAAGCACCGAGACCACGTTTTACGTTGCCGCCGTCTATTTCGGATCGGTAGGCATCAAACAAACCCGGCACGCCATCCCGGCGGGCTTACTGGCGGACCTGACGGGAGTGATCGCCTCGGTGATTATCTGCCGTG
>WNFR01013249.1_pt1 | contig 15094 bp, 7 predicted proteins | sample 5400221 | NCBI WGS metagenome assembly WNFR01 (sample SAMN13153357, study PRJNA577476) | soil metagenome | isolation source: 40 cm soil under Madrone tree | place: USA:California | collected 2016-06-14 | reverse complement strand
AGCTGCGCGGGGTGGTCTGCACCTCCTCGCTCGATCTCGGCGTCGACTGGGGCGACGTCGATCTCGTGATCAATATCGGCGCGCCGAAAGGGGCCTCGCGGCTGATGCAAAGAATCGGCCGCGCCAATCACCGCATCGATGAAGCCTCGCGCGCGGTACTGGTGCCGGCCAACCGCTTCGAGGTGCTGGAGTGTCGCGTCGCCATCGACGCGGTTGCGGAAAATGCCCAGGACACCCCGCCGCTGCGCAGCGGCGCGCTCGACGTGCTGGCGCAGCATGTGCTCGGCTGCGCCTGCGGCGAGCCGTTTCTCTCCGAGAAGCTCTATGGCGAAGTTCTGACCGCCGCGCCCTATTCGAAGCTCACCCGGACCGATTTCGACGACGTCGTCGATTTCGTCGCCACCGGCGGTTATGCGCTGAAAACCTACGAACGTTTCGCCCGCATCAAGCAGGACAAGCAGGGGCGCTGGCGCGTCGCCAATCCCCGGGTGCGGCAAAGCTATCGGCTTAACGTCGGCACCATCGTCGAAGAAACCATGCTGAAAGTGCGTCTGGTGCGCTCGCGCGGCGGCGGCTCTGGATCGACCGGCGCGTTGGGCCGCGGCGGCCGGATGCTGGGCGAGATCGAGGAAGCTTTTATCGAGGGACTCGTGATCGGCGACACTTTTGTCTTTGGCGGCGAGATCGTGCGCTACGAAGCGCTGGCCGAGGATCAGGTCTATGTCTCGCGCGCCAACGATGCCGACGCAAAGGTGCCGTCCTATATGGGCGGCAAGTTCCCGCTCTCGACCTATCTCGCCGAGCGCGTCCGCAGATTGCTCGACGACCGGCGCGCCTGGCGCGGCTTGCCGGATCAGGTTCGCGACTGGCTATCCCTGCAAAGCGATGCTTCGCATGTCCCCGGCGTGCGCGAACTCCTGGTGGAAACCTTTCCCCGCGGCAACAAGCACTATCTCGTTTGCTATCCCTTTGAAGGACGGCTGGCGCATCAGACGCTGGGGATGCTGCTGACGCGGCGGATGGAGCGTGCGCGGGTACGTCCGCTCGGCTTTGTCGCCAATGAATACGCGCTTGCCGTGTGGGGCCTCGGCGACATGTCGTTCATGATCCGGCAAGGCCGGCTTGATCTCAACGCGCTGTTCGATCCGGACATGCTGGGCGACGACCTGGAAGCCTGGCTTGCCGAATCCGCGCTGATGAAGCGCACCTTCCGCACCTGCGCCATCATCTCCGGTTTGATCGCGCGGCGCTTCACCGGGGAGGAAAAAACCCGGCGCCAGGTGCTGTTCTCGACCGACCTGATTTACGACGTGCTGCGCAAGCACCAGCCCGATCACGTGCTCTTGCGCGCGGCGCGCGCCGATGCCGCGACCGGACTGCTCGATATTCGCCGGCTCAGTGATATGCTCTCGCGAATCAAGGGCCGAATCATCCGCAAGGAACTCGATCACGTTTCGCCGCTCGCGGTACCCGTGATGCTGGAAATCGGCCGCGAGTCAGTTTATGGCGAAGCATCCGACGAGTTGCTGGCGGAAGCCGCCGATGAACTGGTCAAAGAGGCGATGGGATAGACTGTGACGGCGCACGCCCAATCCCCGGAAAACCGGCCTGCCGCCGCGCGCGTCACCACCCTTGGTGTCGCGGGCGTGACCATGGTCGCCGATCTCTCCGGCGCGTTGTTCTGGGAAGAGCAGAGCCTGCTCGTGGTCTCCGATCTGCATCTGGAAAAGGGCTCCAGCTTTGCGACGCGCGGCGTGTTGTTGCCGCCCTACGATACGGTGGCGACGCTTGGCCGGCTTGCGGCGGTGATCGCGCGCCATGATCCGCGCATGGTGATTGCGCTCGGCGACAGCTTTCATGACCGCGACGCCCATTTCCGGCTGTCCGCGCCGGACCGCGACACGATCGCCGCACTGCAGGCGCGGCGCGACTGGATCTGGATTTCGGGCAATCACGATCCCGCGCTGCCGTCCGATCTCGGCGGGGTGGTCGCTCATGAGGTTGCGATCGGGCCGATTGCGTTCCGCCACGAGCCGACCGGTGCGGTGGGTGAAATCGCCGGTCATCTGCATCCGAAGGCGCGCGTGACGAGACGCGGACGTTCGATGGAGCGCCGGTGTTTTGCCTGCGATGGCGAGCGCGCCGTGATGCCGGCGTTCGGCGCCTATGCGGGCGGCCTGAGCATCCGCGACGCGGCGTTCTCGAAAATATTCCAGACGCTCGGCTTCATGGCGCATGTGCTCGGCGACACCAGGCTGCACTCGATCGCCGCGTCGCGCTGCTACTGAGCATGTACGCCAGGGTGTAAGGTTCGCGACGACGCAACTGCGCCTCCTCAACATGAGATACCTAATCCTTGCGAAACACGATCGACGCCATCCAGCCGGTCATCACCGCCATGAACGCCGTGACCAACCCATAGACAAAACCGTTCTGGCGGGCGCTGGTGGCGACGAACTGCTCGAAGCCGACCTTGACGATTTCGAACGCGGTTTGGGTCCGCGTCAAGAACTGGCCGTCGGAAAACAGCTTGATCTCGACGTCATAGGTCCCGATCGGCACGTCGGCCGGAAGCGGAATGTCGGTGCGAAACAGCGTCGGCGTCAAAAATGTCACCGCAGAGGTTTCCTCGCGATAGAGGCCATGTTCGGAACGCAGCCGCACAAAGGCGCTGCGGAACGCATCGTTCGGCACGACGTCGGCGTAATCAGGCCCGACGCGCTGCGTGAGCAGCACATTGTTGAGACCGAGCTGCTGCCGCCGCTCGACCTCGGGCGTGGCGATGGCGTTGAACGGCCGGTTGGAAAACAGCGCGAGGTAAGTCGGCACTTTGAGAAACTGCCGGTAGTCGGTGTTGACCCAGATGCCGAATTTCCGCTCCTTGCGCCGCGTCACCATGTCGGCGCGCGGACCGGCGACGGTCACCACGAGATCGTAACTGGTGCGATTGGCCGGCGTGGATGCATCCTTTTCGACCGAGCCGAACAGCACGAGTTCTTCGCCGGAATAATTCGGCGTCACGGTGACGCGGTGGTTCGAGACCGACGCGATCAGGCGCTCCGCGCCCGCGGGCAACACGGCGCAAGCCGTGCTCAGCACTAGCGCAGCGCCGACGGTTGCCAATGAGGTGCGCGCGATCATCCGGTGCCTCCGGTTTCGCGGATGGTGAAGAGGTCGTCAGGCTGGATCACCAGCTCGATCGCAAAGCGGATTCCGACCGCGAGAATCAAGAGCCCGAGCAACAGCCGCAGGTGTTCGCCGCGAATCTTCTGGCCGGCCCGCGCGCCGAACTGCGCACCGGTCACCCCGCCGACCATCAGGATCAGCGCCAGCACGGCATCGACCAGATGGTTGGTGACGGCGTGCAGCATGGTGGCGAACACCATGGTAACCAGCGTCAGCACCATGGAAGTGCCGATCACGGTGGAGGTCGGTACCCGCAACAGATAGATCATGATCGGGATCAGGATGAAGCCGCCGCCGATACCCATCACCGCGCCGATAAAGCCGATGATCAGCCCGACCACAACGACCGGAATCACCGACAAATAGATCTTGGAGCGCTTGAAGCGCATCTTCAGCGGCAGCCCGTGGACCCAGCCGTGGCTGCCGGAGCGGCGCATCGGTACCGCGACGCCGCGGCGGACGCGCAGAATGGCGCGCAGCCCTTCCCAGAACATCAGCGCGCCCACGGTCGAGAGCAGCACGACGTAAGACAGCGCAATCATCAGGTCGAGCTGGCCGAGCGAGCGTAACAGGGTAAAGGTCCAAACACCGAGCGCGGTGCCGAGGGTGCCGCCGCAGAGCAGCACCAGTGCCAGCGCCGGATCGATGGCGCGGCGGCGCCAGTAGGAGATGGCGCCGGAAAATGAGGAGGCCGCGATGTGGCTGGCGACGGAAGCGACCGCGACCGCGGGCGCGATGCCTACGAAGATCAATAACGGCGTCATCAGAAATCCGCCGCCGATGCCGAACATGCCGGACACGAAACCGACGGCCGCGCCCATCGCAAGGATGAGGAAAACATTGACCGGAATGTCGGCGATCGGAAGGTAAAGCTGCACGCGCGTTCGCTTCGGATTTTGCCCTGAGGCTGGCCGAAACCGCTCACGGCGTGATTTTTCGACAAGCGGCGTCGATCATCTGCCGCGCCTCTGCATAACCGAAATCGACCGTGGGAGGGACTAAAGAATCCGCGGGCCAGCAGTTTTTTTGAAGCCGGCCGTCACACACTATGTGACGTGGTGAATAATTCAGATTAACCGGCGGCGCGCTTGATCGAAACCGGCTTTGTTGCGGGCCTTGCCGCAGCCGCCTGTCCCGGTGCCCCGTCCCATCCGCCGGCCGGGCTCGCCACATTGACCGCGTCATCGGGCTGGGGTTCTGGCGCAAAGGTTTGGACTGCAAGCTGTGCCGCCGCAAGCGACTGGGCGTCGAGGCGCTTGGCGATATCGTCGCGTTTCCGCGCCGACTCCGCGTCGCCCTGCGCCGCCGCCAGGCTGAACCATTTGAAGGATTCGGCGAGATTCTGTTCGACGCCGATGCCGCGGGCATAGAGGACGCCGAGGTTGTACTGACTGTCGGCGACGCCACGATCGGCCGCCTTGCGAAACCATTGCGAGGCGCTCTTGTAGTTGGCGCCGTTGCCGCCGCCATCGGCGTCGAGCACGGCCAGATTATGCATCGCCTTCGCGCTGCCGCGTTCGGCAGCCTGCATGTAGTAGCGCCGCGCGACGTCGACGTCCTTTTTCACGCTCAGGCCTTTTTCATAGAAGGTGCCGAGCCTGAACAGAGCCGGCACCACGCCGGCCCGCGCCGCGCGGTCGTACCATTTCGCGGCCTCCTCGAAACTTGGCGCAACACCTTTGCCTTCGGCGAAGCGAAGGCCGACCTCATAGGCAGCCGCTGGATCGCCCTTCAGCGCCGCGGCCCGCAGCACCGGTCCACCGATCGCGTCCGGCAATCTTTCGCTCTGGGTCTGCACCGGCGTGGGTTTGCTTGCGATCGGGGTGGCCTGCACGGTCGGAATAGTGCCGGTGACATCGCCGCCGGGTGCGGGCGGGGCGGGGGGCGGAGCCGGGGTTTGCGCAATGGCGACCGACGCGGTGCCATCGGGGGCGCTCGGTGCGGCACTATTGAGCGATTGCCGGCCAATCGGTGTCGGTGAGGTCAACGAAGGCACCGCGGGCGCCGGGATGGCCGGCCTGGCGCCGTCATCCGCGGGCGATGGGGCCGAAGGCATCTGCTCGCTCGAACTCTCCATGGCCGGCAATTGCGGCATGCCACCTTCCAGCAGCGTCATCGCCATCTTGAACGAGCCGAGCACGATGACCACCACGCTGGCGCCGACCAGCAGCGAACGGATCCTGGAGGTGATGGTCTGCCCCGCCTTGGCTGTGCCACCGGAGGAATTCTTGGCCGGGTGGCGGCCGGCGACGTCGGCGGCCGACGCGGCGGCGGCGGCCTGGGCGGCGCGGCGTGCGGCGGCGATGAAGCTCGATGTGCTAACCGGCCCTGCCGGCCCGGGCGCGCCGGGCAAAATTTCGCTGATCGCGTTTTCGGACGCCGCAATGCGCTCTGATGGCGAGGCCACCCGTCCGGTCGGCCTTGTGCCCGGTTCGAGCGGATGATCGTGCGGCAGTTCCGGCTCGATCGCGGCGCGCGCCGGCGCTGTTTGCGGCTCCAGAATTTCTTCGATGGCTCTCGCCGTCACGGTTGCGGGCGGCTGCACCGCACGGAATTCCCGCGGAGCTGCGGCGAAATGCGCCTGTGCCGCCGCCGGATTCGGCAGCTCAGGTTTTGGTTGCGGCGGCATTGCAACGCGCGCCGCGGCGGCTTGCGGCGGTGGCGCTTGCGGTGCCGGTGGCGTTACCGGCGGCGGTACCGGCGGCGGCGCAACCGGCTGGCTGCGAACCGAGCGCAGATCGCCCTCGATCATCGCCAGTCGATCGACCACGTGGCCGAGCGTGTTGTGGACGGCTTCGAGGGAATCCTGGGTGTGGCGATCGGTCTCCAGCTGGCTGAAGCGGATGTCGGACAAATCGCGCTTGACCATATCGGCCAGACCGCTGTCGGTCGGTGCCGTGCTACGGCTGGATTCGGACAGGGTGGCAAAGGCCGCATGCTGGGCTTCGAGATGGCGCCGAATGTCCTGCAGCCCCTCTTCGACCCGCCCGAGATTGCCGGTGCCGTGCTCGGCGGACGCCTCCAGGCGTTCGAGCAAATAGGAAACCCGCTGTTCGAGATGGGCGAGAGCCGATGCGCTGTCGTTTCCGACCGGGATGCGATCGATGCGGTCGGACAGCGCCCGCAGCGCGCTCTCGAGATGCTCGGTGCTGTCGCCTGCGCCCGCCCGTTCGCGACTTTCCAACATCTCAGCCGCGCGGCGGCCGTTTTCGGACAAGGCGGCAAGCTTTGCCTGCTGGGTCTCGAGATGGCGCAAAACGTCGTGCAGCCCGCCCTCGACACGTTCGAGGTTGCCGGTGCGGTGCTCGGCGGACGCCTCCAGACGTTCGAGCAAGTAAGACACGCGCTGCTCGAGATGGGCGAATGCGGGTGCGTTGTCGGTCGGCATGCGATCGAGACGGTCAGACAGCGCCCGCAGCGCAAGCACAATATGTTCCGAGCTCTCCCTTGCACCCGGCCGCTCCTGGCTTTCCAGCTTCTCGGCTGCGCGGCGTCCGCTCTCCGCCAAAGCGGCAAGCTTCGCCTGCTGGGTTTCCAGATGGCGCAAAATATCGTGCAGGCCGTCCTCGACCCGTTCAAGGTGGCCGGTACGGTGCTCGGCCGACGCTTCCAAATGTTCCAGCAAATAGGAAACGCGCTGTTCGAGATGGGCGAATGCGGATGCATTGTCGTTGCCGGCCGGCATGCGATCAAGGCGATCGGACAGTGCCCGCAGCGCCCTCTCTATATGCTCTAAACTTTCGCTGGCTCCCGGCTGCGCGCGGCTTTCCAGCGTCGAGGTCAGCGCGGCGATGCGCTGTTCGAGGATCGCGAACGAATCGGCGTGGTCTGCGGAACGGGAAAGTTGATCGACCTTTGACGACAGCGCGCGGACGTCGTCGGTGAGCCGCGCCAGCGCGTCATTGGAGGCGACATTGGAGACAATGGAGCGAAGGGCTGCGATGGCGCTTTCGAGCTGTCGAACCGTAGAGGGATCGTCATCGGCGCGCAAAATAAGATCGAGCTTGGCGCCGAGATTGCGGATTGCCTCGTCATAGCCGGCGAGTTGCTCTGCCGGTGTCAGCGAGCGCAACACTTCGCGAATTTCGCCGAGCGCGCGCTCGACCCCGGCCAGCGCCTGGCCGTCGATGCCGCTCTGGCGGGTATCGTCGATGCGGCGCGACAGCGAGCGGATTTCATTCTCGATCGATTCGATCGCCCGGCGCGGCATCGCTTCAGTGATGGCGTGACGGATTTCCGCCAGTTCGGCACGGAATGCGGCGATCGATTGCTCGATCCCGTCGGGACGCTGCAGCGACTCGATCTGGCTGGTGATCTTGACGAGATGGCGCTCGAGCGTGGAGAAATCCGGGCCCGGCGGCGCTGCGGGGGGCATTGCCGGTGCTAGGGGCGGCGTGCTGCGGGGCGTCATCGGTCGCGGCGTGGCGTGATCAGGTTCGTGCTGGCGCGCAGCGATTTCTGCGATCGCGGACTCGAGCAAGGCCGGACTGAGCGGCGGCGAAGGGCGATAGACGTGGGTGGCCGCGCGCTCGACCATGTCGGCCTGGCGCTGCCTGTCCTGAGGCGGGCTGTGTCGCGGCGCCGGATTCGAAATCTGCGACAGCCGGGCATCGAGGCGCGAGATCGCGTCGTTCAATTGCCGCGCGACACCCGGCTCGCTGCGCACGGCATCGCCGCGGGGCGCATCATGGAGCGGCGCAGGGTGGGTGATCTGTTCGATCTGCCGGGTGATGGCATCCAGCCGCTGGTGAATGTCGGCGACGTCCCGCGTCTCCTGGCCCGGCGGCTCAACACTCCACGATACGCGCGAATTCATGCTTTCGTCCGGTTCCGACTCCGGCGCGCCACCTGCGCCTTCAGCCTCCCCGCGCGTCCCAGAGAAGAGACAATCGAATTCCGCGCGGGTCGTCTGCCTCTGGCACCGACCTTTTCGTGTTACGGTAAATAACCGGTTAAGGAATTGGTCATTCGGCATTGAAAGTTGCCTTGGCGGCGAATGGCCTGGATGCCGCGCGGCGGCGGTCACGTTGTCGCAACCGAGCGTTGGCCATCTGCCCTCGGCCTTCAGAACCGTTTAAGGTCCTTTTCTGGAACTGAAAGATTGCTGCGCTGCAAAATCTCCCTTAAAGGAGGCCGCGCCAGCCAGCTTGGAGAACACGATGCCGACCTACAAAGCCCCCCTGGAAGACGTCAGCTTCCTGCTCAACGACGTGTTTCAGATCGACCGCTACGACAACCTTCCCGGCTTTAGCGATGCGTCCGCCGACGTCAGGGAGGCGATTTTGGGCGAGGCGGCGAAACTCAGCGAAGAAGTTCTGCAGCCGCTTAATCGCGCCGGTGATCTCGAGGGCTGCACTCGCCATGACGACGGCAGCGTGACCACCCCGAAAGGCTTCAAGGAAGCCTTCAGGCAGGTGGCTGAAGGCGGCTGGCTCGGGCTCTCGGCGCCGACGGAGTATGGCGGGCAGGGGCTGCCGGTGACGCTGAGCCAGGCGGTCAACGAATTCCAGATCTCAGCCAACATGGCGTTTTCGATGTATGGCGGCCTGACCATGGGGGCGACCGCGGCGCTGATCGTGCACGGCAAGCCCGAGCAGAAGAAGATGTTCGTGCCGAAGATGGTGGCGGGAGAGTGGACCGGCACCATGAATCTGACCGAGCCGCAATGCGGCACCGATTTGGGCTTGCTGCGCACCAAGGCCGTCAAGCAGGCCGACGGCAGTTACAAGATCACCGGCACCAAGATTTTCATCTCCGCGGGCGAGCACGATCTGGCGGAAAACATCATCCATCTGGTGCTGGCCCGAATCGAGGGCGCACCCAGCGGCATCAAAGGCGTGTCGCTGTTCGTGGTGCCGAAGGTGCTGGTCAATGCCGACGGCTCGCTCGGAGCGCGCAATGGCGTCACCTGCGGCTCGATCGAGCACAAGATGGGCATTCACGGCAATTCCACCTGCGTGATGAACTACGACGGCGCCACCGGCTGGCTGATCGGCGAGGAAAACAAGGGCATGCAGGGCATGTTCGTGATGATGAACGAGGCACGGCTTGGCGTCGCGGTGCAGGGCCTGGCGCAATCCGAGGTCGCCTATCAGAACGCCGCCGCCTATGCGCGGGATCGCCTGCAAGGCCGCGCGCTTTCGGGAGCCAAGGCGCCCGACAAGCCGGCCGATCCGATCATCGTGCACCCCGACGTGCGCCGCACCCTGCTCACCATTCGCGCCTTCAACGAGGCGGCGCGCGCCATGGTGATATGGACCGCGTTGAAGAGCGACGTCGCCCACCGCTCCAGCGATCCCAAGGACCGCCAGGAGGCGGACGACCACATGGGGCTGATGACCCCGGTCCTGAAGGGCGTTCTGACCGACGTTGGATTTTCCAACGCGGTGCTGGCGCAGCAGATGTTCGGCGGCCACGGCTACATCGCCGAACACGGCATGGAGCAGTTCGTGCGCGATGCGCGCATCGCCATGATCTATGAGGGCGCCAACGGCATTCAGGCGCTCGATCTGGTCGGGCGCAAATTGCCGCGCGACGGCGGCCGCGCAGTGATTTCGTTCTTCAACGAAGTCGCAGCCTTTGCCAAGGACCACGGCACCGAGGAGGCGATGAAGCCCTATGTCGCGCCGTTGAGCACGGCGCTCGGCCATTTGCAGCAGGCCACCACATGGCTGATGCAGAATGCGATGGCGAAACCCGATAATGCCGGCGCCGCCGCCACCGATTACATGCAGCTGTTCGGCCTCGCCACCTTCGGCTATATGTGGGCGCGGATGGCGAAAGTGGCGCTGGGCAAGATTGCGGACGGCGGCGCGACGCCCTATCTGACCAGCAAGCTGGTGACCGGCCGCTTCTTCATGGAGAGGATGTTGCCGGAAACGGCGCTACATCTTGCGCGCATCCAGACCGGAAGCGCCACCACCATGGAATTGGCGGCGGAAGCGTTCTGATCGGAGAGAATTGTTCCAAAGCCCACGCCTACATCCGCGACATCTGCCAATTCGCCTATATATTATGATCCTCATATCAGGAGGGCGTCATGCCTGAGGCCTATATCTACGATCACGTTCGCACGCCGCGCGGCCGCGGCAAGCCCGATGGCGCGCTGCATGAAGTGACCGCGCTGGCGCTGGCGACAGCGCCGCTCAAAGCTCTGAAAGAGCGCAACAATCTGGCCGAAGACGTTGTCGATGACGTCGTGCTCGGCGTGGTCGATCCGGTCGGCGAGGCCGGCTCCGACATCGCGCGCTTCGCGGCGATCAAGGCGGGGCTCGGCGAATCCGTCCCCGGCGTTCAGATCAGCCGCTTCTGTGCGTCCGGGCTCGATGCCGTGAATTTCGCCGCGGCCCAGATCATGAGCGGTCAGCATGAACTCACCATCGGCGGCGGCGCCGAATCGATGAGCCGCGTCGGCATCGGCGCCTCCGGCGGCGCCTGGCCGATGGATCCCTCGATCGCGGTGCCGGCCTATTTCATGCCGCAGGGCGTCTCGGCCGATTTGATCGCCACAAAATACGGATTTTCGCGCGACGACGTCGACGCCTACGCGGTGCAGAGCCAGCAGCGCGCGGCGAAAGCGTGGGACGAGGGCCGCTTCAAGAATTCGGTGGTCCCGGTGAAGGACGTTAACGGGCTTACCATCCTGGCGAAAGACGAGCACATGCGCCCCTCGACGACCATGCAGTCGCTCGGTCAGTTGCAGCCGTCATTTGTGACAGTCGGGCAGATGGGCGGCTTCGATGCGGTGGCGATCCAGTCGCATCCGGAAATCGAGCGCATCAATTATGTGCACCACGCCGGCAACTCGTCCGGCATTGTCGATGGCGCCGGCGCGGTCCTGCTCGGCAGCAAGCAGGCAGGGGCGAAGCACGGCCTGAAGCCGCGTGCAAAAATCCGCGCCTTCACCAATATCGGCTCCGAGCCTGCGATGATGCTGACCGGTCCGGTTGACGTCACCGAAAAACTGTTCGAACGCTCGGGCATGAAGAAATCGGACATCGATCTGTTCGAACTGAACGAGGCATTTGCTTCCGTGGTGCTGCGCTACATCCAGGCCTTCGACATCGACAATGCCAAAATCAACGTCAATGGCGGCGCGATCGCGCTCGGCCATCCGCTCGGCGCCACCGGGGCGATGATTCTCGGCACCGTGCTCGACGAGCTCGAGCGTACCAACAAGTCGACCGCGCTGGTCACGCTGTGCATCGGCGGCGGCATGGGCACCGCGACCATCATCGAGCGAGTGTGATTCTTTCCCCTCTCCCCTTGTCGGAAAGGGTGCCCTCGCGGAGCGAGGGCGGGTGAGGGGTCTCTATCCGCGCAGACAAACCGCTCATCCGGCTCGAACGCGCTTCGCTTGTTCTCGCCACCTTCTCCCACAAGGGGAGAAGGGAAAAACCAATTGGGAGCGACACAATGGCCTTCAAGAATTTCAAGATCGAGACCGACGCCGACGGCATCGCGCTGGTGACATGGGATATTCCGGGCCGTTCGATGAACGTGCTCGACGAGACCACGATCACCGAACTCGAGGAGATCGTGAAACAGACCTCGGCCGATGCCGCGGTCAAGGGTGTCGTCGTCACCTCCGGCAAGGAAGCATTTTCCGCGGGTGCGGATCTCTCGATGCTCGAGGGCATGAACCGCAGATACAGCGAGCTGCTCAAGGCCAAGGGCGAGGTCGCGGCCAATCAGATGCTGTTCGACCAGAGCCGCAAATCCTCGCTGGTGTTCCGCTCGATCGAAACCTCAGGCAAGCCATGGGCGGCGGCGATCAACGGCCTTGCGCTCGGCGGCGCGTTCGAGCTCACGCTCTCCTGTCATTATCGCGTGGCTGCAGAAAATCCCAAAACCCGGCTCGGGCTGCCGGAAGTCAAGGTCGGGCTGTTTCCCGGCGCCGGCGGCACTCAGCGGGTGCCGCGCATCGTGCCGCCGCAGGATGCGATGCAGATGCTGTTGAAGGGCGAGGCGGTCAATCTGGCGAAAGCCAAGGCGCTGAAGCTGATCGACGCGGTCGTTCCCGCTGGCGAGCTCATCAAGGCGGCAAAAGACTGGATCAAGGGCGGCGGCAAGGCGGTCGCGCCCTGGGATGAAAAGGGGTTCAAGTTGCCGGGCGGCGCGGTTTACTCCAAGGCCGGCATGATGATGTTCCCGGCCGGCAATGCGATCTTCCGCCGCGAGACCTACGACAACTATCCTGCGGCGCGCGCCATCATGAGTTGCGTCTACGAGGGATTGCTGCTGCCGATCGACGCCGCCTTGCGGGTTGAATCGCGCTATTTCACGCAGATCCTGCGCTCGAAGGAAGCAGCCGCGATGATCCGCAGCCTTTTCCTGTCGATGCAAGAGCTGAACAAGGGCGCGCGGCGTCCGCAAAACGTGCCGCCGACCAAGGTCAGGAAGCTCGCCGTCATCGGCGCCGGCTTCATGGGCGCCAGCGTCGGCTATGTCTCGGCGCGCGCCGGTATCGACGTGGTGCTGATCGATCGCGATCAGGAAAGCGCCGACAAGGGCAAGGGCCACGCCAAATCAGTGATCGACGACCTGATCGCCAAGGGCCGCGCCAAGGAAACCGAGCGCGACGGCATCCTGTCGCGCATCACCGCCACCGCCGATTACAATGCGCTCAGGGATTGCGATCTCATCATCGAGGCGGTGTTTGAGGACAGAAAAGTAAAGGCGGAAACCTACGCCAAGGCGCAGCCGCTGCTCAAACCCGATGCGATCTTTGCCTCCAACACTTCCACGCTGCCGATCAATTCGCTGGCGGAAGAGTTCAAGGACCAGGGCAAGTTCATCGGCATCCATTTCTTCTCGCCGGTCGAAAAGATGATGCTGGTGGAAATCATCGTCGGCAAGAACACCGGCGATGTCGCGCTCGCCACCGCGCTCGACTATGTGCGCTTGATCGGCAAGACGCCGATCGTGGTCAACGACTCCCGCGGCTTCTTCGCCAATCGCTGCGTGCTGCGCTTCACCGCCGAAGGTCTGGAAATGCTGATGGAAGGCGTGCCGCCGGCGATGATCGAGAACACCGCGAAAATGGCGGGCATGCCGGTCGGGCCGCTATCATTGTCCGACGAGGTCGCGCTCGATCTGGTGCTCAAGATCATGAAGGCGACGGAAGCCGATCTCGGCCCCAATGCGATCGATCAGACCCAGAAGAAGCTTTTGGTCGAGATGGTCGAAAAGCAGGGCCGCTTCGGCCGCAAGAACGGCAAGGGGTTTTACGATTATCCCGAAAAGGGCAAGGGCCAGAAAAGCCTGTGGCCGGAATTGAGCGGTTTGCAGCCGAAGCATCTCGATCCGGATACGCTCGACGTCGAGGAGTTGAAGCAGCGCTTTCTGGTGGTGCAGGCGGTGGAAGCCGCGCGCACCGTGGAGGATCACGTGATCACCGATCCTCGCGAGGCCGATGTCGGCTCGATTCTGGGCTTCGGCTTTGCGCCGTTCACCGGCGGCACGCTGTCCTACATCGACTTCATGGGGACGAAGAACTTCGTCGAGCTTTGCCACAAGCTTGAGGCCAAATACGGCTCGCGCTTCACCCCGCCGAAACTCCTGATCGAGATGGCGGCCAAGGACGAGACGTTCTACGGCCGCTTCCCGCCGAAGAAGCTGGCAGCGGCGTAGGAACTGCGGCGCAAACAAAAAATCGTCGTCCCGGCCAAGCGAAGCGCGAGCCGGGACCTATAACCACCGGCGGATGGTCCTGAGCAGGCTGGAGCCCCATCCAGGACAGCAACGAGCGGCTGTGGTTATGGGTCCCTGCTTTCGCAGGGACGACGCTGCGGGGGCATTTTGTGTCGACCCGCTCGGAATGAAAAAGGCCGGATCATCGATCCGGCCTTTTGCTTCAGCGTGCAGAAAAAGTCACGCCGCCTTCAGCAGGCCTTCCATCTTCAGCGCGGCCTGCACATTCGGGCGCGCCGCGACCCGGTCCTTGAAGGCCATCAGGTTCTTGAACTCGGACAAATCCATGCCGGTGCGCTCGGCCCATTTCAGCATCACGAACAGATAGCCGTCGGCGACCGTGAACTGCTTGCCCATCAAATAGTCCTGCCCGGCAAGCTTGCTGTCGGCATATTTGAACTTGCCCTTGATGCGGTCCTTGAAGAAGTTCTTCACCTCGTCGGGAATCGCCGGCTGAAACAGCGGGCTGAAATTCTTGTGCAGCTCGGTGGTAATGAAATTCAGCCATTCCTGCAGGCGGTAGCGCTCCGGGCTGCCCACGGCCGGCGCGAGGTTCTTGCCGGCGGCCTTGTCGGCGATCATCTGGACGATGACCGGGCCCTCGGTCAGCAGTTCGCCGTTGTCGAGGCCGAGCGCCGGCACCTGGCCCTTCGGATTGAGCTTCAGGTAGTCGTCGCCGTTCTCGAGCTTCTTGGCTTTCAGGTCGACCTTGACGAGCTCGTGCGGGAGACCCGCTTCATGCAGCGCGATGTGGGGGGACAGCGAGCAGGCGCCGGGGGAGTAATACAGTTTCATCGGAATTTCCTTCCCTTGAATTATTGGCGAGGTGCGGCAGAGCCTGGTCGGCGCTGACCGGATCAGAACCGGCCAGGCTCCAAATCTCCATTTTGACGCGTTTTCTTCACGCGAACCGGTATCCACTTCACTTGAAAACGCTATTGAATGACTAAATGCATCTGCATGGAATAGTCAAGATTGATGCAGCTGCATTTAGTGCGGTACAGTACTCCAGCATCGTGATCCCTCATATGTGGGCCGGCCATGAAACGCAAACCATCGACCGAGGCGACCGCCGCGTGGATTCGCCTGATGCGGGTCCAGAGCCGGGTGCTCGACGCCGTCGAGCAGGATTTGAAGAAGGCCGGCTTCCCGCCGCTGGCCTGGTATGATGCGTTGCTCGAACTGTCGCGAGCGCCATCGGGCGAAATGCGCCCAG
>WNFR01007769.1_pt1 | contig 15094 bp, 12 predicted proteins | sample 5400221 | NCBI WGS metagenome assembly WNFR01 (sample SAMN13153357, study PRJNA577476) | soil metagenome | isolation source: 40 cm soil under Madrone tree | place: USA:California | collected 2016-06-14 | reverse complement strand
CCCGAGCTGCCAGGCGGTGTCGTCGCCAAAATGATGCGCCACGAAGCCATGGGCCGCCTCATGCAGGGTGATCGCGACAAGCACCGGGATCACCCACGTCGAGGCCAGATAGATCATGGGATAGTCAGAAGCCTGAGAATATCAATCTTGAATCTAAGATAGGTTGAATCGCTAACTATATAAGAAATAAAGTATTGTCTGCCCCCCCAAGGCGGGTTATCCCAAATCGTCCTCATCTGCGCCACTGGACTTTGGCGACACGGGAGGCGTCGCAGCGGATGCACTGACGGCACTGGCCTCGGCTGCGGCGCGCGCGGCGCCGCGGCGGGTGCGGCCACGCACTCGGTGGACGACCGGGTAGGCGAAGCTCGCGAGGTGCGAGTGGACACGCCTCAGATCCCGCACGGTGCGCAGAAAGAGATCACTCTCCTCGGCGACGCGCTCGGCTCCGTCGGCCTCTTCGAGCCGGCTCGCGGCGGCGGCAGAGCGCAGGAGGCGCACGCTCAACACGGTTGCGGCCGCTTCGAACTCGCGAAACTGTGTCTTGCGGGCGGCCAGACGCTTGGCGTCACGGGGCTCGGCCTGCAGGAACACGGCGAGCGCGAGCCTCAGACTCTCGAGCAGTTCACCGTGCATGGCGTCTACAGTCTCGAGCTCTTCGGGCGAGAGCGCCCGGCCCCGCTTGACGCTGCGTACCGCGAACTCGACCAGGCTGTTGGTGACGATGTCGGCGATGTGCTCGAGATTGATCACCGCCGACAGGATGTCCTGTCCCCGGGCACCCTCGCGCTGGTTGTCGAGGGTCTGCTCGCCGCTCACGTCGGCGAGATAGCGGCGAATCGCGCCTCCCAGCTGATCGACGCAGCGGTTCTGCGCCGCGACCGCCTCCGCCCGTGCGCGATCGTTGTGCTTGAGGACCTCGAGCGCATCGCGCAGCATGGACTCGACCATGTCGGCGATACGCAGGGTTTCCCGTGCGGCGTTCGCCAGCGCCACCGTCGCCGAATCAAGCGCCGCGACATCGAGATGGACGGGACGGCCGGGATCGGCCGGTGCCGGCGGGTCCGGCAGCCAGCGCGTGAGGAGCCGTGCGAGCGCGCCGACGGATCCCAGGAACACCGCGGCCAGCGCCAGATTGAATGCCAGGTGAAAGTTGACGACCAGGCGCCCGGGCGCGGGTTCTACCTGCTCCAGCGCGTGGGTGATCGCGGGCAGGAACGGCAAGGCGAGCACCACGCCTACGGCGCGCACCAGGAGGTTGCCGAGGGGCAGGCGCCGGGCGGCCGGAGTCGATGCGTCGATGAGCGGCGGCAGTGTGCCGCCCAGATTTGCCCCGAGCACGAGCGCGAGTGCGCCGGTGGGATCGACGACATGCGTCGCCGCGAAGGAGGCCACGAGCAGCACGATGGCGATGCTCGAGTGGCAGGCCCAGGTGAGTGCGGCCGCAATGAGCACCGCGAGCAGCGGGTCGCGAGCGAGCGCGCCCACAACGGGTCGCAGCAACGGCGTGTTCTCGATCGGTCCGAGCGTGTGCAGGAGTCCGGCGAGCGCCATCAGCATGAGCCCGAGGCCGATGCCGATCCGGCCGATGTTCTTCGCCCGACCGCCGGCAGCCCATCGAAAGACCAGCACGCCGATGAGCACCAGGGGCGGCCCGACCAGCGCCATGTTGAAGGACAGCACCTGGGTCAGGAGCGCAGTGCCGACGTTGGCCCCGAGCATCACGGCGAGTGCCGGGGCGAGCGCCATGACTCCGGTCGCCGTGAACGAGGTCGCGAGCAGGCCCGTCGCCGTGCTGCTCTGGAGGAGCGCCGTGACCCCAAGACCGGTGAAAAACGCCCGAAAACGACCGCCGAGATTCCGGCCAAGCCAACGCCTCAGGACGCTGCCGAACCCGCGTTGCACGCCCGTGCCGACCATGTGCGTCCCCCAGAGGAGGAGGCCCACATGACCTGCGAGTTCAATGAGTAAGAGTGTCCCGCTCATCGGAGCGCCCGTGCACCTTCAGCTCGTCGGGCTTCTGCGGCGCCGCATGAGCGTCAGCGCAATGGCTGCAGAGGCCACCATCAGGAACAGGCTGACCGCATTGAGCACCGGGGTTGCGCCCTCGCGCATCCGCCCGTACATCATGATCGTGAGCGGCGAGTCAGTTCCGACCAGCATCAGGGTCGTGTTGAAGTTCTCGAATGACATCAGGAAGGCGATCGCCGCCGAACCGATCAGCGCCGGACGCAGGTAAGGCAGCGTGATGGTCCACAGCACGGCCGAGTGGGATGCCCCCAGATTGAGGGCCGCATCCTCCAGAGTGCGGTCGAAGCGCTTCAGCCGCGCGCTGATGGTGAGCGTTGCAATCGCGGCGATGTAGGAGAACTGGCCCAAGACCACCAGCGGCAAGCCGGGCCGCAGAAAATCCGCCTCGACCCCGAACAGCTTGCTCCACAGGTCAGCCACGCGGCTCGCGAACGCCAGAATCGAAATCCCCAGAATGACACCGGGAATGACGAGTGGCGTGAGCATGAGCATCGAAAGGGTGCCCTTGCCGGGAAACTGCTCGCGCTCCATCAGAAACGCATTGGCGGTGCCGACCGCCACGGACAGGCCGGTTACCCATAAGGCCACGACGCTGCTGGTCCAGATGCTGCCCAGCAGCTCCTGATCGCGGAACAGCCCGATGCGTCCGGCGGCTTCGTTGCCGAGGAACCAGTCGAGCGTGAACCCGTGCCAGGGTGGTGCGGGATAGGGCGCATCGTTGAATGCAAAAACCGCCACAATCACCAGCGGCACGAACAGGAACATCAGGAACGCGCCGACATAAAACGCCGTTGCGGCGCGCAGCCAGGCCGGCCGTGGCAGGGTGGGTATCACGCGCGCCGCATCACGTCGCTGAAGCGCTGTCCGCTGATCTTCAGGCCCAGCCAGACCATGGCGGTGGATAAAGCGAGCAGCAGGAAACCAAAGGCGGCCCCCTGCTCCCAGTTGAAGCGCGTAATGAACTGCGTGTAGATCTGCTCGGTAAACCACTGCGAGTTCTTGCCCCCGAGCAGCGTCGGTGTCAGGTAATTGCCAAGCGTCAGCATGAACACCACGATGCAGCCGGCGGTAATGCCCGGCGCGGCATGCGGGATGACGATCGCGCGCAGAATGGACCAGCCCTTGCCGCCGAGGTCGTAGGCGGCTTCGATCAGCGCGTTGTCCAGGCTCTCGAGGCTGCCGACCAGCGGCACCACCATGAACAGCAGCGAGGTATAGACCAACCCCACGAGGATGGTGGCATCGTGGTAGAGCAGTTCTAGCGGTTGCGCAGTGAGCCCAAGATGCACCAGCAGCGCCGGCAACACGCCGGATTCGCGCAGCAGGATCATCCAGCCGAGCGTGCGCACGGTTTCGCTTACCCAGAAGGGAATCAGGCACACGACAAACAACAGCGCACTCATGCGGCCCCGCGCCAGCTTGGCGATGGTCCATGCGATCGGAAATGCAACCAGCAACGTCAGCGCAGTGGCGAGCGCCGAGAGCATCGCGGTCCGGACAAACACGTGCCAGTACAGTGGCTCGCCGAAGAACGTGCGGTAGTGCGCCAGGCTGGCAACGTACTTGCGCGGCGCCACGCGCTCACGAAACGACAGCAACGCCAGATCCAGGTGGGGCAGGATGATCAATGCAACCAGCCACAGCAGCGCCGGGGCGAGCAGGAGCCCAAGCATAAGGCGGCGGTACCCGAGCGCGGCTGCTGGCGTTTCAGGCACGGGCATCGGCAGCCGGAAAACAGATCGCCCGTTGCGGATCAAAGCTGAAGCAGATGCGCGCGCCGGCCTGCAGGTCGGCATAGGCCCCGGTCTGCGGCAGCGCAATGCGGAACTCGACATGACTCTGCAATTCCCGAAGCAGCACCGCGGAGTTGGCACCGTCGAAAAGCAGGCTGATCACCTCGCCGGCATGCGCGGTCTGCCCGGCCGGCAGGTCGGCGGCTGTGCGGCCCAGCATCGTGGCCTCGGGCCTGATGAATGCCTCCACGGCCGCACCCGCCGTAATGGCCCCCTTACGGCGCGCACGCACTACCCAGCCACCACGGGTGGCGAGTTCCACGAGCGTGCCATCGACCGCGAGCGCCTTGCCCGCCAGGCGATTATTGTCACCGACGAATCCGGCGACGAACGGTGTTGCCGGCGCGTAGTAGAGCTCCTGAGGTGTGCCGAGCTGCTCAAAGCGGCCGTGGTTCATCACGCCGACGTGATCGGACAGCACGAGCGCCTCGGACTGGTCATGGGTGATGTAGACGAACGTGGTACCGAAGGCGCTCTGCAGTTGCTTCAGCTCGATTTTCATGTGTTCCCGCAGCTTCAGATCGAGCGCCCCGAGAGGCTCGTCCAGCAGCAGCAGCGTGGGCTCCAGTATCAGGCTGCGCGCGATGGCGACGCGCTGTCGCTGGCCGCCGGAAAGCTCGTCGGTGCCTTTGCCACCCGCACCGCCCAGGCCGACCCGCTCCAGCATCGCCTCGGCGCGTCGCATGCGCGCGGCGCGCCCGACGCCACGCCGCGCGAGCCCGAAGGCCACGTTCTGCGCTACCGACATCATCGGAAACAGGGCGAGCTGCTGAAACACCATATTGACCGGGCGCCGGTTGGGGGCCACACGCGCCATGCTGCGTCCGCCGATGGCGATGTCGCCGTGATCAGGCTGAATGAAGCCGGCGATCATCCGCAGCAGTGTCGTCTTGCCGCAACCGGAGGGGCCGAGGATCGAGAAGAAACTGCCGCGCGCAACACTGAAGGACAGATCGTCTACCGCCAGGTGAGTCGCGAAGCGCTTGGCGAGGGCCCGTACCTCCAGATCCGGTGTCGCAACCATCGCGCCCGCTGCAGGCGTGCTCAATTGGCCGCCTTGACTCGGTCGAGAACCGCACCCTCGATTTCTTCAAGTCCGGCCGGGATCGCCGGATACCACTTGATGTTCTTCAGACCATCCGGAAACGTTTCTGCGAACTGTGCGCGGAGGCGCGGATCCATCAGCTGATCGGCGCCCTTGGCGGCGGTGAAGTTGCCGACGGATCTGCCGACCTTGGCGGCGATCTCGGGGCGCATCACGAAATTGATCCATGCGTAGACACCGGCGTCATTGCGGCCGCGCGCCGGCAACGCCAACGTGTCCATCCAGGCGACCGCACCCGAGCGGGGGTTGATGAACTTGATATCGGGATTTGCCCGGTTCAGCGCCCACCCGCCTGAGTCCCACGCCATCGCAGCATCGATTTCTCCGGAACGCACACCGTTGAGCAGCTGGTCCTTGTTGTCGTAGAAGAAGCGGAGATTCACCTTGCAGGCGCTGAGCGTCTTGCCGACTTGCTCCATGAGCGCCGTGTAGGCCTTGGTATTGTCATACAGCGCAAAGGGATTCTTGCCCGAGGCGAGGGCAAAGGCCATCAAGGTCGGGCGCTTCAGGCGCACCGTGGTTCTGCCCCGAAGCTCAGGCTTGCACAGATCCAGGTAGTCGCTGATCCTGGTGCGCTTGGAATTGTAGATCAGCCCTTCAGTGCCCCAGATATAGGGCAGGCCGTAGAGCTTGCCGTCGATCGTGGCGTTCTTCCTGATGGTGTCGAGCAGCTCGGGCAGAAATTCATCCAGCCGCACTTTGCTCGTATCGAGTGGCTTGTAGATGCGGAATTCCTGCTGCGCTCCGAGGATGCGGTCCTGCGACGGCTGGGCGAGGTCAAAACCGGCGCCGCCGGTGGCGCGGAGCTTGGAGATCATCTCCTCGTTGTTCGAGAGCGTAACCTGAATCTGGATGCCGGTTTCCTTCCTGAACTGGGCAATGACCTCGGCGGGTACGTAGTCTGCCCAGGTAATGATCCTCAGTACTCTGGCATCGTCAGCGCGAGCCTGGCTCCCCGCCAGGAGCCCGAGTGCCAGGAACACAGTCAGCATGCGGCGCGTGGTGGAGATCATTTGCTCGGCGCCCCTCCGGGCCGATTGCTGGCGCGTTGACAAGCAAGTTTTCGGCGAGATAGTCTCAATGTGACTTTAATTTGGAAATATAACATCGCCCCACCCGCTTGTCGTCGGATCGCCGCTCACAGGCGCTACCGCCATGTTTGACCTGCAGGGGCACCGCGGCGCACGGGGTCTGTGGCCCGAAAATACCCTCGCGGGCTTTGCTGGTGCGATGGAGCTCGGCGTGTCCGCCCTGGAGCTCGATTGTGGGGTTACCCGGGATGGCGTGGTGGTCGTCAGTCACGACCCGCTACTCAATCCCGACTGCACACGCGACGCGCGCGGACGCTTTCTGGCGACTGCAGGTCCGCCGATCTTCGCTCTGACCTATGCGCAGCTGCAGTCTCACGATGTGGGCCGGATACGGCCGGGAAGCGCGTACGCCGCGCAGTTCCCTCAGCAGCAGCCCGTGGACGGCGAGCGCATACCGCGTCTGGCGGATGTGCTGACGCTGGTCCGCGCGCGCGGCCGCGGCCGGGTGCGCGTCGCCATCGAGGTCAAGACGTTCCCGGAGCAGCCGCAACTCACGCTTGCCCCCGAGCCGTTCGTGCAGGCGCTGCGGCTGGATGTGCAACACACCGGCACCGCCGCGCTGGTCGTGGTCCTGGCCTTTGACTGGCGCGTGTTGAGCGCCGTGCGGCGGCTCATGCCACAGGTCGCGATAGCGGCCCTGACCGATCAGCAGCCCGGCGAAGACACCGTGCGGATCGGCTCGCCAGCTGCGTCGCCGTGGCTGGGCGGACTTGATCCTGAGCACTTCGACGGCTCGATTGTGCGTCTCGTCAAAGCCACCGGCGCCGGCAGCTGGGGCCCGGATTTTCTGGACCTCGATGCGCAACGGGTCGACCAGGCGCATGCTCTCGGACTGCGCGTCGTTCCGTGGACTGTCAACGAACCGGCAGACATGGAGCGGCTGCTCGCGTTTAATGTGGATGGCATGATCACTGACCGGCCGGATGTGTTGCGCGCGCTTCTCGAGGGCAGGGGCATGGCCGTCCCGCCGCGGCCGCAGCAGCACTCGTGACATGGGCCAACCGAGCATCCTGGTGATCGACGGGAACCGTGCGGTGACACGCGAGCAGCAGGTCGCCGCCGGCGGCCAGCCCTCGGGCGAGGGCTACGCGCAGGTGTTGAGGAGCCTGGCAGCCGTCAGCTGCGACATCGTCCGGCCGGCGGACGGCGAAGTGCGGTTCGCTTCCGGCAGCGGCCTCGCCAGCTACGACGGCGTGGCGATCACCGGTTCGGCGCTGAACGTCTACGACGGTGGCGCGCACATTGAACGGCAGATCGACCTCGCGCGGGCCGTGTTTGCCGCCGGCGTGCCGTTTTTCGGCAGCTGCTGGGGCCTGCAGGTGGCGGTGAGCGCCGCGGGCGGGCGCGTACGCCGCAATCCGCTTGGGCGGGAATTCGGATTCGCGCGCCGCATCGAACTCGGGGATGCGGGGCGCCGGCACCCGATGTTCAGGGGCAAGCCGCCGGTGTTCGAGGCGATCACGGTGCACCGCGATGATATCGAGCAGCTTCCTGAGGGCGCGGTGGTACTGGCGAGCAATGACATGGGGCTGCAGGCAATCGAGTTGCGGCACGGTCCCGCCACCTTCTGGGGCGTGCAGTACCACCCTGAATTCAGCTACGGCGAGATTGCGGCAACCGCGCTGCGCTACGGTGCCGCGCTGATCGAAGAGCACCTGTTCGCCGATCGCGCGGAACTGGAGGCGTTTGTCACCGATCTGCGCACCCTCATGCGTGATCCTCGCGACCGGCGCCTGACCTGGAAACACGGTCTTGGCGAGGGCCTGCAGGAGGAATCATCCAGGCTTGCGGAGCTGCGCAATTGGCTGGAGCTGCAGGTGTTGCCGTACTCGCGGCAGCGCCACTGAAGGCGCCGCCGCGCCTTAAGGGAATGAAGCCCGATGAACTTCACTGAGCACCCGGACTTTCCCGCAGCCTTGTCACTGGCCGAGCACCTCGCCGATGCCGCGCGCGGCATTGCGCTGCGGCATTTCCGCACGCCGCTCGCCGTGGAGCACAAAGGCGACGGCAGTCCGGTCACCGTCGCGGACCGCGATATCGAGACCCACATGCGGCGCATGATTCGCGCGGCATTTCCCGAACATGCCATTCAGGGTGAAGAGTTTGCACCCGAGGGGAGCGGGGAGTTCACCTGGGTGCTCGACCCGATCGACGGTACGAAGAGTTTCGTCACGGGGTATCCTTTGTTCGGATCGTTGGTTGCGCTGTTGCAGGGTGGCCGTCCGGTGCTCGGCGTGATCGAGGCACCGGCGCTCGCCGAGCGCTGGGTGGGTTGTGAGGGTCGTCCCACGCTCTTCAACGGCAGGCAAGTCAGGACCAGCGCCTGCCGCGCGACCGAGCAGGCCGTCGTCTACACGACCACGCCGGAGACCTTCGACGCCGGGGAGCGGCGACGCTTCGAAGCCCTCAGCGCGCGCGCCGCGCTGCGCCGCTTTGGCGGGGACTGTTACCTCTACGGCATGCTCGCCGGCGGTCACTGTGACCTGGTGATCGAAGTGCAACTGAAACCCCACGATTTCATGGCGGCGATCCCGGTCGTGGAGGGTGCCGGCGGCAGGATCAGCGATTGGCGCGGGGCGCCGCTTAACACCGCCTCCGACGGCCGCGTGGTGGCGGCGGCCACCGAGGTGCTGTGGAGGCAGGCGATCCGCGAGTTGAGCGCATAAGTTCAGCTCAGCCAGCGAGGTTAAGATCGCCCTTGACCGCCGAGCGGAAGATACGGGCGTAGCCCGCCGCGTCCGTGGGGAGCGGATTGCCGGCCGCCGACGGATCGAGCGAGGCTTCGTGCCCGATGGTGTCCGGGTTGCTCAGCGGCACGCCGATCTCCGCGAGGGAGTGCGGGATATTCAGGCGCTTGCGGAAAGCCAACACCCAGTCGAACACCGCGGCAAACGGCTCACCGGGCAAGTTCAGCGTCCGGGCGATGACGGACAGATGGGGCTCGATCGCGCGGCGGTTGTGCACGATAACGTAAGGTAGAAGAACCGCGTTGGTGAGGCCGTGATGCGTGTTGAAATGCGCTCCTACGGGGTGCGCAATGGCGTGCACGCCCCCCAGTCCTTTCTGAAACGCCGTCGCGCCCATGCTGGCCGCGGCCAGCATGCGCGAGCGCGCCTCGATGTCTTTGCCGTTGTCGCACGCGCGCGGCAGATACGTCTGGATCAGCCTCAACCCCTCGAGCGCTATGCCGTCGGCCAGCGGGTGGAACCCCGGCGCACAGTACGCTTCGAAGCAGTGCACCAAGGCGTCGATGCCGGTGGCCGCGGTGATCGCGGGCGGCAGGCCGACCGTGAGCTCCGGATCGCTGATCACCACTCCGGGCATCATCTGCGGGTGGAAAATGATCTTCTTCTGGTGGGTGACCTCATTGACGACCACGCCGGCGCGGCCCACCTCCGAGCCGGTGCCGGCGGTGGTTGGAACGGCGACGATCGCTGCGATGCCGCGCCGATCGGCGCGTGTCCACCAATCACCCACGTCCTCGAAATCCCACAGCGGCCGCCTCTGCCCGGACATGAAGGCAATCACCTTGCCGGCATCCAGCGCCGAGCCGCCGCCGAAGGCGATCACGCCGTCGTGGGCGCCCTCGCGGTAGGCAGCCAGACCGTCCTCGATGTTGGCGGCGACCGGATTGCCGCGCACGCCCGCAAACAAGCCGCTTCCCGGCACAAGTTCGCGCGCGCGCCGCACCATCGGCGCATCGCGCAAGCCCTGGTCCGTGACCAGCAGCGGCCGCTTGATGCCGAGCAGCGCACAGGCCGCCGGCAGCTCGGCGATGCGGCCCGGACCCGCCCACACGGTCGTGGGATAGTTCCAATTCGCCTTGAGAATGGCGCTCACGTACTCACCCGCAGGTGGAATGATTTTGGCCGCGTCAGGTGCTCGTATCCGACTACCGAGAGCGTACAGCCACGCCCCGAGTCCTTGACGCCCACCCAGGCGAGGGCCGGGTCCAGATAGTCGCAGCGGTTCATGAACCACGTGCCGGTCTGCACCTGCTCGCCGAGCGTCACGGCCGCGACCTCATCGCGCGTCCAGACCGCCGCGGTAAGACCGAAGGGGCTGTCGTTCATGTGCGCCACCGCTTCGGCGTCGGAACGCACTTTCATAATGCCGGCGACCGGTCCAAAAATCTCCTCGCGCATGACCGACGAGCTGGCCGGGGCATCGAGGAGCAACTGCGGTGCCAGATACGGTGTACCGGCCTTGCTGCGGGGGAAGTCGCGCTCCTCGATCGCCGGCCGCGCGCCGCTCTCGATGGCCGCGCGCACCTGCGCGCGTACCCCGTCTGCCGCAGCGGTGCGCACCACCGGGCCGAGCGTGGTCTCTCGGTCCAGGGGGTCGCCGAGCCGGTACTGCTGAATCAGCTCGATGCAGCCGCGCGTGAAGCGATCATGGACGCTCTCGTGAACGTAGATGCGCTGCAGCCCGCAGCAGGACTGACCGGAGTTGAAGTAAGCACCGTCCACGATGTTTTCAATGGCATGCGGCAAATCGGCATCGTGACGCACGTAGACCGGGTCGCAGCCGCCGAGTTCGAGCCCCACGCCGATGAAGCGCTCGGCGGCGACGCGCTGCACGGACCGGCCCCCGGCCACCGACCCGGTGAAGGCCACGAAGTCGATGCGTGGATCGCGGATCACTCCTTCGGTGTCGGCGTGCCCGAGGTGCAGCACCTGGAAGAGGCCGTTCCGCGCACAGCGGCGTCTGTGCCGAGTGCTTCAGCACCACGGCGTTGCCGGCCATCAGCGCCGGCACCACGCTGTTCACGGCGATCAGGTACGGATAATTCCAGGCAGCCACGGTAAACACGACGCCGAGCGGTTCGCGGCGTATGAAGCGCCGAAAGCCCGACTTCGGTCCCGGATCCACATCGGCGAGCGCCGTGGCGGCGACCCCCGCCATGTAGCGGGCGCGCTCGAGCGTACCGCGCACCTCGCTCGCAGCGAAGCGTATCGGCCGCCCCATCTGCCAGCTGAGTTCAGTGGCTAGCTGCGTGCCGCGCCGCTCGAACTCGCCGCAGAAGCGCCCGATGATGGCCGCTCGCTCGGCAACCGGCACTTCGCGCCACTGCGGCTGCGCCGCACGCGCGCGCTGCAGGGTCTGATCGATCTGCGCAGCCGTGGCGGCCGTGCGCTCCGCATACACACTGCCGTCGACGGGGGAAATGGTCCTTAGGGTCATCAGATGATCTCGAAATACCGCGCCAGCTCCCAGTCAGTGACCGCGCGGCGAAATTCGCGCTCCTCCCACTCCCGGCTCGCGGCGAAGTGGCTCACGAACGGCGCCCCGAACAGCTCCTGGGCGGCTCTGGAGTGTGCGAGGCGCTCAGCCGCCTCACTGAGTGTGCGTGGCAGCTGACGCTTGGCGGGGAGCTCGCGGTCATAGGCATTGCCGGCAATCGGCTCATCGGGCTCGATACGGTGTTCGATGCCCCACAGGCCTGAACCGATCGCGACGGCAATGGCCAGATAAGGGTTAATGTCCGCGGCCGCGATGCGGTACTCCACCCGCTGGCTCTTGGGGCCGCCCTGGATCACCCGCAATGCGCAGGTGCGATTCTCGACACCCCAGGTGGCACTGGTCGGCGCCCAGTAGCCCGGCACCAGGCGCGAGTAGCTGTTGACGGTTGAGGCGACCATCGCGAGGAGCTCGGGCATCAGCGCCTGCTGACCCCCGACGAACCAGCGCATCTCCTCGGACATGGTATGCGAGCCTGCCTGATCGTAGAACGCCGAGGAGCCGTCTTTGCGCGCCAGCGAGACGTGCAAGTGGCCGCTCTGGCCCGGCAGCCGCTCCGACCACTTGGCCATGAAGGTTGCCATCAGACCGCGGCGCTGGGCGAGCACCTTCACGAAGGTCTTGAACAGCGCAGCACGGTCGGCTGCTTCCAGGGCGTCGGTGTAATGCAGTGCCGCCTCGATGACGCCCGGTCCGGTCTCGGCATGCAGACCCTCGATCGGCGTGCGCATGTCGGCCGCCATCTGCAGCAGCGCCTGGTAAAGCTCGGTGTGCACCGAACTGCGCAGCACCGAATAGCCGAAATAACCCGGAGTCAGATTGCTCAATCCACGATAGCCTTTTTCGCGCACGCTCGCGGGTGTCTCGCTGAACAGGAAGAACTCGTATTCCGCCGCAGCGGCTGCGCCGTAGCCCATGGTCGCCGCACGCTGCAGCACCCGACGCAGCGTCGCCCGCGGGCACACCTCTTCGGCGCTGCCGGCGAACTCGCCGAGAAACAGCAGCATGTTGCCCTCGAGCGGCAGTGCCCGGCAGGTTTCCGGAAGCAGCCGCACCGGAGCATCGGGAAAGGCCGTGTGCCAGCCGGTAAAGCTTATATTGTCGTATTGCTGGTCGTTGGAATCCCACCCCAGCACGACATCGCAGAATCCCATGCCCTGGTCGAGTGCCGAGAAGAACTTCTGGCGATCGATGTACTTCCCGCGCAGGATCCCGTCATTGTCGAACACGCCGACCTTGACATGCTGCAGGCCGCGCTCCTCGACAATCGCGCGGGCCTGCGCACTCGTGCGCACTTCTTCTGGCTGCATGCAGGCAACTCCTTAAGCGGGTCAGCCGGAGCCTGTTTCACCGGGCTTGTTCGGACGCTGCATTGTGGCCGTGATGGCGAGCGGAACGCTACTGCAGCGGCGCCACCACGTGCCGTGCATTCAGCACATACAGGTAACAGGCGCCGAGGGCGGCGAGCGCACTGACAACCGCGAGAGTGATGAACACGCCTCCCCAGCCAAAGGCCACCGCGATTCTCGCCATGACGTAGCCCGCGAGCACCCCGCCGATATACCCGGTGCCGTCGACCAGGCCCGAGGCGGCGGCGCCTGCCTGCTTGCCGCCGAAATCCAGCGCGAATGCGCCGGGCAGGAAGGAGTAGGGCCCGAGCAGACAGAAGGCCACGATGCCGGTCATCGCTACCGGCAGCACCACCCCGGCCGCGGCCGGCCGCAGCGAGGTGAGGATCAGCAGCGCCAGGGCCGTGCTGGCGAGACCCAGCACCAAGAGCAACGAGCGGGCATTCGGTCCCAGGCGGTCGCTCGCCCAGCCGGCGAGCAGGACCGAGATGGCTCCAACCCCCGGGAAGATCGCCGACAGCGCGGCCGAGTGGCTGATGCTGTAGCCGAGGAAGTCGCGCAGGTACAGCGCGTTCCAGGTGTTGAAGGTCTCGCGCACCATGGTGGCGGCGAAACCCAGGAGGCACACCATCAGGAACGCGCGGCTGCGCAGCAGCGGCCGCACCAGCGCCACAAAATTCTTCGGGCCCGATTGCGCTCCGCAGAACACGTTGCGCGGATTCGCCACCGCCTCGGGGTGGCCCTCGTCGGTGCGCGACTCCCGCAGGAACAGCAGGTTGGCGAGAAACATGAGGCCCGCCACGCTCGCGCCGAACACGAACAGCGCGCGCCAGCCGACCCCGTGCTGCAGCAGCAGCCCCATGCTCTGGCGCGCGGCGGCGTCACCGAGGAGGTAGCTGCAGGTGAGGATCGCGGCCACTGTGCCGTAGCGCGAATAGTGGAACCACCTGGAGGAGACCTTGATCAGTGCCGACCAACCGATCGATTGGGTCAGTCGATTACCGACCCAGGCGAGGGTGAACAGCGGCAGCGTGGAGCCGGAGGCGAACAGCAGCGTAAAAGCCGCGGCGCCGCCGGTGGCGATCAGCAAGTTGCGTTTGCCGCCCCAATAGTCCCCGAGGCCGGTGAGAAACCATTTGCCCAACGCATAGGCGAGCACGCCCCAGGAGGCCATCGAGCCGATGCTGACCATGGCGCCGGCGTGACTGATGCCGCGTCGCGCGAGCTCATCGAGCAGCAGCGGCGTCGCGACCGACAGGTTCGAGCGGCAGAAGTAACAGGATGCGTAGCCCAGGAACAGGAGCAGCAGTATGCGGCACTGCGCGAAGCGCAGCGCGCGCGTGCTGGGCGTGGCGGTCCCGGCCGCGGTCGCCGCGATTACGGTAGCCACGGCAGCGAGTAGGTCTTGACGTTGGTGAAGCTCCTGATGGCTTCCTGCACGCCTTCCTTGTACCCGAGGCCCGAGTCCTTGATCCCACCGAACGGCGTGAGCTCCAGGCGGTAGCCGGGGACCTCGCGCACGTTCACACTGCCGACGTTCAGCTCCGACACCAAGCGCGTGACGTAGTCCAGCCGGTTGGTGCACACCGCTGAGGACAGTCCGTAGGCGGTGGAGTTCGCGATGCGGATCGCATCATCAATCGTCTGGAAGCGCATGACGGGTGACACCGGCCCGAAGGTCTCCTGCTTGACCAGAGGCATCTCCGGGTCCACACGATCGAGCACCGTGGGGGAGTAGAGTGCGCCGGCGCGGATGTTGCCGTACAGGAGCCGTGCGCCGTGCGCGACTGCGTCGTGCACTTTGTCCTCGAACGAGCGCGCCGCCGCCTCATCGATGACGGTGCCCATGTCGGTTGCCCGATCCATCGGGTCGCCGTACCTGATGGCGCGGGTCTTCTCGAGCAGCAGCTCGATGAATCCCTCGGCCACCGAGTCCTGAACCAGCATGCGCTTGATGGCGGTGCAACGCTGGCCGGAGTTCCTGTACGAGCCGGAGGCGGCCAGCGTGGCCGCCTCCTCTAGGTCCGCGTCTTCCATGATGATGAGCGGATCGTTGCCGCCGAGCTCCAGCACCTGGCGCTTGTAAACGGCCTTGGCGGCGATGTACTTGCCGGCCGCCACGCCGCCGGTGAATGTGATCAGATCCACATCCGCGTGCGTCAGCAGCTCATCGGCGATCTCCCTGGGGTCCCCGGTGAGCACGCTGAACATCTCCGGCGGCAGGCCGGCCTCGTAGAGAATGTCGGCGAGCAGCAGCGCGCTGAGCGGAGTCTTCTCCGAGGGCTTGAGTACCATCCTGTTGTTGCTGGCGATGCTGGGAGCGAGCTTGTGCGCGACCTGGTTCAGCGGATGATTGAAGGGCGTAATCGCGGCAATCACCCCGCAGAGCGGCTCCCGCAGGGTGTAGACCTTGCGGCGCTTGCCGTGCGCGGTGAGGTCGCAGGAGAAGATCTGCCCATCATCCTGCAGCGCGGCGTTGCCGGC
>WNFR01004073.1_pt1 | contig 15095 bp, 16 predicted proteins | sample 5400221 | NCBI WGS metagenome assembly WNFR01 (sample SAMN13153357, study PRJNA577476) | soil metagenome | isolation source: 40 cm soil under Madrone tree | place: USA:California | collected 2016-06-14 | reverse complement strand
GTTCAGTCGGTTAGACCTCCTGCCTGTCACGCAGGAGGTCGCGGGTTCGAGTCCCGCCGCGCAGACGAGGTCGCTCAATCTCATCCGCAAGCGGTGTTTGCGCGCGCAGGAAACACTTCGTGCTTAGTCCGAGCGTCATCCACACCAGTCATGCTCGAAATGCCGGTAGAACTCGAACTGATAAAGGGCGGGGTCGGTGGTTTAACCCCACTCCGGCCAATCATTTATTTTCAGCAGGTTACCGGGTGCAGTCCCAAACCTCAACCCGCAATCCAGCCCACACTTATCTGCTATTCAGCGCGCCAGCGGCGCAGCAACTCCCAGCATGGTGAGATATTCTCTTAACCCGCCAGAATCAGCTTAAACCGAGGCGAATCACCAAGTCGGCCCCGAGGCGCAGATTGTTTGGGTGATCGTCCACGGTATGATGAAAACTGGCGGCGTTAAGCTAATTCCCGGGCCGGTCAGTCCACGCCATTAGGCACGGGCACATCGAATCCATTAAGCGTGATAGCAACAAAGCAGCAAGGTCCTACGAGATAAGTTAGTTCAGCGCAGCCGATATCTCCGAAAGCCTGCCTAGATCAGGCAAACAATGGGTCACCAAGCGGTCCACCGGCGACGAGGGGACAGTGGCTCCAAGCAGCTACTCCGTCAAGGTGTCCGCGATGGGAAATCCGGGCAAGTTTAGCTACTGCATCGCCGAGCACGAGGAAGCGAATCCGTGGGAGCCGTTCCACGTCGAGCGCGGCTTCAAGCCAGAACAGAGCACGGTGACGCTGTTTTCCGCGGAAGCGCCACATGGCGTGAGCGAGCACACCGCGCGCGCGCCGGAACAGGTCTTGAAATCGATTTCCTACGCGCTTGCAACGGTCTGGACGTATCGGCTATGCCTCGGCTCGGAAGCGGTTGTCGTTCTTGGCCCGGAGCACGCGCGAACCATCCACCGCGCCGGCTGGACGAAACAGCAGGCGAGGGAGTTCCTGTTCGAAAATACAGGCGTGCCGCTTCGCGCCTATGAGGACGCTCCCGACGCGGAAGGCAGCCAGCTTGTCTCGAAATATAGAGAGATCGTGATCAACGGCGAACGTTGCTACCAGAAATTCCGCTCACCGGATGCTATTCGCATCGTAGTGGCGGGCGGGACGGCCGGAAAATTTTCCGCGGTGATCGGGAGCTGGGTCGCCGGACCGCGGGGCAGCGAAATGGTTACTTATCCCATTTGAGTTGCACCAGAATATCTGCGACGCGCAGCGGGAGAAATTGCTTCAACTAAAATGTTTTCTCCAGCGCGAAGACAAGTTTCGAGAAGGGAATGCAAATGCCGACCACACTTATCAATCCGATGAACGAAACGCCGGTGAGCGCCTCAACGTCGCCCGCACGGCTGCGAAGTTTGCAGGACAAGACCATCGGTTTGCTGGATATCAGCAAGACGGGGGGCAACCTCTTCCTCGATCGACTGGAGCGGCTGCTCCGCGAGCGATTTCAAGTAGCAAACGTTGTGCGCACCGCGAAACCGACGTTTGCGAAGCCGGCCCCGCCGGGCATTATCGAACAGCTACGGGCCATGGATGCCGTTGTCGAGGCGCTGGCCGATTGAGGGTCGTGCACAACGTGCAGTTTGCACGACACGATTCATCTGGAGAACCTGGGAGTGCCCGCGGTGGCCGTCGCCACGGACGAGTTCCAGACGGCTGCGCGGGCTCAGGCGGCGGCACTTAATCGCCCGGATTTTGACGCGGTGTACGTGCCGCAGCCCATACAAGACCAAACCCAGCAGGAGATTGAAGCTCGGGCGGACGCTGCTCTGATCGAAATTGTCGCTCGGCTAACGCAATCCTAAGGCGGGAATGAATCGCGCCTATCCAAGCGTTCCAAAGATCGGCACGCACGAGACCGCGCGCAAGGACGGCCCACGAACAATCACCTACTGGCCAGCTAAACAGAAATTCCCGATTACAAGGGGACGGAAATGGAAATACTGAGGACGCCGGATGAGCGCTTTGCAAGCTTGTCAGGATTTGCGTTTGCTCCGCACTATGTTGAGAATTTGCCGGGATACGAAGGAATCCGCATTCATTATCTGGATGAAGGACCGCAGGATGCCAGGCAGGTATTTCTTTGCCTGCACGGCGAACCAACGTGGAGCTATCTCTATCGGAAAATGATTCCAGTATTTACAGCGGTGGGCCATCGCTCGGTGGCGCCGGATTTCATTGGGTTTGGGCGGTCCGATAAGCCAGTGGATGAGGCGGTTTACACCTTCACGTTTCACCGCGACATGCTGCTGCGGTTTGTCGAGCGGCTGGATCTGCGGAATATCACGCTGGTTTGCCAAGACTGGGGCGGGTTGCTTGGCCTGACGCTGCCGATGCAGATGCCAGGACAATTCGCGCGGCTGCTAGTGATGAATACGGCGCTGGGCACCGGAGACGTTCCGCTGGGGGCGGGATTCCTTGCATGGCGGGAGTATGCGGCGATGAATCCAGATCTGGATGTAGCCGCGTTGATGGCGCGGGCGTGCGGGACATTGTCGCTCGAGGAATGCGCGGCATACGCCGCGCCGTTTCCGGATATACGGTACAAAGCGGGGGTACGGCGCTTTCCCAAAATGGTGCCGGACAACCCTGATGCCGAAGGAGCAGAACTCTCGCGGCGCGCACGGCGCTGGTGGAACACGGAGTGGGATGGACAGGCGTTTATGGCCGTAGGCATGCAAGACCCCGTATTGGGAGCTCTGGCGATGAAATACTTGCGCGAGCAGATTCGCCAATGTCCACCGCCGATGGAATTGGCCGAAGGAGGGCATTTCGTGCAGGAATGCGGAGGGGAGATAGCCAGGAGAGCGCTCGAGGTGTTTCACTAAGGTGTTTCGCAACCTACTTAATTGGTCAAGAACAATCCTAATTCACAATCATGATACGAACATCCAGACAATTAAGATCGTGCTTTTGGAAGTCTGATCAACCAGTCAGACGCGAAGTGTTGCGCGATTTCGACGCTTTTCGTTCCGCTTAAAGAGACGCGAACATCGCAGAGAACAGAGACCGTTCTCAAAACCACTGCCATAAATGATTTAGGCCTCGCCGTGGATGTCCATTCCCCAATCGACGAGGCCTTTGACCATCATGCCTGAATGCCAACGATGATGCGAGGCGATGGTGTTCCTATTGATGGAGCTTGGGCCAATTCTCGTTGGCTTCGTTGATGTGGCCCGGGATATCCTTGAACCACTCCTTCTGTGTATCCTTGTTGTAGTTCAAATAGAGCTTGCCGTCGACGATCTTCCAAGCCTCCGGATCAACCGGCACAGCGTGTCCCTGGCTCACTCCGAACGCGCAGTAACCGCCGTACTGGGGTGCGTACCGCGCCGGTTCTTTCGCGAAAGCGTCGCGATGATCCGCCGTTGCAAAAAGCCATTTCGCTCCGTTCCAAGTGTACTCAAACTTGGGTGAGCCTTTAACGGCTTGCGATTGCTCGAAATAAGCCACAGTGTCGTAGCCCTTGATGGCAATTCCCTTCGCCGAGACGTCCACCGGCGGGACTTTCTGCGCCTGGGCAAGGGTGGGAAGAGCCACAGTGGCAGCTAGCAGAGCGATAATAACGAACAGATTGCGCATTTATTCTCCTTGGGTTGAAGTGGTGCACCAGCGCTGAAACCAACTGTAGCGTCTCGGCATTGGATTCCGCAGCGCCGGGCGTCTAGCAATTCGCAAAGCGCAGCACAATTCCGGGGCGAACCGCACAAAGCACAGCGAAAACTCAAACGTTCAGCTATTAAATGGGATTCGGCGTGGGGAAAAAAGTTTCAAATCAAGTGGCCGACTTTGCTTACCTCCCCTCTTGCACCCCTGGACCTCATTTGCCGCCAAATTCAAACGGCAACCGCAGAAGCCGCTAACAGTGCGCCGGCCGGAAAGGTGCCGAGTGCGGGGCGAAGTTCCTCGCCAATCCTAACGACGCGGGCTTAATGACGACAGGGATCAGAGAAATGCTCTTTCTTGCGCGGGAAGTCCAGACCAGTCTTACTCGTGATGTGTGGCTCGAGACCTTGGAGGAATGCCACCACATTCTCTCCAATTTTTTTCAGGTTGTAGCCTCCCTCCAGGACGACGAGGGTGGGCAGGCCGGCGTCGCGGATGGTTTCGGCCATGCGGATAAAGTCGGCCGTCTCGAGAGAGAAGCCGGAAATGGGGTCGTCCTTATAGGTATCCACACCAAGTGAAACAATCAGGGCAGCAGGGGAGAATCGCTGCGCAGTTACCAGTGCGCGGGTCAAGGCTGCAGAAAACGTCTCCCAACGCGTGCCCAATGGCAGCGGCAGGTTCAGGTTTGCGCCCAGGCCGCGTCCGCTGCCAGACTCTTCCGCGTAGCCCGAGAAGAAGGGATAGGCGAATGCGGGGTCGGCATGCAGGGAGGCAAAGAACACATCATCGCGCTCATAAAAAATATCTTGCGTGCCGTTCCCGTGGTGGTAATCCACGTCAAGGATGGCACATCTTGAGCCGGTGCGGTCGATCCAAGCCTGGGCGGCAATCGCCGCGGAGCTCAGGAAACAGTAACCGCCGTAGTAGTCGCGGCCGGCATGGTGCCCTGGAGGCCGACAGAGCGAAAGACGGATGACGCGCCTGCGGCCAGCGCTTCGATGCCCGCCAGCGTGGAGTGCGCCGAACGCAGCGCCGAAGACCAACTTCCGGCAAGCACCGGCGTGGCGGTGTCAAAGCAATAGTAGGCAAGCTTCCCGCGAAGGGAAATGGGCTCGAGCGGGCGCATACGCCGAGCGATGGAAGTTTCCGGATACGGGTGGGTTTGGGGAAAGGTTTGCGACCACTGGGCGTCAGCGCTGTTTAGGAATGCAAGCAGATTGGGGTCGTGTACACGAGCGACCGGTTGCAATCCGTAATCAGCGGGCACGGCCACCGGGCCGGCCGCGGCGGCCTCAAGAGCCAGCGGCGAAGGTCTGCCCGTTTTCTCCAACCAAAGGTACCGCTGAGTTTCCCGTGAACGGACAGGTTCTGGGGATAGTTCTCGCCTTGGATTAGTGTCTTGATCTATGGCGGGCCCTGACCGGACCCGCCATTGCGCTCCAAGACATTCTGTTGAGTGTGGGACAACTTATGGGTTACCCTGCCCCGACAGGAGATCGAAAGTAACCGGTACCGCCCCAGCCGCAGGTGGCGGACCTGGGGCCTGCTGGGTGAAGATGAACGTCTGGGAGATGCTCTGGCCAGGTTGGAGGACACCATCGGGCAGAAACACGCGGATATATGGATCGCCCGCGCTCGTGGTACCGCTGGCGTTTTCCAGCTTGAACTGACTGGAGAGACCTTTGACTATTATCAGGAGGTGAGTGTCAATAACGGTTGAAGAATTGGTGTTCGTGATCCTATAGACTTCCTCCTGCCGCCTGCCAGCGCTGGCTGAGTTGGTTAGCTCAGTTCTCGCCTGCGAGGTCACGTCCAGGAACTCAAGACCTGCATCACGCCGTGAAAGAGGATCATTGTTTGAGATGGGGCGTCCGCTCGGCATGAGCCCATCCACCGCGCCCAAGGCCGCGAGGTCCGGCCGGTAGACGGAGTAGGTCAGGTCTCGCGCGTTCGGCTGCATCGTATCTGTGGTTGAGTTCGGATCGAACTTGACGAAGGCCGGATCATAAAGGCCGTTCTCCAGGAAATCGGTGATCTCCTTCACTTCATCCTCGGTGAGCCCCAAACCGCGAGGGGAACCTGGTCCACGTGGGTTGGTAAAGCGAGGCGTCAGCGTACTGGCGGCGCCGGTCACTGGGTTCTGTGGCACACCGGCGTTGAAGTATTCCACCACGCCTCTTACGTTTGTGAAGGCGCCGTTATGGAAGAAGAACTTGCTGCCCTTGAGCTGCCGCATCGTTGTGGTGCGGAACTTGTAGATGTCGCTGTCACGGCCCGTAATCTCCTGCCGTCCATCATCGATGAAGTTAGGATCCTTTCTCGCTAACCTGTTCAATGCCTGGATCGGGTGGTCTGACAGCCCGATGTTGAAGAAGTTCTCTTCCACGAACTGACCGGTCCCGGTCAGGTCAGGGTCGTTCGGCTGCTTGTTGAGCATGGGACCGGAGTGGCAGGAGAAGCAACCTGCGCCGCCATTCGTCGCGGCCGTGAAGAAGAGCTTGGCTCCGCGCCGCTGACCGGCAGTGAGGGCGTCGTTATCGCCCGCCAGGAACTTGTCAAAGGGGGTGTTCCGAGTGACCAGGGTTCGCATGAAGGTCGCCCTCGATCGCAAGACCGTGTTGTCGTTGATCAGCAGATTCATGTTGCCCGCGGCGTCGGCCTGGGCGGCCTCCGCAGGAAATGCGTCCCGGAAGAGCTTGACAAAGGCCGCGACCTTCTGAATTTCGGCGGATTCAAAATCCTGCATCCGGTGAGCATCGAGTAATAATTGCGCCACGTTTTCCTGCGCTGGAAAATTGAACGGGTTGAGGGCGCCGGGCAACGCGTCGAGCTCGCCTGCGAACCCGCCCAACAATTGGCGGTTATTAAAGGCGACTCCGACCATATTTGGTACATTTCGCCCTACGCTGTCCAAGGCATCGAGCCGACCGGTCGCTATTAGCTGAAGAGGGGTTGGCAGCTTTTCGCCCCGGGCGGGATTGTCCACCTCATCGTGACCCGGTGGGGGGGGCACCAGGTAGACGTCCGTGAGCGTGGGGAGCGCGTCCACCAGCGCGTCACCAGGGAAGAGAGGGGTGTCCCGCAGGCGCGGGAGGATGTCGACCCGGGCCCGCCGCCGTGGAATGAAGTTCCCCGAGGCGTCCGTGTAGCCCCGACCCTCGCCGCCCACGTTCATGTTGATGAGCGTGCCGGATTTCCCCGCCACCTCGCCCAGGTGACAGCTACCGCAGGAGCCGGTCTGCCTGGTGGCGAGGACGCCGCCGAACTGCGGAAGAATGCGGGCCGTTGTAACGGGATCGAAGAAGGTCAATTTCCCGAGATAGCGCTTGGCCTCGGTGGTCTGGAAACGCGGGTCGGACGTCAGAGTTCCATCAGGGAGCCGCGCCTGGGGAAGGTGGTCATTGTCCGGCACCGTCAAGGTTTGAATTCCACCGACCGTTTCGTCGATGAACCGGCGCAACTGGGTGGGGCTAATTCCTGAGCGTTCATCTTGCGCGGGGGCGGCTCCGCAGCACAAAAGGAAGAAAATTGCCAAGACACCGGCCACGAGGATCAGGAGACCATGGCGATTGACTGGCTTCGACGCCGCTGCGCCTCCTTGTCCATTCCAAGTCTCTCGGACCTGCAGTTCCGATTTGTTTTTCATTTCGTGCACCTCAAGAGGTCAGATTAGGACACCGCTCTAATGCCAGACTCCGCCGATGGATGTGGCGACTCTGTTGAAACTTGCGTCTGTCCACGCGACAACGGAGACCGGCATCAGATGCGCACGCATCCTCGGAACATCAAAACGCGAAACTTCTTATTTCGTTCTACTCCAGGCACGCATCAAATCCGGGCTCGCACCAAACAATCAGACTCACAAGTTTCGAAAAGGTTTCAATGAACATCTTTTGAACTTAAGCCAGCCACATTTAATGAGCGGCAGCGAAGTAGTAGCGCGCTACTTGGAGAACGGTAAACTTGCGGTGCTAAGGCGTCAAATCAAGATGTTCTTAAATATAAATTACGCAGACCTAAACAGTGGGGCCCTTCTCTAAAGTTGCTTGTTCCCTTCTCCGGTGGGTGAGCGGCGCAATGCACTATAAAGTTGAATGACGGTTACGACGATGGGATCGTATTTGAGAAGCCAGCGCGCGCGCAATTTGCTGGGAAACATCTTGTTGCACATTGAGGATGTCGCCCAGCACACGATCGTACGTTGCCGACCAAAGGTGGGTCTCGTCTTTTGCCCCGACCAACTGTGTCGTGATGCGGACGCGCGTTTGTTCCCGCCGAACACTTCCTTGGATCACATAGTCGGCTTTTAATTCTCTCGAGATCTCGCGAATGGATTTCTTTGTACCCCAGTGGCGACTTGCAGACGTTCTGGCGATCACCCCGAGGCGTTTGGGATTCAGTTGCGTAAGCGCCGAGATCAGATCCTCAATTAAGCCCTCAGCGAAATATCGTTGATCGGCAGATCTCCCGAAATTCTCGAAAGGAAGGACGGCCAAGATTGCTTTCCTGATGGCCGATGACGTTGGCTTCGTCCTTTCCACGAGCGCGACGAATCGGTATCCGCGGCCTGGCAGTGTCTCTATGAATCGGGGCCTTCGCGCCGGATCTTGCAGCAGTACCCGTAGCTTGTTTACGGCGGTATTGAGGTTTTGTTCATAGACTACGGTGGTGTTCGGCCAAAGTTTCCCGCAGAGAGCTTTTCGGCTGACGACCTCGCCGGGATTCTTCACCAGCAGTTCCAAAAGCTTCAATGGCTTTTCTTCGGCTTTTAGACGCACGCCGTTTCTGTGCAGCTCCCTGGCATGAAAATCCACCTGAAAGTCCCCGAAACGGGCAATTCGTGCGCGGTTATTTCCCACTGTTCATTTCCCGGCAGACCACAGCCACAGCCACAGTGAGATGATTACACTCAACAAAGGTTTCGCGGGATTCTCGAGCAGCCATGGAGGACGATGCGTCAGTTTGCCTTGCGTGTTCTATGGATTAATGAAGTGCGGCGAGTGCGGCCCTAATATTGGCGTGTCTCTGGGCGATGGAGCGGGCACAGCGATGTCGTGTACGGCTGCCCGCAGAATACCTTTCACGGTGAGAGTGCTTCAGGAACAGAGCGCGGTTATTTCGTCGCGCGCTCGAAGAAAAATTCTTAGCGTCGACAATTCCCAGAATCTAGTTCGTGCCCATCGGGCTATGTTCCGCTCATCGCCCCGCGTCAGCTCTGCCCGCCACCACGGAAGCAGGACCACCGCAATCGCCACGCAAAAAACAAACAATTGTTTACACGCTCTCAATCGAATCCTCCGAGACACCATGAATACTCCTGATTTTTCAGGGTCCGTACTCAAACACTGGTGCCGCCGCCATCGATAGCCACGCGTCCCAAGGCCGCGAATCGAGCAGTAGCAGTGCTCATTCGGCAAAATTGCGCTGCATACCAGTCGATGAAAGCTCAACCTCCTGCGGACCCGGAGATAGTTTCGCCCTGCGCGCGGCCCAGCAATAGTAGGCCAGCCAAACGTAGACGGGACCGTATTCGAGCGACAACATCAGAAGAGAGTTCTTGAGTGGTTCCCCCGCGCCATAGCTGATTGCAGGAGTGTAGCCCAGGACGCTCGTGACGCTCATGAGCAACCATGCGCCGCTTGGGTAAAAGCACAAGAACGGGATCGCCCAAGTGAAGTACCAGGGATAGGCGGTCGGCGACAGCAGAAGCACTCCTCCCGTAAGAACGAGACTCGACAACAGAGGCGCCGCCCGTTTTTTCGTCAAGTAGCCAACGACAGCTAACAGCATCAGGGCCGCAATCAGTTCCCCACCAGCCCTGGACCCCGCGACAAAACGCAGGAGGTGGAAGAGGCTGCCGTTGTTCACCCAATCTCGAGCATAATTTTTCGCCCCGTCCAAGAGATGCAAGCCGGCCCCCAAGAACGGAACATAGAATGCGAAAATCACCGATACGAAGAGACCTACATGAGCGAGTCGCACACGCTTCAGGAAGGTAAGCAAGAGCAAAACCGGGAAGAACTTGGAAAGAAATGAGAGCGCAAGGGCACCCATCGAAAGCGCAGGGCGATTCGTCACTAGGAAGAAGAGGGCCGTCAATAATGTAACGATGGCGAGCGAATCAAAATGACCGGACATCGCAAACGAAATGAGCACAGTGGGATTCCACGCATAGGCAAGAACACGATGCAGAGGCTGTTTCATCGCGGCCAGCAGGAGCATCAGCACAGCAACGCTCGCCAGATCGAGGATCGTCGAGACCCGTTTGTATCCGGGTACCGTTTCGATCAGCCTGTAGGTCAATTCGCTCAAAGGCGGGTAAATGGTCGGACTCTCCTCAGCAGGTGGTTCGGGGTGCTCAGGATTCTGAAGCCAATCCAGCCCTGGAGAATTGGGGAACACGACGTAAGGATTTAGGTGTGCTCGCTGCGCTCGGCCATCCCATTGATAGCGATACACATCGTCGGAAGGCGTCGATCGGGATGGCAGCAGCGTGACGCGAAACAAAATTGTGCCTGCCAGGATGATGAGAAGGGCGGCCGTTCCGAGCCGATACCTCTCGACCCAAAACACACCGATCACGTAGAGGATCCCCGCCAGCAAAATGAGCCCGATGAATTCCGGCATCCGCGCGTCCAGGTCTTGCTGCCGCTCGACGCACCGGAAGATGCCTGTCAATCCTGCCGCCAGGACTGCAAGTCCTAGCGTGACGATGCCGCGGGGCGAACGAGTCCTAAGGCCTTGGATATAGCCCCGCAAGACCGGAACTCTCCCCCATTGAGACCCTTCATTGAAACCCTTCATTCGCGCCCCTCACTTGCCCGCTCGAAAAGCCATTTAGCCGTCCTTGGCGCTTTCCCCGGTATGCGTTTCAGATCGTCCGCTAGTTGGCTAAGATCCGCGGCCACGTCGATGTCGTAGAACGGATCGGTCAGATGTACCGAAAGCCCCAGGGCACCGGCGCGCCTCAACAGCGTTTCCAGCGCACTCCCTGTTCCCATTCCATCGCTGGTGAACAGCCCCGGATAAGACGCTCTCGCACCGACCAAATAATAGCCGCCATCATAGGTTGGCCCCACAATGAGGTCGTCAGACTCGAGTGAGTCGAATGCGGCCACCAGTACTGAAGCCGGCAGGTGCGGACTATCGCTGTTGAAGGCAATGACTCGGTGGTGGCCACGAGTTGTAAAGTGCGCGAAAACGGAGGTAAGGCCCGCGGCCAGTCCTTGACCCGTCTGAGCTACGATGGGCACTGTACTGCCCACCGCGCGCGATAGCTCTTCAACGTCGGGCACAGGGCACATGATGACAACTTCCACCTGATCGAGACTCTGCGCGAGCGCAATGGTGTCGCTTAAAAGGCATCGGTACAATTCGGTGACCGATTGCAGAGAAAGGCTCTGGGCCAATCTGGTTTTCACCGAGCCTGGTCTGGGTGCTTTGGCCATGATGACCAGTAGGCGGTTCGTTAGTGTCATCGAAACTTGTTACCCTTCGCTCGAAGTTCCATACGTATTGCCGCGCAAACTCTCACATCGGCCGCGGAATGCTGTTTTTTCGCTGGCGGAAATAGTAGCGTGCGATTCGGCTCAGTATGAACCAAGCCGCTCCGACGGAACCTTTGAATGTGCCGGTGATCTTCGATTTCCCAATTCGTGGGTGATAGCTGACCGGCACTTCGACGACCCGGAAACCCTGCTTGGCTCCCTTCAGGATTAACTCCACAGCCCATCCGTACGTGGTCTCTTCCAGTTCAACCGCGTGCAACGCATCGGCGCGGGCAGCGCGGAACGGACCGAGGTCGCTGATCTTTACTCCATAGAGGCTCGTGATCAAGCTGGCTGCAAGCCAATTGCCGAACACGGAGTGCCAGGGAAGCGCTCCGGGCGTGCGCGGACCCGCGAGACGCGAACCGATACTGATGTCAGCGCGCCCCTCGGCAATCGGAGCGAGGAGAAGCGGAAGCTCGGCCGGCCGGTCGCTGTAGTCGCCGTCAAGAAATACGACGACATCGGGCGCACTCGCGCCGGCGATCCCGGTCAGGCAGGCCTGGCCATACCCGCGCCGCGGCTCCGTCATGACTCGGGCACCCATCTGCGCGGCTATCTCAGGCGTCCCGTCTGTCGAGTTGTTGTCGACGACAATCACCTCCGTGACGAGATCGGCGGGAAGATCCCCGATGACGCGGCCGATCGCCTGCGCCTCATTGCGTGTCGGAATAATGACTGAAACTCGCACTCAACCTCCGTTTGGTTACCACCAGAGAGCTCTTGGTCGCCTGCGCGCCAAAAAGAAATCAATACCCCACGTCCGGCCCGCGCCCCCTACGGCCAACGCAAGCGAGGCTAGAACGGGAACCAGCAACTCCCATATCCACGCCGTCCCCCACTCCGAAACCCACAGGCTCGCAAGGAACCCAAATGCGACGAGTGCGACCGGGCGCGTAAAGAGGCCGAGCACGAGCAACACTCCAACCGAAATTTCCGTTAGTCCCTGGAGTGGTGCGGCCATGGATGCGTGCCTCGCCGCGAGCTCCATCACAATCTTCCACACGGCGGGAGCCTGGCCGTTATCAATGTAATCACGAATGAGATCCGCGTAATGTGAGGGCGTGTATAGGCCCTTCCCCAGATTTTCGAAGAAAACCCAAACAAACATTGCGCCAATGGTCAGCCGTAGGATGGCCAAACCGATGCGCGCATGCGGCTGTTCAGCTACTTGGGACGTATTGGTTAGTGCGGTGGGGCTAGTCGTCATGATTTCCTCTCAATCTTCGTAGTCGGAATTTCATTTTTTGTGCTTCGCCGCTGACTGCCTTTCCCCGCTGGCGAAACGCACTGCTAATCGCGGGCGATTACGATGGTGGTACACGCGCTCTCCCCCTTGGGCAGCTCGCGCGCAGGAGCCATGCGTACATCCAGCTTTTCGGTTTTCCCCCGCACGATCGGGCAATAGAAGTCCGGCTCGTGCAGGGCGTTCTGCAGGCGTCGGCGGCCCGCACAACCCCCGTGGCAAGCCGCAAAGTGCGCGCACGAATGGCATGCCTCTGGCGCGGTGCGCGCCTTCAGAAAGGGCGAAGTCTCCAGGATTTTCGAACCAAGCGAGGCCAGCAGCGAAAGCGGCTCGCCGATGCCAGGCCAATAAACGCACGGCTGCGTGGTGGCGCGAGGCGTGACACGAACAGTGCTGGCTCCGCAGCCGCCCGTTCCTGGGGGCAGACCTGCCATGGCGCGAACCAACGGCTCCCCGATGGCAATGACATCGGTTTCCGCAAACAACGCGCGAAAGCCTTGCCAGTATTCCTCATATGTCAGAGCGTAAAGATCGGAACGCACGGCTTGATAGACGTTCACGCGCAGCGGTGCGCCGTAGCGCTTCGCGATGCGCGCTACGTTGGCCAAACCCGAATAGTTGGCCTTCATCATGACCGCGATAAAAGTGACCGGAACTCCGAGTTGCACGCAACGCTCCGCCTGCTTGTGAATCAGCGCCCAGTTCCCTGCGCCGCGCTGGGCGTCCTGTTTTGCTTCGCTTGAATAATCCAGAGAAAACTCGATATCGTGGAAGGCATGCAACTCCTCGTCGGTAAGCACCGCGACGCTGTGCCCGTTTGAAGTGATGGTGAGCTTCACTGGCAAAGTTCGAAGGAACGCCAGGATTTCACGGAACTCCGGGTGCATTCCATTTTCGCCTGTCCCAAGATTCACCGAACGAACCGGCAGGCTGGCCATCGTGGAGCGCACTTGCTCCAGGCTCAGGCGGTCAACGCGGGCTGGGTCGCGGTAACAGAACGAGCAGGAGAGGTTGCATTCATTCGTCAGGCCCAGTCCGAGGGCAAAGCCCTTCGATGGGACCAAAGCGACCAATCCGTCTTGTAAACTCGGCACCACGGAGTGTTGATTCATTTCTCTGTACCTTTCCGGCTGCGTGCGCGGACACTTTCAGCAATTACTGACACGTTGCGCCTGACGAGAAGAAATAGCGGTTGCGCTCCGAGTGCCAATCGATAGCCGCCATCTTTATCGGCACGTTCGAACGGTGTTGTGCCTGCCTCGTACATGTCAACTCGACACGGAACGCCGGAATACGGTGTCGCCGATCCAGTCAGAGATCATTACGAGGGCATAGATCGCCAGCAGCAGCGTACTCAACCTGGCATAGAAACCGAGTTGTACGTCGTTGTATACCGCTTGCCCCAGCCCTCCGCCGCCCACGAGGCCGAGAATGGCGGAGATGCGGAGGTTCGTTTCCCACCGCACGATGGTGTAGTTGGCCAGCATGCGCTTGGCTTGCGGCCAGAGTCCCCACCATAGAATCTGAAACGGCCCAGCTCCCAGCGCGCGAAGAGCCTCCACGGGTTTGCGCGATACTTCCTCCAGCGTTTCCGCGTAGAGCTTGCCCAGAACTCCCGCGGTATGGAGTCCGATAGCTACAGTGCCAGCAAACGGGCCGATACCGATGACCACGATACAGATCAACACCCAAACCAAATCGGGGATGGAGCGCAATACGTTCAATGTAAGGCGTGCCGCCCAGAAAATGCTCCAGCGCACACTACGGTCCGAGGCAGATTGCGCACCGGGTGAGTCTGGCTGAGTCAATACCAAACTCGAAGTCGCGGAAATCGCCAGGAGTCCACCTATTAGGATTCCCATGAAGGTACCTAAAATCGAAATGGCCAGCGTTTGCAGCACCAAGGGTCCCAGGCCAAAGACAAAACCCTTGGCAAAATCCGGCGGAAACATTCCGCGGCAAAACCGCACCATGTTGCCGAGGACATGGGCATCACTGAAATTCTGGCGAGTAAATCCCGCGAAATAAAAACTAGCAGTCAACAACGAGGCGACAGCGACGTGGGGAGCCCACCTTACAACTGATCTGACCGTTGCGCCCTTTGAGGCTGCGTTCCCCTGCTGTTGCCCAGTATTCTTGACGTGGCCTGAATTTGGCTCCAAACTTCGTCGTAGACGCCGGCTTACGACATCGGTCGAGGCCAGCAACAGCACGAATGCCAGCATTAACGTCAAAGCTTGTCCGTACTGGAATAAGCGCATGGATAGACTAATCTCGTATGCGAGACCTCCAGCACCGACGAAACCCAATACCGAAGCGGCGCGGACACAGCACTCAAACGAGTAAATCGTATACGCCGTCACCGCCGGACGGCATTGCGGCCAGATACCGCGCAGGAATATCTGCCCGCGCGTTGCACCGATGGCCTGCAGCGCCTCGAGCGGACGTGGGTCCACATCGGCGAAAGCGTAAGCGTAGACCCGACCCAACACGCCAGCGTATGACACCGCCAGAGCTAGCGTGCCAGCGAGAGATCCCAAGCCGACCGCGGTTACAAACAACAGACCCCAAACCAAATCCGGAATGGCCCGCAGGAATCCCAGGAACGCAAGCACCGCACGGCTGGCGGCGGCTCGCAAAATCGCATGCGGG
>WNFR01008362.1_pt1 | contig 15098 bp, 9 predicted proteins | sample 5400221 | NCBI WGS metagenome assembly WNFR01 (sample SAMN13153357, study PRJNA577476) | soil metagenome | isolation source: 40 cm soil under Madrone tree | place: USA:California | collected 2016-06-14 | reverse complement strand
GCCTCTGTGGGTTACGCTCGACCTCGCGGATGCCCTCCTCGCCCGCCACGGGGCGCCCGGGGAACTGGGGAACTGGGACCCTCCGTCCGTGTCCGCGGATGGGTTCAGTACGACGGCGACCTCTCCTAACCAGCGCGTCAGCTCGTCCTCGACGCCGCGGGGCCCTGAGCGTCGGAGCGCCTTGCGCATTCCACGCACGGAGAGGCTGAACTGCCCCGCGCTGCTTGCTTTCGCATCTGGCACGGGTGGGGCGTTCGCGGGGAGCGGGGAGCTACGAAGGAGATAGGGCAGGAGTGCAGGAACAGTGGTATGGAGGAGGATGGGCAAAGAAGGCTCGAGATCGCGCTTTGAAGGTGCGGCGATATGTGTGTTGCCCGTGAAGCGAGCTGTTAGTAGACCAGGCCGCGATGAGGGAAATCGGGTAGTATTGTCGGGGGCGTGGTCATGGTACTATGCCCTACCCGTACTTCGGACAGGACCCCTACTTCCACCCAAATCTTAGTCAGCCATTTTCACAATTTTGCACAACATCAAATTTACTTTAAAAACAATTGAGCAGTAGTAGTAGACATGAATTTTGTAAAGATTTGAGCGAGAAAAATAGAAGTGTCCGAAGTAGGGGTCCCGTCCGAAGTACAGGTAGGGCATAGTATCACGACGAGATCTTGCCGGAGGTCCTGCTATAACCCGCCGCGGGTCTACAGGTAAGTAAATGGTATCGCATCCCTTTTGGGGCTCCGTCAGTCATGGGTCTAATATGGTACGCCCAACTTTTGGTTAGCGGCTAGGAAGTGGCAACGTGCCATGGCACTGGTAGTCTCACTGGAGGCCATTTACGCCCCGCAAGCCTTTGCAAGGTGCCAACGACTCATATTTATTCCTCGACTTGCGCGAATCAGCCTCCGCTCTCCCTGCCAGTGGCCGCCTGGCGCATATAGTAATGTAACCCAGGGAGTGATGCACTCACTCTATTGTAGGACCAACTAGGGATTGATCGAGATTTCCGAGATCTCATAAGATAGATAACGTTCTCTCAATATATCCGAGTCGTTGTCGCCACTCGACAACATTCTCTCAATCTAGCCACCCGACAATACTCCATAGGGAACATTCTCCGGTCTAGCTTTTTGACTTATGGGACGACGCATCATGTATATAGTCGGTTTTACTGCTTCTCGCTCTTTGCGAGCGTCCTCCATCATCATCAACCTGTTGGTAGAAATTGAATCTGTTCTCGATACGACCACAGAATTCTCTCCTCGCCTCCACTGAGTACTGAGTATTCACGCGTCATAATGGGCGATGACTGGAATAATCCTCTCCGCCTTTTCGTGGACTACAGTTCGTCCATGTTCAGTTCAACTCATCGGTTTACTCATTGCATTCTAGTGGCCCTTGTCAAATTTACTCACGCCCTTGGCGGGTTATATATGTAGGCCCTCGCTCACTTCTGTTCTGCCTCTGGAATGGTCCTTACTAACCTGCATTAGTTGGGAATTTATTTTGAATCTTGACTTCGAATACTCTATCCTAACGGGGAGACGCAAGATAATTTGGGCGCTACCAGTATGTTCCTCTTCAGTTGGATGAGAGGGCTCGTGACCAATTTTCAAACTCTCAGCTTTACTTGGGATGTCGTTGGTGCCCCCTGATTTTAATTATCCTTCAACTCATCGCGTTTGACACGCCCTACGAAATAAACTGCCATGTGAGAGCCCCTTCCCACTACATTACATTGTCGAACAGTTGACCGAAGTGTCATTCAGAGTTTGGTAGTCGCAGCATACGTAAGACATCCCACCACATTGCCCCAATGGTGTCACCTCAGTTCTAAGTAACCCATACAGGTGTTTGGATACTTGACTCTTATATCCTCCTCAGCCCTTGTTGTTCTGCGTATGTAAGTGATTTTTGGGTTGGCCGCCGTCGAATCATTTATCTAGAATCAATCCTCTTAGTATTGCGCTCTGGGAGCGAAACAAGATCGTTGTGGCAGTTTCCTTTACTTCCTGGCTCACCAACGTCGTCATCTACACTTATAGTGCGTCTCTTTTACTATTTTATCATATTACCTTGAATCTTTCTAATATGTTCTCAGCCGCTGTCACTTCCCGCGGGTATTGGAATGGCAGTCTCTGTGCTACTCAGGATACATTTCACAGCAATATCAGCACTTTCTCCACACTTGCTGTAGACGTCCTACTCCTCGCACTTATGTTCATGGGGCTGTTACGCTGGGAAAGGACACTTGGGAGTAGTGCCAATAGCATCTTTCAGCTCATGTACGCGCAGGTACTGGACCTTTTTCTTCCTTCCTATCATGTTTTTCCCAATTGACGCGGAATATATAGGGTTTAGTGTGGGTCCTTGTCCTCACCTTCGCAGAAGTTCTCCCCGCTGTGCGTTCTGATCATTGATACGAGTTTACCGCCGGTCACTGACCTTCTGAGTGACACTTAGGTCTTCATTGCTATGAACTTGAACGGTATGTGACGCCTTTTCTCAATCCCCGGTTGCTTGCTCAGCGAATGGCCACCTCGACAGACCCTATGAATCTTGTATGTATTCAGTTCAGATGAGGTACATTTACGGACCTAATTGTCTGCACCGATATAGATGTTCCAGGTTCTTGGCGGTGATTGAATCCGCTGTTCAGCTCTCATACACTTCATTAACTTTATCTTCTCGTGACTCAGTGATTGTTATAGCTCTTGCTGCATCACGCATATACCGTGGGCTCATCGATTGCCCCTCAGCCAACGGCACCATACTTGAGGCAAGTCCTGCCCCACTGGCAGAGCGGTCGAGGGGCCTGCCACTGGGACACTTTGCATCCCAGTCTTTGCAGAACTTGGGGATACTCGCCAGTTGCAAAGGGACATCAAGTTCTGGTTTCCCGATATATTGGCAAAGAACACGGGAAGACAGGTGGCCCAATGGGGGCCATATAGTTTGATGGATAGCTTTATATATATCGATTCAGAAAAGGCGGAGGTCGGCACTTGTGGCAGCTATCGGTACCATCGTTATTTTGTTTCTAGCTGCTTTGGCCCGCGGGACGGGCATTTCATACACAGTACAGTAGTTCAACTTTTCATCCATTCGCCTGTGCAGTGCACTATCGCGTAGTACAACGTTAGTTTGATATGGACAGCGAGTAATAATCCAACGATATGCTGTATATATGATCGGCTTCACTGGAAAGCTAGAAAACAGTCTCGACCGACGGAAGTACTACGGAGGTTAAGGTGGAGACGCAGCCGCTTGAGGCGCAAGCGACAGGGGAAAGATTGCAGTCGATAGTCGGGTGAAACAACCCATTTCGTGGCATACAAACAGCGTTGAAAGCCAGCAGCCAATTCACCATGATAAAGCGCATCCTGACATACATAGAACACGCCGGGCCGTGCCTTGATGGATGTGGGGTTCATTGTTGAAAAGAACGTCAGGAATCGTAGTAGCGTGGTTGCAGGCTGGACGACTCGGAATGACTCGGAAAGATGTGCGGGTCTGGTTGAACGAGCCAAGTTGGTGCTCGGAGAGGACTCGTGGGGCTCTGAAGAAAGGTGGCCCCTCACCGTGACAGCAACTCAGTTTTTCAGTAAAACTGAGTTGCTGTGAGGGGCCTAGATACGTTCCACCACCATGCGTGCTCCAGCCAGCCACTCGGCACACACTCTGTGACGCGCGCGATGGATGTTGCCCGCGTCCGCTTCCACTCGTAGTTCCACCCATAGAGAAGGACGTGGACGCGGATATGACCGATAGCATGGTGGCCTGTGTCCCGTGAGGGTCCGATGGGTTCAAGTTGCCCAGTTCCCAGAGATGATATTGTCGAATTAGGGACACACGCTCCTGTCTGCTAAGAAAGTACCTACTGGATCATGTCGTAATCCGAGAGTGCCAACCAGGTGGTGGAGTCTAGTGTGGTTGACGTTGTCGAAGTAACCTTTGACGTCGAGTCGAACACATAGCACTTGAAGTTAGCATGTGTGTGTACTCCGGATATTTGAGGTGGTGCGGCGAAGGCGCTGGCAAGCGTTTGGGTGCAGGACGACGCATTGGTTAGTGGGGTCGAATATGGTACAAGTGCTCGACGATCACCCTCTCTAGCGGATCACCTTTGCAAGAAAGTTCTCTGAGTGCTGGCAGGATATCGATCAGATCTGGGGATCCTCTTCACCTCCAATGCCAAGGTAACGCGTCCTCGGCTATTGTCGACATCCATCTCGAAGATCTTTATAATGAAAGGGCAAAGCGGTGCTTCGGATGTGGAGCTGGGTCGTCAAGGAACTCAAGGACCGCTCGCTGAGGATGATGGGCCTATTCGTTACTGTAAAGTAAAGAAACTTGGTGCTAGTGTAAACTTGGTGCTAGTGACATGCTGATGACCGATGAGTGGCGTTTTTCGACGCGGGAGCTTAATTTTCTTCAGAGCGACATACATGCATATATTACAGTAATGTCTACAACAGCCGCGTCAATGTCATCTGTGGTCCGTAGAGGGCCCACATAGCGGCCCTCGTCTTATCAGCCTTGAGCGCTGCCAATACAGTAACTCCGCCACTTACCCCGGATTGAATCGAGTTGGTGTGGTAGTCTTCTGGAAATGTCTCGGCTCGTGTGCCTGCTGCCTCACATTGCCCCATACCGTAACATACCATAACAGCTTAGTTGGCCTTCCCGCGCAGTTCCGCAGGCGGTACATACCCGGCTACAGTGAAACCTCGTATAACCCACGGCAGGTATAACCCATAACCCCTCACAGGCCTCACAACCCATTCGTTTTGGGATTTCCCGAGTTCGTTTGCAGTGATTTTGTGACCATAACCCATAATCCATAACCCATGTTAATTTTCAATATGACATGCCAGTCACTAAGGCCACGCGCGTGAGTTTAGAGGTGGTGGGGGGGGGCAGGACAAGGGTGAGCGGCAGAGTGGAATGTAATAACTGAGGCAAAGCTGTAGACAATCGGCGTAGGTACTAGGTACGAAAGAGGCAGAGTTATTGAAAGGAAAGTATTATGACGTACAACAAGCCATCCTTCTACTTTGCAGCTCCTAAACCATCGGCATTCACATGGTGGTGGTGAATCCCAGGACAAGGCATTGTACCCCGAAGACAAAGTTGGTGGTAGCAGGTGTGATACAGGACTGGAAAGGACTTGTGGATGATGACTTGAAGAGACAAAAGGTGTAGCCAGGGATGAGGCAAACAAGAGGCGGAGATCGGGAAGGAGCCTGAGGACGAGAGGGAAAGTGAAATGAACGATAAGAACGATTTCGGGCCCAGCGGCCCGCACTCCCTTGCTCTCTCCGAGATCACCACACCCATACTTTTTGGGCACTCCCGAGGCATGGATTATAAGGGGTTCGACTGTATTCTTCGTGTCCCGAGCCTGCACCTCCAGTGACGGGTCCTGTCACATGGATGGTCCCCTGAATGACCCCAGCGTCCATGTGCCCGAGTATTGACGTCCTCGACATAAGAGTAAGGATAGTCGAGTCCAAATCTACGCCCAATAGTGCTCGACTGGCTTGTTTTGTTGGTTTTGTCCGAGTTTGTCACCCTGATTGCCACTACTAGTTTCTGCGGACCGTAACCACAGGATAAATATTTTACTACTGTATAGTACGTTGCCGCGAGATAACCATGCCCCCACAACCCCAGGGAAATGACGACGTGGCGTTTACGGAAGGATCACGAATGTCCGCGGAGCGCAACTATGGCGCGAATTTGGATATCCAATTATGTATGGAATACCAATGTTTCTCGTGGCATTTTAAACCCATTCAAGTTTGTGCTGGCCTCGCAATTGAGGTTTCAGCGAGTCGACGATACCCCCATAGGAAAGTCTCCGGTCAATCCATGGGCGACTGTGGGCTTATCAGGTTATTATAGAACCGTGCGCCATGGGCCCTTCGCTGTTGACCGGCCCACTCTATTAACCTCTCTGTCGCCAATTTGGACCTACTCTTGGTTCAAATACTGAGCCAACAACCCCCGTCATCTGGCCAATCGAGCGCTGATAGCTCGTCACCCATCATGGCCATCGACTGGCACGACCCTGTCCGCGTTTACATCGAATACCGTGCGTTCTTATTAGCCTCAGAGGATAGGTCCACTGGTATACTGATTACTCTGCAGTTGCTTTTGTTAAGTTTATTCACGTTCTCGCCGGCCTGTACTTGTAAGCTTTCTCGTCTCTCTAGTTCTGCATTACGCTGGATCTCATCTCGTACCAGTTGGGAGTTTGTTTTGAACCTTGACTTCGAGTACTCCATCATAACAGGGAAGCGCAAGCCAACTTGGACGTTGCCAGTATGTTCCTCCTCAACCCGAGATGACCAATTCAAAGTTTTCAGCTTTACTTGGGGTGTCGATGGCCCCCCTTGCTCCTTGTTATTCTCGAGCTCGTCTTATTGGACGCGGACCGCGTACTTCACTGTCAGGTAGAAACCCCACCCATCTTTGCGGAAAGAAAATACTGAAATGACACCCAGGCAATTTACGTCACGACCTACGTAAGAACCACTGTCCCACGAGTGTTACTGGCTTCATCTTAATAAGCCTATGCAGATGATGGCGTACGTTATGTTCGCATGCGCCGAAGCGCTCATTGTTTTGCGCATGTGAGACCATACGCTTCATCGGTGTAGTGTTACTTGTCTGAATGCTGTGCCTCTGAGTCTAGCAATGCACTTTGGGAGCGTAACAAGATCATCCTCGCAATTTCCTGTACTGCCTGGCTCTCCAATATCCCCGTCTACATTTATAGTGCGTCTAATCTTTAGTTCATATCACTATAAGTTTTTTCAACCGAGTTTTCAGCCATTGCCACTTCTCGCAGTTATCTACTTGGAAGCAAATGTCTAGTTGGCGACTCTCATCACATCTATGCCAGCATTTATTCCACACTTACCGCGGACCTCGTACTTCTCACACTCATGATCACGGGTTTGTGGCGTTGGAGAAAGAACGTTTTGAGCGGTGGCATCTTTCAACTTCTGTTCACGCAGGTAGACCTTTTTCGCCCTTTCCGTCGCATCAGTTAACACGAAATGTAGGGTTTAGCGTGGGTTTTTGTTGTCACTCTCGCAGAGGTCCCCCCCACAGTGCGTTTTTCTTTGAGATGAGTTCATAGCCTGACATTGACCTCCTGAGTTGACCCTTAGATATTGACTGCTTTGAATTTGAACGGTGTGTGATATCCATATTTTCACCATTGCTTGCTCAGCGAGGGGCCACATCGCCAGACCCTATGAACGAGGCACGTCCGTCCGTTGACTCCGATGAGGGCGTTCACGATTCTAATCTTCTGCATCAAACAGCTTTTCCGGTCTCTCGGGGGTGAGTCGATCCACTGTTAGGTATTTCGTGCTTTCCTTGACCCTCTCGCGATCCAGTGACTATTACAGCGATCGGTGCACCCCGCATGTATCGTGCACTTGTGAATTACCCCTCACCCAACGGCACACTATCCAGGGTGTGTACTGTCGCTGTCGATAACCACGCACGGGTACAACAACACACTCCCCTCGAATCTTCACATAACCGCCTTGAACGAGCGGCGTGCCCTGGAAGCATAGCCTCGGAGAGGTTCGCTGACTTCTCAAATACTGGTAACGGGAACACTGGGAGAAAAGCCTAAAGGGGATAATATCGTTTGATACGGCAAGATCCAAAAGAGTTTTGATCCCTCTCAGACCCCATATTTTGACAGCTGAGTTCATAGTTACTGTAAGTACTGAGCAAAATTTTCGCATAAGTGTTACATGGCAAACTTTTGTGTTACCAAATAGTTATCACTCCCTGTCAGAAGATGTCAACTATGTAGTGCGAGATTGTATATATACAGTAATAGCACTGGTGTACCACATGGTGCGTCTTGTCGTGATGCATGCAACTGCAACTAGAAGCTTGATGCTAAGTTAGCATTGAGCTAGAACATCGATTAAGTAATTAGCCTTATTTTAATTGGAAATCACACTCTTTTAATTAATAAATTACTTTTCATTTGTCTGAAAAATGCGGCATGTCAATGCCGAACTCAATTCAAAACCCGCCCTACTAATCTAATCTCTTGCTGTAACAACAAAACCTCTCGTTACTCGTTACGATCCTTCGCTCGATAGCCAGTTCTTTCTTTATCCGTATTTATTTTTGGCATGAAGAACCAGCATTGGAACGTGTATATGCACTCAAGAGCAGGCACCTCTCCAATATGTCACGAGCACACTATTACCGCAACTCCTGTTGGGGCCAAACTTCTTTCTGAAGTAGCAATCTATCAGGTCATGTGCGGCTTTATAAGATAAACCAATTTCTCCTGATCAAACACCCAGCAAGCAATGGTCGAGGGCTCAAAAAGGACGTGAATAAGCACAGCTCATTGGGAAATTGTCGTATCGGGTGGGAGGGGAGAAAGCGCACTCCCTGAGCCTCCGGAGGGTGGGGGAAGCCGCGCAAGTCTAAATCAAGAAAGAGCGGAGAATATATGGTATTGGGAGAGGCCCGCCGCTCTAGGTCCACAACCACGCATTGTGTGGGCTCCGGTGCTGCGTGACCTTAATTCTCCGGGGTAAAGTTAAACCGGGACAAAGTAAAAGATAGAACACGTAGCCATGCCGCAATGGTGCAATCTGTGCGCGCGGAAATGTCAAATAGCTCAGGTCAGACGAAACCGTCATTGGTGTGCTGCCCATGTCACAAGGGCCAAGGCCAAGGCCGAGTGCAAAGTCTAATAGCGTGACGTCGCAGAGCTTTATAATCAGAGGCAGACATGACCTGACATCCAGGTTCAATTAAAGGAACTGCTTCCAGGTGATTCTTCGCACGACCGTGACAGAGCGCGAAGTGAGTTCAAAGGGCGATAAGTAGCAAGAAAACCCAGCAGAAGTTGCATAGCACAGCACAGGTTGATCACCACGTGAGAAAAGCTCGCATGTCGGAGGTCTGTGGCCACGGCGATCATAATTTTGTACCCACGGCAACTGCCAGTGAATACGACGCCAAAAGGGCGTGGGAAAGCTAATTCCGGTAAGCGCACGTGCCGACAAAGTAGTATCGCGATTGTCCGTGGACAACAACAACCTCTGTGTTGTCGAATGGGCCTGATCTATTTCAGCAGCAAGATATGCAGTGCGTCATCTTCTTCGATCCATAAATGATTCCGAGTCCGACTCAGACTGCCGAAGAGTTGGTATCGTAGAAGGGCGTCCGTTACCTAGCATTGGGGATGAGGGATCGAAAACACTGGCATTCCTTTCTCAAATTCAGCTATCCGGGGCTCGCTTAAATGACACCGGGATTGGATTTCTTTGCCATGCCAGAACACCTTTTCTTCCTCAAACCTCCCACTCTTAAGTTTCACCATATCCGCTCATTATGGTTGGCTGGCGTGATCCCAGTGTCGTCACTGGAGAATACAGTTTGTTCATTCTATGTGATAAATTGAAGGGTTTTAATGACTGACCTTTTACTGCGTGACAGTCGCCCTCATCAAATGTATACATCTCATGGGTGGCATTTACATGTGAGCCATATCTCCGAACTCATGTACCATGACCCACCTCATACCAGCTGGGAGTTCGTGACAAGCCTAAACTTTGAGTATTCCGTCATCACGAGAAAGCGCAGGTTTTCATGGTCGTTCCTGGTACGATATCAAATTCACCTGGATATATGACCTGACGAACTCAATAGCTGTACATGGGGTGTCGTTGGTTTCCCCTATTTGCCTTGGCGTCACAATTTCTGGGCTCTGACGCTTCACGCGAGCTCAATTGCCAGGTAGGAAAAGTTGCAATGAACCAAATGAGCAAACGAACTGAGGGTCCATCTAGGCATGGGTCATCTTCACCTTCGTAAGAATGCCGTGCCATTTAGATACCATTTTTATAACCGGTTAGTGGTTTCGCAGATGTTCGGTTATCTTTCGTTTATCTTCGCGTCGGCGTTGGTCATTCTGCGTCTGTGAGCGCAATCTGTTTTATTGTGCGCCCATCTGGAAGAGAATGCCCTCAGGGCCATACTTTGGAACCGCAACAAGATTGTCCATGCAATCGCCACTGCTGTGTGGCTCGGCAACGCTGCCGTCTACGCCTACAGTAAGGCTGTTTCCTGATTCAGGATGTGCTTGTCACACACCTACGATCTTGGTCATTCCTAGGCATGGTTACTCTCTACTCAACCTGGAGCGGAACCTCTTGCATAGTCTTGCACACAGACCACGGCAAGATCAGCGTCCTCTACACCTTCTGTACTGATTCTGTACTTCTTATCCTCATGCTGATCGGTATTATGCGCTGGAAGAATGCCCCAGAGTCGTCTGGCGTCTGGCGGCTTCTTCGCGCGCAGGCGAGTATAACTCGTCCTCCCTCTCTCTTCATGGATCAGTTGACACCAACGATAGGGTTTATTATGGCTTGTGATCGTCACGCTCGCTGAAGTCCCCGCTGTTGTGCGTATTTACCTTGCGTATTGGAATAGGGAATAACTTGAAGTGACTAACTGTTGGCGCATGTAGGTTTTCATACTTCTGAACCTAAACGGTGCGCATTTCGCTTCCTCTATGAATGCCCGGACTTTATAACAAAGAAGAACTGAATCGTTACCGTAGATGTTATGAACCTGGTGCGTTTGCTTGATGGGAAAAAGGTTGCGGAATCTAACGTGGTAGTGACATAAAGATATGCCAAGTTGTTGCACGTGAGCGCCGTTCGTGAATCGTGTTCACCTTCCCTGACCGCAACATGTCTTGCTCAAGTGGTCATCATGGCGCTCGGCGCCGCACGAATATACCGCGGACTTGTCGATTATCCCGCGTTCAATAGTTCCGTCAGGGTGATCGGAGACTCTGAATGGACGCATGGACTCGGTGGCAACGAAGTTGCAACTTCTGCTTCGCAACCGACACCCAGATAAAGGGGGGACATGACGCAGAAGGTGGGCTGGTCGTCCTGGACACCTCGTCAGTCATGGCGTCTGGCTCGGAAGACCACAGGACGGAAAGGTTTGGAGGTGGCAACGTTGTGTGATAGTATCATTAATGAATGGACTTACGCGGCGGTAACGGTGGCTTTTGATGCACCTTTCAAAGTGCATATGTATACTTTAGCAACGTTGTAGTAAAATCACAGTGTTATTCGTTTTAGAACCGGAATATTTATCAGAACAAAGTACGTCAATACAACTACACCTCTGAATATCACTGTCAGTAGGTGCCACCCGTCGAGTGTTCCATTCTCGGGTCCATATGATTCGCCAACACAATAGTTGAAAACAAGAGGATAGAATGCGGGATTTTAATATCACTATGTGAGGCACCCTTGGAGACATGGCAAATGGTCTTAACTGACAATGGCAAGAATTCGACAATCTGAGGGCTCTCAGCGCTGTTGTTGTGCGCATCAAGAGACTCAACGGGTTCATGTGCCTATCCTACGACGGACGGGCGTATGCCGCCACATGTCGCCATGTCAAAAGGAAAATATGACTGCGAGAAAAGTAGTGACTTGTGCAAGTCTTGGAAGGTCGCCATGAGGCTGAAAGCGGAGCGGGAGAGTCTGTTTGGTACTGTACTTTACGGCATAATGGCAAATGATGATTGACGCCTCTGCGACGACGGCGGAGCGCCGAACACACAGGAGTCAGGAGGAGTGGTACTCGGCAGCAGAGAAAGGTACAGTAGAGGAGGTGGAGAGAGAAGAAGACTGGGGCGGCAGGGGGTAAGGGACGGGAAAAAGCGAGGGAATAGAAAAAAGAAGAAGGGCCAGCGGCTGGATTGGCTTTGGCGGCCGGTAAGTTAGCCCGGGATGGCTTCATTACTGTCATTTATGTCACCAGCGTGCAGGAGGGGCGGCCGCATTAAACATCCCTTCCTTCAAGTTTCCCTCCAAAAATTCCACCCTGGGGGTTGACTCGCCCACTTCCTCCTTCTGCCGCTCATGACCGACTTTCATGACCCCAATGTCGTGCAAGCTGATGCCCGTACGTTCTATTCTCATTCTCCCGTCGTCTATCCGTCTTCGAGCCTTCCCTTGCAGTCGCCTTCATCAAGGTCCTTTATGTAGTGGGCGGAATCTACATGTAAGTCTCCTTCCCAAAGACTTCCCTTGCACTCGCATCAACTTGCGCGCAGATGGGAATACTTCACCTCTCTTTGGTTCGAGTGGCAAATCATCACGGGCAGGAGAACCTATCGCTGGTCAATATGGGTACGCTTCACCCGACCGTATTCCGTATCCCGGCTCACACTCGCCCTCTTGCAGCTATATTCTGGCTGTCGCCTCTCAGCCCTGATTGCCGTCATCACAATCTTTATCGGTTTCAGTGTCACGAGTCCCATAGATTGTAGGGTAAGCAAGGCGCAGTTTCAGTTTCACTTGGTCGCGTGCTCAACGTGGTTTCCTCCCAGACATGGTTGGTTTTTGTGTTCGTGCGTTCACAGGTCGCCCCTTCCCTCCCGAGTCGACTTACCGAATCTTCCTTGACCAGTTCTTCGCGTATTTGGCTTTCGTGTTTGCGTCGGGACTCTTTGTGCTACGCGTGTCAGTGTGTTCGCCCAACCTCCGAGTCTGAGAGAGCTTGACAAAACCACAGCTTCGCAATCTGGGAGAGGCATTGGCTCGCCAGTACGATCGCAATCGCTACTTGGCTTGTCAACATTGCGTGCTATATTCGCAGTATGTGTTTCGATCTTGTCACTCCCATCCAAGGGAAGCTAATGACCGGACACCACACCACCAGATATGATTTGGGTATTGCACTTTCAAGCACTGGAGACGCGCTTTTACTGAGGTTCTTTCCGATAGTCAGAGGCTCAGTGGAGCTCAGAACAAGCCACCTGCGTCGTCCTTAAGACCGTTCGCAACAGGACAACCATCACTGTTACGCTTGGGGAAGACTTGATCTTGCTCTCTTTAATGTTCATCGGTTTGCGACGCTACGGAGATGTGGGCATGTACGGTCTCTGGCGTTTCCTTTACCGCCAGGTAAGTATTGTCTTCTACCGTTATGGAGACGTGAAGTAATACGTGTCGGACAGGGGCTGTTATGGCTCGTTCTCGTCACAGTCGCGGAGATCCCCACAACTGTGCGTATATCCCCATATCCTCTCACGCAAACGCCTTACCCATTGGTGATGTCAGATTTTTATATTTCTTAACTTGAACGGTACAGTGTTTCCCTTTTTGGCCTGCAGGTTGACGTAATCTGATTCTATACACTGCACAGATTACTTCAATCTGGTGTGTGATGAGCTTGAACTATCATTCGTATCCACTGACGTTCTTGGCTTTCCTAGATGTTCCAAACGCCCGAGCGTGAGTCGCAATTTGTTGGTTTCTCACCGAGTCGCCACGTTCTGATGACCCCTGCGTAAAGTCATCATGATGGCTGTTGGTGCTTCCCGCATATACCGTAGCCTTGCAGATTATAGTTGCATGACTGATTTGAACTGGGAAAATGAAAGGTGAGATCATCATCATTTTTTCTTCTTATCCGCTGATCCAAGCCAACAGGTTCTGGAGCTTCCATAGTGCGGTTACAACCACGCCACCGTCGATGGATGACGTTCAGTTGTCACAGCCTGTTGTGGGGTCCCCGCAACCGTCGGAAACCCTGGAAGCGACATCACCGGCAACTACCGTAGACAAGTCCTTCCACAAAGCCGATAGCTTCACATCCACCTTGGCCGACTCTCCCGTATGACGAACGACCCACTTATCCTTCCATCCCTCTACACAAACATGCCAAAGCGAGTCAACAACGATCTTGCGGTCAGTATGTCCCGACGCCCTCGGCTCCTCTTCCATTACGCCATTTTACATCTTGATATGAATCAATCAAAGGAGGGTGCTGGATCGAAGTTGATATTTGTAACACCTTGGTTCATCAAGGGCTGGGGTTCGGATACACGTCTCCGCTCCGCTTGGCGGAATCCCAGTCAGGTGATATCAGCTATTCTCCTGCTATTCGCTTCGCATCATACTGCGCCGCCGCGACAGGGCCCACTACCCCAGTTCGGGCTTCTGAGGTGCGCGGTGTGTTGTTGGTTTTATTGCCGCGGCTGTTTACCCCGCGCAGGTGGGGGAGAGAGAGCCTTACCGGATACCTGTATACCTCGGATCGTGTATCCATCTGCTTTGTAATTAGGACCACGCGATATGATCATAGCCCATTCCTTGGTGGAGTGGAGACGATGACCCGGACTGCGACCCAACTACAAGAACTAGCTTAACTTCCGCCGATGGACGGCGGAGTAGTGTTTGATCGATTATCGATTGTCCTGTGGTTCTTCATCATCACGTCTTCCTGATGATTTCTAGGGAGAAGCGCGCATAAGAGTTACACACGCATAATGCCAAAACAGGGCGGCTACCATGATGTACCATCGCGTGCTGCGTGCACCAGCCTCAAGTTACGGTTGGGTATGCCCGTCGATTTTAAAATGAACAAAAAAAACATATTTACACCCCATTCTTCCATCTAAACCTTTGTCATTTATTCTTTACGACGAATCCATTCGCCATCGCCATCACCAAACGATCAGAAAAAAAAGTACAAGGTTGACGTTCCATACTGAGGTCTTATTCTTCACTCCACTCTGAACATTATTATTACGACACACGCCAGTTGTGTTGCCATCTATCTGGATCTTGCCGTCATTGATTACGACAAATAAATAACAATCTCAGGTCTCCCCTTTTTTGAGGTATAGATGTACGCGATGACAGACGTCATGCGTGCGAAAGAACAGTTGACAGCCATGTGGGGGATCGCTCCAACTGACGGCGTTTAATTTGTGTTGTTGATTGGATTGGAAGTGCGGAACGAGCGCAATTGAGGGCGTGTTTTTCTTCGTTGGATCCACTTGGACGGGAGGGCCAGGGTAATAGTAGAAGTGGGTATATATGAGCTCAGGGTAGAAGGGACGCGCACAACGAAACGCGCGTCGGCCGGAAGGTAGCAAAGGAAGAATAATAAAAAGGAATACCCCCAACCAAAAAAAAAAAGATCAGGCAGTATATATATGTGTGTAAGTCAGTTCAAATTTTCCTTCTCTTGCCAGTTTTTTTCCCATATGGCAGCTC
>WNFR01005583.1_pt1 | contig 15099 bp, 10 predicted proteins | sample 5400221 | NCBI WGS metagenome assembly WNFR01 (sample SAMN13153357, study PRJNA577476) | soil metagenome | isolation source: 40 cm soil under Madrone tree | place: USA:California | collected 2016-06-14 | reverse complement strand
GAGTGAGGCGGGAGTCAAAGGCCCGGATGGATGCGTACGAGGCGGTTTTTACCGCACTCGCCCACCCGGCCAGACGCCGGATAATGCTCACGCTGAACTTTGAAGGTGGATCGATGACGGCGGGCGAGATTGCCGAAGTGTTCGAGCATGCCTGGCCCACCACGACACGGCATATCCAAGTGCTCGAGTCGGCCGGACTCCTCTATCACGAACAGCGGGGACGCATTCGCGTTTACCACATCAATCGCCGTCGACTCGAGCTGGTGCGGGATTGGCTCGCGTGGTTTTCAAACGACGGTCACTGACAACGATGGAGGAATGTATGGCGACTAAGAAGAAGACTACTAGCAAGAAGGCTCCGACAAAAAAAGTGCCAAAGAAGGCGATGAAGAAGGTGACTGCAAAACGTGCGAGAAAGCGCAGGGCTTCAGACGTGCCGAACTTGTTTCGCCTCAACCTTGAGGTGGGAAACCTTGACCAGGCGGCGGAGTTTTATAGCAAGTTATTTGGACTCGAAGGACGAAAGCAGGCGGGCTCGCGGTGTTACTTCAACTGTGGTCCCGTGACGTTGCAGGTGGTCGATGTCTCCTCCGTTGGCAAGCCGCACCCTGCAGCGAAGGCGTTGTATTTCACGGTCAACGACCTTGACGCCGTCTTCGCGCGCGCGAAGGCGCTTGGGTGCCTTTCGGGCGAGGATGTTCACGGCGTCTCCGGCGGAAGCATCAGCGTGCGCCCTTGGGGTGAGCGATCATTTTATGCTGAGGACAAGTGGCAGAACCCACTATGCTTTGTTGAAGCTGGGACAATCTATCCGGGCTAGAGTCCTGCAAAATTGTCGAAGGTTGAGTGGTGGGTTCAAAAGTGAGTGGCGTCGGAAGTTGGGCAGGGTCCGCCTTCCTGCAAATTGGTGCAGGTTGAGTGGTTGATTCAATGTTGAGTGGCAATTGATTTTGAGCGGTTGCGGTGGGTTGATTGAAAGGTTCCGAAGACGTAGTCAAACACCGGTGAGGTGACCCCAAACCGCAGGTCGGGTGTCTTGTGATGGTGTAGCAGATGATACTTTTTGAGATAGCGAAACACGCGTAAACGAGGCGCGCGATGATGAGCCTGATAGTGCAAGAACTCGTAGGTGAAGTAGCCTGCCATGAGACCCATGAACAGGTAAACCATCGCTTGCCAGCTTCTCATGAGTGCCCACGCTAACAAGCAATAAGAAAGCGCGATCGGTAAGCTTAGCCGCAAACTTGTGAAAAGATCGTCCATCGTCTTCGGGTTCGCATGATGCGAGAGATGCATTGCATAGACAAACCTGCGTCCTTTTTCGCTTAGCGCCTCAAAATGAAAGACAAACCGATGCAGTCCATACTCGATCAGGCCCCAGGTCAAGATGCCGGTGAGACACAGAAATAAAATGCTGGTCAGCGAGCGGGTTTCACTGATCGTTGCCGCCACACCCAAACCCAATGAGAGCAGCGTGTAAAAGAAGAGGGGAGTAAACTGCTTCCAAACCTTCTTGTTCATCAGACACCTACACTTTCCGTTTCCCCTGGCCCTTTCTTTTTTCTTTCGTTGCGATTCCCTGAAGGAAAATATTGGCAACATCACTCGCCCGCGCGGAGGAAAGAAACTCCGGCTCGTGTCCCATCTTCAAATAGGACATGATGTTGATGGCGATGAGCCCTTGCAGCGCTAGCGCCGCGTCTCCGGCGTTCACACAATCGAATTCGCCAGTGCTCATCCCGCGTTCAATTAGGGCGCGGAAGAACTCATGGTCCCGACTGTGAATTGCAGAGAGATCGATACTGTGATCTTCCGGGAGGGCAAAGGTAAGGGCCACGACGAAGCGCACCAGGTCCGGTGTTGCGAGGCAGAAGGCGAAGTCAGCGGCGATCACCTGGGAGAGCTGTTCAGACGCCGGCAGGTGTGCAGCAACGGCTTTTTGGCGATGTTCAAAACAGCGGTCATAGGCATCGTGGACCAGCGAGGCGAAGAGTTCAGCTTTGTTTTTGAAGTGGTAATAGACGGTGGGTTTAGTGAACTTTGTCGCTTCAACAATGGAGTTGATCGAAGTGCCGGCGTAACCCGTCTTAAAAAACTGGCGCCGTGCGACGTCCATAATGTGATTGCGTGTTTCAGCCATACGTTTCAGACCGATACCTACCAGTAGGTATATACCTCGGAAGCATCATTTGTCAACGGAAAACGTAGAGTCAGTAGGCTTCTAGTTTGAGATTATCGTAGTCACCACCGAGACACGGAGAACACGGAATTCAAACTCAAGGGCCCTTTTCACTCTGGTACTAGATCACAAAACCAGAAGCCCTCTCGTGAAACCGTTTCGCCGATTGAAAATTTAACCGGTTGAGCGAAGCTTGGACCATCATAAACAAAAGTATGAAACTCCCCGTTTTCTCCGCAGGGATCGACGTTTGCCGGAACCGAAGCGAGAAAGTCTTGGTCGATCGTCTTTCCGGCAAATGACTGGTCCAGAGCTTTCGAATCCACGCAGGTGAGCACCGCTTTGAATCCCAGTTCGATAAACTCCTTTATGAAATCGGTTGTGTTTCGCTGCCAGACTGGATAGACGCCTTTCATCTTGTGGCTGGCAAGGAATTGCTCACGATACGCTCTGATGTCTTCGAGGAAGAGGTCTCCAAATATCACCGAGTCAATACCCTTCTCGCGGTATTCACGAAATGCCTCAGCCATGTTCGTCTCATACTCTTCATTGCTTGCTCCTTTCGAAATCAACACCTGCCGGAGTGGCACACCCAAACTAGCGGCCTGCTTTTCGAGCAGCACCCGACGCACGCCATGCATACTGATGCGGTCATAGTCTTGCGTTATCGTCGTCAATAACGCAGCCACGCTATAGTCCTTCGATTTCTGGATCTCATAGAGTGCGAGACAACTGTCCTTGCCGCCACTCCAGGACATCAATACCGAAATCATCCGGTTTGCTCCAGCAGCTTGTGGGCCTCAGCGACAGCCTCTTTGTATTCAGGCAAGTAATTTTGATCGGGTGTCATGGAGATGATTGAATTGAGTTGCTGCCGCGCGTCAGCCTTGCGTCCCACCTTCAGATAAGCTTCAGCCAGATGCAAATGCAGAAATGCGTTCTTGTCTCCGAAGTGCAACCCCCTTTCCATAAGTTCAATTGCTTTTTGCGGATCACCGCCCGCAAACTTCGGTTCCTCGAGATAGACTAATCCGAGCACCATATATGCGCTCCCATCCTGGTACCCCTCATCTAGTCGCAGCACTGTCTGCATTTCACTGCGTATATCATCAACGCTCGCGAGTCCGGCTATCGTGGAGTTTTCTGCGGCAGCGCCGTTGTTAGCACCGAGCCAGAAATGGCCATCCGGCTTGCCATCTTGTAATTTGACAGCCAGTTTTCCTGCTTCAATGCCATCGCGAAATGCTTTTTCGCGCTCGTCGTTGTTATCCGTATGGGTTGTCAGGTAATAGTTGAACTTCGCGAGTCGCCAGGCGGCATCGTAGTCGCCCGGATCAGCGGTAAGAGCTTGTCTTAGCGAAACTATACCCTGACGCAGTCGCAAGAGATCTTCTCGTTGCCCATAGAGCTGGTCTGCTTGTGCGACATACTCCGCAGCCGACTGAGTAGCTGCAACCGGGTCTTCATCTGAAGGTGCGCGTGATTTACAGGCTGCTGTGGAACACAGGACGGCGACTACGACTAAAAAGAAAACGTCGCGGCAAATCATAAGAACTTTTCTGGTAGTCATTGGATTCAGAATAGTATTAATGAAGCTACCCATTCAAGCTTGGCCAATTTGCAGGTTGGGAAGGCGGACCCTGTCCCCGCTCAAGCTGGAATGCCATTCACATGCGACTAATCACTCAGCTCGGTAAACGTTATCCATTTGTAAAGTCACCGGGGTTGAGTTGAGAACTCTTTGCTTAATAGATTCCAGCTTGAGCGGGGACAGGGTCCGCCTTCCCAACCTGCAAATTGGGGTAGGTTGAGTGGTTGACCGTTATGGCATTAGTATCATCCTTAGCCAAAGATGGAAATAAACCAGACTATGAGAGTCGAAGCCTCGAGTGATGCGGCAACGCGAGTGAGGATTGCTCGAGAATGGACGGAGAAGTATCCCGCCGCTGCGGAGATATTAGTTATCGCTCATTCGGCGGAAGCAGCTGCCGATCTTCACTTAGGCGTGGCTAGTTCCAGGGGCGCATCGTTTGGAATTAAACGGTTCACTCTAAACGTTCTTGCCTCGCGCCTCGCGCAACATGTTCTCGCCGCGTCTGGAACTGTACCGGCCAGTAATCTATCTTTCACCGCCGTCGTCGCACGCGCCATTCATTCGCTCCAGTCGGAAGACAAATTGAATTACTTCGAGCCGGTTGCTACGCGTCCAGGCTTTCCGATTGCAGTCGCAAAGACTCTCGAAGAGTTACGGATGAATGAAGTTGATCCGGAATCGCTTGCGCGTCTGGTGCGTGGTGGTAAGGATCTAGCCGCGATAGCAAGTCTGGTAGACCAGGAACTGATAAAGTCGAAGCTCTCAGACCGAGCTGCCTTGTTCCGCGCAGCAATTGAGTCAAGCACATCGCCGGAAAACGCCGCCTACCTCGGGCGCCCGTTGTTGCTGCTGGATGTTGCGGTGCGCAGTCAACTGGAGAACGTGTTTATCCGGGAGTTGGCAGCGCTGTCTCCTGATGTCCTGGCAACGGCGCCGCTGGGGGACGAACAGACGATTGCGTTGCTTGAGGAATCGCTGAGATGCAAGCGAGAGGTGCATCGTGTACCCACCCCCAACCACGATGTGGTACTGACCGCACGCCACAACGATAGTGAGGGCCAAAATAACAACGCAAACTCTCTCTCCTGCGCGAAGCAACATCTTTTTGAGGACTCTGCTCCGCCTGTTAATCCGCTCGATCAAAGTCTCCGGGTTAACAGCTGGCCTGGCGAACCACGTGAATGCGTTGAGATCGTGAGGAGCATTCAAGCGGAAGCAGTGCAAGGGGTGCCCTTCGATCAGATTGCGGTCTTGCTCAATTCTCCCGGGGAATACAGATCTCATCTGGAGGAAGCCTTCAGTCGGGCTGCGATTCCGGCTTATTTCGCACAGGGCTCAACTGCACCAGACCCGGCGGGTCGGGCAATGCTCGCCCTGCTTTCCTGCGCTGCTGAAGGACTATCGGCCAAACGGTTTGCAGAGTATCTCTCACTTGGCCAGGTACCCGAAGCGCACGCAAATAAGAATTTGGAGTCGGCATGGGTTGGACCAAGCGATGAGTTGCTCGCCAGTGTAACCGAAGCCAGCGCAACCGAAGCACAAGGTGAGCTGTTTACTACTGCTGAGACACCAAAGTCTCCTTTGGCTCGAGACCCGGAGGACACCGCTGTAATTGAAGGGAACTTAAGGGCCCCGGCGAGATGGGAAAGACTACTGGTTGATTCAGCGGTAATTGGCGGAAAGGATCGCTGGATTCGACGGCTTCAAGGACTTGCCAATGAGTTGCGGCTGCGCATGGAAGAAATTGAGCCTGAAGAAGAGGCTCGGGTTGAGTCGATCAGAAGACAACTTAGCGATCTGGACGCGCTCCGAGGGTACGCGTTACCGCTAATCGAACGCCTTGCTGACCTACCGCGTAGTGCGAATTGGGGTGAGTGGCTTGCGCATCTCCGCGAGTTGGCTCTGAGCGCTCTTCGCTACCCGGAAGGCGTATTGACAACGCTTGCTGACCTGGAACCAATGGAACGAGTTGGTCCAGTTGATCTTCACGAAGTTCAGCTCGTTCTGGGCCCAAGACTTCACGACTTATCTGTAAAGCCATCGCCACGTCGTTACGGTTCAGTATTTGTCGGTTCAGTAAACTCAGCGCGCGGCCTTTCTTTTCAGGTCGTGTTTATTCCTGGATTGGCTGAGAGGATTTTTCCTCGGAAGATTGTCGAAGATCCAATACTTCCCGATGAGCAGCGACAAGAGACTGCTACTGCTGGTCTTGCGACGCGACGAGATCGCGTGGAACTCGAGCGGCTCGCTTTACGGATCGCTTTGGGTTCTGCGCGAGAGCGGGTTTACCTTTCATACCCGCGTATTGATGTGCAGCAATCGCGTCCTCGTGTTCCCTCTTTCTATGCTCTGGAAGCCTTACGAGCGGCCGAAGGTGTCTTGCCCGGTTTCGAGGAGATAGCAGCGCGAGCTGAATCGACGACACGTGCGCGATTGGGATGGCCCGCTCCCGAGCGTCCAGAGGCTGCTATCGATGAAGCAGAGTATGACCTCGCTCTGCTTGCTAGTTTGGTCGGAGCAGGGAATGAAGACGCCACGGGTCGGGCGCACTATCTCCTGACGGCTAATAGCCATCTGGCGCGAGCGTTGCGTGGTCGCAGTCGCCGCTGGTTACGCCGTTGGACCCCAAACGATGGATTGGTAGACCCTGACGAATTGGGGCGGCAGAGCATCGCGAGTCATCAATTCTCCGCGCGATCTTTTTCGGCCACTGCGCTGCAGAATTACGCCAGTTGTCCCTACCGATTTTTTCTTAGCGCCATACTGCGTCTTGAAATGCGCCAGGAGCCGGCTGCAATTGAAGTGATAGATCCTTTGACACGCGGGTCATTGTTCCACGAAACGCAATTCGAGGTGCTGACCAGTCTCAAAGCGGCCGGGCTTCTGCCGCTTGGCTTAGATTCACTAGGGAGAGCGTTCGAACTTGTTGACAAGGCACTCGATCGACGGGCCAAAGAATATGAAGAAAAACTGGCGCCAGCGATTCCCCGAGTCTGGCAGGACGGAATCAACTCAATCAGGGCAGACTTACGAGAATGGTTGCGCCGGATGGCGGACTCTGACGATGGCTGGGTGCCTGATAAGTTTGAATTGTCCTTCGGGTTGACTGCGGACCGCGGGCCACGGGATGCTGATCCAGATAGCATAAGTGACCCAGTAGAGATCATTGGCGACTTTAAACTAAGGGGCTCGATAGATCTCATCGAGCGACACTCAAGCGGCAAGGTTCGCGTGACAGACCACAAGACCGGAAAGGCCCGTGCCGACAAGGATACGGTTGTGGGCGGTGGAAGATACCTGCAACCTCTGCTTTACGCGCTTGCCGCTCAGAAAGTACTAAACCAGCGAGTGGAGTCGGGTCGTCTTTACTATTGCACTGCCGATGGTGGCTATGAGGAACGCATTGTCCCTCTCGATGAATTCAACCTGCAAACAGTTACTTCTGTCTTGACGGCGATCAGGCAAAGCCTTGCCGACGCCTTCCTGCCTGCGGCTCCTGAGGATGGGGCGTGCAACTGGTGCGATTTCCTGGCGGTATGTGGAGGCTTCGAAGAAATTCGAACAGGTAACAAACCCGGAGATCGTCTTGTGCAGTTGAAGCGGATCAGGAAGCTGCCCTGAATCGGGAGGCACGAGGCCGAGGTTTCACTCCGTAGGAGCGAGATGTTTATAGAGTGGACACAGATGAAATCATAGCGCCGTTCGGAGGGGCGGAATGATAGTAGATAAGTACCTGCCAGGTTGAGTTCCGCCCCTCCGAACGGCGCTGAGGAGTGGGTTGGACGTCCGTGCTATAGACATCTCACCCCCTACGGGGTGAAACCCAGGCGGTCGTTTGCTGCGCAGACCGGACTACTTTTGTGCAAGGCCAATTACCATGAAGACACCGAGCGCCAGGAAGGAGCACACGCCGTTGGCCGATCAGCCGGCGCGTGACCGCATTCGTGATGACCTTGATACCACTTTGGTGGTTGAGGCCGCCGCAGGCACAGGCAAGACCAGCGCTCTCATTGGGCGGATTCTCTCGGGCATCGTCTCCGGCCGCGTGAGTCTCGCCAAGACGGTGGCTGTTACCTTCACAGAGTTCGCGGCGGGGGAGTTAAAGTTACGACTGAGATCCGCAATCGAGCAGGCCAGACAACAGACTGACAACTCACCGCAAACTACCGCGTTTCTGACACGAGCGGTACGCGAACTTGAAGAAGCTCGCATCGGCACTATTCATTCCTTCTGCGCTGATCTCCTAAGGGAGCATCCAGTTGAGGCGGCTATTGATCCGCTGTTTGAAGTTGCTCCTGATGAATTAGCGTATCCGCTTTTTGATTTGGCCTTCGAGCGATGGTTCGAAAAACAATTGGCTGCTCCGGATGAGGGAGTCCGGCGAATTCTCAGAAGGATCCCCCGAAGAGAATTCGGTGGTAGGCGAAGTGGCACTCTGGCACGACGACCTCGTGAGAGTGGACCAAAGCCGATCTTGCGGACGGCCGCATGGGAACTCGCGAGGGAACGCGACTTTACAACGCCCTGGAAGCGGTTCGAGGGTTTTGAGCGCGAGACTGACATCGATGCGCTTGTCCTCGAAATGGTGGAACTAGGTGAGTGGTCAGAGGCTGGTGATCCTGAACAATGGTTGACAAAGTCACTTGCCTATCTGAAACGCTACGTTGCGGAAATTACTCGCCTCGAGTCGCTGGGTAACCCTCGCGATTATGACGGCATTGAAGCACGCTTGTTTGGATTTCTGCCCGCATGGAAGTCAAAGAATTACAAAGCCTATTTTGCGAGGGATAACTTTCCGAGAGAGGAAATGTTACGCCGTCGTGATGAATTGAAAGTTCGAGTTCAGAAGTTCGTTGATAATGCAGGCGCCGATCTCGCGCCTCGACTTCGTGAAGAGCTCTGGCCGGTCGTTGAAGAATTTGAACGGTTGAAAGAACGCGCGGGCTATCTTGATTTTCTCGACCTGCTGCTTCGGGCTCGCAACCTGATCCAGAACAATCGCGACATCCGCACTGCATTGCAGCAACGTTTCACTCATATCTTCGTGGACGAGTTTCAGGACACTGACCCTCTGCAAGCCGACATCCTGATGTTACTAGCGGCGGATGATCCGGATCAGCAGGATTGGCGTCAGGCGCGACCGGTTCCGGGAAAGCTCTTCATGGTGGGTGATCCCAAACAGTCGATCTATCGTTTCCGCCGCGCGGACGTTGCTCTTTACCAGGAAGTTAAGCGACAAGTAGTGGCATCGGGAGGTGCGCTGGTTGAGTTGAATGTTAGTTTTCGCGCCGCTCCGGAGATTCAACAGGCTGTGAATGCTGCTTTTGCTCCGGTTATGTCAGATGAGTCTTCGACGCAGGCTCATTACGTTCCTCTGGCGCCGTTCAAAACCGCGCTTGATACTCAACCTGCGATTGTCGCGCTTCCAGTCTCCCAACCTTACGGCGACTATGGAAAAGTTGTCGACTGGAAGATTGATGAGTCGCTACCCAAAGACGTGGCTGCATTCGTCGATTGGATGGTGAACGATAGTGGTTGGACTGTCACTGAGCGTGGGCGGACGGAGCGAGTGCCACTTCAGCCGCGACACATTTGTCTCTTGTTTCGGCGTTTGCGTCACTTCTCGACTGACGTAGCCAGACCTTATGTGCGAGCTTTGGAAGCTCATCAGATACCGCACCTGCTCGTCGGCGGAAGCTCGTTCCATTCGAGAGAGGAAGTAGAAGCAATCCGAAACGCGCTCACTACGGTCGAGTGGCCCAATGATGAGCTCGCGGTATTTGCCACTCTGCGAGGACCACTCTTCGCCTTCACCGATTCGCAGTTGCTGGCCTATCGCAGCCAGTGTTCGACGCTGCATCCGTTCAAGCAACCACCCAATGACTTGCCCGAGTCGTTGTCCGAAATTCCTGAAGCCCTCGGGATCTTACGGGAACTTCATCGCCAGCGGAATCGCCGTCCGATCGCCGAGACTATCGGAACACTCCTGGCCCTTACGCGCGCTCATGCCGGATTTGCCAACTGGCCCACCGGTGAGCAGGCACTTGCCAATATCATGCGTTTGACGGACATGGCGCGCCGGGTGGAGCGCAATGGCTTGATCTCTTTCCGAGCGTTTGTCGACTGGCTTGAAGAAGAAGCTGAGAGCGGGGACATCGGAGATGCGCCGATCATGGAAGAGGGAATCGACGGCGTGCGCATCATGACGGTGCATAAAGCGAAAGGTCTAGAGTTTCCTGTTGTAGTGTTTGTCGATATTACGGCGAAAGACTCGCGCGACCCTTCCAAGTGGGTGGATCAAGCATCTGGATTGAGTGCTATGAGACTTGCAGGCTGCACTCCGATCGAAGTTCAGGAAAATGCAGAAGAAGAGGCGAGGATCGAAAAAGAAGAGGCGGCAAGGGTGCTTTATGTGGCTGCCACTCGGGCGCGAGATGTTCTGGTCGTGTGTGCAGTAGGAGATCACGCATACGAAGGATGGTTGGCGACCCTTAACCCGGTGCTCTATCCACCGGAGGACGCCAGCTTCAGGCCGCAAACACAGCAACCTGCGGGCTGTCCTCAGTTTGGAGATGACAATGTGGTCGGGCGTTTGAAGAATGCCGTTCGTCAACGGGGCTCGGTGACTCCAGGCCTCCACTTGCCGAGAGTAGGAGAGCATCGCGTGGTTTGGTGGGATCCTTCTGTGGTCCAGCACATTAGTCAGGGTGATACTCGCTCGAGACTGACGGAGTTTCTCAAAGAAGATGACAACAAGGTTCGATCGCAAGAGGGAATTCGCGATCATGAAGAATGGCAGAAGCAGCGTGGAAGTATTCGCCAGGTAGCGGGGAAACCGGAGTGGACCGTTGTAACTACGACCGCGCACGTCGCAATACCGGGGCTTCGTGAAGAGATTGGTATTGACGCCGCAGAAGTCGACGAGTCAAAACCACTGGCGTTACCTAAAGTCGCAGTCGAATCGATTGAGATTGATTTTTCCAGACCGCACGGCCAACGCTTTGGGACTCTGGTTCACGCTGTCCTCTCTGTAGTGCCACTGAATTCGGATCGTGATGGCATCGGAGAGGTCGCACGACTTCAGGGGAGAATCTTAGGCGCGACGGAAGAGGAAGTCGCGGCTGCTGTGGCAACTGTGCATTCTGCTCTTTGTCATCCCTTAATGCGGCGGGCGTCTGTCGCGGCAAGCAGTGGTCAGTGCCGCCGCGAAGTTCCCGTTGCCCTCAAACTCGACGACGGAGTAATAGTTGAAGGCGTGGTTGATCTTGCATTCCAGGAGCAACGGCCGGGTCAGGAGCAGGGGCAGACGGCAGGAGCGGGCAGTCCATGGGTAGTGATTGATTACAAGACTGACTTTGAGGTTAAGGGCCGGCTCGAGGAATACCGGAACCAGGTTTCGCTCTATGCTTTGGCAATCGCCCGCGCAACCGGGCTGGAAACGCGGGCTGTGTTGCTCAGGCTATGAAATATTTGTTCAATTACTAGGGCGCTAATTGAGACAGTAACCTCTAATGACCGCCGAACAACACGAGGTAACAATACTTCTCAGGAAATGGAGTGAGGGCGACCAAACCGCACTCGACAAACTCACGCCGCTGGTCTATGACGAGTTGCGCCGTATGGCTCACCGGCATATGCGGCACGAAAAGCCCGGACATGTACTACAGACCTCGGCCCTGATTAACGAAGCCTACCTGCAGCTCATAGAAGAACCTGGGATACACTGGGAAAGCCGAAGACACTTCTTCGGTATCGCCGCGCGCCTAATGCGGCGTATTCTGGTTGACGACGCCCGGCGCAGACAGGTTCTCAAGAGAGGTGGCGCACACATTCGGGTGTCGCTGGAGGCCGCGTTGGGTGCTTCGCAGGAACAGGCAGCTAACATCGTTGCCCTTGATGAGGCGCTGAAGAGTCTGGAAATCAGGGACAAGCGTCAAAGCCAGATCGTTGAATTGCGTTTCTTCGTCGGATTGAGCATCGCAGAAACGGCCGAAGTTTTGAAGGTCTCTGCCGGCACCGTAATGCGCGACTGGACTTTTGCCCGGGCCTGGTTAAAACGCGAAATGACTGATACGGCGTGAGCTTTTGGCGCCACGCCACAAGTGGACTTCATCCTCCCATCGACATGCCCGACGAATACTGGGAAAAACTCCAGGAGATTTTTCATGCGGCGGTAGCACTCAAGCCCGGCGAGCGCACTGCCTTCGTGGAACATGCCTGCCGTGGCGACGAGTCGTTGCGCAAACAAGTCGAGTCGCTACTGGAGTCTCACGAAGAGACGAGTAACTTTGTGGACAGCCCTGCCTATCAGGCAGCAGCTGAGATCTTAATCGAGGAGCCGGCGCTCAAACCGGGTCAGTTTGTCTCTCACTATCAGATTCTTTCTCTGCTGGGAGAAGGTGGGATGGGCCGAGTCTATCTGGCCGAAGATACGACGCTGAAGCGAAAAGTGTCGCTCAAGTTTCTCTCCCATACTTTCACTGAAGACCGGGAACGTGTTCATCGCTTTGAGCAGGAGGCGCGGGCCATCTCCGCTTTGAACCATCCAAACATTCTCACTATCCACGAGGTTGGTGAAACCGATGGCGGGCGGTTTATTGCTGCTGAGTTTATCGATGGCGATACCCTGCGCCAGCGGCTCATGTATGCCCTCGACATTGATGACGCAATCGGGATTTCCACCCAGGTGGCAGCGGCACTGGTAGCGGCGCATCGCTTGAACATTGTGCATCGTGACATCAAGCCGGAGAACATCATGATTCGCAGCGAGGACGGGCTGGTGAAAGTGCTCGACTTCGGCCTGGCGAAAGTGTCAGTACCGCGAGCGGTAACGACCGGGCGTGTTGACCCAGAAGACAAGACGCGAATAAGAGTGCAGACGCAGGCGGGCGTGCTGCTGGGCACAGTGGCCTATATGTCACCGGAACAAGCGCGCGGCAACACTGTAGATGAGCGCACTGACATTTGGAGTCTGGGTGTCGTGCTTTATGAGATGGTGGCGGGCTGCTCGCCCTTCATAGCCGGGACCTCAAACGAGATCATTTCCGCGATTCTATCGAAAGACCCTTTGCCGCGCTTGGCGCGCTACACTCGTCTGGTGCCTGAACGACTGGAAGAGATCGTCGAGAAGGCGGTGACGAAGAACCGAGACGAGCGCTACCAGACTAGCAAAGATCTGCTGATTGATCTGAAGCGACTAAAACAGTCGCTGGATCTCGAGGCCGGTATCAAAAGCACGTCATCCGCGGAAGAGATCAACAGCCGGCGAAGCAAGACTGGCGTCGTTGCAATTGGTACGAACCCGGCCAAAGTGAACAAAGCAACGGATGGCGCAGTTCAAGACCATTCTGGTGCTGAGTACATCGTCAATCAGTTGAAGCGCTACAGACGAGGCATATCGGCAACGCTAGCCACACTGTTGCTGCTCAGTGTGATGGGCACGCTTATCTACGGCTGGCGATTGAGACATCCGGCCACACCTGGTCAACCACGAATTAAGTCGCTCGCTGTTTTGCCACTTAAGTCATTCGATAACGGAGAAAATTTTCTGGGATTGGGAATCGCCGACGCCATAATCAGAAGAACCAGTCAGGCCGGCGAGCTGTCTGTTAGGCCGACGAGCGCCGTTCTTAAATATCTAAAGGAGAACACAGATAGCTTAGAAGCCGCTCGGCAGCTAAATGCAGACGCGGTTCTTGAAGGAAGCACACAACGTACCGGCGACCGCTTACGTGTGAGTGTTAATCTCTTGCGCGCTAGCGATGGAGCATCGCTTTGGACCGCTAGTTTTGACATGCTCTCGACTGACATCTTCGTGATTGAGGACAAGGTAGCGGAGCAGGTTGCCACGCGATTAGCGCTTCGCCTTGATTCAACTCAGCAAGCCGCATTGAAAAACAGATACCCAACCAACCCGATCGCTTATGAGTTTTATTTGAAAGGTATTTTTAACCTAGACGAGCGTGGCTATGGCGAAGATGGCAAGCCACAGATGGCGACAACGATCGACTTTTTCAAAAAGGCGATCGAAGCGGACCCTAACTACGCCCTGGCGCATGCTCAACTTGCCTTCGCGTATGTATGGACGGCTCTCTTTATTGAGCCTGCAAATCTGAAATGGGCGGATCTCGCGAGGGCAGAGATCAAGCGGTCGCAGGAGCTGGGCCCGAACCTTGCCGAGACGCATCTCGCCAACGCTTTACTGCTCTGGAGCGCGTATGAAGGCTACCAAAACGACGCCTCTATTCGTGAGCTGCTTTTGGCAAAACAACTCAATCCAAATAGTGGGCACGGTGAATTGGCAGCCACATATGGACACGTTGGACTTGACGATCTGGCATCACGTGAACTGCAGCGAGCGCTTGAAATTGATCCGACGAGCCAGAGTCTTAAAGAGCTGACTAGAATTTTGCCTTATCTTCGCGCCGACGCCGATGGATGGTTTGTCGAGGCCCAAAAGAACGGTAGTGGATTCGCACATGTCGCTCCCTGGTACTACTTGCGTAAGCACATGTTGGACGACGCGCAGAAGTCTATCGATGAGAGGTTGCCGAAAGGTTCCGCCTATCCCGACTTCTTGATGCAACAGGCTTTATTCTTCGCCCTGAAGGGAAACTTTCGCGAAGCCGAGGCGAGGGTCCCAGGACTTCTCGCCAGGATTCAGTTTAATGACCAGAGTCGTCATCACTCCACTTATGACGCTGCCTGCATCTATGCTCTTGCAGGGAAGAGTGACGAAGCCGTCAAATGGTTAAAAGAAACCGCGGCGACGGGCTTTCCTAACTATCCCCTATTCGAGCGTGATCCTTATTTGAATCGCATCAGACAGGCGCCAGAATTCATTCAATTCATGGCCGAGTCGAAGACGCGCTGGGAAGCTTACAAAAAGGAGTTTGACTGAATCGGCCCGAACCTGATATAGGCGAACTGTTAGAACAAGCATTTTGAGACTGATCCGAATCGTGTGGCCGCGTAGAACTTGTTTGATAAACACGGCGGCGTCGATTAGAATTTTCTCATGAGCAAAACTGAAATTCTCGAAGAACTCCCAAAGCTCACGTCAGAGGAACGATACGAGATCCGCCTGAAGCTAGCCGAGCTCGATGGCGATGATTGGCTACGACGATGACCCGCTGACAGACAAAGAAAAGGCGCTCATCGAGTCGCGGATCCAAGCCCACGAGAAGAATCCTAAGACCGCCGTTCCCTGGGAAGACGTCAAGGCCCGGTTAGACCGGAGACTGGATGAGTGAGCTACCGACTCATTGTCCGTCCAGAAGTTGATGCCGACCTGCTTGAGGCTGAAGCCTGGTACGAGCAACAGGAG
>WNFR01004072.1_pt1 | contig 15099 bp, 17 predicted proteins | sample 5400221 | NCBI WGS metagenome assembly WNFR01 (sample SAMN13153357, study PRJNA577476) | soil metagenome | isolation source: 40 cm soil under Madrone tree | place: USA:California | collected 2016-06-14 | reverse complement strand
GTTTCTCGCTGCCCCATCTTCCAGTCTCTCTAAGCCTTTTAAAATCAACACTTGTGGACTTGCTTGTAAGGGCAATAATATACTTGACTAACCAAGGCGAAGGTGCTACATTTTGGCCTAGTGAGGGACGCCATGCAGAGGCCAAAAACACTTCAGCAAGCAATCCGATACTTTAGCGACGAACAGATTTGCATCGACGCCGTTGCTCAATTGCGCTGGCCGAATGGCCCGATCTGCCCGAAGTGCGGGCATGGCGAGCACTACTATCTCGCGACACAGAGACGTTGGAAGTGCAAGAAGTGCTCTAAACAATTCTCCGTCAAAGTGGGGTCGATTTTCGAGGATAGTCCGATCTCGCTCGACAAGTGGCTCGTTGCTTTGTGGATGCTGGTCAACTGCAAAAACGGAATCAGTTCCTACGAAGTGGCACGCGACCTCGGCATTACTCAGAAATCCGCTTGGTTCGTTCTGCATCGGCTTCGTCTCGCCTTGCAGAATGGGAACGTAGGGAAAATCGGCGGCAAGGGCAGCGAGGTCGAAGTGGACGAGACTTTCATCGGCGGTGCGGCTCGATTCATGCACAAGAACCGTCGGAAGCGAATGATTACGGAACGCGGCGTGAAGGACAAACTCGCGGTGATGGGAATTCTGGAACGCGGAGGCGAAGTTCGCGCCAGCGTGCTCCCAAATCGCCGCAAGCATCACATGCAAGGTGAGATTCGCAAACACGTGAAGGCGCAGAGCGCAATCTACTCCGACGCGCTTCTCTCCTATCAGGGCTTAAACCACCAGGACTTTGCTCACGAAGTCATCGACCATGCGGAGAAATATGTGGATGGCCGCGTGCACACAAATGGGCTGGAAAACTTCTGGAGCCTGCTCAAGCGCGGGTTGAAAGGAACCTATATCAGCACAGAACCGTTCCACATGTTCCGCTATCTGGATGAGCAAGCATTCCGGTACAACAATCGAGCCACCGAAGGCAATCCAGTGAACGACGGCGACAGGTTTCAGTTAGCTTTATCGCAGATTGCGGGGAAGCGGCTCACCTTTGCGGAGGTGACTGGCAAGGTGGGAGAAACGGCTGCCTAATCCTCGGCGCTTGAATCGCGGGAAGAAGCCCGCCGCTTCCGCGCCCGTTTCTCGGCGTCGAGCTTAGTCTTTATTTCCGAGCGCGGAACCGAAACGACTTTTTTCAAAGCGGCGGCAAACGTCGCGTATTCGTCCGTTTCATTCTTGTCGGAAGTCACGGAGCGAGTTCGCTTTTGGCGCATGTCAATTGGAGTGTGCCGTGCCACGCGTTGCAAGTCAAGGTGATCGGTTCTTCCTATCCCTGCTCGATTTTCTACCGAGCAAAGGAGCGGCAGCGGTGCTCGAAGCTTACTTCGACGAGAGCGAACGTCGCGGGGGAACGTTCTGTGTTGCTGGGTATGTCTTTGCCAAGCCACAAGCTAAGAAGTTCACAAAGGAGTGGTCTCGGCTCTTCGCCGGAATCAAGAATGGCCTTCACATGGTCGATCTTGTGCACGGAAGGGGAGCATTCGCGGGTACGACGCCGAACGAGAGAGATACGCTCATCGTGGAAGCCGTGAGAATAATCAATGCACGTATGAGCATCGGCGTCGGCGTGTCCTGTAACTTGGCCGAACTGAAGACCCATTCACCGAAGTGGATACGCGGTTTCGGTCATGCCTATCCCGTCTGTTGCCACCTCGCGATGACGGCTTTGGGAACATACCTAGATAAGTGCGGCAACCTCGAAGAAGTCGCTTATGTTTTTGAATCGGGACACGCGTATGAAAGTGAAGCCCGCGACTTCATCAAGAACGTCGTGGTGTGCGCTGAATTAAAGCAGCGTTTTAGATACCACAGCGACGCATTTGTACCAAAGTCGGATGCTGTGCCATTGCAGCCTGCGGACCTCTTGGCTTGGGAGTGGGCGAAATTCAGGGACGAAACACTTGAGCAGTCGGTTAGGAGAATCAGAAAGTCGCTTCGTGAGCTATTTCGGTCTGCCCCACAACGTTACAGGATGCACCACATCACAGGAAAACCTTTGGCGAAGTACATGGATCAAGTCCGGTCGTTAGGGCTATTGCAGATCAAAGAGCAAGAGACACGTCCGCCCTGTCACGGAAGCCAAGTTTAGCAGCTTTGGTTAGCCAAGTATATTATCGCCCTTACAAGAGAGTTCACAAGTGTTGATTCTAAAAGACTTGTATCGCACCAGAATTGGGCGGAAGGGGCTGGCTTTAGCAAGTCCAATTTCAAATAGGGCGACGGTTTCGGAGGCGGAAGGGGGCTCGAAATCCAGTATTTCCTACTCTTAAAATAGCACATCCGTTATAAGTATCAAGGTTAATTTTCCGGGGAACAGGCGAACGCAGAGTTGGCTAGCGCCGGATTTCCTACCAGCGCCTAGCCGCATCCTGGGTGAAGCAGGGTAGGGCTAGTATTGGACTACAAAGAAGACCAAAGCACCGCGCCCGTTGGGAGCGCCGTCTTCGACTGCAACGAAGTTGCCGGTCCAGCAGAGTTGTGCGTCCCGGAGCAGAAGCGGAGCTGCAGGGCTGTGATCGAATAAATCGGATTGGGCAAGGCCAACGTCTCCCAAAACTGTGGTGGGTACGGTCCAAGGAAGGTCAATGCCGTTTCCGTTGGCGTCAAAGTAGACGAGGCGACCGGCATTGGAGACGAGGAGGCCGCCACCGGACGTGGAGTGTTGAAGCTTGACTCCGGCGGTGGGAGGATGGCGGGCCCAGCTGAGTTCACCTGCCTGAATGTCAAAGCGGAGAAGTATAGGGCCATTGGTGGCATAGAGCGCGTTGCCTTCGCCGAGAATCATGTTCTGGTCAAAGAGGCCAGCGAGACCCTCAGTCCAGGAAGGCATGGGAAGACTGAAATCCCGCTGATCGGACGGACTAAAGCGAGTCAGGCGCGCCTCGAGGTATGGCTTTTGGCCGCCCGCAGCACCGGGAAAGGCATAGGTCCATGCGGCGAGAACGCCGCCAAAGCCATCGGGGATGGATTCGCCGGCGAAGACCCGGGGCTGAGGGACGAAAGATCCGGTAGCGTCCGAGTGGATGCGCTGAAACGTTTTCCACTCCGTCTCGCCCGTGGGGGTAACTCGCAGCAAAGCGAGGGAGTTGTCGACTATGTACTGTTTGTCCTTGCAGTTGTCCATGACCAAGGACTCGACGTGGATTTCGACCTGGAGATACATGTTGCCATCATCTGAAGTGAAGACGGAGCCCGCCGGGGAAGGGCGGAGGTTCGAGAGAATATTGGTGTTCGTACATTTGAATCCGTTGATGGTACTGGAAGAAACGGGAAAAGGGATTCGGTAACGCACTTCGCCGGTTTTTCCGTTAAGGACAAGAAGGGCAGCGGAGATGGGCTTTGTGAGAGTCTCTACAATGCCGACGTCGCCAGATTGATTCACGGTCCAATTCTTGGATAGCCGGCCTGCCGAGCGATAACGCCAGGATTCGGTGCCATCCGCCGCACGAAGATCCAAAAGAGAATCGCGGAACCGCCCGCGCTCCAAGAGGAGCAGACCGCCAAAGCGGTCGCCCGAACCACGCAAGAGAATGCTATTCCCGTCCGAAGGAAGACCGGGAGCACTCAATCCGGGACGCCCAGTTGTCGCGACGAAGCCGTTGCTGCCGATCAGAAGCTGCCGAATATTGCCGAACAGCTCGCCATTGAGGAATGTCTGGCCATACGGAAAAAGATCCTGTTTAAACGTGAGGGGGCTTGCGGAAGAAGAAAGGTGGGTCATCCACACCTGTTGTCCGAGAACTTGGAGCGCTCGAATAATAGCGGTTGAGGATTTGCTCCCCTCGATGGAATAAAAAGCGACCGGGGAGTCGACAGATGGATGAGTTTGAAAGGCCTTAAGCGTCTCGTAGCCTGGAGTGGGTTCGAGTGACCACCGAACGGTAGCTGGCGGAAGGGCCGAGCCCGAAAGGATGGAGATGGTCGCCGAGGCGGACTGGCCATCGAAGGTGGCTGTGAGGGTGGCCCGGCCCGCGCTCAATGCATCGAGGTGAGCCTCTCCATTCTCGACGTGGAAGTCAGCTATGGGTGTGCTGAGGGCCCATTCAGCACCTGAAACAGGCCGCCCGGTTGGTCGACTGCCGACAGCGCATAGTCCTCGCCGACAAGGAGTACCAAAGTGCTTGGCGTGACGATTAGAGAAGAAGAGCTCGCCGATTGGGCTGATGCGATTTTTGCACCCAAGAGAATTATGAGAAGTAAGGAGAGGAGAACGAATGAGATTGCGTGACCAGCCAACATCCTCCAGAGGTTTTTTTCAGCCACCTTGGTCATGAGTTAAGAGCCTCTCCGAGAGCGGTTGGTCCGGGCGCACCGGGCTTGCCTCTTTATCTAGGCTACTGTGAGAGACAGGGTGTCCATGGCTGGCGAGGTACAGGTATGCACAAAACGACAAGTCTGTATCGATGAAAACGAAACAAAACTGTTCCTTGAAGTTAGAAGGTTTTCGAGCCGCTGACGGGCGCGAATGGGGCGCGGCTCGCCGCCGTGGGCGCCCCTACAGGCTGCGGAGGAGTTTGTAGAGTTCGTTGGCGGCGTCGAAGTCGGCTTCGAGTTCGCGGGAGGCAAGTTTTTCGCGGAGATCGTCGAGGCGGCGGGCGAAGAGATCGAGGGCGGCGGAGAGGACTTCCTGATTGGTGAGAACGATGTCGCGCCAAGTGGAATAGGGGCTTCCGGCAAGGCGAAGGGAATCGCGGAGGCCGGGACCGGCGAGGGTGATGGGAAGGCCGTTTTCGTCGAGATGGTCGTACAGGAAGCCGGCAAGAGCGACCGCCGCGAGCTGCGGGAGATGCGAGGCCAGGCCGACGGCGTAGTCGTGTTGCTGCGCGCCGAGCCAGAGCGGACGCGCGCCGATTTTTTCGAGAATCTTCACGAAGGCGAAGACGCGCGGATCGTCTTTAGCAGAAGACGTGCCGATGAGAGCGTAGGTGTTGCCACGAAAAAGATCGGCGTCGGCATGTGCGATTCCGGAGAGTTCCCGGCCAGCCATGGGATGGCCGCCGAGGAAAAGCGGTCCGTTCGCTGCGGGATAAAGTTTCGCGGCGGATTCGACGATGCGAACTTTGGTGCTGCAGGCATCGGTGACGAGCGCGTGAGCTGGGGCGTGGCGCGCGACTTCCGGAAGAAGATCGAGGGTCGCGGCGATGGGAAGTGCGATGTAAATCAAGTCAGCATTTTGCAGAGCAGGAGCGAGTTCTGCGGAGAACGTTTCGTCAAGTGCGCCGCGAGTGTGCGCTTCACGAACGACTTCGGCGCGGTCCCAGCCGGAGATGTGCATGTCGGTGGCGTATTTGCGGAGCGCGAGAGCGAAGGAGCCGCCGATGAGGCCGGTGCCGAGGATGGTGGCGCGCGAGATGAGGTGGCCGGCCGGCATGCTCAGGCGATGCGACGGCCGATGGCGGGGGCGATGATGCGGAGCTCGGCCATGAGTTGAGTGAAAGAGTTGGGCTCGAGGGATTGCGCGCCATCGGAGAGCGCGTGATCGGGATCGTTGTGGACCTCGATGAGGAGGCCATCGGCGCCGGCAGCGACAGCGGCGCGGGCCATGGGCGGCACTTTGTCGCGGCGTCCAGTGCCGTGCGAAGGATCTGCAAGCATCGGAAGATGCGAAAGTTTCTTGATGACCGGGATAGCGGCAATATCGAAGGTGTTGCGGGTGTAGGTTTCGAAAGTGCGGATGCCGCGCTCGCAGAGAATGACGTTGAAATTGCCTCCGGCAAGGATGTATTCAGCGCTCATCAGCAGCTCTTCCATCGTGGCGGACATGCCGCGCTTTAAAAGAACGGGTTTGCGGACTTCGCCGAGGGCGCGGAGGAGAAAGTAGTTTTGCATGTTGCGTGCGCCGACCTGGAAGATGTCCACGTAACCCAGCATCATCTGAATCTGCGAGGCGTCCATCACTTCACTAATGGTGAAGAGGCCGAACTTGTCGGCCGCTTCGCGCATGAGCTTGAGGCCGGGCTCGCCCATGCCCTGGAACGCGTAGGGAGATGTGCGGGGTTTGAAGGCACCGCCGCGCAGGATTTTTGCCCCGGCTTTGGCAACGCTTTCGGCGATGGAAAAGATTTGTTCGCGGGATTCGACGGAGCAAGGACCGGCGGCGACCACAACTTCCGGGCCGCCCATTTTTACACCGCGGCCGAGATCGACGATGGTGCCTTCGGGCTTGAACTGGCGGCTGGCGAGCTTGAAGGGTTGCGTGATGCGCATGACTTCGCGCACGCCCTCTAGCAATTCGAAATCGCGATGATCGAAGTCCCGGTGAACGCCGACAGCGCCGAGGACGGTGTGCGATTCGCCGGTGGAACGATGCACGTTGAAGCCGCTGGCGACGAGGCGGTCGATGACATGCTGGATTTGGGCGTCAGTGGCGCCTTCTTGCATCACGATGACCATGGGCGTTTCCTGCTCTCCTGGACCTTCCGGTAATGACCGGAAAATGGCCGGTTTTATTTCTCGTTTTTCTCCGTGCCGCTGCTGGAATGCATGGCGTCGCGTTCCGCGGCGCGGGCTTCGTCAATGATGCGTTCGAACAAGCGGCGAATTGCGGCATCGGTCAGCGGGCCGGAATTGTTGGTCTCGGCGTTCGCGAGGACTTCGTTTTCGCGGTCGGGCTGATAGAGCGGAATTTTCGCCGCTTGCTTCAGTTTGCCGATTTCAAGCGCGCACTGTGAGCGCGCGTTCAAGAGTTCGACTAGTTTCTTGTCGATTTCGTCGATGCGGCGGCGCCAGTCGCTGAGATTCATGGCAGAGTTCCTCGCCATCGACGGTCGGCAACCAACAGTTGAAAGTTGAAAGTTGAAAGTCGAAAGAAAACCAATTGGTGGTGAAGGTGGGGCATGGTCTTCATGGGGCGACCTCGCGTCGGGAGAGGCCGTGGCGGGCGGCTTCCTTGAGGGGGCGAATTTTTGCGGCGAGGGCAGAAGCAGCAGCGGCGATGGATGACGCTTTTTCGATTTCGGAGACGAGGGCGGAGCCGATGACGGCGGCGTCGGCGAGGCCGCCGAGAAGGGAGACGTGTCCGGGCAGCGAAATTCCAAAGCCCACCGCGATCGGAAGATGTGTGACGGCACGCGCGCGGCGCAGGAGCGATGGAAGATCGTCGGGAAGCGCATCCTTTGCGCCGGTAACGCCGGTTCGAGAAATGAGATAGAGAAAGCCGGAGGAGCAGGCAGCAATTTTTGCGAGGCGTTCGTCAGTGGAAGTAGGCGCACCGAGGAAGATGGTGTCAAGATGCTGCGCGGTGAGAATACGGCGATAGTCGACGGATTCTTCGGGAGTGAGATCGGTGGCGAGGACGCCGTCGGCGCCGACGGATGCGGCGGCGGAAGCAAATTTTTCGAGGCCCATTTGGAGGATGGGATTGTAGTAGCTGAAGAGGATGAGAGGGACTTCGTTCGCGGGCGGGCTCGATTGGTGAATGCTGCGAACGAGATCGAGGACGCCGGCCAGCGTCGTGCCGGATTTCAAAGCGCGCTCAGAGGCGCGTTGAATAGTGGGACCGTCAGCGAGGGGATCGCTGAAGGGCACGCCGAGTTCGATGACGTCGGCGCCGGCTTCGGCAAGCGCGAGGACGAATTGCAGCGTGGCATCGAGCGAGGGATCGCCCGCCGTGATGTAGGCGACGATGCCGAGTTCGCCGGAGGCACGCAGGTCGGCGAAGCGTTTGGAGATGCGGGTCGAACTGGAGGTTTCGCCGGACATGAGTTTTTGAGAAAGACTAGAGCTTAGAGCAGGCGGGAGTAAGTGTCCATGTCCTTGTCGCCGCGGCCGGAAAGGTTGAGGATGACGAGGTCAGCTTTGCTCATTTTGGGAATGCGTTCGATGAGGCCGGCGATGGCATGGGCGGATTCGAGCGCAGGGATAATGCCTTCGGTCCGCGAGAGGAGGCGCGCGGCATCGAGTGCGGCTTGATCGGAGACGGCGGAGTACTCGGCGCGGTGCTGGTCGGCGAGCCAGGCGTGCTCGGGGCCGATGGCGGGATAATCGAGGCCAGCGGAGATGGAATGCGTTGCGGCGATCTGGCCGTCCTCGTTCTGCAGAACGTAGGTGTAGGTGCCCTGGAGAACGCCGGGGCGCGCGCCGGTGAAGCCCTGGTGCGCGGCTAGGCGTGCGGCGTGTTCGCCGAGCTGGCCGCCTCGTCCGCCGGCTTCGATGCCGATCATTTTCACTTCCGCGTCGCGAAGGAATTGGTGGAAGAGGCCGATGGCGTTCGAACCGCCGCCAACGCAGGCGAAAAGATGCGTGGGGAGGCGCTTTTCCGCAGCGAGAATCTGTTCGCGGGCTTCGCGGCCGATGACGGACTGAAAATCGCGAACCATCGTCGGGTAAGGATGCGCGCCGAGAACGGAGCCGAGGAGATAGTAAGTGCTGCGGACATTGGTAACCCAGTCGCGCATGGCCTCGTTGATGGCATCCTTTAGAGTGCGGCTGCCGGAATCCACGCCGACGACTTGCGCGCCGAGCATGCGCATGCGGGAGACGTTGAGCGCCTGGCGGCCCATGTCTTCCGTGCCCATGTACACGACGCAGTCGAGGCCAAGGTGCGCGGCGACCGTGGCGGACGCGACGCCGTGCTGGCCCGCGCCGGTTTCCGCGACGATGCGCGGCTTGCCCATTTTCTTCGCGAGCAAGCCCTGGCCGATGGCGTTGTTGATTTTGTGCGCGCCGGTGTGCAGCAGATCTTCGCGCTTGAGGTAGATGCGGAGGCCGCCCAGTTTTTCGGTAAGGCGCGAGGCGAATTGCAGCGGCGTGGGGCGGCCGGCGAAATTTTTGAGAAGGTCCTGAAGCTGGGCCTGAAACTTTGGATCTGATTTCGCTTCTTCGTACGCGCGTTCGAGCTCGAAGAGCGGCACCATCAGCGTTTCCGGAACGTACCGGCCGCCGTAGGGGCCGAAACGGCCCGGCGCTGTCGTCGCTGATTGAAGAATGGAGCTCATGTTCTAACCTAAACCTTCGATTCGAATGCTCTACTTTCTTTCGCCGCGGCGCACTTCCTGAATGAATTCGCGCAGCCGCCCGTGATCTTTTTTCCCGGGTTTCGATTCTACACCGCTGGCGACGTCAATTCCGTAAGGACGCACGATGCGGACGGCCGCGGCCACGTTTTCGACCTTCAAGCCACCGGCGAGAATAATACGGTGATCCTTAGCGGCACGTCGGGTAACGTCCCAATCCGTGGTGCGACCAGTACCACCATATTGGCCGGTATAGGCGGCGTCAAACAAGAAAGCAAAAACGTTGCGATATTCGTCGAGGGTCTTCAGGGGAAAGTCCGGCTCGACGCGGAAAGCTTTGATGACTGGGACGCTGCGACCGAGTTCAGCGACGGCTTCGGGGGGTTCGTCGCCGTGAAGCTGCGCTGCGTAGAGCCTCAACAAACGGCACAGCGCGGCGACGTCCGCCGCCGGTTTGTTCACGAAGATGCCAACGGTTTCGACGTTCTTCGGAAGCTGCGCGAGGATTTTTGCGGCTGCGCTCTGGGTGAGGAAGCGCGCGCTCTTTTCATAGAAATTGAAGCCGAGGAGGTTGGCCCCGGCATCCACAGCGGCGAGAGCGTCGGCCGCGTTGGTGATACCGCAGATTTTGATGCGGACCATGGCTGGCTACTTGGCTTCCGGGGTGGCGATCAGAAGTGCAGTGAGCGCGGCGGCGGGGTCGGGAGAAAGCATCAGATGCGTGCCGATGAGAAAGGCGTCGAAACCGGCGGCGCGAAGTTTGACGAGATCGTCGTTCGTGCGCAGGCCGGATTCGCTGACGGCGATGCAATGGTCCGGGATGCGGCCGATCAGTTCGAACGAAGTCTCGGCGCGAGTCGTGAGAGTTTTGAGATCGCGATTGTTCACGCCAATGATGCGCGCGCCAGCGGCGAGGGCCCGATCGAGTTCGGCTTTCGTGTGCACTTCGACCAAAGGTTCCATTCCAAGTTCTCGCCCAAGAGCGATGAGATCGCGAAGAAGGTCATCCTCAAGCACAGCGACTATGAGAAGAAAACTGTCGGCGTCGTTGGCCCGCGTTTCCCAGACTTGCCAGGGGTCGAAGATGAAGTCTTTGCGGAGTACGGGGAGTTGGATGGCTTTGCGAGCATCGCGGAGATTCTTCAACGAGCCGCGAAAGAATTCCGCTTCGGTGAGTACGGAGAGCGCGGAAGCGCCCGCGGCTTCAAGGGACTGCGCCAGCGCAATGGGATCGAAGGGATCGCGAATCACACCGCGTGAAGGCGAGGCCGGCTTGAGTTCGGCAATGATATTCAGGCCATCGCGCTCGAGAGCAGCCGAGAATTTGCGGAGCGGTGTGGCGGCTTTCACCCCATACTTCAGGGCCGTTTCTGGAAGGACGCGTTTGCGATGGTCCACCTCGGCGCGCCGCGCTTCGAGAATGCGGTCGAGCACGGTTCCGGTGTTGGCCTGAGCAGACATTTCGATAACTTTGTATGCTAGGGGTGTGGGGTAAGAGAGTCAAATCCGGAGAAGCGATGGGATACGGAGAAATGTACGGGGCTTTGCTGAAAGCGATCGCGGAGGAGGCGGATGCGATTGCCATGCGATATTTTCGGACGGGCGATTTGCGGATTGACAGAAAAGGCGACGGAACAGCAGTGACGCAAGCGGATCGCGCGGTGGAAGAGATGGCTCGCGCAAAGGTGGCGGTGAGCGGACTGGCGCTGGATGTACTGGGCGAAGAGATGGGCGGCGTTAGTGCAAACTCCGCGAACAGTTCCGGGCGGGCACGGATGATCATTGATCCGATTGATGGGACGGAAGAGTTTTCGCGCGGCATCCCGACATTCGGCACGCTGATGGGGATCGAATCGAACGGCGAGATCGTGGCGGGATTCGCCAGCGCCCCCGCTCTAGGCACGCGCTGGTGGGCGTATCGAGGGGAGGGTGCGTACCGCGATGGAAGACGTCTGCGGGTTTCGGAAGTGTCGAGCCTGAGCAAAGCCATGGTGTTCACTACCGGAACGGGCCCCAGCAAGAACGCCGAGGACCAAACGAGAATTCGGCGACTGCTGGACGCCGCGCGAAACACGCGATCGTTTGGAGGTTTCTGGCAACACATGCTGGTCGCCGAGGGAGCGATTGAAGCGGCACTCGATTGGACGTCGAAGCCGTGGGACCTGGCTCCACTGGGTATTATTGTGGAAGAAGCCGGCGGGCGCTCGACGAATCTTCGCGGCGAGAGAACGATTTATTCCGGCCAGCTCCTGGGCACGAACGGCAAGATCCATGACGAGGTGCTGAAACTCTTGGCCTGAGGTGTGCGATGGATGCGAGGTATCTGGCATTTGCGGGAATCGCCGCGGTTCTGACAGTCACGCCGGGCGCGGATATGGCGCTGGTGGCCAAGAACGTATTCACGCGCGGGCGGAGAGGATCGTTCGCGACGATCTTGGGAATCTGTTCCGGACTTTTCGTACACGCGACGGCGTCAGCGCTCGGCCTGTCAGCAATTCTGGCGAAATCGGCGCGAGCGTTCGAAATCGTGAAATGGATGGGCGCCGCTTATCTTTTCTACCTTGGCGTGATGGCTTTGCGGCGTGCCATACGGGGCGAAGCGCCTCCAGGCCCGTGGGCGCCGGACAATTTAGCAAAACAGCGTGCAGGATGGTGGGGCGCGTTTTCGGAGGGAATGCTAACGAATATTTTGAATCCCAAAGTTGCGTTGTTCTACCTGACCTTTTTGCCGCAATTCATCGCGCCCGATGATCAGGTGTTGCGAGTTTCGCTGTTCCTGACAAGCCTTCACGTGGCCATGGGACTCGTCTGGCTCAGGATCTACAGCAGAGCGCTGCATCAGCTGAACACGAAACTGGCGTGTGGGCGCGTGCGCTGCGGCATTGAAGCGGTGACCGGGGGGCTGCTTATGGCGCTCGGCGCGAAGCTTGTATTCGCGAGGCGCTAGAATATCCAAGCGGTTTCAAGCAATGCACGATTTCAAGAAAATTTCGCTCTCCAATTTGGACGTTGGCACCAGCTTGGACAAGGCCTAGGCTTTGCTTCTTGCAGGGTGAAACTGTTTTCAGTGGAGGTTCCCGATGGACGCGCGAGTGCAAGCCGAGAAGGCCGAGCAATTCCGGAAGCTGCATCGCGGACCGCGTATCCTGGTGCTCCCCAATGCCTGGGATGTGGCCAGCGCGAGAATTTTAGAAGAGCTGGGTTATCCCGCCATTGCGACCACCAGCGCCGGGGTTGCTTTCTCGCTCGGATATCCGGATGGCCAGCGCGTCTCGAGAGTGCAGATGCTGGAAGTCGTGGCACGAATCGCGCGCGCCGTTCGCGTTCCGGTGACCGCTGATATGGAAGCCGGCTACGGCACAACCGTCAAAGACATGAGCGAAACTGCAAAGGCGCTGATCGCTGCGGGTGCTATCGGCCTGAACCTCGAAGATGTGACTGGCGAGGACGAGAGCTCGCAGGTCAACGTGGCGCTCCAAGTGCAGAAGATCCAAGCGATACGGGAGACTGCCTCCTCGTTAGGCCTTCCCCTCGTCTTGAATGCGCGCACGGATATCTATCTGATGCCTATCGGACCGGCTGAAACGCGCTTCGATCGAACCGTGGAGCGGCTGCGTGCCTATCGTCAAGCCGGCGCGGACTGCCTTTTCGCGCCGGGCGTACAGGACAGTGAAACAATTGCAAAGCTGGTGCGCGCATTCGAGGCACCACTGAACATTCTCTTGAGCCCGGGGTGTCCTCCGCTCCGCGAGTTGGAAAAATTGGGCGTGGCGCGGGCCAGCGCCGGCTCCTCGGCGATGCGAGCAACTCTCGGCCTGCTGCGCCGTATCGGAAAGGAATTGATGGAAGCGGGAACGTATTCGTGCTTGCAGGACGGAGCCGTGCCCTTCGCCGAAGTGAACCAAATCCTGGCTCGCAAGAAGCCGTAGCGCGATGCCGGACAACCTAGATTTGCTTCGCATTCTGAACGAAGAAATCATAACTTGCCGGAAATGTCCGCGGCTCGTGCGCCATCGCGAAAAAGTGGCCCAAGAAAAGCGGCGTGCCTATCGCGAGTGGACGTACTGGGGGAAGCCAGTACCTGGATTTGGAGATGCGCACGCGCAACTGCTCATTCTGGGTCTTGCACCAGCAGCGCACGGAGCAAACCGCACGGGGCGCATGTTTACTGGAGATCGCTCGGGCGATTTCTTGTACGCGGCGCTGCACAATGCCGGCTTCGCGAATCAGTCCACTTCCCTGGACCGCGACGATGGATTGCGGCTGAAAGACGCGTATATCAGCGCGACATGCCGATGCGCCCCGCCCGACAATAAGCCGCTCCCCGAAGAAATTGCGAACTGCCGCGGCTACCTCGAGCGCGAGATGGAGATCTTGAAGCCAAAAGCTGTCCTGGCGCTCGGGAAGATTGCCTGGGATGCGTTCCTCGAAATCTTGAAGCGGCGCGGCGTGATCGCATCGCGGGCACTCTTCAAATTCGCGCATGGCGCGGAAGCGGAAGTTGCAAAGGGCGCGCCCCGCCTATTCGGCGTGTACCACCCGAGCCAACAAAATACACAGACCGGCCGCGTGACGCCTGGGATGTACGCCATTGTTCTGCGGCGAGTCCGTTCCTTCCTTGAGCTGTAATCCGTAGAAACAGTCAGGACGGCGGATTGAGAATGTCGGCAAAGTCTTGCAGCGTTGAGGCGAATGGCCGACAGACTGGACGACGCAGGTCCACGACCGTCTGAGGACCCCTCCAAATGTATTTAGTTTCAGTCACTTGCGAAGTTTTCCGCCAGGCCATTCTGGCTGCTGAAATGCATCTTTCCCATGCTCAGCTATTCGAGGGAGGAAATTATGAAGCTTTCAAAGGTTAGGAATGCACTGGCACCGACGGCAATTCTCGTGATGATCTTGTCGTCTGGGATCCCGTGCTTTGCGCAAGAAACAGCGCAGGAGCCGGAGAGGCAGGCGCCCGTGCGAGCGCCCGAACCACAGCGTCAGAAGGCCGACGGGGAGCGGCGCGGGCTGCCGATCGAAGCTTATGCGGTCACGCCGGGAACCAAGTTCCTGGTGAAGCTCGAAGACGAGCTGAGCACCAAAGACACGCGAGAAAACACAAAATTTAAGGTGAAAACGCTGGAGCCCTTGGAAGCGGGCAGCGGAATTTACCTGCCTTCGGGAGCGGAAATCCGCGGCCACATCAGCCATGTGGAACCGGCGGGAGTGGCGGGCCGGGCGAAACTATGGCTTACGTTCGATGAGATTCGCACGAAATTTGGCAAGCTGCCCATCGTGGCCGAAGTGGTGAGCGTGCCGGGCGACCACAGCGTGAAATCCGCCACAACGCAAGAAGGGCTGATTGAAGGGCGTTCCAGCAACCAGCGCGACGCAGCGCAAGCCGCTGCAGCAGGCGCGGCGATCGGCGCGGTAAAAGGCGTGAAGGATAAAAACAAGAAGGAAGCCGCCGAGGGAGCGGCCTTGGGCGCGATCACAGCATATTTGATGGAATCCGGCCGCGGGCACGAGTTGAATTTGCCGAAGGGTGCAAAGCTGGAACTGGAGCTCGAGCGGGCGCTTTATCTCGTGAAGGAGTGAAGCGGAATACGAGAGCAAGGTAATAGTGGAAAATTGTTGAAGGCCGGTGCAGCCGCAGGACTGTGCCGGCCCCTTATTTTACGGCAGATGAGAAGCCGGTGCGCGAAGGGACAACTTGGCAACAGCGCGGCAGATTGTTAGAGTCGAAGTGTCCAGCAAATCAGTGAGCAAGCCATTCAGCAAGCGAAGGCCGAAAAGAGGCTGAGACCCATGGGGGAAGAGACACGGGCTACGGTGCGTGCCGTCGAAACGGCGGAGCGAAAAGACCGCGTGCTGATTGTTGAAGACGAAGACAACGCGCGGAAGGGCTACGAACAGCTCCTGCAACGATGGGGTTGCGACGTTATGGGCGTGGGCACTGCGGAAGATGCGCTGGCGAAATTTGCCAGCTACCAGCCGGACGCGCTCATCGCCGACGTCGAATTGCCCGGCATGAACGGGCTGGACCTGCTGAAGCAACTTGGCCAGGAACTGCTGGATGTTCCCGCCATCGTCATCACCG
>WNFR01004873.1_pt1 | contig 15101 bp, 9 predicted proteins | sample 5400221 | NCBI WGS metagenome assembly WNFR01 (sample SAMN13153357, study PRJNA577476) | soil metagenome | isolation source: 40 cm soil under Madrone tree | place: USA:California | collected 2016-06-14 | reverse complement strand
TCAAGAGTTCGCTTGAGGAGCTAAAGAACGGTTTGAAGATAGAAGCCGAGAAGCCCGCCGCTCCGGCAAAGGGGCGCAAGAAGCCATAAGCCATAACACATTGCTTTGACGCAGTAAGTTTGAGGAAGAGCCGCGCCGCCGTGGCTCTTCCTCACGTAACCAACCCTCGTAGTTTCTCCCCCAGGCAGGATTGAAGGTGTTGCCGCCGATTTTATTGAGAGACCGGTTCGCCTGCGAGAGTATTGACCTCATTGCCGCCTTCTGATACATCCCTTGTTTATCGAAGGCAGACGAGAGAGCGGATGGAAGAGAGTGCGCTACATCGGGGACTTGCGGTAGCTTGCATTGTGCTGGCTGCCTCTGCGCTGCTGTTGGCCAGCGGAACTCCGCACGCATCGGTCTCCGCTCGCGCAACTCGATCCCACACGCACTCGATTGGACTTGATGACGAACGTCGGGGGAGACACGCCGAGCTGAAGCTTCATCTTGCTTCGACCCATTCGACTGAGTTTCAAGATTCGCTCACCGTGCTCGCTCGCCTGGATGAGCCGGGAGCGCTCGACGTGTGGCGCATCGCTTTGAGCAATGCCGACCCGCGACTTCGGCGTCAGGCTTGGAGCAGGTATCGCGAAGTTCAATCAGAGCTCTCGCGCAAGGAATTCGTGCCGCAGATCGCGCGCATCAATGCGCCCGCCGCCGAGGTGTCCCGCCTTGCAAAGTCGAGTGGCCTTGATGTGACGATCTGGTCCACCGGCGACGTTCAAACAATCGCGGCCGTGCCTCCCTATTTGATCGAGCGCTTACGAAGTGAAGGCATAGGCATCGACGTCATCTACGATTCAGTAGCCGCGTGGCAAAGGGCTCGCGCAAACGGTGATTCGGCCGCGCAGGTGATCACACCTCCATACCAGTCAACCGAGGCTGACTCCGCATCCCAGATACGCGTTGCCGTGATGGATCTCGCCGATCGCGGTGCAGCCGCGGCGGGCTACTCGGATTGGCTGGGCGACAGCGAAAACATTCTCATGCGCGACGGATCTCGTCTGGCTTATCTGGATATTTTTCTCTCAGACGGCTCGCTGGCCTCGATCGACTCTCACATCGCCGAGCAGTACACTCGTCGCGGATATAGGCTGGAGGGATTCTATACTCCTGAAGAGTTTGCCGATCGCGCGCCACGGCTGTTCCCGGGTAAGAGCTTCGACGCAGGCCGACGACCTAAACCGGCAGCAGCCGGCGGGGTCAGCATCGCCCTGGCGAACGGAAAGTTCCATAGCTACGAGGAGACGCTCGCCGAGTTCAAGTCACTTGCCACCGCGCATCCCGATCTGGCGCGGTATTCCAGGCTGGGCTCCAGTTTCGAAGGCAGAGAAATCTTCGCGCTCAAGATCAGCAAGGACGCTTCGACGGACGATGTCAGCAAGCCGGATGTGTTGATCACCGGATTGCACCATGCCCGCGAGTGGATATCCGTCGAATCCCCGGTTTACTTCGCAAACCGACTTCTTAGTGGGTACGCGACTGATGACTCGGTCAAGTACCTGGTCGACCATCTTCAAATATGGATCGTTCCCATAATGAACCCGGATGGGCTCACCTACACTCAGAACTCGCCTAACGACCAGATGGACCAGGTTCGGTTATGGCGGAAGAATCGGCGGCCAATTACGACCGGGAGTTGCCCTTCAGCGGTAGGCGTGGACCTGAATCGCAACTATAGCTATCAGTGGAGAACACGAGACGATGCTCCCTGTGACGACTATTGCTCTGATCGAAGCTGTCTGAACGACGATATTGGCGGGAGCGACGATCCAACAAGCGAAATTTATCGCGGGCCCAAGGCGGAGAGCGAGCTTGAAGTTAAGGCAATCAAATCGCTGGTGGATGATCCCAATCGCCATTTCCGGGCGCAACTCGATTACCATAATTTCGCCCAACTGATTCTCTATCCCTGGGGATATGCGCCTTTTGGAACAGACGATAGCAATACACTTTCTCGACTTGCACAGCAGATGTCGGATGCGGTTTTCAGCGTGGACCGGAAGCGCTATCGCCCTGAGCAGGCGGTTGATCTTTACGCCCTGACCGGTTCGTCGATTGACTATGCTTACGGGGCCAATCACGTTCCCGCGCCGTTCGTCATCGAGATGCGGCCCGACTGCTGCAACTTCAGCGTATCCGAGAGCCAAATACCGGCGGTTAATCAGGAGACGTGGGCGGGTGCGCAGGAGCTGCTGAACTGGGCGACCGGTCCGCCGATACTCGAATCGGTCAAAGCATACACGCCGGGACCCGACGGCTCCTTCTCAAGGTTGGTATATTCGGCACGATGGACCTCGTTACCTGACAACGCCACTCAGCGCCAGATGACCGTCGACACACGATTCCCCGGGATCGATCCCAGCCGCCTGCAAGTCCGTCTGCAGTTCTCGAGGCCAATGAATACGTCGCTCACCCCTCGCGCAACGCTCGGGCGCAACGCGCAACTGGACGAAGTGACACTGTCGGCGGTCAGCGAAAATGAGGGGTGGCAGAGGACGGCTTACGCGAACGACACCTGGGTCGGCGAAACCGTGTTGATTGACGACGGGAACTTGATCAGCCCGTGGCGGCTTGCGGTATCGGCTACTGACTCCCTGGGTTCAATGCTTGATGCGGTGCCCGGCACGATTGCAAGCTACACGGCCGGCTTGAGTCACTGGGAGAACTACGAAGACTCGACGGGCGAAGGCAACGACGGCGGCGTTGATACGCTGCACACGATGGCGCCCGGTGTGCGCGGAGATTTGCCGAGCTTTCTCATCGGGTCGCCCGGCGGCGGCGAGCGCCTGGCGGGCGGAGACGACTACATAGTTGGTTGGACGGCGCCAAATGCCCCTGGTTACCCGCAGTTGCTGACGCTTTCCACCGATGGCGGCGTGAGTTTTGCTCCGCTGGCTCGGAACATCCCCTCGGATGCCCAGCGTTTCCGGGTCACCATGCCTCGAGTGGCTACCTCTCGAGCGCGCATTGGCCTACTGGCCGTTGAACCCGTGTTTCACAATCCGACGGCGGCGGTTAGCGAGGCAGACTTTTCCATCGGATTGAACGTTGGTTCAAATGTTGACATCAGTTTTGTCTCTTCTGAGAGGGTAGATCTTAACTGGTCCGCCACGTCTTCGGACGAGCCGCCGAATACGGCGAGCGGAGCCTCGCGATTGATTGTGAATCTGAGGATCGTTAACCGGGGCAACACGCCGATCGTGAGTCCCTTCTTGCGAGTCGCCGAACTAACCCGCAACGTGCTCCTGACTCGCGAGCCGAAATCGAATTGGACTGAGGGAGCTCGCCTGAATGTTGACGCCGGTAGCGACAACACGCTCTCGCCCGGAGAGACGGTGGACGCACGCCTGGTAGTGGGTTTGCTCGCCGCGAAGAAATTCTTCCTCTCGGTGGAGATGTACGGGGTGCCAGGTGAACCGATCGTTCCCGCCAGCGCCGTCAACGTATGGAGCGGGAAGCCAAGAACCAGGTGACACAAACGGGCCAGTAAAAACCGCGGGGTGGGGCAAGTTCATTTTCCTTAGCCTTGATTTGGTTACTGCCACGCGACTGTTGCGAGGCCCGCGGCACCGGCGAGGTGGTCGAATCGTATCGCTTCGCCTGTGAGGTCCATTCCAAATTCCGCCGGGTCGAGCGCGCGGGGCTCACTGTCGAGCGCGTCTGCGACGGCGCGCCGGGCTTCCGCCAAATTAATCCCGCCCAGCACCAGAATCCGCGTTAACGTGTTCGTTGCTCCGCTTCCGTCAACCAGCCTGTCGCGATAGTACAACGCAAAGCGATGCAACTCATCGGCGATCGACTCTGGCTCACACACAAATGTTCGCACAAGAACCGGATCGCCGTTTCGCACTATCAGGGAAGTGAAGCCGCTCCGATTTGCCGACACCAGAATCTTGTCGCCGGGCGCGTCGTCCCAAATCAGCCACTGCGCTTCGCCCATGTGGCGCGGCAATATCAGCCCCGCGCTCCATCCCATCCCGGCAAATACGGACTCGTACTGCGACAGGACTTCATTGTGGGCGACAGTCACCACATACCGGTCCTGGCCGCCCGCCGGGTTCATCCGCTGGCGCGAAATGCGCAGCTCCTTTGCAGGCGTGGCGATCAGGCGCTCAATCTTCCATGAAATGACTTCATTCAACTCACGACGGCTGGAGGGCCTGCTTTCGAGGGCGACGACAAGCGTTCGCGCGGTAGCGTCGGGCAAGGCGACCGACCAGCGCTTCTTGTTTAAGAGTCCAGCGGCTTCGGTGGTTTGGGCAATGGTCTGAGCCAGCTCACCCGTGTCTTGAATGTTCAAAGTGTCAAAGGCCGGAGTGATCAGACCGAGAGCAAGCTGGGTGACGGCGCTCGAGGCGAGCGAGAAGCCGTGCCTTCCACGGCGCAGATCGACTACCGCGAAGTTGTCATCAACGAAACCGGCCGCTGTACTAGGCGCGGGAGGCGCAAGGAAGAATCTGCGTAAGACTGACATCGCAACAGGGCAACAGGAAAAAGCAAGCACCCAACTTCTTTACCTTTTTACTTTTTAACTTTCTACTGCTGCCTTTCTTCCTTTCTTAGTAATCCTTGTAAGCGATGCCGTCGCTGCCTTCACCGCCGGCAGCGCTGTGAACATCGACTACACCTGTACCGCCGTCGCGAGAGACCGTGTCCTCGCCCATATCAACGACCCAGTCCTTTTCTCCGGTGATGGGATCCGGCGGCACGTCGCGCATGTAATTCGCGCTCACGAGATCATCGAGCGCCTGCGGAAGCTTTTCTTTATCAGCCGCGTACTGGTCTATCATCTTGCGCATGGTCCGTAGGTCTTCTTTGAGTATCGTCTCGCGCGCCTTCGACTGGATGTGCTGATACGAAGAGACGCTTATCGCAGCAAGCACCACGATAATGGTCATAACCATGACCAGTTCGAGCAGCGTGAACCCTGGGGACGCGACGATTGACGATTGAGGATAGAGGCTCGCCTGCGCCTCGCGCCCACGCGCGATCATCAATCCTCGATCCTCAATCCTCGATCTGATTTCGTTTCTCATTACCAATCCTTGTACTTAGTTCCGTTGAGCGCTTCGCCGCTGCTCTTGGTGTAGACATCGAATACGTCTTCGCCTCCCCAGGACGTCGAATCTGGTTTGTCTTTGTAGGACCTCATGCCCCATTCGGTGGTCCCGGTCAGCGGATCAATCGGAAGCCGGCGCAAAAACCGCACTCGAGCTTCGCTTGTGCCCACAACGTTCGCGGGCGTAAAACCATCGACCAACAGTTTGAGTTCCTTCGGATAGCCGCTCGGTGTCTTCCACTCGATTGGGATCGCGGTGCCGTTACTTTGGTCGTTGTAGAGCTTGTATCGATCGATGGCCTGCCGCAATTGCCGAAGCGCGAGCCTCAGTTCGGCTTCACGTTCGCGCCTCACTGTGTTGCGCACCATGGGGATCGCAGCCGCAGTCAACACAGATAGGATAATGATGACTATTATTATCTCGAGGAGGGTGAAGCCGCGAGCGGAGTTTTGAATTGCGAATTGCGAATTGCGAATTGCGCCGCAGTTCACCGTTCCATCAATTCGAAATCCGAGATTCGAAATCCGAGATTCCGTGCTGCTCATCGAATATCAACCTGCGACGATTGGACCTTGATAGGAACCGCTTGACCGCTGGAGTTGCGGAATTGCGTCTGCTGCTCGTTGAGCACCAGCGGCGATTGACCTGGTCCCTTAACAATAAACTCCACCAGGCATAACTGACCTCGCGCCGGAACGGCGGGCGTTCCTTGCGGTCTGTCCATCTGGATATTCACCACTCCTCCCTCGGCCGTAAAATGAAGCTCGGCCCGTGCGCCCGCGCTCAACATTCCGCTGTCGCGCACGCCCTTTACCTCCAACAGCGATCCGTCAAAAGTAAGGGTGATGTGCGCCGAGGACACCTCGCCGTTGCCGTTGACGAATATGGCGGCGTAGAGAGTCTGCCCCTTCGTGGCGACGGGCGTAGTAGGCCTCACGTAAACCATCAACGGAGTAGTCGCCTTCTGGTCCGCAGTCGTCGCGTCGTCGTCATCGTCGTCATCATCATCCAGGGGTTTGTTAGCTTTATTCACCTGCGGAGAATCGGCTCCCGGATTGGAGACTGGGACACCCGGTCTGGGGACCTGGCTTTTTATTACGTTTGGCTTCAGTGCCTGAGGTTGGCCCGGCGGCGGAGTCACTACCACACCCGGTAAGCTTGTGTTAACGATCGGCGGCGGCGCGCTGACTGGCTGAGTCTTTGTTTCAGGCTGGGCCGGAGCCGGAGCCGGGTTCTCGGCCACCTGATTTGGCTGCGCGTCTTCCTGATCCGCAAGATAAAGAATCTGCTCGATTTTCAACTGATTGCTTGAGTTCTGCTGATCGCCTGCGAGCCTGGCCAGATGATCTCGTTCGGTGATGTCGGCTCGTCGAAGTATGTGAGGCGTGACTGTGATGACGACGTCGCTCTGGGTATCCTTTGTCTCAGGTGTTGAAAAGAACCGCCCTAAGATGGGAATCAGCCCAATAATCGGCATGCCCTTAATGTTCTTTGCCTCGATGTTCTGGCTGACCCCTGCGATCATCGTGGTCTGTCCGTCCTTTACCCGCGCGACCGAAGACATAGTGCGCTGGTTGAAAGTCGGAGTCAGCCCGCCCGAGGCCCCGTCAACAGAAGACGACTCGATCTTCATCTTCATCTGAACATCATCCTCGAACACCGTCGGAGTCATATCAATGTTCAGGCCAACGCTCTCGTACTGGATCTGGTCTATGCCGAAGCCGGCCAAAGAGCCGCCATTCGTCGTTCCTGTTCCGGTCCCCGTTCCTGTTGTTGGGGTCGTCCCGAAGGTCGGCAGGGTGGCGGTCCGAATCGGCACCCTCTGGCCTATTCGAATGGCGTGCGCCTCGCCGTCAATCACGTGAACCTGAGTAGAAGCCAAGAGCTTGGATTTCCCTTTATCCTGAAACACGCTTATCGCGCTTGCAGGTAATCCTATGGCAAGTCCGAGCGGACCGCCGGCAAACCTGGCCGCTCCAACCAGCCCTGCCACGGAACCAAATCGGCCAAAGCCGCCTATCTGGTTATTTCCTGGGGAAAAGGCGTCCTGAGTTATGGCCTTGCCGGTGGAATCAAACCCCGTAGTCACCTGCACCGTTGAGGATGTGTTTCCGAACTGGTTGCCGAGCTGAAGCAGGTTACTGCGCGAGACTTCGTAGATGTTGACGTCGATCAACACTTCGGCTTTGCTCTTGTCCAGCGAGTCAATCAGACTCTCTACCAGCTCGAGGTTAGACGGCGTATCGCGCACTATGAGCGCGTTCAATTGCTTGACCGACGTCACCTGCTTTGTAGCGGGCAGGGCCCCGTTGATTGCCCCCTTCACTTCGTCAAGCAACGCGTTCTTGATGTAGAAGGTCCGCATAGCGTAAGGCTCGTACTTCATTCGCGTCTGGGGATTGTCGCTGGCGATCACGATGGTGCGCGAGTCGATCTGTGCATACATCAGAGTGTTCGTCTTCAAGATCATCTCGAGAGCTTTGGGATAGGTAACGTCCCGGAGCTCGACCGTGAGCTTGAACATCTTCATCTGATTGACGACCATACTATCGAAAATGACGTTGAGCTTCATCATCTGGGCCAGTTGTTCGATGACCGTCAGAATATTGGTATCACGAAAGTTGACATCGGTCTTGCTGAAGCGTTTTCCCGGTATCCCCGGCATCTGGATTTTCATCTGGCTTGCGGGCGGCGCGCCACCGGCACCCGGGTATGTGGCTTTTACGGTCGGGTCGGCTTTGGGCTTAATCTTCGGGCCAGAAGGGTCGCCGCTCGCCGGCAAATTGTCGGTGGGCAGCCCCTGCGCTTCGAGCATTCTGCGCATCTTGATCAGCGCCAACTCGTTCGTAGGATCGAACGAAAAGGCCTGCCGATACGCGTTGTACGCGGCATTATAGTCCTTCTTTTCTGCAAGGCTGTCTCCACGCTCGACCAGCATGATGCCGGCGCTCACCAGGGCGCGCTGAAGGTGAAGCTGGTACTCGACATTGGATGGCTTCTCAGACACGGCGAGGGCGAACTCTCGGGCAGCGTTGTCCCACTGGCGGTTCTCTTCGTACTTGAGCCCTTCCTTAAAATGTTTCTTGCCATCGGCCGCAAACGCGGCAATCGGAGCTGCCAACGTCAGCGCCACCGCGAGCGCTAGTACCTGCTGTATTCTTAGAGTCTTTGCCATTGCCCAACTCCTCGCTTGATGATATTCCCACGAAGAAAGCGCACCCTTGAAAACGTCGGCCGGGGGATAATCGCGGCTGGCGGCCTAACATCCTCCGCTAACCCGAGCCTCTTATGGCTCGCTGCCGCATCGAACTTATTCCTAAGAGTGTCTGCTCGGTTAAACCACTCTAGCACGCTTCGGTTTCAAAATAAACGGAATACTGAGTCCGTAGTCCGTAGTCCGTTGCGAGCAATCCACTGCGCCGTCTAGCTACGGACTACGGACTACGGACTACTCAACAAACGTCACGCGATTGATCTCGTGCAATGTGGTCACGCCCAAAAACACTTTGGCGATCGCAGACTCGCGCAGAGACGTCAGTCCTTCGGCGCGCGCGGCACGGCGCACCTCCGAACCGGGACGCCGCTCGATTATGATCTCGCGTATGTTATCAGTCACGTTCAGCAGCTCGTGGATTGCGGTACGGCCTCGATAGCCTGTGAGGTTGCACACTTCACATCCAACCGAGCGATAAAAGGTTTCACTGCGATACTTGTCCGGATTCAACCCCGACTCATTGAGCTCCTCGTCGGTGACGTGGTGCTGGAGCTTGCAATGCGTGCACAGAATACGCACCAGTCGTTGAGCCAGCACGCAGTTCAAAGACGAGACGAAGTTGTATGGCTCGACACCCATGTTCAAGAACCGGCCGATAACGTCGATCACGTTGTTGGCGTGCACAGTGGTGAAGACCAGGTGACCCGTCAGCGCTGACTGGATCGCAATCTGCGCGGTTTCAGAGTCGCGGATCTCGCCAACCATTATCTTGTCCGGGTCGTGACGGAGTATGCTGCGCAGTCCGCGCGCGAAGGTCAGCCCCTTTTTCTCGTTCACCGGTATCTGCGTGATGCCTTGAAGCTGATACTCGACGGGGTCTTCAATGGTGATGATTTTGTCCTCTTCGTTCTTGATCTCGTTGAGCGCGGCGTACAACGTCGTCGTCTTTCCTGAGCCCGTCGGTCCCGTCACCAGCACCATGCCGTAGGGCTCGGCGATGAACTTGCGGAACTTCTTCAAGTCCCCAGGGGCAAATCCGACGACGTCCAGATTCAAGTCGCGGAAGGATTCGTTGATTTGCTCTTTGTCGAGGATACGGATTACTACGTTCTCGCCGTAGATCGACGGCATTATCGAAACACGGAAGTCAATCTTGCGGCCGCGAATCATGATTCGAAAACGCCCATCCTGCGGCACGCGCCGCTCAGCGATGTCGAGCTCCGACATGACCTTGATCCGCTGCACGATCGTCTGATGATGCGCTATGTCGATAGGGTCGGCCGCCCGATAGAGCGCGCCGTCGATTCGGTACTTAACGGCCACGTCCGAGTCGCGAGTTTCGATGTGTATGTCCGATGCGCGGCGCTCGAGCGCGTTGAGCACGATCGTGTAGACCAGCTTGATTATCGGCGACATCTCTTCGTCGCCGGTCAAGCGCTCCAGGTCCAGCACTTCCTCGCCGTTCTCGGTTTCGCGAACCAGCGCCATGCGATCAGTGCGAAATCCGGCAGTTGCGTCTTGCAAGATGCGCGCCGCGGTGTCGCCCCGCTTCAAAGCCTCTTCCACAGCCGTTTGGGTGGCGACCGCGGTTTTCAATCGCACGTGCAGCTGTGCTTCGATTTCGTCGATGACTTCCAGATTACTCGGGTCCGCCATGGCCACGAATAGCGTGTCGCCGTGGCGGCTGAGCGGCACGAAGCTGTGGCGGACCATCATCTCGACAGGCAACTCGTGAATGAGATTGTAAGCCGGTTCTTCGGTCTTCAGATCGACGAATCTCAGCCGGTATCGCCGCGCCATCTCGCGCGCTGCCAGCTCCTCCTGGCTCATCTCCGCCGGGATGCGCGCGGGAGGTGCAGCAGGGATCGCCGCGCCGGTGTCTTGTTCGACTGTTTTAGACATTAGATTCTCCAATCACCGGGGAATGCCCTGGCTCTGACCCATATTGCCGATCATAGTGAACAGCGGCAGATACATTGCGAGCAGAATCGTCATAACCAGGCTGCCCATGAAGACCAGTATCACGGGCTCGATGAACGTCGTGATCGTGTTGAGCCGCACGTCGATCTCTGAATCATAGAAATTGGCGACCTCATCGAGCATCTCGCGCAGTGCGCCTGACTTCTCGCCCACCCCGATCATGTCGATCGCAAGCTCGGAGACCCAGCCCGACGCCTCGAGGCTGTCGGTGAACGGCTTGCCTTCGCGTATACCAGTGAGAACCCCCGAGCTCGCCTGCCTGAGTGCGCGGTTGGTAATCGATTCACCGGCTATCTCGACCGATTCCGGCAGCGTGATGCCGCCCGCCAGCAGCGTAGCCAGGCTTCGAGTGAACTGCGCCAGCGTCATTTGACGCACCGTCTCGCCTGCAACCGGCGTCCTCAGCATCCAGCGGTCGATTGCAAGCCTCCCTTGCGGCGAGCGCCTCCAGAAGAAGATGAAGATCAATCCGCCGATTACCGTCGGTATCAACCAGATAAGATTCTTGCTTATGAACTCCGCGGTGGTGACCACTGCGATTGTCACAGTCGGCAGGTCCTGCGCGCCGACGCCGGCGTACAGCTTCATGAATTGCGGGATGACGTATGTCGAAAGCACCATCACCAGAATGAACGACACCCCCACGAGCACTGCCGGATACGCGAGCGACTTCTTTATCTTGCGGCGAGCTTCGGTGATAGTCTTCTGATAGCTGACGTAGCGCAGCAGCACTTCGTCGAGTGAACCCGCGCGCTCGCCCGCCAGGATCGAAGCGATGTAGATTCGCGGGAACGCGTCGCCCTGTGCGGCGAAAGCCTCTGACAGCGCTTGGCCCGCGCGGACCTTCGCTTCTATATCCTCGAGAGTGATCCGCAGTTGCTCGTTGCGAACGCGCTTGCGGAGTATGCCGATCGCTTGAAGTATCGGAAGCCCGGCTCGCAGCAAAGCCGACAGTTGCTGATTAAAGAGCAGGAAATCTTCGGTCTTGATCTTCTTGACGCGCCGCTCGCCTCCGAACGCGCGACGAATGTTCACAGATCCCGACGAAACGATGGAGAAGACCCGAAAACCCTCGCGTTCAAGCTTCGAGCGAAGATCGCGTTCGGCGGTAGCTTCGACAGTTCGCGTCACCACTTCGCCGGTAGGCGTGCCTAGCCTGCAAATGTACTCAGCCATCGGATTGAACCTTCTTCAAGACCAGCCTGTCGCAGCCGGCTATTTTGCGCCTGGGGCTGTACGCAACAAGCGAATCATAGCACAGCTCCAACAATCGTAACCACAGCGTGAATTGCGTTGATGGTTGACAGGAGCCGGACCTTTCCATTACACGCGGCGGGCGGTGGTTGGTTCAAAGAATGTGAAGGCGTCATTCGCCCGGCAGGCGTCCGAGGACGCTCACGCCTCCAATGACCCGGTCGCCTTTGTGCACAAGTACATCGACTTCCGCGGGTAGGATCACGTCCATTCGCGAGCTGAATTTCATCAATCCGACCCGCTCGCCCATCGCTACCCGGTCACCCTTCTTCTTCCACAGCACTATCCGCCGCGCAAGGACCCCGGCAATTTGGCGAAATACGATCGTCAGTCTCTCTCCGCGAACGATGACGACGTTCTGCTCGTTTTCAACCGAAGCAATGTCACGTGACGCGATGTGAAACGCACCGGGCTTGTAGGCTACGTCGAGAATCTCGCCGGCTATGGGCGAGCGATTGATATGCACGTCAAGCGGCGATAGAAAGATCGAGATTTGAATCGGAGAATCATCAAGTCGTTCATCGACCCGGGCCGCGGCTACCACTCGTCCATCCGCTGGTGATACAACGATGCGCTCATCGACCGGGCAGTGGCGCACCGGATCGCGGAAGAAGAACGCCATGAAGGCGGCCAGTATCAGACACACGCCGGCGGCGACCCACCATCCAAGAGCGAGAATCACAAGCCCCGGAAGAAGAAATAAGGCGATGAACGGTATGCCTTCTTTAGCCATCGATCCTGGAAATCAGAGTCACCGCTGACCTTCGATACTCGCCCGGACCACAAGTCAGTGTGAGGCTTCTAACACAAGACAGAAACAAAAAATTGGCTACTCATCGGCAAACGAACGACCTCGCCTCGGATACGCGAAGACCGTCCGCTCATGAGTAACCAGCGGTTAAACCTATTTATGTCTGGCGCGAGTGCTTTAAGATGATTGCGGTTGCCGCGCCGTCGAGTCTCAGTGTGCGACCTGCTGCTTTTCTTTGTAGCGGCGCAGGATCGTTTCCATCTGGTCTTTTAGATATAGCTTCTTCTTCTTTAAAGTGGCTTCTTCCATCTGCTCCTCAACGCTCGGGTAGTGCAACTCTGCCAACTCGCTCAACCTTCTCTCGTACTCCCCGTGAGTGTGCGCCAGCTCCGCGAACTTCGTGTCATTGGCCAAGAGTTGCCGCTTGAGCGCTTCGGTATCGGAAAAACTCATGGATTTTCCCCTCCTTATTGATTAGAAAGACCAGTTTCAAAAGCCAGCAAAATGGTACTTCAAAGCCCTGGGGGATGCAAGAAGCAGAAGCAATGATGGCGCTTCACCTCCTGTAGGTCTCGACGTCGATCGAGGCTCCGTCTGTCTCCACAGTCACCATTCCATCATGCCCCGTCTGAAGAAGCTTCACATCGCGCGCGAGATATCGATTTACCACGGTCGCGTGAGGATGCCCGAAGCGGCTCCGCTCGCCGACTGAGATAACCGCGTATCGAGGATTCACCGCGTCGATGAATGCTTCGGTCGAGGAAGTTCTCGAACCATGATGCGGGACCTTCAGCAAGTCGGCGTGCAAGTCTACCCCGGATGCAACGAGCGACTCTTCGGCGGCTCGCTCTATGTCTCCCGCAAGCACCATTGCCACCGAGCCGTACCTCAACCGCAACACAACCGAGTCGTTGTTCCCGGAAGTGACTAGCGAGCCGAACGCGGGCGGCGGCCACAGCACTTCAATCGCCACGCCATCAATCTCGAATTGCTCGCCCGCGCTCACTGCAGACAGCGGCACGCGGCGCTGACGGACCTCATCAACAAAGCGATCGTATTCAGGATCGGCCGTGGGCACGTGACCGACGATGGCCTGGCCAATTTGCATGTTTCGAACCACGTCCCACAGCCCCCCAATGTGATCCGCATCGGCATGCGTCGCGAGCACGTAATCGACTCGAGTGCGGCCCAGAGACCAAATGAACCGTGAAACGACAGCTTCTCCGATCGAGAACGCGTTGTCAGAGAAAGCCGGCTCGGCCTCCTCTGCTTGAGGGACCCTTCGCTCTCGCCCGTCGAAACGGACGTGAGGAAAAACTACGAACGCGGAATCGCCCTGACCTACATCGAGGAAGTGGACAGTCAGTTTTCCGTCCGCTTGATTGCTCGGAGGCCTGATGACCGCCACCAGCGCCAATGTCATCGCCAGCGCGCAGACGAGCGACGGAGCAAAACGGAGACGGGGCGCCAGTGTGAGCGGGCGGCGGGGCGAGCGGGAGTTGCGATTATCTGTGTTCTGCTTCGACGCTCCGGTACCATCGATCTGAAGAACGTGATCGATTGGCTGCCATCGGTCGATCAACACAGCGAGCATCGCAAGAGGAACGAAGTACAGCGCGTAGATGATCGAGTGCCAGCCTTCGTAATGAGCCACCCTGAACGTCGCGAACGGGAATTCCGCGAACGGTACGATCGCGTTGACGAGCAAGTAGTGCGCGGCTTTCACCACAAGCCCAAGCTTAGCCGCAAGCCACCGGCTCAGGCCGCCGACGGCGATCGCGCCAATCGCGGTCAGCATCAGCACTCCGGTCAACAACCCAGCTAAGACGTTCAGCAAGACCCCGACAGGAGCAACGCGATTGAAGTACAGCGCCATCAGCGGCAAGGTCGCGAGCTGAATCGCTCCGGAGGTGATCATTAGCAGCACCGCGCCTCTGAGGATCAACTGAATACGCAGTCGCCCGAGGACCAGCGCCGCACCTGCTTTCTTGAGTCGATAGCGAATCGGGGCCCGCCGCATCTCGGTGTTGAACGCGCGCTCGTTCCAGAAGAGAGTCTGCGCGAAATACCGAACGGCTCGCGAACATGCGGGCGGGTGCGGTGTGTGAGAAGTCGGGCGCCACTGGCCGATCTGTCGGAGCTTGTCCGCCAGCGGCAGCGCTAGCGCTACTATTCCCGCTACCGCCACGAAACTCAGCTGAAACCCCGGATCGGCCACCAGAGCCGGTTTCAAGGCGAGCATAACAAACGCCGCAAGCGCCACGGTATTGATCGACGCCGAGCGCCGGAACAACAGCGGCCCGATCAAGCCTATCGTTATCATAGTTGTTGCCCGAGTGACAGGCGGCGCAAGCCCAACCATAATGGCGTACGCCCACAGCGTCAGGAGACATACGATAACTCGCCACGCTCTCCGCCGCTTGAGCGCAGACCGCCCGCCAATCAGCGCCCAGGCAATGATGCCAATGTGCAAGCCGGCGATCACCAGCGTGTGAAACGTCGAGCTTTCACGAAGCCGATCGACCGTTTCGCCGTCCAGGAAGTAACGGTTGCCGGTGAGCATCGCCTTCAACGTTCCTGCCACCCGCGGCTCGAAGCTCGAACCAAGAGCATCCATCATTCGCAAGCGCAGATGGTAAAGAAAGGCGAGCGCTCGATTAGTGGATGCGTGACCGATGTGCTCGATTAGAAGCGGGCTTTTGATCACACCTTTCAGATCGTAGCCTCGACGTTCGAGGAAATCGTTGAAGTCGGGCGAGCCAGGATTTGCGTACCCGCGTGCTCGTTCCAACCTGACCAG
>WNFR01006687.1_pt1 | contig 15103 bp, 11 predicted proteins | sample 5400221 | NCBI WGS metagenome assembly WNFR01 (sample SAMN13153357, study PRJNA577476) | soil metagenome | isolation source: 40 cm soil under Madrone tree | place: USA:California | collected 2016-06-14 | reverse complement strand
TCCTTGCGAGCATGTCAGACCCCACACTGTTAGCGCTGATGATACCGTCGTTGGGTACTCTGAACAAACCCCAATGGAGGCTCATTTGGGGAAACCTGAAGGCGTATTTCATGATTCAATTCCCGGCGAGAACGGCGTGGGGCTTCGTTTTCGAGCCGAGTTCTTCAACATCTTCAACCACGCGAACTTCGGCAACCCCAACAACACCCTGAACAGCCCCCTGTTCGGTCGCTCGACGCAAACGCTGGCGAGCAGCCTGGGCTCCGGCGGCGCAAATAGCGGCTTCAACCCCCTTTACCAAATCGGCGGCGCCCGCTCCATCCAACTCGCCCTCAAACTCCAATTCTGACCGCACCTGTGTCCGCTCGTCCCTTCCCACTCTCACTGTGGTCTCATTACCTCAATCCCTGCTGTCCTCGTCTCCAAGAAAAATGTACTGGTGCCAAGATTTTTTCTCCTTTTTTCCCTTCTCGATGTTCCTTATGTAAGTAGGGGGTTGCGGCCTAAATCCCCATCCCAGCTAGGGCGCCGCAAAAAACTTCAAAATTTTTTCTTACTTTTCTCGGTTTCGATGTTCCTTAATTAAGTAGAGGGTCCAACGGGGCCGGAATTGATTCAGAGGCAGGAAAGACAATGAGCATTCGAGGACGCAATCGTTCCGGCCAAACTTTGTTTCTTACTTCGTCCGTTTTCAGAGCCTCTTTAGCAGTAGAGGGCTGCCAATGGCAAAGAGTTTCAATCGCATTTTCGCCGTCGAAAGGTGACGGGTGCATGATCATGCGCTTCTCGATTTTTGGATGGCTGCAGATCTTACGGTTTGGGACGCCAGAACTGCGAACTCGTGCTTGACGCGCCAAGCTGTTGCGAAGGAACCATAGGTCTTCCGAGCAAGCTCTGCAGTTGACAGCTCCGGATTACGTTCCAGAGCCGCCCACATGTCCGCTCGGTAGCTCGGTCCGATCATCACCCTGTAATGATAAGCACGGTGCCGTTTCGCAAGATCCGCAGACGAGAGAACATCGGCTAGGCGGTCACGCAATACGTTTGCGGGCACTCGTAGTACGCTGCCCTTGAACCTCGGATCTACCCCATGTCGCTTGATCTGAAATTCGGTCCCGAGGTCGAGCAGATCTTGTTGAGGACCGGTATACAGCTCCGAAAGGCGAACAAAGCGACGGTCTTTTTCCTGCCAGTGTGCCAGGGCAGACTACAGAGCGCGAACTCTTTCTGATGGTTGTTCGCTGACCAAGTGCGTGAGCCGATCAACGTTCACCCAGGAGGAATGGATACCAAACCAAGTCACCAGCATGGCCAAGGTGCGAAGGTCGGGCTTTTGGATCGCGTCGGCCGAGGCGTGAAGGAGCGTATCTTCGATGTTTGGATCGCGGGCCGGCTTTGCTGCGAAATTCATTCCAATGCCAACCATGTCGTGGGTCAATACATCTGCAGATGGATGACCAGTCAAAGCAGACATTCGTCTAAACGTCATGACTAATCCTTTTCGCGACGTCGGCGATGGTGTTGCGCACGTGCTCCGGCCAGTCTGGGTTAGCGTCCTGAAGTTGTAACCACAGAAGCACATTCTCGAGTTCAGCAAGGACTATGCAATCATCGAGACCGATGCCGCGATCACACAGAGCATAGGTGGTCAGCCGGCGAGGCGGGTCCGTTGTTCAGCCAATCGAGCCTGGTTTGCCAGCGTGATTTTTTAGGAAAAGAAAGCTTCCGGACGCCGAACAGACGGAGAACTCCGGAAGCCCCATTTTCCATCTTGTTTCCATTGAAAGTCGCTCGTAGTCAGCTAAGTGCCGCCAGCTCAAGCGTTTTCAGGATTTTATTTCAAGCTTCCCAAGCTTCAGATCTAGAGTTTGCCGGCTTGCCATCCGTGCCGTGAGTCTTGGGCCGAGCCGCGGCCCAGTGCGGTGAGCAGGCTGAATCGCAAGCGGACAAAGAGTGCGTCCCTTCCACAAGCGACATAACGGGACGGTTTAGTATCAGCACGCCTTTTCGAGCCTTCTTGAGCAATGCGAATATTTACATAACCTTTGATACAGTTATAACATCATAAGGAAATGGTCGTACGAAAACAGTCCACCGTCGCTTGGCTTCTGCTGACGTTTACATTACCCACCAAGCGGGCCAGTCAACGCGTGGAGATATGGAGAAAGCTGCAACGCTACGGAACGGTGCCGCTCGGTAATTCCGGATACTTGTTGCCCAACAATCCCGCGAACGAAGAGCGGTTTCAGTGGCTCGCCACGGCCATTCGCAAGTACAAAGGGGACGCATCCATCGTCCATGTGCAATCGATTGACAACATTTCCACGCCGCAATTGATCGGGCGCTTTGCAGAAGCTCGCGCGCGCGAGTACCAGGAATTGATTCGCCAACTGCAGGAGTTTTCTTCGCTGCCGATGCAGAAGCAGGCGGTGGGTCGCCTGAGCCGGTTGCGGGGCCGTTTTCAGGAAATTGTCGAGGTCGATTTCTTTGACAGCCCCTTGCAGAAGCGTGTGCGGGAGTTGCTGTCGCGGGCGGATGCCGCGCGTGTGGCGACGCGTAAGCCGGAAGCCGCGGCGATCCGTCCGCGAGACTACAAGGGCAGGCTTTGGGTTACGCGACCGCGGCCCGGCGTCGACCGCTCGGCATCGGCCTGGCTGATTCGGCGCTTCATCGATGCCAAAGCGCGTTTTGCGTTCGCCTCGGAAGAGCAGGCGCCAGCTGAGGCCGTGTCGTTCGACATGTTTCACGAGAGAGGCTTCGGGCATCGCGGCGACGACTGCACGTTCGAGACGTTGCAAAAGCAATTCAAAATTCGTGACCGAAGAGTCAGCGTGATTTCCGAAATTATTCACGACGCGGACCTTGCAGATGGCAAGTTTGGCCGCAAAGAAGGCTATGGGATTGACGAGGTACTAAGAGGTTGGGCGCGGCAAGGAATCTCGGACCAGACGCTTCTCGATCGCGGCATGCAGTTGATCGAAGGCCTGTATCACTCGCTCTCGTGAGGGAGTGTTCTAAGCCACTGGACTTTCCGAATTGGAGCGGATCGTGTTGACCAATTGTCGTGGGTATCTGAGATCGATAGTCGTGATTTTGGTTCTGGGGTGGACGCTTGGGCCGTCCATGCTGGCCCAAACGAGTGAAGCGACCAAAAAAGTGCTCACGCTCGAAGAAGCGGTGGACTTCGCTCTCAAGAATTACCCGGCGGTGCGTAGTTCGATGGAGCGGGTCAAAGCGGCGCAAGCGGGCGTGGGGTTGGCAAGAACCAATTATCTGCCGCGCGCAGACGTGGTCTGGCAAACGAATCGCGCGACCGACAACTGGTCTGGCAAACGAATCGCGCGACCGACAACAACATCACCGGGCTGCTTCTTCCGCAATCGATCATCGCTCCGATTTCCGGCCCTGTGCCGGCCACGACTTCGAACCGTAGCGCGTGGGGCAGCGCGGCGGGGCTTCTGTTCTCCTGGGAGCCTTTCGATTTTGGATACCGGGGAGCGAAAGTAGTTGCCGCACGCGCCGCTCGGGATCAAGCCACCGCGGAAGCTTCGCTGACACGCCTTGATGTGGCCGTCGCCACGGTGAACGCCTATCTGACGGTGCTGGCTGCCCAGCGAACCGTGCGCGCCGCCGATGCAGATGTCGAGCGGCGCGAGACGTTCGACAAGGCTGTCCGGGTGTTGGCCGATAATCAACTTCGCGCTGGAGCGGATGCATCCCGTGCGGACGCGGAATTGGCCCGCGCCAGAGTCAATTTAGCTCGAGCCCAGCAACAAGAGAAAATCAGCGTGGCAGCATTAACCGATATTCTCGGATTGCCGGACACCTCGGTGGAAGTGCAAGAAAGCTCACTCCCTGTAGCACCTCCCGAGGGATCTCCGGAGACCACTCTAATCACAAGCAATCCGATCGCGGAGGTACAGCACGCACGGGTGGAAGAAGCACAGGCACAGGTTCATATCGTGGACCGTTCCTACTATCCGAAGTTCTATTTTCAATCGTCGGTATACGGACGCGGCAGCGGCTGGGACCCGGCCGGCAATTTCGAGGGAGGCACGGCAGGACTAGGCCCGGATCGTTCGAATTGGGCGGTTGGCGTGACGGTAACTTTTCCGGTATTCGACATCTTCGCGATTCGATCTCGAAAGGCAGTTGAATCCGCGAATGAACGCGCCGAAGAGGCTCGCTACGATCAAGACCTGCAGGACCTGACGGGACAATTACGTAAGGCACAGGCTTCTCTCGAAGGCGCTCGCCACATCGCCGAGAATACCCCCGTGGAACTGGATGCCGCGCGAACCACCGAGACTCAGGAACGCTCGCGTTACCAAGCAGGTCTCGCAACTCTTGTAGAGGTTGCCGATGCGCAGAGCCTGCTGGTGCAAGCAGAAACTGACGATGCTCTAGCGCGTCTCGCCGTCTGGCAGAATTTGGCTTCGGTCGCCGCCTCGCAAGGTGATCTTCAACCCTTCTTGCAGTTTCTCCACAACAAGACGCAAGGAGGCCCGTAGCCCATGTGGCTCATTCGCCTAGCTCTTAGGCGTCCGATCACGATCATCGTTATCGTGGCGGCCATAGCACTCTCGTCGATTCTGGCGGTTCTGCGAACCCGGATCGACATTTTCCCCACTCTGGACCTGCCGGTCATCTATGTCGCGCAACCTTACGGCGGCATGAGCCCGCAGCAGATGGAGGGGTTTATCTCCTATTACTACGAGTATCACTTCCTGTACATCAATGGCATTGAGAGCGTTGAGGCAAAGTCCATTCAGAGCACAGCTTTGCTAAGGCTTAGCTTTCATCCCGGCACGAACATGAGCGAAGCGCTTGCGCAGACTGTTTCTTACGTCAATCGCGCGCACGCCTTCATGCCTCCAGGAACGGTATCGCCCTTTGTGATTCGTTTCGATGCCGGAACTTTGCCGGTGGGCTATCTTGTCTTCTCAAGTCCATCACGTACGTTATCGGAGATTCAGGATCTAGCCCTTAACCGTGTTCGTCCGGTATTTGCAACCTTGCCGGGCGTCTCGTCGCCGCCTCCGTTTGGCGGCAATCAACGGACCATCGTGGTTGACGTCGATCCACAGAAGCTGCACGCCTATGGGCTGGCACCAGACAACGTAGTGCAGGCGCTGACAACCGGAAACAGCATTCAACCGGCAGGAAATGTCGATATCGGTGAAAACAATGCCATGGTCACGACTGACTCTACCGTGACACAGATCAATGATCTGCTGGACATTCCGTTGCATCCGGGGTCAGGGGCCTCCGTTTACTTACGCGACGTCGGCAATGTTAAGGACGCGTCGGATGTTGGATAACCATCTTCAGACTCTTATGTCTGAAAGGAAGGACTCTCATGAACGACGATGCAACGAAGGATATGTTTTCGCGGCGGCAATTTCTGGAGACTGGCTCGGCGGCGCTGGCGGCGGCCGGGATACTGTCAGCGGCCGATGCCGCGGCCCAGGATCAGAAACCGTACCCAACCAAGAACGATCGAAGCGCCAGCGCCCCTGGTCCAGGCAATCCCCCGCTGGATGCGCAAAACCAGGATTCATTCTTGCCCCCACCTTCCGATGCAGGCGGAGTGCAAACCTTCAAATACCCTTTCGGACTTGCTCACAAACGAATGCAAGAGGGTGGATGGTCGCGCGAGGTCACGGTCCGGGAACTTGCCGTTTCGAAGTCGATTGCCGGCGTGGATATGCGGCTGACCGCAGGCGGCATACGAGAGTTGCACTGGCACACGGCGGCCGAGTGGGCCTTCATGCTTTACGGAAATGCCCGGATCACCGGGCTTGATGCGGAAGGCAAGAGTTTCGTCAGCGACGTGACGGAAGGCGATCTGTGGTATTTCCCCACGGGAATTCCGCATTCCATTCACGGCCTGAATCCCGACGGCGCCGAGTTTCTATTGGTGTTCGACGACGGCAACTTCTCGGAATACGAAACGGTCCTGCTCACCGACTGGATGGCGCACACGCCCCACGAGGTGCTGTCGAAAAACTTCGGCGTGAGCGAGCAGGCGTTAGAAAGAATGCCCAAGCGGGAGAAGTTTATTTTCCAGGCCGCGATGCCCGGCCCCCTGGCTGCGGACCAGAAGGCAGCCGCTGGCTCGCTGGGCTTATCGTCGCAGGATTTCGGTTTCCGTACTTCGCAACTGCCAGTCACGAAACGCACCAAGGGCGGCGAGGTGCGCATCGTTGATTCGAGCAAGTTCAAAGTTTCTACAACGATTGCGGCGGCGATCGTTACCGTCCATCCGGGAGGAATACGCGAACTGCATTGGCATCCCAATGCTGATGAATGGCAGTACTACATTAGCGGCGCAGGAAGAATGACCGTGTTCGCTACCGGCGGCCGCGCGCGCACCATGGACTTTCAAGCCGGCGACGTTGGCTATGTCCTGAAGACGCTTCCTCACTACGTTCAGAATACGGGCGACACCGACTTGAAATTTTTGGAAATGTTTAAGAGCAGCTTTTATCAAGATCTTTCGCTTTCGGAATGGCTCACTCACACACCACCAGAGCTCGTGATGGCCCACTTGGGTATCGACAAAGCCACGCTCGACGCGCTGCCGAAAGACGAAGTGGTAGTGATGCCGAAATAGCTCAACGTCAGGAATTTTGGAAAATGAATGGGAATAAAACCCTGGACGGACAGGCCCTTGAATGAGTTTGCTCTGCCGTGCGGATTATTTCCAAGTGGACAATGATCCGACCAGCATCTTGGGCACGAGGCGCTGGTTTGCGCCACTCAACGGTTCGCCTTCCATTGCCGAGACCAAAACCGTCTGGGTCTCGGAGATAGAGCTGCTTCATCGCGCGTCCCGAGCGCGTCGGAAGTCTCTATTTAGGTGCCGGACCGCGAACCACTTGGACGAATCCATCGGGGCGAATCCATTTCGCAAATGCCATGCGAACGTCGTCGGCGCTCAAAGAAATATACCGTTTCGCGGCGCGCGCGGCCTCGTCCAATGGCAGGTTCAGTTGAGCACGCGCAAGCAAACCGCCCGCTACGGCATCCTCGCTCGACTCGCCGAGAGGCAGTTGCCGCAACAGCAAAGCTTTGGCCTGCTGAAGTTCTGCCGGCGTCACGTTCTCTTTTTGCATCGACACTAAGTCGCGCTCAATCAATTGTCTGGCCTTGGATACATTGGCGGGATCGCATGCGTAGGTGACCGCATACACCGTCCTCGTCTTCGTCGCATTCATATGCACATCCACGTTGTATACGTAACCATTCACTTGCCGCAGGTCATGATAGAGGCGCGTCGCGTAAAATCCTCCGCCCAGTACGTGATTCCCGAGCTGAAGAGGATAGTAGTCGGCATCAAACCGCGTTATCCCCACAATTTCCGACAGGTTCACCGAGTTCTGCAGTTGACTTGGATCGGGGACCGTAACCACAGAAGCGATGTTGAGGGGAACGCGGGGAAGCGTGACTTCCGGCTTCGGGCCAGACGCTTTCCAATCCCCGCCGAACCACTTCCCGACGACATTCTTCGCCTCTTCGGGAGTCACGTCGCCGATTACCACGATCGTCGTAAGGTCCGGCCGCACGCTCTTCACGTAGTACTGCTTGACGTCGTTCAACACCAGCGACGAAACCGTTTCCGGCGTTGCCTCGCGCAAAGCTGGGTCGGCCTTGGGAAGTAGTCCCCCACTCACGGCGCGCTCCATTCGGTATCCCGGGCTCTTCCGATTTCCCGCCACAAATTGCGCGCTCTGTTGCTTAATGATGTTGAACGCTTCCTCGGGAAGGGCTGGATGCAACTCATTGTCGGCGAGTAATTGGACGCCTCGCGAGAAATCCTGCTTCAGGACGCGCAAGGAAAAATCGTGCCCTGCCGTCTCATTGGCTGCGATATCATCCAGCGCTTTCTGGAACGCCAAGCGGTCCAAAGTCTCCGTGCCGTAGGAAAACAACTCGTCGAGCGCCGCTTCCACGCCCTCTTTCCCAGGTGGCGCTTGGATGTCCTCATTGTGCTGAATATTTCCAAGGACCGTCACCGTCGGGCTGGCTTTATCCGTTTTGACGATGAGCCGTATTCCATTGGCCAGCGTTGTGTCTGTCCACGATGCATCCAAGGCTGGCACCGTCAATGCCAGGAGTTCTGCTTCGGCCCAAGATGGCAGTGCGACGGGCTTCTTCGGCGAGGAAGTCAGTTGTTCGCTACCGCCAAATCCTTTTTCGGAAACGGCCTCACCCGAGGGTACGGGCTTGAGCTGCGCGGTGATGGCGTTTTGGTCGACTAGATAGATCTTCGCCACGCGGTTCACATCTTGCAGCGTTACCTGTTTCATCGCCTCGACAATTTCATCCGGAGAACTACGGCCCTCGCCGGCCAAAGCCTGGGACCAAGCGGCTGCCAATCCGGGAATCGAATTCCGCTCGAATTCGGCGTTAGCAACCTCTCCGCGCTTCGCCGCGTCGACGAGCTCCGCTGGAACACCGTGTGCGGCATACTCCAGCAGGATCTTGTGCATCTCTTGCGTCGCGGAGCCAGAATCCGAATCTGCCGGCAATGCCAGAACGCTGTAGCCTACGCTCGCTTTTGGAAAGGTTTCCGCAAGACCGAACTCCGCAGCCAACGCTTTCCCTTGGGGAACCAAAGCATAGAGATTTCCACGCTGGCTGGCGAGTACGTCACTCAAGATGCGAACCGCGGCGAAATCCTGGCTCCCGGTTCCAGGCATGCGGTAGGCGGTAAAAACCAACACGTAGGGAAGATTGCTATCGAGAGTAAACGATTCCGTTTTTACCGGCTGGAGATTGACTTCCGGATGAACGGGCACGGGGCGCTTTTCAATCTGGCCGTACAACTCTTTCACTTTTCTCAGCACGGCGTCAGGTTCCACATCGCCTGCGATCACAAGGATTGCGTTGTTCGGCGCGTACCAATCTCGGTAGAACTTTTTCAGCATCGTTCCGGTCGTGGCCTCAAAGGAATCCTTTGTGCCGAGAGCATCGTGGCTATAAACCGTGCCAGAAAACAGATCCGCATTGAGCCGCGTCAGAAACTTGTAAGTCGGATTCGAAAGGTCGCGCGCCACTTCCTGTTCGATGGCTCCCTTTTCCTGAGCCCATTCTTCCTGCGAGTCCTGGATGTCTTGCATGCAAGCCGCGTCCACGCGCAGCGCAATTTCCAAGTCTGCGGCAGGCACGGTCGTAAAGTATTGCGTTATGTTTTGCTGCGTGTCTGCGTTTCCCTGCCCGCCTAGTTGGGCGTAGATGGCGGCGATTTGGTCGGCGGTTAATCCGGAACACCCTCGGAAAGCCATATGTTCCTGTGCATGCGCCATCCCGGGAAAGCCGTTCGGCGTATCAGCGCCGCCGACCAGATAGTTTTGCTCGACCGTAACAACGGGAGCTAGAGGATCTCGGACAATCACGACCCGCAATCCATTCTCAAGCGTTGCCCTGGTAACGTCATCTTTAATAGCGCTCTTCTGTCCGTAGGCCAGCGAAGTCGCAAAGAGCATCACCGATAGAACCCGTAATGTCATAACCCGCATGCTGCCTCCAATCGGCATAAAAGCTAAAAAGCTTCCAAAAGAAATCACTCGTTTTTAAAGAGCGCTGGATCCATTCGAGCCTACACTCTCACGCTTAGCAGCCGATAGCAGGAAAAATGCGAATTGTTCATCTGCTGTGGCTAACCAGAAATTGGGTGCCACTTTTGCTTCTGCGGTTGCACTCGCGGACGGCGCTTTCCAAAACCGTTGTGTCGACCGGCATTACATCCGGGCTCAGGGGCCGGGCGATGGGAATCGAACAAATCCGAATGAACCAAACAAAGGCGTTACCACCCGCTTATCAGTTCAATTAGAGTCCATGGAGTCAAATCCATTGCTTCGGAAACCCTATAGAATGCAGACCTGTCACTACAGCTTACATGGTCATCCTCTGAAATTTCGCGGGAGCCGAAAGTCGTTGCAACGAGGCTGGAGCGTTGTCTCACGCCCTGCCTTATACGCGTTAACCAGGCGTTGACCCCGGCCGTCTTCGGACATCACCGACCTGGAAAACTATGTCCAAGAAGGTGACAACTTCGGATACGTTCTTCGAGCGATGGTCGGCCCAATGGATGGGGAAGGGGAAGAATCCTCCGACATCACCGTCTGCACTCCAGATGCCTCAAGGAAAAGTATCGGATTTCCGACGTTTTGCTTGGACTGCACAAATTACCCGTCTTCAAATACGATTAAGCGCGCGTGCGGCAATTCATAGAGAAGTATCCGATGCGCTGTTCGGGCGACACTTGGGAAGAACTCGTCCAAGAAGTCAGGCTGCTTGGGCAGTGGGAGTTTGAAGGCTATCGGTCCAATTCGCAATGAACTGTTCGGTGGGCTATCGGGAGTTGGCAGGGTTTGTCGTCGCTTCCACCGGCCCACTCGGCACGAGCTCGCTGGGAACGGTTGCAAGATCAATGAACCACGCATCCGAAGCCAGATCTCGTTTCGCAAGAACCTCGCCGGTCATGGCACTCAGCCTTACTACGCCGACAGAGGTCCAACTCGGATCCCTCACGTCAATTCCGTAAAGCTCCTTGCCATCGGCGCTCGAGATCAAAGACGCGAAATGGAAGTCAGATGCTAGATGAGCTAGTATCCTGCCTGTTTGCGGGTCGATAGAGAACAAACCGCCAGGAATTGTCCTTCCGCAGTGGTTGCGCCGATCCAGTTTGGATCCGAAGAGTTCATAGAGAAAGAGTCGGCCGCCCGCCCCGAGGATCTCTTGATCCTGCAGCCCACACTCCGGAGATACATCGGGAAAGTTGATTTTCACAGGTTCGTTTAGCGCCAAGTCATCAGCCCTTACCCACCACAACTGTCCGACCCCCTTGCCGTGGCCGTATACGTAGTAGCGAGCGCCAGCCCATGCTCCACGAACGGTGAGGCTCTGCGGAATTGTGAATCGCCGAACTAGCTTTCGCTGTTCAAAGTCGAAGATGTCCAAACTCGGCATCGGGTAGTTCGATGTGCCATACAGCATCCGGCCGTCGGGTGAGAACCGCAGAGAGTAGTAGCCGGGTGCGATGGAACGCGAGATGGTCGGTTCCGGCTGCAAAGAGTGCGTACCGAAGACTTCGATTCCAACGGGTCCTCGCTGCGTAAGAACATGCTGGCCGTCCGGGGAAACAGCGACCTCAGAAACGGGTTCGAGGAGCTTCGTCATCTCGCGGGTCTTCAGATCGAGTGCATAGAGCGCGCAGCAGCCCTGGAAGTCGGGAGCAAGTCCATCGAGCAGAAATAAGACTCCCATGCGGCCACTTGCTACAGCGTTAGTCTGGGGCAATACCTTGATGGAGCCAAGAAATTGAAGAGTAATCGGATCGAGCACTTCCACGCGGCCAGCGCGATGCGCAGCAAACAACACGGTCTGATCGTCGGCTTGGCTAACAACAAAAGGCAGGACAAGAAGAATTGCCACGCATAAGCGTGTCATTGTAACCTCACTTACACAAAGCTCACGACGCGGTTAGCCCACTGCGGACTCGATCATAGCGAATTGCGCTGAGTTCTTCTCTTCAAAACGCTTCTACTGGACGTATAGTAGCGAAACCGTCCACTTGCCCGGCTAGCTTTCGCCTAAGGAATCAACGTCGTGTTGAGGAAGTCTCGGGGAGTGGCTCGCCTCGACGCTCTCTCACGGCGCCATCTGCGAGACAACCAGAACAATCGTGAGGGCCACGACCGCATATGCAGTCGCGCCTCCCGCGACGAACCCCACGACACCAAGGACGAAGCCCCCCGTCGTCAACCACTGTCCCCCGCCCGTATCACGTCGGTGAATGGTCAACGCAGATGCTCCGAACGACGTTGCCATCAAGAAGAGCATGAATGCCATTGTGAGGGCGCGTCCGACGCTCGAGCCCGAGGAGCCCACTCTGCTGACCATCTCCGAGAAGAGCGCCGAGTTGGTGAAGGCCATCAAGGCTGACGTGATCGCCCACAGTGCCGCCAGCGCGCCGCCACCGAAATGGCGTCTCAGGTACATCGCCACCGTCACGAACACAGGCACGATCAGGATAAGTGGCATACGTCCAGCCTAGCCGGGATTTCCACTTGACCTTCCGGCCGAGCGGTAACGTATACCCGACCGCTTCAGTTTGCAAAGCCTCAGTTAAATTGTTGACTGCATCGTTTTCTCGGCGGTTACGGACAAGTCCCAACCCGTTTAACCAGGGCATTGGAGTGCAAAGTCCTGGTCGCGAAACCGTCCATTTGCCCGGCCAGCTTTCACCAAGGTTTCCACTTCGACAGTATTGGCGTTAATCAGCGCTTGTAAACCTGTGGCATTGCTTGGCATACACTAGCGCAATGTGTTTGAGAAGCTGACGTTAAATATCCGTATGATGGGATTCTCTCTGGATCAAAGCTGCGACGCGTTCAACTTGGCGACACCGGTTGTGGCCTACGCAGTGCATTCGATCATCTATCGTCGGATTCGTCTTCTCGCTGTACAGGAGTTAGAAAGTTATCCAGAACAAAATCAGCTACCTCGCGGCCCAGCCGCTGACCAGTCGTCAGGTCAAAGCGGAAATGTTGTCCGGCAAAAATACGGCTTAGCGTCGCTTCTTCGGCGGCGGAAGAGAAGTTCGTGAAGGAACGTTCTACCCCGGGCAGAACCTCAGACGTAACGTTGAACTCGAAACGATCCCGCTCGAAGAAGGAAGTCAGCACCTCTGCCCCGGCGGCGCTTATGACCGCATGCGCGCCCGGATAGGATGGATCCGCGGCGGTCTTTCCGACTTCCGGCAGCCAACTCAGATCAGCCGCTGTTTCAGGGTTGTTGTCGGCATCAGCAGCGCGAATGGCGGTCACTGGTCGCCAGAAATTGTATGTGTATTTGGCGTCGTAAAACGCGATTACGTCATCGGCAAAACTAAGGTTCAGCAGTGCGAACAACCGAGAACTCTGCGCAGTCGTCAAATTGTTCGCTAGCGAGAGCGTTTGCGAGATCTCGTTCCAGTAGTTCTGAATAGCTCCATTCCAAAACCGGCCGGTCAAGGCCTCGTCACTCGTTGCGGTCGTGCTGTCAACGATTCCTAAGGACTTAATTTGATTGAGAGCATTGCTATAGGAATCGCTGGTCAGAGCCGGAGGAGGGCCCGGACGAAACTGATTCGCACTTTGCAGTGCGAACGGAGTCATACGGGACCAATGCGTAAATTGCGGCTGGGGCGGGAAATTCGGAGGCGTCGATTGATAATCCCCCGGAGCCGGCCCGAAAACATAGGGAATGGGCTGGGCATTGGAGCCGTCGTTGCTCCGCAGGGCGAGGACGCGATCCGCAACAGTCTGTCCTATACGGATGCCTTCTGTTTTATCGTGGCCGTCCGGAATTTGTGCCAGCGACTGCTGTAGTTCGGCATCGAGTGTGGCCTTAAATGCCGGGTACAGAACAACGAGAACTTGATGCGCCGCTGCCACTGCCGCTGCATCCTGGGATGCACTTCGTGGTACGCCGTTGAGGCGGACCAGGTATGGCCGGTGTGTCCGATCAATCGCGTTCACCGCATCGTAGATTGCTGCGTGCAGGATAGCGAAGCTCCGGGTTGGGTGGACGGTCGGCGACTGAGCGCCAGGCGTGCGAACGACTACGAGTAGGTTTCGATTCCACTGGACGACTGGGTTCCCTGGCTGAGCGGAAGAACCGCCAGCAACCTGAGGTGCAGCGCCATAAGAGTTGCAAACTGCTCCCAAAGAACTCGCACTAAGAAGTGCGAAAGCAATCAAGGTCTTTGACATCAGCGATTTCCCCTTCGTTTCGGTATCTGACGATGGCGCGGCGCACGGCCTGATTAAATGGCCCGCCATCAAATGTCCTTGCGGATAGATAAACCGCGAAACCGGCAAGAAAATTCCCAGGTGTGAAGAAGTAAATTTTCGTTTTTACGACTTGGCAGAAATACCTCATCGGCTCTTCGGTTCATGTGCCTGTCGCTTCCTCTTCCTACGGCTGTAAGTCCGGCTGAAAAACGGGCGACGCGGGGAGAGAGTCCAAGAAACCGCGCCGCCCTTGAACGTGCTTCGTCTGTGTAGACCGTGTCTGGTCCTATTTAATTCCGCGTAGTTGCCGGAATTCTTTTGGCTACGGCGTGGATAACGCGTTCGGATTGAACACTTGGGCGCGCCGACGTCCAAGGTCAATGACGGAATAAGGCACGCCATCGCCACCTGCAGATCGAATCCGGCGACGTTGCGCCCAGTTCTTCTTAGCTAAAACTTGCGCCGGGCGGCATCGGCTTCTTCCGCCAGACGCATGAGCTTATCCACGATCCCGGTGTTGTTACTCGACGGATCGAGGAACAGTCCATCCTCAACGAAGCTAACTACCGAGGCCACCGCGCCTCCCTGTGCCGTCGACGTCGGTCTGATGATCGAAACCGGGCCGAGGCTCTTGTTCAGGAACAATGTTGGCTCGGGCATGATGAGATTGGTCTGGAACTGGTTGGCAACATTCGTGTCGACGGCGCCAGTATTAGGATCGATGGCGAGGGTGTTCAGGCTCGGAAAGCTAAGATCGCCGTCCGTGATGCTGGTGGCGTTTCCTGCCTTGTCGTGCCACGTCTGGAAGTGCGCGATCTCGGAGCCGCCGATACTCAGCAGGATCCGCAAGACTTCCAAATTCGATACCTTCTGGGCAAGCGCGGGATACAAGCTGCTGCCGCCCTGCTCGATAAACGCGAAGTGGAATCCCGCCGTATTCGCAATCGCCTGCAGGTGGTTCGAGATGTTCCCATTGCCATCCAGCTCCAGGTCGCTATTGTTTAGGGGAATGGCTGGATGTTGTCCCTTGGCCAGGTCCGGAACGGCGTTCGGGAATTTTCCTCCGAAGTCGGGGTTCGCGGTCTCGCTGCGGTACCGCGTCCACCATGAGGTGTCCACGGTCAATTGCTTCAGGTTGGTAAGCCGCCCCGTTTGCGGGACTCCTGTTACCTGGCTAGGCGGCAGAATAGCGAATTCGCTCATGTCGATGGTCTTGGCGCCCTTCGACGCCAGATAGTTGTTGAGAAACCGGTGGTGGCTGATCTCGTCGTCAGTATTGTCCGCGATGTACTGCGGCATGTCACCGTCGAGTACTTCCA
>WNFR01012064.1_pt1 | contig 15104 bp, 10 predicted proteins | sample 5400221 | NCBI WGS metagenome assembly WNFR01 (sample SAMN13153357, study PRJNA577476) | soil metagenome | isolation source: 40 cm soil under Madrone tree | place: USA:California | collected 2016-06-14 | reverse complement strand
CGACTACTCGCCGGTCGAGCGGCGGCTGATGCCGCACGTGTCGCTCAAGGAGCGCTTCAAGAAGCTCAACATCGAAGTCGAGCTCGGCTTCACGGCGGAGCAGGTGGAGCAGGAAGTGCAGCGCTGCCTCAACTGCGACGTCCAGACCGTGTTTACCGCCAAACTGTGCATCGAGTGCGACGCGTGCCTGGACATCTGCCCGGTCGACTGCCTCACCATCACCCACAACGGGCCGGAAGCGGAGCTGCGCACGCGCCTGAAGGCACCGGCGAAGAACCTCGAGCAGCCGCTGTACGTGTCAGCGGACCTGCCGCAGACCGGCCGCGTCATGGTGAAGGACGAGGATCTGTGCGTGCACTGCGGCCTGTGCGCGGAGCGCTGCCCGACCGCGGCGTGGGACATGCAGAAGTCGGAACTGCACTGGCCGCTGGCCGGGGACGAAGCCCGGATGCTCGCGGCGCGCAAACTCAAGATTGCCTAGCAACCACTATGTCCCCAGCGAACACCACGCGCGTCAACGACTTCACCATCAAGATCGCCACGGTGAACGGCACCGGTTCGGCGAGTGCCAACACGCTGCTGATGAAGTCGATCTTCCGCAGCGGCATTCCGGTGATGGGCAAGAACTACTTTCCGTCCAACATCCAGGGCCTGCCCACCTGGTACGAAATCCGCATCACCCGCGACGGCCGCGTGGCGCGCTCCGGCCAGGTCGACATCATGGTCGCCATGAACGCCGAGACCTATGCGCGCGACGTGAAGGAAATCGCTCCCGGCGGCTACCTGGTGTACGACTCCACCTGGCCGCGCCCCGCGCTGCTCAAGCGCGAGGACATCACGGTGTTCGGGGTGCCGCTGGCGCGGCTGTGCAACGAGAACTTCAACGGCGTGCGCACCCGCATCCTGATGAAGAACATCTGCTACGCCGGGGTGCTGGCGGCGCTGCTCGATCTGGATCTGGCGCGGATCCGCGAACTGCTGGCGGAGACTTACGCCAAGAAGCCGCAGCTGGTCGACAGCAACATGAAGGCCATTCAGCTCGGCTACGACTACGCGCGCACCACCTTCCCTTGTCCTCTGCCGCTGCGCGTTGAGCAGATGACCGGGACCGCCGGTCACATCATGATCGATGGCAACACCGCCGCGGCGCTGGGGTGCGTGTTCGCCGGCGCCACCGTGGCTGCGTGGTACCCGATCACGCCGTCCACCTCGTTGATGGACGCGTTCAAGATGTTCGCCGACCGCATGCGCGTCGACCGCGACAGCGGGCGCAGGAACTTCGCCTTCATCCAGGCCGAGGACGAGCTGGCGGCGATCGGCATGGTGATCGGCGCGATGTGGAACGGCGCCCGCGCCTTCACCGCGACCTCAGGCCCCGGCATCTCGCTCATGAACGAGTTCCTGGGACTGGCGTACTACGCGGAAGTGCCGGCGGTGATTTTCGACATCCAGCGCGTGGGTCCCTCCACCGGCATGCCGACCCGCACCCAGCAGGGCGATCTGATGGAATGCGCGTACGCCTCCCACGGCGATACCCGCCACGTGTGCCTGTATCCGGCGAATCCTGAGGAATGCTTCTACATGGCGGTGCAGGCCTTCGATCTCGCCGAGCGCCTGCAGACCCCGGTGCTGGTGCTGTCGGATCTGGACATCGGCATGAACGACTGGATGTGCCGCGACCTCAAGTGGGACGACAACTACCGTCCCGATCGCGGCAAGGTGCTGGGCAAAGAAGAGATTCTGAAGCTCGAGAAGTTCTATCGCTTCATCGACAAGGATGGCGACGGCATCACCGCGCGCACCCTGCCCGGCGTGCATCCGAAGGCCGCCTACTTCGCGCGCGGCTCGGGGCACACGCAGTACGGCGCCTACACCGAGGACGCCGCCGACTACCAGATGGTGCTCGACCGCCTGCTGACGAAGTGGGCGACGGCGAAAAAGCTGGTGCCGCGCGCGGTGATCGACGCCACCGCGGGCGCGCCGGTAGGTCTCGTGTCCCTCGGCAGCTGCGACGGCGCGATTCGCGAGGCCATCGACGTGCTGAAGAGCCGCGGCGTGGGCGTGGACTACATGCGGGTGCGCTCATTCCCGTTCAGCGAGGACGTCGAACGCTTCCTGGCGGCGCACCAGCTGCTGTTCGTCGTGGAGCAGAACCGTGACGCGCAGTTCCGCGCGCTGCTGACGCTCGAGACCGCCGTGGAAAAATCCAGGCTGCGATCGCTGCTGCACTACAACGGGCTGCCGATCTCCTCGGCGTTCATCGTCGAGGGGGTGCTCGCGGAATTGCAACCGCGCCAGCAGGCGCAACCGAAAGGCGCGCTGCGTGGCTAGCACGCGCCGGAGGCCGACATGACCTTCATTGCCAAACCCAAGGTCGCGCATCCGTCGCTGCCGAAAAACGCGCTTGGCTTCACCCGCCGCGACTACGAAGGCGCGCTGTCGACGCTGTGCGCGGGCTGTGGGCACGACTCGATCACCGCCGCGATCGTCGAGGCGAGCTGGGGGCTGGCGCTCGAGCCGCAGAACATGGTGAAGCTGTCGGGCATCGGCTGCTCGTCCAAGACCACCGCCTACTTCGTGAGCGGCGGCCACGGCTTCAATTCGGTGCACGGCCGCATGCCCTCGATCGCCATGGGCGCGAGCGCCGCCAACCGCGCGCTTCAGTACATTGGTGTTTCGGGCGACGGCGATACCCTCTCCATAGGTCTCGGGCAGTTCTGCCACGCGATCCGCCGCAACCTCAACATGCTGTACATCATCGAGAACAACGGCGTCTACGGGCTCACCAAGGGGCAGTTTTCCGCATCCGCGGACGTCGGCAGCAGGGCCAAGAAGGGCGAGACCAACTTCCAGCCGCCCATCGACCCGGTGCTGCTGGCGATGACGCTCGGCGCGTCGTTCGTGGCGCGCAGCTTCTCCGGCGACAAGCAGCAGCTGGTGCCGCTCATCCAGGCGGGGCTCAGGCATCAGGGCTTCGCCCTCATCGACGTGCTCTCGCCCTGCGTGACTTTCAATGACCACGAGGGTTCCACCAAGAGCTACGCTTACACGCGCGAGCACTACGAACCCGCGGTGCACGCGGATTTCGTGCCACTGGAGCGCGAGATCATCGCGGACTACAAGGAAGGCGAGACCTTGCCGCTGGTCATGCACGACGGCAGCCGCATCGTGCTGCGCAAGCTCGACACCGCCTACGACCCGACCAACCGCACCCTGGCTGCCGCGCAGATCCACGAGCGCATGAAAGCCGGCGAGTACCTGACCGGACTGCTGTACGTGGAGCGCTCGGAGAATGAGTTCCACCAGCTGAATGCCACGCCCGACGCGCCGCTCAACAGCTTAGCCTTCGAAGTGCTGTCGCCGGGCGCGCAGGGCCTGGAGAAGGTGCTGGCGCGCTACCGCTAGAGACCGAACGCGTAGCGCACGGCGAGCTGCAGCTGGGTTTCCGTCGCCACAGGTGGTTCGCCCAGCTCGGTACGGTAGTAGGAGTAGCTCCGCACCCGCAGCCACTCGAGCGCCAGGCGCCAGTGCGCATCGGCATCGAACAGCCAGGCCACGGTCCAGGCGTGCCCACTCTGCGAGCCATCGCCATCGGGGATGTTGGTGTCGACTTCAAACCGGTCATAGCGCGCGCTCAGCGTCTGCCGGCCGAAGCGTTTTGACAGCAGGGCGAACTGCGCCCGGAACGGCCACACCAGCTGCACCCCGGGCGGGGCGATGACGGTCTCGCCATCGAGCCATTGCAGGATCGCGGTCCAGCCCGTGCCGCTCTCGACCCGCAGCCCGGCGCTGTTGAAGCGCGTGTTCCAGGCGATGGCACCGGAGACGGTGTCCATCTGGGTGGGGTCGGCGCGGTTGTCGTAGCGCAGCACGCGCAGCACCACACGATCGAGATAGCGCCCTTCCACGCCCGCGTACACGCCGGTACGCCCGTCGAATTGCTGGAACGGCTCCGCCCCGCCCGGCGGTCCCACACGTGCGAACACCGGCGTCTGGCGGTCGTGCAGCATGAAGCCATTGCTGGCGAGCACCACGCCCGCCCCCTCATTCCAGCGGAATGCGCCTGTGGTCAATCCGAGGTCGAAGTCGTGGCCGGTGCGTGTGCCGAGCCAGTCGAGCTGCGCCTCGAGACCGATGGTGCGCACTTCGACTCCGAGCCAGGTGTTGATGGCCGAGTACGACAGGGTGTACGGGGACTCCCAGCCGGCGGCGCGGTTCTCGAGCGAGATCGGCGGATAGAACGCGCCCGCCTTCACACGCAGCCGGTAACCCGCGCGCGGGTACGGACGGAACTGCAGATACGCCTCCGTCACTCCCAAGGGGCTCCGGTCCTTGTCGTCCCACACTGAGGCGTCGAAGTGCACGCTCCACAGCTCCCCGAGCGGTGCGCTCAGCGCGAGCCGCGCCCGCCCGAGCTGCACGCCGGAGTCGTTGCGGTCGAAGCGGGTGGTGCCGAGACCTCCGTCCATGAAGGAGCGTCCGGCATCCGAGGTCACCACCCGTGTGTCGAGGCTCATCTGCCAGTCGGCGGCCCGGCCGGTCGCGACGAGGGCCAGCAATGTGAGGGTCGCCGCGCTCCGGCACAGGGTTCGGGGAATGTGCGGCAAGCTCGGCATCGCGCGCCTCAGTAGTCCCACGAATGCGGACGGTCCGCGATCGGCGCCGGCTGCAGTGATTTCAGCAGATGCAGCGTCAGGTCGGCACGGTCGGCGTCGCCGACGGAGAGTTCGCGCTCCAGGTCCGCTGCGCTCTCGCGCAGTCGCGGGTGCCAGATGGTGACCTGGTAGCGGCCGCGCACAACATCCGCCGACCAGGCTCCCTGTGCATCCGTGCGGCCGAAGTACGGCGCATCGGTGACCAGCAGATACGCCAGCATCTCGTCGTGAATGTTGCAGCCGAGAGTGATCACTCCGGTCTGATCGAATTGCACTGGCGGGTACGGCTTGCCGTGGTACAGGGGCAGCTGGAAGCGCTTGGCCGCGGAGAACGAGTAGATCTGGTGACTTACGGAATCGCTGTTCGGGAACGCCACCGTGGAGCCGACCGGGACGACCAGCAGATCCGGAGCGAAGGCGCGATTCACCTGGTCCATCACGGCGTGCACCGGCGCGGGCCGCTTGGCCTGCCCATCGAGGGGCCGCGCGGTGACCACGGCGCCCGAGAGCGCATGGCCGTCGGGCGTCTGAACGTGGATGACGAGTGTCGCGGCCAGGCCGGGCCCCGCCCGGCCGAGCGCGGCCAGCAGCGCCAGAGCGCCGGCAGCCCGCCGTGCAGCGCACGCGGTGCGACTGAGTCGTGCCGGAGGTCTCATTCCCGCACTCGAATCCTCGCGGTAAGCACCGTAGAGCTCTTAGGATGCACAACATATTCGAGCTGATTTAATGGGCAGTTTCCGCAAACGGCTTCTCGTGCTGATCATCGGGCTGGTGATCGTCACCCAAACTGTGACGCTGGCCGCAGTGCTGGCGAGCACCCGGCGGACCGTGGAGGCGCGCGCGGCCGAGCAGCTGCGTTCCGGGGGCGCCTTCGCCGAGCAACTCATCCGCTTTCGCGCCGGCCAGCTGGCCAATGGCGTGGCCGTGCTGGCGGCGGACTTCGGCTTTCGGGAGGCCGTCGCGAGCGGCGATTCGCCCACCATCCTGTCAGCCGCCCGCAACAACGCCCAGCGCATCGGCGCCGACATGGCGCTGCTGCTCGATACGCACGGCCGGGTGCTCGCATCTACAGCGCCGGGCGCCGCCGACTCCGGATCGCCTGCGGGTCTGCTCGAGGATGTTTCCAGCGTGCGCGACCAGCCCGACTTCCGGGTCTTTGGCGCGCATTCGTATCAGTTCTTCCTCGCGCCGGTGCGCACCCCGGAGACCATTGCCTGGGTCGCGATGGGGTTCGTAGCCGATGACGCACTGGCGCAGAAAATCCGGGATCTGGTCGGCTCGCAGGTCGCGATTGTCACCCACGGGTACGATGGCGTCCTGCGGGTCGCCGCGACGCTGCCGGCCGGACAGCGCGCTTCCGCTTTCAGCCCGGCGGGCGGGTTCCCGGCGGCGAGCGACCTGTCGCACATCACGCGACTGGGGGCTGCGGACTACCTGAGTTTCGCGCGGCGCCTCGACACCCGCGGAGACGCGGTCGACCTCATCCTGCTGAAACCGTTACAGGACGTGCTGGCTCCCTATCGCGACCTGCGCGACGCCATGCTGCTGATCGACACCATCGCGCTGGCGCTGGCCGCGGTGATCGGTGCGGTGCTCGGGCGCAGCGCCACCCGTCCGATCGGCGAGCTGATGCGCGCCGCGCGGCGCATCGAGCAAGGGCAATACGAAACCGCGGTGAGTGTTTCAGGGGGAGATGAGTTTCGCCGGCTCGCGGCCACCTTCAACGCCATGCAGAACAACATCGCGGCTCGCGAGGCGGACATCACCCACCAGGCCTACCACGATCCGCTGACGCAACTGCCAAACCGGGCGCTGGCCACACGGGGGCTCGAGAATCTCGTGAGCGGCACCGAGCGCCAGTCGAGCGCCGCGCTGGTGCTCATCGAGCTGCGCAACCTGCGCGACATCAACGCCTCTCTCGGACACCAGGTCGGAGACGAGGTGCTGCGCGAAGCCTCCCGGCGGCTTAAGCACAACGTGGCCGCCGACGACACGGTCGCACGTCTGGGTGAAACCCAATTGCTGGTGATCGCGCCGGGCTGCTCCGCGGAGCGCGCGCTGCTGTATGCCGAGCAGCTCATCGCGGTGGTCCGCAGCGGCTTTCATCTGGCGGGCGTCAGCCTCGATCTGCGCCTGGCGTGCGGCGTATGCCTGTTCCCCGCGCATGGCCGCACGGTGGATGAGCTGCTGCAGCGCGCGCAGGTGGCTCTGGAGGATGCGGACGAGGCGCGCGCGCGGGTGGCGATGTACCGCCCCGGACAGGACGAACAGCATCGTCGGCGGCTCACGCTGATCACCGATCTCTTCACCGCCATCGATCAGAACGCTCTCACGCTGGTATATCAGCCGAAGGTCGACATGGCGACCCGCACGGTCAGGAGCCTTGAGGCCCTGGTGCGCTGGACCCACCCGCAGCTCGGGCCGGTGCCGCCCGCGGAATTCGTGCCTCTTGCGGAGAGCACCGGCGGGTCGCGCCGGCTCACCAACTGGGTACTCGCCGCGGCGGTGCGGCAGATGGGCGAGTGGCGCCGCGCGGGTCTGGCGCTGGACCTGGCGGTGAACCTGTCGGCGCCCGACATTCTGGACCCGGATCTCGGCGATGAGATCCTGCAGCTGCTGCGCCAGCATCGGGTGGATTCCACGGCCCTGCTGCTGGAGATCACCGAAAGCGCGGTGATGCGTGATCCGCAGGTTGCGGTGCGCAACATGCAACTGCTGCGCATCGCCGGGGTGCGCTTCTCGATCGACGATTTCGGAACCGGGCACTCCTCGCTGTCGCAGCTGAGTGTGCTGCCGGTGGACGAGCTGAAAATCGATCGCTCGTTCATTGCTCAGGCCGCCAGCGGCGCGGTCACCATCCTCACCTCGACCATCGAGCTCGGCCACAGCATGGGGCTGAAGGTCGTCGCCGAGGGTGTGGAGGAGCCGGCCGCCTGGAACCTGCTGCGCCGGCTGGGCTGCGACTTCGCTCAAGGGTACCTGATCAGTCGGCCGCTGCCCGCGGCGCAAGTCCCGGCGTTCATCGGCAAGGCCAACCAGCTTCTGCCGGCCTCCGACTCGACGATGCTGCAGCTGCGGGCACTCGAGCAGCTGACGGAGCGCTCCGGGCGCTGAGGCTCGGGCGGCGCTCGGCGCCGGCGCCTGAAGGGGCGCTTCAATCCAGCAGCGCGTCCACGCGCCGCCGGTACTGCAACAGCAGCTCCGTGGCAAAGTCGGCGAACACCCGGATCTTGGGCGAGTCGCGCAGCGCGCTGCGGCACACGACCGAAATGGGCGCGCCCGGCGCCGACCACTCGCGCAGCACCACCTCGAGCCTGCCCGTGGCGAGCGCCTCGGCCACCACCAGGTCCATGGTCTGCACGATGCCGGCGTTGCGGATCGCGGCCATGATCTGCGCCTCGACGGAATTGAAGGCAACGCTGAACGTGAGCGAGAGCTGCTTGCGTAGCGCGCCGCGCTGGAACTGCCACTTGCGCGCGCGGCGGCTGCCGGCTGCGAGATGCCCGACCAGCTGGTGACGGCGCAGCTCCTCGGGTTCCGCGGGCACACCGTGCGCGCGCAGGTACTCAGGCGCGGCGCAGGTCAGCAGGCGCGTCGTCACCACGCGGCGCGCCACCAGGTGCGGCTCGCGCACCGCCCCGACGCGCACCACCAGGTCGACTTCCTCGGCGATGAGATCGATGACCCGGTCGTTAAACTGCACCTCCAGCTGCAGGTCCGGGTAGCGCGCGGTGAATTTCGGCAATGCCGGGATCAGCAGCGCGCGGCCGAACACCACCGGCACGTCCACGCGCAGGCGCCCCTGCGGTGACAGACTCCGCTGGCAGCGCCCCAGATACTCCGCGCCGTCGCTCGTCAGTCCCACCCGGCGCGTGGTGCGGTGGAACAGCTGGCAACGCAGGTGCCGTTCGAGCTCGGCCACGTGCGTGCTCACCACCGCACGCGAGATCCCGAGCGCGTCCGCGGCGCGGGTGAAGGAGTGCAGGTCTGCGACCCGCACGAAGCTGCGCATGCACACCAGCTGATCCATGCCAGGATTGTAAGTCATTCCAGAACAATGAATTCGCGATTAGACTGTTTTTGAAAGTGCCGCCCGCTCCTACAGTCAGCTGCGCCGGGTGTACCGCCGGTGCGCTCGCTTTCACTGGAGGGAGCATGTTCATATTCAACCGGCCGTTCGGCGCGGTCGCTGCCGGACTGGGCGTGGCACTGCTCATCGTGTGTCTGGATCGCGCGCGTCAGCCCGCGGAAATCCCCCTGGACGCCGCGCGTGTCGTAAATAGCACACAGTCACTTGTGCCCCGCCCGGCGCATGCGGTATCTTCCGCGCCGGTTCGTGACCGTTCCCTTTCCTGCCGCCTGCCGCCCGCCTCGTTTGCGAGTTGGCTTCCGAGTCTGAAAAGCCGAATCGTTCTCGACCAGGTGGCAGTGCGTGCGCCGACGACTCAACCGATCTTCGGTCAGCGCTCCTGCTAGTACTTTTATTTCAGGAGTTTGATTGCATGACGAAGATCTATGTTGGCAACCTGCCGTTTTCCGCCACTGATGCCGAGATCCGCGAGCTGTTCGCGGCGCACGGCACTGTCGAGTCGGTGAGCATCATCACCGATCGCGACACGGGTCGGCCGCGCGGCTTCGGGTTCGTTGAGATGTCACGCGCCGATGCGTCGCGCGCGATCCAGAGTCTCAATGGCAAGGAGCTGGGCGGGCGTCCGTTGCGGGTGAATGAGGCCCAGGAGCGCACGGGCGGCGGTGGCGGCAACCGCGGCGGCGCGCCGAAGCGCTGGTAAGCGTCAAGGCTGCCAAGGGCCGGTCGTGCGTGCCTGCAAGGGCATCCCGACCGGCCTTTCTCATTATGTGAAAAGCGAATCGGAGTGATTCTCATGGGCAAAGGTGATCCCAGAACCCGCCGCGGCAAGATCTACCAGGGCTCGTACGGCAAGTCGCGCCCGCAGGATCCGGCGAAGAGAAAGAAGAAAGCGGCCAAGGCCGCGAAGCGCTGAGCCGGTCGCGCGCTAAGGCTCGGGCAGGGAATATCCGTGCCCGGTTAGGCGATGCGCTGCCAGGGGAGACAATTATAAGTATCGAACGGCTGGCTTGAGCGTGATAACTTGCGCCTCGCGGCGGGCTGCAAAAAAAGGAGTTTCAATCGCACCTCGCCGGCCCTGAGGGCCACTGAAGTTTTGAGCGGCAACGGGTGCCCTTTGCCACACATTCGCAGCACGGGTTCGTGCGCTTGCAGGCGAACGCCCAGACGAGAGCGGGTTCCGTATGAGTAGTGGCTCGGCGGCAGCGCTGCCGATGAGTACGCTCGACGAAGACGCGTGGGAGGACCTGCTCAGCTTCATCGAGGAGCGCCGCGTCATCCCGATCGTAGGTCCCGAGCTGTTGCTGGTCTCGACCGAGCGTGGCCCGCGGCTGCTGCTCGACTGGGTTGCGGAGAGACTCGCCAGCCGGCTCAACGTCCACACCACGGAACTGCCGCCCAATTACACCCTGAATGATGTGGTCTGCTGGTTTCTCGCGGCGCGCGGCCGGCGTGAAGAAGCCTATGTGCGGTTGCGCAGCATCATCAAGGATGCGAATTTCGAGCCGCCGCAGACCTTGCGACGTCTGGCCGCCATCACCGACTTCGACCTGTTCGTCTCCACTACCTGCGATTCCCTGCTCGAGAGCGCGATCAACCTGGAGCGCTTCGCCGGAGCCTCGTCGACGGACGTGCTGTCGTACTCGCCCAACCGGGTCGTCGACCTGCCCACCGAGCGTGAGCGCCTGCAGCGCCCGCTCGTCTATCACCTGTTCGGGAAACTCTCGGCGTCCCCGACCTACGTCATCTCGGATGAAGATCTGCTCGAGTTCATCTGCGCTCTGCAGAGCGAGCATTTGGTGCCGGAGAAGCTCTTTCACGAACTCGAGCACAATCACCTGCTGTTCATCGGCAGCAATTTCACCAACTGGCTCGCGCGGCTGTTCCTGCGCATGGCGAAACGCCAGCGCCTGTCGGACCCGCGCGACGTCGGCGAGGTGCTGGCGGACGACCACAGCAGCCAGGATGACCGGCTGGTGGCCTTCCTGCAGCAGGTCAGCGTGCGCACCAGGATCTACGTGGGCGCCGAACGCTTCGTCGACGAGCTCCACGCGCGCTGGCAGGCGCGTCGCAAGCCCGTGGGCAGCCCCGCACCGGCGCGCTTCCTGCCGCCGGCGCGCGAGATGCCGGACGACGCCGTGTTCATCAGCTACGCGCGCGAGGACCTGGCGGCGGTCCAGCAGATCAAGGCCGGACTCGAGGCGGCGGGGATTACCACCTGGTTCGACATCGACCGACTCGAGGTCGGCGATGACTACGATCGCAAGATCCAGCGCAACATTGCCCGCTGCTCGTATTTCATCCCGGTGGTCTCGGCCACCACGCAGCGCCGGCTCGAGGGGTACTTCCGCCGCGAGTGGAGCTATGCCATCGACCGGGTGCGCAACATGGCGGACGGCGCGTTGTTCATTCTGCCGGTGAGCATCGATGCCACGACCGCGGCCGAAGCGCTGGTGCCCGACAAGTTCAAGGCGCTGCACTTCAGCCAGCTCCTGGGCGGGCAGGTGCCCGCGGATTTCGCGCAGCGTCTCGAAGACTTCATGCGGGCGCGCTCCCGATGAACGCCGTTCCGAAGTTGCCGGCGAGCGACCCGGCCGGTCAGGTCGATGAGAGCAATCCGTGGCTCGGCCTCGCGTCCTTCACCGAGGAGACGCGCGCGTTCTTCTTCGGCCGCGAGGAGGAGGTCGCCGAGCTCGCGCGCCGCGTGCAGCGCAAGCTCCTGACGCTGCTGTTCGGTCAGTCGGGCCTCGGCAAGACCTCGATCCTGCGTGCCGGACTCGTGCCGCGGCTGCGCGGCGAGGGGTACTGCCCGATCTACGTGCGCATCGATTACGGCCGGGACGCGCCCGAGCCGGCCGAGCAGATCAAACAGGCGATCCGGCAGACCGCGCGCCTGTCGGGCGAGTGGACCCAGGTGGGTGTAGCGGTCGCGGGCGAGTCGCTGTGGGAGTTTCTGCACCATCGCGACGACGTGCTGCGCGACGAGTCCGGCGCCACGCTGATTCCGCTGCTGATCTTCGATCAGTTCGAGGAGATCTTCACTCTCGCCCAGAGCGATGAATTCGGCCGCGCCCGCGCGGCGCGCTTCATCGCCGAGCTTGCGGACCTGGTCGAGAACCGCCCGCCCAAGGCGCTCGAGGCGAAGTTCGACGAAGATGAGTCCGCGGCCGGGCGCTTTGATTTCGCGCGCAGCGGCTATCGCGTGCTGATCGCGCTGCGCGAGGACTATCTCGCGCCGCTCGAAGGCCTGAAGAATGAAATCCCCAGCATCACGCAGAACCGCCTGCGGCTCGCGCCCATGACCGGCACCCAGGCGCTCGCGGCCGTGCTGCAACCCGGCCGGAAGCTGGTTGCGGAGGAAGTGGCCGCGGCGATCGTGCGCTTCGTGGCCGGCGGGGCGGAGCTCGCCAACGCGGAGGTGGAGCCCTCGCTCCTGAGCCTCATCTGTCGGGAGTTGAATGACGCGCGCATCGCGCAGGGCCGCAGCGAGATCTCTCTTGATCTGCTGGCTGGCTCGCATGCCACGATTCTCACCAATTTCTACGAGCGCGCCCTCGCCGACCAGCCGGCGGCTGTGCGCCACATCATCGAGGACGACCTGCTGACCGATTCCGGCTTTCGCGAGAACGTAGCCGAAGAGCGCGTGCTCGCCCGCTTTGCGGAAGCCGGCGCCGCAGCGGGCACGCTCGCGCTGCTGGTCAACCGCCGGCTGTTGCGCATCGAGGAGCGTCTCGACATCCGGCGCGTCGAGCTCACCCACGATGTGCTGTGCGGTGTCGTAAAGAGCAGTCGCGATCAGCGCCACGAGCGCGAGGCGCGCGAAGCCACCGAGCGGCTGCTCGCCGAGCAGCGCTCGCGCGAGCTCACCGCGCGGCGCGCAGCAGCACGGGCGCGGCGGATCGCGGGCGCCTGCACGGTATTGGCGGTCGCGGCGCTCGGCGCGGCGGTGTTTGCTTATTTCAGCAGCCAGCGGGCCCACCGCGCCGAGCGCCTGGCCCAGGAGACGCGCGCCGCGGCCGAGCAGGCACGCGGCAACGCCGAGCATCTGCTCGGGTACTTGAGCGATGACTTCGGGCGGGAGCTCGAGAGCTTTGGGCGGCTCGAAGTGTTGGCGGAATTCTCGCAGCGCCAGATCGACTACTTCCACGGCCTGCCCCCGGCGCTCAAGGGGACGGAGACCATCCGCAACGGCGCGCTTGCGCTCGTGCACCACGCCCGCGCCCTGCGCGCGCTGGGCGACCTGGATGTCGCCGGCGCCAATGCCGCGGAGGCCGTGCAGCTGCTTGACCGGCTGCGCGAGACGGGTGATCGTTCCGAGGCCACCACCATTGCGCTCGCGCTCGCCTACGGCGCGCAAGCCCGGGTACTCGAGAGTCGTAATGACGCCGCGGACCTGCCGACGGGCCAACGGGCCGCCGCGCTCCTGCGGCCGCTCGCGGAAGCGCCTAACGCCTCGGTGGCGGCGCGGCGCGCCTACGTCGACATCCTCGTCCGCATCGGCTACATGCAGCAGGCGAGCGCGAACGGGTATGAGGACGCCGTTCGCACGGAGCGAGAGGTCATGCGCATCGCCACGGATCTCGGTGCGCGCAGCCTGAGCGACCTCGACATGGGGGCGTACTATGCGGAGGCCTGCTCCTGGGCAGTACAGGCTCTTGAGTCCCTCGGCCGTTATGACGAGGCGCGGCGCATGGGTGAGGACTGCATGGCGCTGGCCGACCAGGTGCTCGAGCGGCGCCCGGGCTACCGCCTGGCCCTGCATGCGCAGGGGATCCTCGCCGGCGTTCTCGCGTCGGTGGCGACGGACGAGCTGGATCCCAAGGCCGCGATGCGCGTGGGTCTGCGCCAGGAGCAGGTGCAACTCACGCTCCTGAGACTCGATCCCAACAACATCCAGAGCCTCAACAATTTCGCCGTCGCGGAGGGGCAACTGGGGGACTCCCTGTGGGCGGCCGGGCACCTGCGCGAGGCCGTGCCCTTTTATCTGAAGCAACTTGACTACGTCGGTCGTGCCAGCGCTGGGGGCGCCGCCTTCGCCATCGCCCGTTCCGCTACCATGGTGTTCACGGCCATCCGCCAGGCACAGCTCGGCGAGGCCGCGGCGGCGGCGGCGACCCTCGCCGCGGGCGCGCCCTTCCTCGCGAAGCTGCGCCAGAGCGAGCCACCGGGGAGCATGGCGGTGGTCCTTGTCGATGCCATCGGCAAGAACGGGGAAGCCTGGGTGGCATTCGAGCGCGACGATGCGCTCGCCGCCCGGCGCATGGCCGCGGACGCTGTGAGTGAGTTGCAGGCGGCGACGCCGCACGGCGGGGAGCAGGAGTTCTCCAAATACCTCAGCCTGCATTTCGCCTACATGCTCGAGGGCCGGGCAGAGTATCAGCTGGGCGACTTTGCGGCCGCGGAGCGCTCAGAGGCCAAGGCGCTGCAAGCAAGCCAGGCCGGGGGCGCCGAGGCTACCGACGATCGACGCCGTCGGGCTCAGTGCTCCACCTGGATCGCGATGGCGCAGGCCCGTCAGGGGCGGCTGAGCGAAGCCGCTCGAACCATCGGCCCGGTGCTCAGGTTCTACCACGACTTCGCGGCCAGGAATCACGGCGATCAGTGGCTGCAGCTGGAGCTGGCTGGCGCGTTGTATGCCGAGGCGCTCAGTGACCCGAAGACGGGCGCGGCGAACCTGCGCGAGGCCGCCCGGCTCATCGACGGCCTGCCCCGAGAGTTGCAGTCCACGCACGATGTGCGTCAATGGCGCGAGCGCATCAGGCAGGCGCAGGCGGGCGCGGGATGACTCCTGCCTGCACCGGCTAGGCGAACGGCGTGGCGGCAGTGGCCGCCGACGGCCGCGTCTTGCGCTCCAGGCAGTCGCGGATGATCTGCAGCGCGGGACGCTCGTTCGGCGGCAACTCCACGGCGCTTGACTTCAAGGGCGTCGTGCGGCTGCCCCAGCGCACGAGGTGCGCGCAGTAACTCAGGCCCCCGCCGAAGCCGGGCATCAGCAGCAGCGCTCCCGGGCGCACGCGTTGCTCCTCCAGCGCCTCGCACAGGGCGACCGGCACGGTGGCCGCCGACATGTTGCCGTAGCGCTGTATGTTCACGTACACCCGCTCCATCGGCACGTGCGCGCGCTTGGCGACGGCTTCGATGATGCGCAGATTCGCCTGGTGCGGCACCACCAGGTCCACGTCCTGGGGCCTGAGGTTGAGCCGCGTGAGCGTGTCCTCACAGGCGCCGCTCATGCCCTGCACGGCGCGCTTGAAGATTTCCTGGCCCTCGAACTGCCAACGGGTGATGCCATAGAGCACGCCGCGGTTCGCATAGCGCCCGCCCATGCCCTGCACGCGCAGGGTCTCGCGCGCGTCGCCGTA
>WNFR01008268.1_pt1 | contig 15104 bp, 15 predicted proteins | sample 5400221 | NCBI WGS metagenome assembly WNFR01 (sample SAMN13153357, study PRJNA577476) | soil metagenome | isolation source: 40 cm soil under Madrone tree | place: USA:California | collected 2016-06-14 | reverse complement strand
CTCCTAATTCCGCTTTTCCAGGCGGGTGCGCACGCAGCGCATGTAGTCGCGCAGCGTGCTCATACCCGGGCGCCACGCACCCGGTTTCAAGTGCCAAGAGAAGCGCTGCCACGCACCGCCGAGCACGGTCTCAACCGACGTGCCCTGCGGCTCGACTCCCGAAGGTGTGCGGATGTGCGGACTCAGCCAGAACATATCGGGCGCAGCGTCCGGGAAGGCTGGCGGCAGCTTCACGAGCAGATCCACCGCCGCCGGGGCCAAGCCGGGCGGCAGCGGGTAATCGTGCACGACGAGGAAGGTCCAGCCATCCGGCTGCGGCACACTGTCGAAGCGCTCGAATCCTACGTCGCCGACGCCGATCCGCGGCGCTCCGTAGTCCGCAGGCGGCGCACTGTGGAAGCAGTCCCCACACTCCAACACTACCTTCGTATCGTCCGCAATCACCTCGTCCTCTTTCGGGCGGTCGCGGAACAGCACGTCGGTGAGCAGGATGCCGGCGCGCTCTTTCAGCGAGCGGCCGGTCTGGTGGGCATCGGCAAACTCGAAGGGCTTGAGGTTGATTATGACGGAGATGACGTGGCTGGCCGGCACCACGGACCAGAAGTGCAGGCCGTTCTTCAGCATCACCTTGTCGCCATCAGCAATGACTTTCAGCTCATCGCTGTGCTTCCGGTCGCAGCCGCACTGCTCGTGGGCGTCGTCCACAAGAGCATCGAGACACAGCGAGTGATCCGCGGGGATACCCGTATGCCGTTTGATGGCGCCACCGGTCTGCTCATGCTGATCGAACCCGAAGCGGCTGTGGTTGATAAAGACCTGGACATCATGATGGAGGTTGGACACTTGAGGTTGCTCTTAGGTATGCGGGAAGTCCCGCGACGCAAGCAATCCTGAGCGCAGCCGACCTCAATGTCGGTGGCCGCGTGGTGTCCTAAGCGGTGGTCACCGGTGCCTGTGCCGGCCACCGCGAGGCCACCGGCACCAACGGCAGCACCAGCGTGCCAACATTCAGACGGTAGCCACCGCTACAGGAAACGATCACGGTGCCAATATTGTTCGGGGGATCGACGTCGATGGCCTTGTAGCTAGCTTTGATGGCCTTGATAAAGTCGGCTTTCGCGGTCTTTGCCGTAGCACTGTCGTCGCGCGCACTCGACAGTGCGGTGTTCAGATCGCGCGTGCTCACGGACCTACCTTGGGCACGCGCAACGAGGGTGGCGAACCGAAATGGATGGGAACCCGGTTGCAGCTTCGTGAGCTCAATGCCCTTGTACCACGCACGCCCGCTCTCCTCGTCGATGAGTAGTGGCTCTTGCGACCATAGGTTAGGCGGCAATTTGGACTGCAAGCCGAGTTGCAGAATCATACGTGACAGCAAGTCACCATAGTTCCCGCCCGCCAGGCGGAAAGGGATTTTCGCAACGTCCCACGCGCAATCACAATCGTTTGGAATCATCAGCACTGCGTGCGTACCTTGCGCTGCGGCCCGGATCAATCGCTCCGTATCGGCAGAAGGCTCACGTAAGAGCATGAACACGCTGATCGTGATGGTGTCCGTCATCACACGCGTTCCCACGAACCAGATACCCGAGTCGAGTTCCCTACCGCGCCAATCGAGCTGCAGATCAATTTGAACCTGCTTAACCATTTGCTGTGCGTCAAGTTCGTACCCTTCCACGTCGGATCGGGTCAGCCCACGCACGCCAATGGCCGGGTCTTCGCTCACACCCAGAAGCAGGTTCGAGCCCGCCGTCGTCACGGATAGCGTACCCGGCGCGAACGGATGCCCCGGCGATGTGGCGATCAGGAGCCCCACCGATCGCATGATCTTTTGCGTGAACAAGGAATCGAAGTCGATGGCCGTGCAGTTGCGCCAGGTCGCCATCTTCTCCCGTCCAGGAAAGAGTGACCAAAATGTCGGTGGCGACTGGCCAACCGCGAACGGTCCGCGGATGCGCACGTCATCCAACAGTTTCTCCACGATGGGCTCATGCGCCCCAGCATTGATGTCAATGCGGTTGGGTACCTTGATCGACACGCTGCCAGGCCGAGCAGCGCCGGCAAAGGTGATGGAGAGCTTTGCCTCGATCAACTGCCCTTCGGAGAGACGGATGCGCAGTTCCTCGATAATCTGAAAACAATCGCGGCCCTGAATCAGAATCTTGTCGCGATCACCACGCCGCCACCGCAGCTCAGTCACATCTACGCGCAGAATACCAGGAGGAAGGTAACGAAAGAGATCACGACCCCGTTCTTGCAACGGTTTCAGCGTGCAGATGTTTTCGCTTGCGAAGAAGTCCGACTCATTTATAAGAAGCTTACCGACAATCTGTCGGTACACCTGCAACAGCCGCGTCGAGCGCGTTGCGACCGCAAGACGGCCAGTTATCGGGTCGTAGCGCAGAAGGTCGGATGCAGCCGGACGATAGTGCAGGATGCCCGGCGCTCCATCGTTTTTGATCTCGACCACTCGTTTGAGCGGATCACCGCGAAAAACCTCGTACCACCATTCATCACCGCGTCGGTACGCGAAAACAGTGACCGATTCGTTCTTCTTGTTTTCCCTACACCACGCCGATATTGCTTCCTCCAGCATAATCTTATCGATCGCACCGGCGATCGGGTACTTGCCTGCAAAATCACGACACGGCCTCGCCTGCGCGGTTTCTCTGAAGTTGGCGCGCACTCGAACGAGAACAAGGGCAAGCGCCGTATTCGTGTGGCTCTCGACCCAAATGCGCGCTACGAGTTCGCGCGAGGGAATATCGTCGATGGCGCCTAGCGCGACCTGGGCGTCATCGGCGGCTTGCTGAAACTGTTCTCGACCGCTCTCTGTGCCGAATTCCACAATCACTTCGATCGCGGCGAGCAACTCGGCGCCCGGTGCGTCATCCATGAGCGATTTGAGAAATCGCTCATGGGTAAATGCCTCGCCACCAAGCCTCGCGTTCTCACCAGCGGTCGCGAGCACAGCGCGCCAGGTATCGGAGGACACTTCTCTATAGATATTCTGATCGAGAAAACTCGCTGGGAGCATCTGGGCGGGCGCCTATGTTATTAAGTATTGACGGCCTACCGCGTTCAACATCCGCTGGTCGCCGTTCGGGCCGATCTGCTGGATCGCGGCAACAACATCCTCTGGCCGGAAACCGGCCAAGCCGAGCCTCGGTCGCTGCCTGTCGCCAGACCGGCACATCAGAAAGGGAAGGCGGCTCCTCGTTCTTGTGTGCATTACTTTAGTTTGCCATTGACAACTGCGGATATTAGGACAAACTAGGACACAATAGTCAACCAATTTTTGGGAGGCTCGCATGGCCGCACGACCCGAAGCCGACATTGGCTCGTTCCGCCGAGCTCAGTCCCGCACATCTGAGGAACGTTGTCCGTTGTGCGACCAAGCGCTACCGCACGATCTGTCGGCAGATGAACTTCACGCGCGGCTCCGCAAAAAAGAGCAGGACGCAACCAAAGCGCAAGAGAAACTCCTGCGTGCTCAATTCCAGCAGGAGATGAGCAAGAAAGTAGAACAAACAAAGCAGCAGGCGGTGGCAGACGCCGTGAAACGGGAAACGGCGATTCGCGCGGAGGCAAAGACGCAGGCACTTGCTGCGGCAAATGCTGATATCTCCAAAGCTGAGCAAGCAAGAGCTAAAGCCCTGCAAGAAAAACGAGCTGCCGAGGAACAGGTCAAGAACCTTAAGGTCAAGCAGGAAAAGGAGCTAAAGCTGCAGGTGCAAAAGGCACTCCAAGGGCAACGCGAAGCACTGGAATCGGAGAAGACCACTGCTATTCAGAAGGCCAAGGCACAGGAGTTCGAGAAGAACCAGAAACTTCAAAAGCAGGTCGAGGTACTCAAGCGCCAACTCGAGGAGAAAACCGCCGAAGACCTTGGGGAAGGTGCAGAGGTTGATCTCTATGAAGCTCTGCGCGGAAGCTTCGACAGCGATAAGATTTCACGGATCAAGAAGGGGCAACCGGGCGCCGACGTTTTGCATAAGGTTTGCCACAACGGTCAAGAGTGCGGATCGATTGTTTACGACTCAAAGAACCACACCGCCTGGCGGAAGAGTTTCGTCGAAAAACTAAAGGTCGATCAGCTCGCCGCGAAGGCAGATCATGCTGTCCTAACGACGAGTGCGTTTCCAGCTGGCGCGAGACAGCTTCTCGTGCAGGACGATATCATCGTCATAAACCCCGCCAGAGCCATAGAACTCGTACGAATTGTCAGGGAGCACATTATTCAAACCTACCGACTTCGGCTCAGCGGCCAAGAGAAGAACAGGAAGACTGAAACGCTTTATGAGTTCATCAATTCGGATCGTTGCCGCCAGCTTCTGATCCGATATGAATCGATCTCCGAGGAGCTTCTTGAAATCGAGGTAAAAGAGGTTAACTCTCACAACGCCGTCTGGAAAAAACGCGGACAGCTACTCCGCGACTCTCAGAAGGTACACGGCGACTACAGGGCCGAGATTGATCGCATAATTGAAGACGAGAGCCTGTCATGAAACCGTCAGTTTCGGGAGATGGCGATGAGGTAAAGAGACCCGCTTCCGTAGTTGGGCTGCAAGAACGTAGATTGGGCCGGCCAAACGACAAGCAGCCGCGCTTGGGACCGAAGGAAGATGTCGAACTTCAACGCCAAATTGTTGCCAACGAAGGTGTGTTTGAACCACTCCTCGTCGAGCCGCATCCCGAATTTGACGACAAGTTCCGTATTATTGACGGAGATCGCCGTTGGACGAACGCTAAGGTTCTTGTTGAACAGGGCAAGGAACAATTCCGAACGCTGCCAGCGGAAGTCACAGATCATACGCTTTCGGAAGATGAGCGCTTGCGGGTCTGGATTTATATTCACCGCCAGCGGAAAGAATGGGATGCGCGAGAAAAGGAGATGGTCGCTTATCGTCTTGTTGGCTTGGTTGGGCGCGCGAGCGCCGCAAATATATTAGGCATCACTGTCCGAGAACTTGACAAGCTGGTAGAGGTTTATCAACTCTGTGAACGATTCACGACTCTTCGTGAACCGGGCGCCGCCATCACTTGGGCGCGTGAGCTGGACGGTGTTGCAAAAAAGCTGTTAACGCCAACGGTTCTCGATGCCGTTATAAAGAAGGTCAACGAGAAGCGAATTTCCAATTCTAAGGACCTCAGAAAGCTCAGGAAGATTCTCCGCGACCCGTCAGCGAAGCAAAATTTTCTTTCGTCGGAGGGTGACATCGATTCGGCATTGCTTCGGCTAGCGCCACCAAGACAAGAACAAGGTGCTGGTCTAAAGCGTGACATTACCTCCTTGACCGAGATAATGGCCAAGTATCCTTGGACTGAACTGCAGCAGCTCAAGGGCGACCAAGAAATGCTAGGCCGAATTGAAGAAGCCCAGCGTATTCTGAAGGATCTGAAGGAGGCCCTGACATAGCCGTGACTAACTCGATCGATTGCGGCCAAGGCCGCGCGGCCTCTATTGCACTAAGCTCATCTCGTTTCGCGAAGCCCCGCCGAGCCTTCTATCAATGCTTCGGCAGATGAGGGTAATGACCCCGCCCGAAATAGTCAGCGCGAGCTTGCGAAGTTCGAACCTCAGAACAACGCGCGCACGATACTGATGGGAATCGCCCAAATCATTTCCCCGCCGCCGGTGATTAGCTCCACCGGCGGCGTTGATCGGTAACTATGGGCGAATCACGTAGGCACACGTAGTCAGCGCTGACTGGGACTCGCACTGCGAGTACGATTCAGCGACAATTCGAGACAAATTGTCTTCCGGAAAACCAGGACTCCAACACAAAGGACTGACGCCATGACAGACCCAGATAGTGAGCGGAATAAACTATATGTAGAAATTTGGAAGAGGGCAATCGAGACGCAAATGCACTTCAATGAAATGTCGGTCAAATCCAGGCAACTAGGACTTACGTTCGTTGCGGCAGCTCTGGGCCTCAGCGTGGTGCTGCTCAGTCGAAAGGAAGATTTCTCCTTCACAGTAGGGAAAATCGAACTTCACGTCTCTGTAGTTTCCCGCGAGCGTGCACTGAGCGAAGCGGCACGGAGTGTCCAGCCCGATTGCGTACTCGAACACAGCTTTAGCGAGATTATCGGAGCCCTTCATAGCTGTACGCGAATGGATGCTCCACTTGGCACCTAGATGTTGATTGATGGAAACGCCAATTCAGGGATGATCCCCGCCCGATAGACGCTTGTCCATGCCACCTACAATTTTGCGATAGTCCTTTTTTCGCCATGCTCGCTGGGGCTTCGCCCACCGCTTGAACACCTTCAGATAGAGGGGCATACATTCCCACTTGACACGCTCCCAGTCGTGCTTAAGAAGAATTGCCATTCGACTCGTGAATAAATCGATATCAGTCTTACGTCCACCGAATAACGCATCATAGTGCTCGATAATCTCGGCGTCATATATGTCCTTAGGATTTAGCGACGTAACCAATCTGCTCCGATTGACAGCGACTTTCTCATCAGACTTCGTGACATGCGCCATAACAATGTCTCCACAAAGCGCGCGAACGCTTTCCCGCCATTTGGTTCTTTCCTTGGTGATCTGCTCTACTTGCACCGCCCGTTCGTCCTTGCGGAAAGCCAAGAACGAACCAATCCAGCCCCCAAGCGCCGCCAAAGAAAGCCACGACAGCCACGACACAAGATTGAAGTGCATACCCTTTTACCCCAAAAGCATAGTTTCTCTCGAGTGCAACCTTCGCGCTGGCCGAATCATCGAATGCGAAGGTCAGATGCGTATTTCTTAGGACATGCAAGTGCGGGGAGATTAGACCAACCAGCACGTGAGTAATTGGCGGTCTGTCTGAACACGCCACTTCACTGCTAAGACTCCAAGTTTAGTTCAGCAAGAAGTCGGCGATACAGTCCCCACTCCCCACTTGACCCCGGTTTAAAGTTTTCGGTGTTAAATTCACGGTCTTTTATCGATGCGCGCGAAAAGAGTTCGGAAAACGCCGACCGCTTGACTACTGCTCCGGGCGTAGCGTAGTGGAGGTATGCTAGCCGCAGCACGCGCATCAGACCCTTAAATCCGTTTGTCTTAGTCAATATCACTCCGTCGCCCGTGGCCGCCCACGCATCCGGCCAGCGATCTCTCGCTGCAGAAAAGTAGTTGAAAAGCACATCTGCGATATCGAGATCCCGCTCCTCCAAAAACATATTACGAAAAATCACTTTTCGTAACTCGCCAGCGTCTGCCTGTTTTGGTCTATGCCCTTTCAGGAAGACCTGACGGTCCTTTACGGGCTCCGTGGAAAGGTAGGGCATAAGGGCTTCTACGACGGTCGCCTGCGTAAGCGTTTCGGTAAATCGGCCTGCCGTAGCTCGCCCGAGCCGCTTTATGCGCTGGAAAAAAGGGCTCTTAGAGTCTCGATCCAAGGCAACGGCAATATTGTGCGCCGTCTTTTGCGGGCTACGCGATCGGGCATAATCGTATAAATCGTACGCCAGACTCTTATTAACTTTTGTCTGTGCCAGGTTCACAACCGAAAACAGATACGCCTGGCTAGCAATATCCATGTCTATAACAATTGAAACATTGACGTCGAACTGCGCGTCGGGCCGTAAGTGCTGCAACCCTTCAATTCGATGCTCGCCGTCCAGACTCCTAGCTATCTCCAACTTCTTTACGCCGCCATTTGGTTCTCCGTTGTCAGGAACCGTATGCAAGGTGAGGGACTTTGTGCCCTCATCGTATGAGGCGCACCGACCTTCAACGGCTAACATCACAGCGGTTGGGAAGCACGCATCGACCGTATTCACGTACTCACCAATTTCCCTTACCCGTTTAGGACTCACCTCCCGCTGAATGCCCAAATACGTATCCATTTCTCGCTCATGCATCATCTGACGTACATCAGCAAATGTAATTTGGCGAAGAATAGCTGACGAAATCGAGGTTATGTAGAACTCTCCGAGAGGCTGAGAGATTCGAATACAAGGGAGAGGGATAGAAAACTCTTCGTCCAAGATACTCGGCACACTCATGGGTTCGCCTCACCAGCGTGTCGTCTCGCAAACTCGGTTGCCAACTCTTCAACAGGCGCCTTTAGCTGCTTCTCAGCATCAAACTCCAGCGTGCTGCGTCGATACACAATAGTTAGATACCGCAAAGCGATCGAGAAACCAGCAACACAAATCGATGCGTGAAAAATGAATTCGTCGTCAATGAGCTGAGGCAACGGTGCCGCCTTACTAAACAGCTGCATCGCATAAAATCCAGCCGCGATTAGTGCCAAGAGGATCAAGGCAAGAAAATGCCAGGTTCTGTCTGGGAATACCTTAGCGCGCGGTGGATCGTCGCCCGCCGCAATCAATATTGGACCGAGAAATCCCACCGTAAATATAAATATCTGACCAGAACTCACCGTCTGATATAGCAGCCATACTGCGTGGACGTCGCGATTTTACATGAACCCGCGAAGGAAGACCGCTGTCAGCCAGAAGGTCGTCGTCGAAAAGCACGCCGTAATCAAGAATTCCTTGAGCGCGACGACATGGTGCTGCCTTGTACAACGTGTCAACGGTCCCACAATTGGGATAGACGGAAAGACCGTGCCACTCAACCACCGCCATCCTTGCTTTAATTTATTCACTAGATTTTCCTTCCTAAGCCACAGCCGCCGAAAGAGTAGTCCTGGAACCCTGCACGTTCATACATTTCTCGACGTAATAACAAGTTCCGTTATCGGCTTGCGTCCAGCGTTCAATCCAGAGATGTTGCTCAAGCGATCAACTGTGTGGAGCACGAACTGAGTCTCTCTGTACAGATTTCGGATAGAACGATGATCCGCGTTGCTTACAATCACTTTCGCGCCCCGCTTAATAGCTCCCAACGCTGCCGCATGCAGGCGCTCTTGGTCTTCCCAAGAAAATAATTGTTCGTTGTATTTCAGGAATCCGTTTAGATTGTGATTTACCGTATAGGGTGGGTCCGCGAATACCAAATCACCGCGACCGGCCCGTCCAACAATCCTCGCGAAATCTGTTGAATGTAGCGCAACCCGTTTTAGCAAGCGGCCGATTTCCGAGAAATTATCTGTCGGCAGGATTACGTTTGATTTGGTTCCTACGGGAACATTAAATTGCCCGTTAAGATTCACCCGATACAGCCCATTCCAGCACGTTCGGTTGAGATAAATGAAGCGCGCTGCGGCACGCAGCGGCGTCCTCGGGATCAGCGCTCTCGTTCGGTAGTAGAGTTCCGAACTGTGGTTGCGATGATAATGGCGAAGAAGCCGGTCGAGCGCCTCGGGCTCACTTTTGATGGCCCGGTAGACATTTATCAACTCGGTGTTTAGGTCATTCAAGACGGCCTTTCTTGGTCGAAGTGAAAAAAACATTGCTCCGCTGCCAAGAAACGGCTCGAAATACGTGCCCGCCGGACATGCTATTGCGGGAATTAATGTCCGAATGCGATAGACCAGCCACCGCTTTCCCCCAGCCCATTTTAGGAATGGTGGAGGCTGCGTCGTGCTTTCCGCCGCTTCGATTGGTTTAATCATATTCGAGATCTAGATCAAATCCATTCGCTACTGCCTTGTCCCATAGCGATTTGAAAATGAAGTCGATGTATGCGAAGTCGTCTTTCGAATAGCGCCGGTTTTCTGTCGCATGCGCTGAAATGCGCCGAAGTTCATTGACTCGCTCCATCCACTGGATATTCTTCGAATAGCCCTTTTCGCCGGGCTCGGGAATGTCAAAAATGGGAGCGAACCACGGCCAGTGAGCCTTATTCTCGGCGATCTTCTTGTACTGAATGAAGTCCAGATAGTTCTCTAAGGGTAGGCGTGCTTCGTCTGAATCATCCTGCGACTTTTCATACGCCTTGGTTTTGATCGCCTTGTCGATGACACCCTTGTTAAAATAGGCGTCACGCTCAAGGCCGTAGTGCTTCTTGAAGGTATCAAATATGACCTTCTGCACTATTACGTTAATTCTCTTCAGACGCCGATCTGCTTGATCAATTCTGTCGTCAGACTGCTCTTCGTTCCACGTTTCGAAACCTTCCGGCAGAAAATCCGTAAATTGCTTCTGAACAATTGCGCAGAGGCGAAAATAATACTCGTTGAAGCCGCCGGACCCGAACTCGACCTTGAATTCCTTCTCCGCTTTGTTTGTGTCAGCTTCGCGCAACAATTTAAGGACAGGCTCGACATACTCTTCGATCTCGCCGAGTAGTTCTTGCGGATTCAGTTGCCTCGGATCGTTTTTGCTGTTGGATTCCATATACCGAATCAGCGCCGAAAACAGCCGCAGATGGGCATGGACTCCGGTATTGGTGCAGACAAACCCCAATCGGCCGGCATCCCAAAGTGTCTCGCTACTAACCTTTACAAGCGAGAAATACAAATTGAGCGCCGCGCGACTTCGGTCAAGCGTTTCGCTGTCGTTCACTCCCGACAAGGGGCCTGGCCTAAACTCTTTCCGTTTAAGTCCGACAACTCCGATGAGACCAGAGCGTCGGAGCCCGTCCTTAATCGCGGGTATTGTCAGCGACGCTCGATCTGTACTTGGGATGCCTTGTTGCGTAAACCGACGATACAGCGGTTCGCCGATATCAGAATTTAGTACCCCGATCAGTCTAGCCGCAATAGCTCCAAGGCGCTCCGCGGGGATTTCGGACTCCCACTTCAATTCGCCTTCGAGATCGTCAAGCAATGTCTTTGGGACGGACTTTTGTTCGTGATTGATTGTCACGAACAGGTCCGCCTCCGTCTCCTTCGGTAACTGTTCAAACGCGAGTACGAGTAAATTCTGCTTCCTCTTATCCGGCGGAAGATGAGCGAACCCGTAAAGTCGGTGCTGCCCGTCGACAATCCACGCAGATTTGTAGCGGTCCGGGAGATACAGGTACCCGAATGTGAGATCGCCGGTATCGTCGCGGGAGATTTGCTCGAATCGGACCGGGCGACTGAAATTGATGAGTAAGTTTGTGGGAAAGAAACCACCGCCTTTGAGAAACGCGCTGATTTGTCGCATACGTGTTCTGCTAACTAAGCGTTGGTATGTTGGAGCTCCTTCCGGGTCATCGAGAGAACGATGATTCACGAATGATATTTTCAACAGTTCTTCTGCGTTCGTGATAAAGCCGTAAAACTTGTGCGGCCCGAGTCGTCCCCGAATCGCCGGTACTTTGTAATTCGCGAGTTCCGGAATCTTTTGATCGCGTAAGAATTCGGCGAGAAATTGATATCGAGCTGCTGCGCGTAGATGCTCGGCGATCTGCAAGTAATACCGAAGCTCTCTCTCGGTGATGATATGGATGTTTTCACCCCTTGCTCTCGCCGCGTCTTGCGTCGACCACTGCACATTCTGAGTAGCAAATATCCATAGTATTTTGGGTTTGAACTTGGAACCGTAATGTTCTTTGACGGCGCGCGCTATGTGACCTTTTAGATTTGCAAATTCCTCGATATCTTTCTGTAGACTGCGCTTTCTTGGTTTCTCACAAGCCTTGCATTCGACAATGATGACCGTCTCGTCGTCTTTTGCAAAAACGTCGACCTGTTTTTTGCCTCCTTGTTCATTTTTCCTCGTGAAACGAATACGGAAATCGCGACCGCCGCCGATCTCCCGATAGCCCATTAGGTAGAACAAGAGCCAAACTCGATTTTCGAGTTGTGCGTCGATGGAGAGCGGCTTTTGAAGGCGGGCTTTATGCCCTTTGACTTTTTTTTGAAAGACCCAGCCATCGGCGACACGGGCCTCTGTGTCCGCTTCGGCGACTGTTATCTGCAGATTTGACCGCTTTCGCTTTGCCGCCTCTCTCGCCTGCTGGCCCGGATCGCACAGTAGGGGGCCTATCAGTTCTTCTTCGTTCAAGCCGATCTCCATGGCTCTGAGACTGTTCCTCGGTATAGCAGAAATATCCGGTGCAATTTCTCACAACCTGCCTCGGGAATGCCGGGAGGCACAAGTGGTCACTGCCTCGCAAAAGGCCGATGACTTAAAGGTATGCCTTACGGGGCTACATAGTATTCTGTATTCTGCCCGAATTTAGCGCTACGTGCAGCGCGAGCACGCGCAGATTCACCCGTACGCGCTGGCAGATACCGCGATTGCGTCGCAATTTTTATTGCCGGATTCCCTGGGCAGACGTTGTATAGTTTCGACCAGCCGGAGTCCAGTCTTGGTCTCAGAAGCCGATCAGCGTGCAACTGTCCCCGCTCGTGTGGGCGGACGGGGCGCATGACCAAGCATTTCAGCAGCCATCCATTCCTTTTCCGTCAACGGGTACGCCATCTGATCGGCAAATTGTCTGACATGCGCCGCAAGCTCCGGCTGTCGCTCCCGAATCAGAATGTCGCCGACCGTCAGCCACGCACGTCGAACCTCATTGCGCGTACGGACCAGGCCCTCCTTGCCCAGTTCGATCTGCAGTTTTCCTTTCGCCAGCTCCTGCGCAACAGCCTCGGCTCGCTCACGCATGTACGTGGACTCTACTCGTTGACTCGCGCGGTAGATGCCGTCTGGCTTTCGAATACCCTGTTCGCCTCGGACGTAGCGGGGCGTTGCATTCGCCGCGACTCCCAACGCCCGCAGGTGGTAGGCAAACCCTGACCGCCACTCGCGCAGGGTGGCTTTGCGAATGTGGAGGCGCTGCCCCTGTTCACTCACGGCCTTGATCACGACGTGAACGTGAGGACGAGGTGTATCGGTGTGCAGCGCCATCACGTGGCGGTGCTTGAGGGCGAATTCCTCTCGGGTGAAATTCTTGACCGCCGTGAGAACCTTCTCGGGTGGTGTGCCCGCCGGCATCGAGAAAATCACTTTGTGGACGAGCCTCGCGGGCTCCCTCCCGCGCGTGCCGGTCAAGTCGGCCTTGCGACGGTACTCATCCAAATCAAGGTCCCAGTCCTCAACGAGATCCTTGCCGACGCGCGTGCCTCGGAGCCTCTCTCCATCATCGGTTTCAAGATCAAGTTCCCCCCGTCGTCCGATGTACGCGAGATGCTTTCGGACGGCAGCCAGAGTGTTGGCGGACTTTGGAAGTACCTTCACCATGACTTCGGGCGTACGGCGAACCGTCCGAGCGACCTGTTGGATTTGGCTCGGCGACAGGTGGTCGCGCCGACCGGGACCGCTTCTCGCATAACTCAAGAGATCGAACGGAGGCCCGCTATGCGACCGGCTCGGCATACCCCTGCTCCCACGACTTGATGTTGGCCGACAACAGTGCCTTGACGTGATCTCGAAGCCCTTCGCACACCCTCAAGATCGCCCTCAAGTCCTCGCGGCTAGGACCGTTCGCCCGTCCGTCCTGATTCGCCGCCCGTGCGATCCGGTTGAGATTGCGGCCGATGCTGCCGAGTTCAGACACCGCCCGCCTGAGCGCTAGCAACTCCTCCTTCGGCAGTGGCGACAGCGACCGCAGGTGAGAACGTGTCAGAACCGAAACGTAGGTGGCGGTCGGCATGCCTCGAGCCGCAGCTCGTTCGCGCAGAAGAATCTGGTCGTCAGGACGCAGGCGGATCGAGAAGCGCGACACCCGGCCAGCCCGGCCGTCATTCGCCACCCCGTCGGCCGCGTTGCCGGCCTGCAACATCGTGTCTATCAGCCGCTTGAGCATCGCCGAATCCGATAGCCCTTGGTTACGCGCCACCGCCGCGAAGCGCGCCTTCGTTTCGCGAGTCACCCAAGTCGTGAGATGTGCACCGTCGCTCATCGTGAGTGACGTTGTAGCAAATAGCAGCCGGCAGGCTATCCTGCGTTTCCTACAAAATTCAGCGAAACGTGACAACCAATGTCGGTGGTCGCCGATCACCCCGATCCCGTGCGTCCCGACCTGGTACGACCTCAAGCCCGCTCACGCGGCAGCGAGCCGGCCCGACCGGCGTCCGCCCCATCCCCCGCCGAACCTAACTCCCCGCCGGGCGCCGATTCCGGGCCGGCCAGGCCACCCCGGACCCGGACCCGTGCGCAGGGCGGCTCACTGCTCGATGCGCGCCACCATCAAGGGATTCGGGACATAGCCATCGTGCAGAGCGTCGAGGTCCACCAGTGACCGCTGCACAAGATCGCCCACCACTTCCACGACATCCGGATAGTAAGGCACCTGAGATTCCAACAAGGGCTCGTAGTCCATCGACAGCGCCAGGCAGCGTAGCACCGATTCCGCTCTGCCCAGATTGCGCAACTCCGCTTGGATCATCTCCTGCAAGCGCCCTCGTACGCGGATGCGCGCGCCCCGTTCGGCAACCTGGGACCCTGGCCTGCCGGGTGCAGCGGGGCCTTTTGCTGCTTCTACGGGGTGGGTCTTGCGGCGCTTGGCGGGAGTTTTGGAACGGTTCGTGGGCGTTGGCGTCCCCGAGCTTTTGAGTAGAGGATTTCGGCCCGAACGGGCCTTCGACGTAGAATGGGCGGCAGCCATCATCATCTCCTGTGTAGGTGGTAATGGTCAGGCGTCTGTCGGTGTGCAACCACCGGCGGGCGCCGTTTTGGGGTCTACAGTTTGCGGCGGGCTACTTTCAGCACTCCGTGCTTCTTCAATAGGTCATCGACCGCTTCACGCAGCAGCTCCGAGCGTGAGATTCGGGTTTTCTTGGCGAGTTCGAGCAGCAACTCGTGCTTCTCCGGCATGAGATAAACGGCCTCCTGCTTCAGCTTGGTTTTTCCCATGTGGATATGGTAGCTACGATAGCTAGAATAGTCAATGAAGCACGGCTTCGTTGCGGCGGAGCCGGATGCTACTACGCAAATGACCCCAAAAACCTGCTGCGCTAGGCTGCACCTGGCCGCGCTCTCATCCGTCCAGGCCTGAGTCAAACGGTAGCTGCGGGCATACGCGGGTAATGCTCGCACGATACTGTCCCTCCTCGCGGAGCTGCGGAATCAGCTCCTGGATCAGAATCTTTTGGGTACAAAGCCACAGGCGCAGAAAGCGATTGCGGACTCGAAAGTGCGATGCGACTTTCTCCACCAGGGGATCGGCCCCCTCAAGGCACGGTTTGAGCGACTTCACCACAGCTGAGCGATGGGCGGCGCCGGCAACGGAGAGGAAAGCCTCCGTGGCGTAGCCCAGCTCTTCGTGCAGCGCGGTAGCCAGCAGTGCACGGGTCTGATTGCGCGTAAGTTTCTCGATCCAG
>WNFR01006447.1_pt1 | contig 15109 bp, 15 predicted proteins | sample 5400221 | NCBI WGS metagenome assembly WNFR01 (sample SAMN13153357, study PRJNA577476) | soil metagenome | isolation source: 40 cm soil under Madrone tree | place: USA:California | collected 2016-06-14 | reverse complement strand
GAGCGAATGGAGCCGGTTGAGCTAAACGAGCAGACATCTGAATCTCCTTTGGGGGTGGGGTATCGAGCACCTCCCGTACCTTTGCCTTGAGTGCCGGGAGGGTAAAGGGCTTCTGCAGCAGGATGATGCCCTGGTCCAGTGTGCCGTTGTGGCCAATGTGGTTTTCCGTGTAGCCCGACATGTACAGCACCTTCATTTCGGGACGACTGGGAGAAACCTGATTAGCTAGTTCGCGCCCGTTCATCCCCGGCATGATGACGTCGGTCAGCAGCAGGTGAATGGGGCCCTTGTGTGCCTGGGAAAGTCGGATGGCGGCCGCGCCGTCGGCGGCGTCGATTACCCTGTATCCCTGGTTCTCCAGGGACTGGCGGGTAAGCTGTCGCAGATTTTCTTCATCCTCTACCAGCAAGATCGTTTCACGGCCTTGCCCGGGTTGCTGGCTGGGGGCCGCGGTTTGTGCAGCTTCGGTGTCCACCGTCGCGCCGACCCGTGGGAGGTAGATCTTAAAGGTCGTGCCTTTGCCGGTTTCGCTGTAGACCCAGATGTAGCCTTCGCTCTGCTTGACGATGCCGTACACCGTGGAGAGTCCGAGGCCGGTTCCTTTCAGTCCCTTGGTGGTGTAGAAAGGCTCAAAGATGTGGCTTTGCGTTTCGGCGTCCATGCCCATGCCGGTGTCGCTGATGGCGAGCATTATGTAGTCGCCGGGCCTTACCTCCGAATGGAAGCGTGCGTAGGTGGCGTCGAGCTTGACGTTGGCAGTCTCAATGGTCAGCTTGCCACCTTGCGGCATGGCGTCGCGGGCATTTACCGCCAGGTTCATGACGACCTGCTCGATCTGTCCAGGATCGGCTTTGACGGCGCCGATATCCCCGCCCGGAACCATGACTAAGTCGATATCTTCGCCGATCAGCCGGGTCAGCATCTTCAGGTTTTCAGTGACCACGGTGTTGAGGTCCATAACTTTGGGCGCCAGCATTTGCTTGCGGCTGAAAGCCAGCAACTGGCGGGTGAGCGAGGTGGCGCGTTCGGCGGCGTTGGCGATTTCCTGCGCGGGCCCGCGAAGCGCGGGATCAGGGCCGATGCGCTCCAGTAGGAATTCGGAATATCCCGAAATCACCATGAGCAGATTGTTGAAGTCATGGGCGATTCCGCCGGCGAGCCGGCCTACGGCTTCCATCTTTTGGGCCTGGCGGAGTTGTTGCTCGAGGGCGCGGCGTTCGGTGACGTCCTCGGCAAACAGCTCGAAGAAGATGGCGTGGCTGTCTTCGCGGAAGGCGCGTCCGGAGAGGCGCACGTTGATGGAAGTGCGGTCCTTGCGTACCCAGTCGGCGGCCAGGCCATTGAATTTTTGCAGGGTCCGGAGGTTGTCCGCCAGGCTGAACCACTGCTGGGAATCGGAATAGAGGTTGGCGAGATTCTGGCCGACCAACTCCGCACCCGTCTCGTGGCCCAACATGGCGACCAGGGCGGGATTCACGTCGAGCAGGATACCGTTCGAGTCGCAGCGGCAGACCCCGTAGGGAGCGTGGGTGACCAGGGAGCGGAAGTTAATCTCGGAGCGGCGCAATCCTTCCTGGGCCGAGCGCAGCGCCGCGTTGAAGAAGCAGATCAGCCCGGCCACGAACACGAACAGAGTGAGATGTATGATGGCTTTGCGGTAATCGGAAGGAGTGTGCGCCCCAGCCAGGGAGAAGTACGCGCTTACGGTCAAGGCGAACGAGGTAGCCACCAGGCCCGGCTTCCAACCTCCGTACCAGGCACTGACCATGATGGCGACGGCAAAGACCACCAGCCGGCTCTCCACTACGTCGGAGAGCAGGAATGCCGGGATCAGGGCAAGAATAATGCTGAGAACGGCGACGCCGTATCGGAGGATGGGGGCCCGAGCCGGAGGGATATAGCGTTTGCGAAGGAGGGGGAGGTTCGTTCGCATAAGAAGAATCTAATTCCCGCAATGGGATGGCGCGAGTTACGGGAGTGCAGGTGGGGACTGGCCACTCGCCAAGCGACGAAAGAATTAGGACGTCGAGGCAACCCCGGTGGCGGAGTCAGCAACCGGTTTTTCGGCCGGGCCCCGGGATTTGGGATCTGCGCCCGGAGCAGCAGCGGGACGCTCGCGCCTACATCAAGCTTTGAGGTCTGGATCAAATACATGAACATTGGCTTGTTTGGCGGAAGCTTCGATCCGATTCATCTCGGGCATGTGGCGTTGGCGCGGGCGGCGAAAGAACGTTTTGAGCTCGGCCGCATCTATTTTGTGCCGGCGAATGTTCCGCCCCACAAGCAGAGGCAGCCCCTGGCGGCCTATTTCCATCGCTATGCCATGGTGGTGTTGGCGACCATGGGCGAGAAGGCGTTTGTGCCATCGCTGCTGGAGGCTCCGGGAATGGTTGCAGGCAGCGGGGCGGGAGGCAAGTCACGCCCAGCGGAGGCAAGCACCAATTACAGCATCGACACAGTGCGGCGTCTGAAAGGATCGCTGAAGAAAATTGACCGGCTGTTTTTCCTGATCGGCATTGATGCCTTTGCGGAAGTCGCCCAATGGCGCGAGCCCGAAGCTCTGTTTCGCGAATGCGAGTTTATCGTGGCCAGCCGTCCAGGGTACTCGCTCGCGGATGTGGCCAATGCCCTGCCGGAAGCGCTTCGTCCGGCTCCCGCGGTGAGCCAACCCTTCGCCAAACAACCAGCCAAAGGCGATCTGGTGTTGCGTGGAGCGACGGTGCATTTGCTGGAAAATGTGCATCAGCCGGTTTCGGCGACGGCGATAAGGGACGCGGTGGCGGCCAAGAAGCGCTTGCGCAAGTTTGTGGATGCTGCGGTTGAGGAGTACATCAAGAAAGCGGGTTTGTATTCATAGTTGCCAGTTGTCGTTTGTCAGTTGTCAAGCCATCGAAGCCTAGGCGTCGGCTACAATGGGTTTGGCCGACGACTGAAGACTGAGGACTGAGGACTAACGACTGACGACTGATTTCCGCATGAAGAAGAACGAATCTGAAGCACAGATCTCCGAAGCGATACAGGCCTGCCTGGAGAAGAAGGCAGAAGAAATCACCATATTGGAACTGGAGCAAGGATCGGGTGCATTTACCGATTACTTCGTCGTGTGCAGCTGCGGCCCAATCAGATTGAGGGGTACAGGCAAGCGGAGTGGGTGCTGCTTGACTACGTGGATTTTGTGGTCCATGTTTTCTCCGAGAAGGCGCGTAAATTTTACGACCTGGAACGGTTGTGGAAGTCGGCGCGTCGCATGGAGCCCTCCGAGTTGGTGGCCGGGCGAAAGCGCGCTCCGGTACGCGCTTTGAAAAAGAAGCGGGCCTAGTTATTCCTGCCGCATGAAATCCGCCGTCCGCTTTGTCCGTTGTGGTTAAATCCCACCTGTGAAACTCAAAGTTGCATGGATCGGCAAAAGCAAGGAACCGGCCGTCCAGTCGCTGACGGATGAGTATCTGAAACGTTTGTCGCACTACGCCGACGTCGAAGGGATCACGCTGAAAGATGAACCCGCTCTTTTGAAACTATGTGCGCGAGGCGTGCGCCACACAAAGCACGTGCTGGTGCTGCTCGACATGCGGGGGAAGCAGTTTTCTTCCGAGGAGCTGGCAAAGTTTCTGGGTGGCTATCAGGACCGGAATCCCTTGCCGTTGTTGTTCGGTGTTGGCCCAGCGGATGGATTTTCTGACCAGGCCCGGCAGGCGGCCACGCTGGTACTGTCATTGGGCAAGCTGACCCTAGCCCACGACTTAGCCCGGATCGTGCTGCTGGAGCAACTCTATCGGGCTTTCACCATTCTAAAAGGACATCCCTATCATCTGGGGCACTGAAAACAATAGGAATTCAGGCGTGTACCTTCGTGATGTTCCGTCCTGCTCGTTGGAGGGCTACAGTTGCTATGACAGCGGAACAACGCTCGCTATTTCAGCCCTCCCCCATAAAGGACTCGTATGATGAAGAATCCGTTCGAAGTGCTTAAGAGTAAAGAACAGGAAATGGTCAAGGTCAAAAAAGAGGTTGATGCTCTCCGGGTTACGATCCGGCTAATAGGCGACGAGAATCCTGCGCCTGCCGCCGATGCGAAGGTGGATCTGCGCTCAGTCATCGAGATGCCGTAGGCTGGAACTCCCATTCATCCCATCTGCAAGTAGTCAGAAGATCGCTGTAGGCGCGGTCGTCCGCGCGTGTGTGCGGTCATGCCTCGTTTGGCTTCTCACCTAGCGTCGGCTTTTAGAATCAGTGGATTGCGGGCGCACGAGCGCGGATGCCCGCGCTCACATCTAGCGGAACAGGTACAATCAAAAATTCGCCTGGTATGCAGGACATCCGCCGTGGTCTCATTATCGTGAATACTGGCCCGGGCAAGGGTAAGACTACCGCTGCCATGGGTACGGCCTTGCGCGCGGTGGGCCAGGGGATGCGCGTTCTGATGCTGCAGTTTCTAAAGGGCTCATGGCACTACGGCGAGCTGGATGCGGTCCATGCTTTTGGCGACAAGTTCGTCATGAAGCAGATGGGACGCGGTTTCGTGAAGGTGGGAACCGAGAAGCCTGATCCGGAGGATGTCCGCATGGTCGAGGAGGCCTGGGCGGAGGGGGCGAAGGCAATCCAATCCGGCACCTGGGACCTGGTTATCCTGGATGAGATTAATTATGCGATCAGCTACGGGATGCTCGATCCGGCGAAGGTGGCGGAGACTCTGAAGAACAAACCTGAAATGGTCCACATTATCTTGACCGGGCGGAACGCCCATCCGACAATTGTCGATCTCGCCGACACAGTGACCGAGATGCGCCAGGTAAAGCATGCCTATGAAAAGGGCGTGTTGGCGCAGAGGGGGATTGAGTACTGAATCGTCGTGAGTCGTTGGTCATTGCCGGGCCTGCTGCCAAAGGGTCTTGACCAACGACCAACGACCAACGACCAACGACGACATGGCATGGTTCAAGCGACAAGCCGGTGAGCTGGATACTTCGGGGGAGCGCAAGGTGCGCACCGAGGGGCTGTGGGTGAAGTGTGATACCTGCCGTCAGATTATCTGGAAAAAAGATCTGGAAGAGAACCTCAACGTTTGTCCCAAGTGCGACCGGCATTTCCGGATCGACGCCCGCAGCCGTCTGGCTCAGTTGCTCGATGACAACGAGTATGAGGTTTCGGATTCGAACCTGGTCTCCACCGATCCGTTGAAATTCGTGGACCTGAAGGCCTATTCGGCCCGTTTGAAGCAAGCCCAGGCTGAGACCGGGCTCAAGGATGCGTTGATTAATGCTCGGGGCAAGTTGAATGGCCGTACCGTGATCGTAAGCGCGATGGAGTACGGGTTTATCGGTGGGAGCATGGGAGCGGTAGTGGGGGAAGGGATCACGCGAGCCATCGAGCAGGCGACCGAGACCAAGGCGCCCATCGTGATTGTTTCCGCTTCGGGCGGGGCGCGCATGATGGAAGGTGTAATCAGCCTGATGCAGTTGGCCAAGATCTCTGCCGCCCTGGCCCGGCTGGATGAAGCCAGGGTTCCATTCATCTCGGTGCTGACCGACCCGACGACCGGGGGGGTGACCGCCTCGTTTGCCATGCTGGGCGATCTGAACATCGCCGAACCCGGGGCGCTGATCGGATTTGCGGGGCCCCGCGTGATCGAGCAGACCATACGGCAGAAGCTTCCGCAGGGCTTTCAGCGGAGTGAATTTTTGCTCGAGCACGGCATGCTGGATGCCGTGGTGCACCGCAAGCAGTTGAAGTCGCATATTGCGCGGGCGCTGGAGTTTATGGATCATGCGTCGGACGTCGACCGTCAGACGTCAGCCTAAAATCAGTCAGTCTAGTTTCAGTCGTTCCTGTCAGGCCGCGCCTTTCCCCTGTTCGGCCCTGCAATCGTGCGCTTCAATGCATGACCTCGAGAGCTTAAAGTCGAAGCTGTTACCCTAGGAGTTGGCTGAAGGCTGACGACTGTCCCATGTCCTACGAAACTGCGATTGCGCGCATGTACGCGCTGGGCCACGAACTGGCTCAGACGTCGACGACCAAGTTCGATTTGGCGCACATGCGAGGCTTGCTGTGTGCGCTGGATAACCCCGAGCGGCGTTTTCCGGGGGTGCTAATCGCGGGTACGAATGGCAAGGGCTCGACCGCGGCGACGTTGGCTTCGATCCTGCAAGCTTCGGGCGTGCGGGCCGGTCTTTATACCTCTCCGCATTTGGCGCGGATTAACGAGCGCATCCAGATTAGCGGTGAACAGATCAGCGATGACGATTTTACTTGGCTGCACGATTTGGTGGATCGCATTGCCGAGCGACTGGTCGGCGAGGGTAGGTTACCCTGGCATCCCAGCTTTTTCGAGATGCTAACGGCTATCGCTTTTGAGTATTTCGCACGTAGAAAGGTCGACATCGCGGTGCTCGAGGTAGGCATGGGCGGGCGGTTGGACGCTACCAACGTCATCGAGCCGCGGGTGAGCGTCATTACGGATATCTCGCTGGACCACCAGAAGTTTTTGGGCGATACCGTGGCTGAGATTGCGGTCGAAAAGGCCGGGATCATCCGGCCCGGCGGCGTGGTGGTCACGCTGCCGCAGCAGCCACAGGCCAACGACGTGATCGGGCGCACGATCATGGAGTTGGGGGCGCGTGCGGTGAGCGCGGTGCCGTATGTGCCGCCGGTGAGTCCTGCTAGCGCCCTGTACGGGGTAGCTGGCACCCAGCCCACGATTTCTCGCTATCCGCTGCAGGTGATGGGTGCGCACATTCTGGTAGAGAGTCCGCTGGTTGGACGCCATCAACTGAGAAATGTCGCGCTGGCGATTGGGGCAGCAGAAGAACTTGCGCGGCAGGGTTTTCCCATCACGGCTCCTTCGATTGAGGGCGGCATCCGGGAAACGCGTTGGTCGGGGCGATTCCAAGTGCTGCCGCCCAGCAACGGTGCGCCCGAATATGTGTTGGATGTCGCGCATAACCCCGCCGGGGCATGGGCTCTACGTTCGACGCTTTCGGCTGGCTACGCGGAACGCCCGCTCACATTCATTTTCGGGGCGATGCGAGATAAGGCAATTGGCGAGATGGCGGAAATTCTGTTTCCATTGGCAGAGCGTGTGATTGCGACTCACGCCGCCAATCCGCGCTCGGCCATGCCGGACGAGATTCGCGAAGCGGCATCTCGGGTTTCGACCCCGATCGACGAAGCCCCGGATATGGCGGCTGCGATTGCCAGGGCAAGAACTTCGGCGCAGCCAAACACGGTAGTGGTCATTACGGGCTCGATTTACATTGTAGGAGAGGCGATGCGATTGCTCGGCGTGCGCATCTAATGAGCAGTGCTGTCTGTGAAGACACCGATTACCGAGATTGATAACACGGCTGAACGGGCGGGGGAATCTGCCCGCTCGCGCCCGCCTTCATCCGCGAGGGCGACGGTTTCCAGACGCTACGGATGGCTCAGCCGGCTGCGTTCGTATTTCATCTTCGATCCGCTCATCTGGCTCATTACCGTCGGCCTCGGAATCATTTCCATTCCTGTTTCTCTGTTGGGGGAGAAGGGCGGTATTCTGCACGGCTTTGCCCGCTTCTGGTCGGAACTGATCATGAGGATTGTCTGCTCACCCACGACGGTGGCTGGGCTGGAGAAGATCGACACCTCGAAGCCTCACGTCTACGCTGTGAATCACGCCTCGGCGCTGGATATTCCGCTGCTGTACGTTTATTTGCCATTCCAGTTTCGCATCGTTTTCAAGAAGGAATTGTTGAGTTACCCGATCGTGGGATGGCACTTGAAACGTTCTGGACAGATCTGTATTGACCAGCAGAATCCGGCGCGATCGATCGGTAGTATTCGCTCGGCGCTAAAAAGCCTAAAGAGTGGCCTGCCGCTGGTAATTTTCCCCGAGGGCGGGCGCACGCCCGACGGTCAAATCAAACCGTTCTTGCCGGGAGCATTTTTTCTGGCGATCAAGGCGCAGGTGGACATTGTGCCGGTAGCCCTGGTGGGGACCTACGAATTGCTGCCCATGGATACCTACCACATCAAATGCCGCCCGCTCGAAATGCGCGTGGGCCAAGCCATTTCAACCGCGGGATACACCCTGAGGAATATGGAGGCGCTTTTGGACAAGGTGCATAGGGCCATGGAAGATTTGTATTTAAAACCAGTGGTCAGTGATTAGTTCTCAGTTGTCAGTTCGCTGACAAACTGGCATCACTGACTGACAGCTTCTGAGGAAGCCTGCAAGCGAATTTCTTCCAGTCTCTCCGCGACTGCGTATTTCAGATCGTCGATCCCCTTTCCGGTTACCGCGGAGACGGGGAACAACTCCAAGGCGTTCTTCTTACTGTAGCGTTTGAGCTTGGCCAGTTTTTCCTTATTGGCGACGTCAATCTTGGAGGCGACCATGATCATTGGTTTCTGGTCCAGATGCGCCCCGAAGCTGGCCAGTTCTTCACTAATCACTGCAACATCTTTGACTGGATCGGGACGACCGCTGGCGTCAGAGACATCTACAAGGTGTACGAGGAGTCGAGTGCGCTCGATGTGGCGAAGGAATTGAGTGCCCAGTCCTGCTCCGGCGTGCGCGCCTTCGATCAGTCCAGGGATATCGGCCACTACGAAACTCTTCTCGTTGGGTGGTTGCCCGGCGACCGCGACCCCCAAGTTGGGCTGCAGGGTGGTAAAAGGGTAATCCGCGATCTTGGGCCGGGCAGCCGAGATGCGTGAGATCAATGTGGACTTGCCCACGTTGGGATAACCGACCAGACCTACGTCGGCGAGCAGTTTCAGTTCGAGGCGGAAAACCCGATCTTCGCCGGGGCGCCCAGGTTTGTGCTCACGCGGGGCCTGGTGTGTGGAAGTCGCGAACCTGGCATTTCCCCGCCCACCGCGCCCGCCGCAGGCAATGACGATGCGATCATCGGGGCGTGTGAAGTCGTGTACTTTTTCTCCGGTTTCGTCGTCGTACAAGATTGTGCCCACCGGAACTTTCAGCAGGACGTCCACTCCCTCCCGGCCGGTTTTGTTGGAGCCTTCTCCATGGCGTCCGCGTTGGGCTTTGTATTCCGGATTGAAGCGGAAATGCACCAGCGTATTGTGGCGTTCGCTGGACTCCATGATCACGTCGCCGCCCTTGCCGCCGTCACCACCCGAGGGACCGCCGCGGGGAACGAACTTCTCTCTGCGGAAGGCCATGCAGCCGTTGCCGCCGTCGCCGGCTTTGACGCGGATTTTAGCTTCGTCGATGAACATAAGTCGTCAGCCGTCGGTCTTTCAGTCGTCAGCAAGGATACAAAAAAGCCTCGGCCCGCGCCGAGGCTTGAGGCCGCTGGAGTCTCTCTGCGACCCTTTGGTTGTCTTTCACAGGCTATCCGGCTGCTACTTTGCTTCCAGCGGTTCGACCATGACGAACTTTCCCATCGAGCCCTTGTCCAGGAACTTGATGCGCCCGCTGATTTTGGCGAAAAGGGTATCGTCTTTGCCGCGGCCGACGTTGAGGCCGGGCTTAACCCGGGTCCCGCGCTGGCGCACGATGATAGTGCCGCCCGGGACCACTTGCCCGCCAAAAGCTTTGAAGCCTAAGCGCTGCGCGTTTGAGTCGCGCCCGTTTCGTGAACTACCTAAACCTTTTTTGTGTGCCATATTCTAAGTTTCCAGTCCTGGTTTCCAGTTAGCTGTCAGCTCTCATTGCGGCGGGCAAGATGCCCGCTGGACAGCGGGCGAGACGCCGGCGCTACTTTTTCTTTTTTGGCGCAGCTTTCTTTGGTGCCGCGGTCTTCCTGGCTGCTGTTTTTTTCCCAGCGGCTTTAGATGTCTTCACCTCGGCTTTGGCGGTTTCTTCGATTTCGGCGGGCTTCGTTTTTTTCGCTTTTGCTTCTTTCTTGGGAAGCTCGGGGGCGGTGAATTTCTGTCCATCGACCGCGATCTCTGTAATGCGCACCGCGGTATATCCCTGGCGATGTCCACGCAGCTTCTTGTATTGCTTTTTGCGCTTGTAATGGAAAACCAGAATCTTCGCGCCGCGGCCCTGTTCCACGATTTCACCGGTCACGAGCGCTGCCGACTGGGGGCGAGCGATCTGGCCGGGCTCGCCTGAGACCGCCAACACGTCACTGAACTCAATTTTGCCGTCAGTGCCGTTGCCCTGACTTTCTAATCGAATCACGTCGCCGGGCGCCACCCGGTACTGCTTTCCACCGGCGCGGATGACCGCGTACATACCTATGCCTCCGTCCAATCCTATGCCCGTCGCGCCCTGGCGCGATTTCGGGAACCCTCATGCTGTGCTTGCTGCTTTCCGCGTCGGCGCCTTGAGCCACGAATGCGGGACGGCTCCAGAACGGAGCCATAACTACAGGCAAACCCATCCATTTTAGCGTGCGCTGTGGAAAAGCGTCAAACCGGGCGGCTGCATGCAGCGGCCAGCTGGCGGGCCCGACTTCCGCCTTTGTCGTTTGCGGCTCTTTGCTCTTTGTGCGACAATCTGTCGCCGAATCGGAGGAAGCTCAATGCACAAGCGCCTTTTGACCATTCTGATGTGTGTACTCGCGCTCAGCCTTTCCAGCCTTGGCGCGTCTAAGAAGAAAACCGTTGCGACCGGCGCCCCGGACAAGGCCTACCTGCAAAAGCTTATGGACGGTTGGAGTGCGGGCAATCCGGCTAATATGGCCCAGTATTACGATCAGGGCGACTACACTTTCTTCGACATCGTCCCGCTGAAATACAACAATTGGGCGGAGTATCAGAAGGGTGTGGAGGAAGTGCTGAAGGGTTACAAGAGCTTCAAGCTGACGGTGAACGACGATGCCCAGATGCACACCGACGGCAACCTGACCTGGGCAGCCGCTACCCTCAAGGAAGACGCCATCACCGCTGCCGGCAAACACGAATTGGCTACGCTGCGCTGGACGGTGATCTTCGAAAAGCAGGGCGGCAAGTGGCTGATCGTGCACGAGCACACGTCTGAACCGTTGCCGTAGATTCCAATTGCAGATTGAGGATTTCAGATTGGAGCGGGGACCAACTCCACATCCGACGTTCTGAAAATCCTGAACGCTTCGCTCTGAAATCTAAAATCTGCAATCTAAAACCGAACCCGGAACGATTGCTCTCTTGGTCATGTATACGCTTTCACGAAGAAGCACACGGTCATCCCCGCCCCCACGAGGATTACGAAATTACGCACCCACGCCTGGGGTAGTTTCTGCGCATAGTGCGCCCCGAGATACCCGCCCACCAGCGCGCCCACGATCATGACTATGCCCTGGGGCCAGTAAATCGCGTCCTTGACGATAAATACCAGTACAGCGATGCCGTTGATGGCCATGCCTAGAATGCTCTTCAACGCGTTCATGGCGTGGATGTCGGTCATGCCGACGGCCGCCAGCATGGCCAGGTTGACGATGCCGACGCCGCCGCCGAAGTAACCGCCATATACGGCGACTACCAGCTCGAAAATCGAGGCTCCCAGGATGGCTGCTGTGGTGGCGTCATGCCCCACGCTCGAAGGGTGTCCGCGCGCCAGGCGATTGCCAAACACGAACAGAAGGGTCGCACCCAGCATCAGCCAGGGCAGCACGCGCAAAAAGGTGTGCGCCGGGGTTTTGAGCAGCAGAAATGCGCCGATGATTCCGCCGACGAAGCTGGTGATCAGCAGGCGCATAAACACCCGCCGGGGTACATCGAGTCGGTTGCGGTACGCGCCTCCGCTGGCTGTTACGCCCGTCCAAAGGGCGAGCGTGTTGGTGGCGTTGGCAGGAATCGGCGGCACACCGACCAACAACAGGGCGGGAAAGGCCACAAAGCTGCCACCGCCCGCGACCGCGTTTAAAGCTCCGCCCAGGATGCCGGCCACAAAAAGAAACATAGCTTGTTGCGGGTTCAGGGACATCAGGTGAATGGACACAAGATTCAGGGGCGAAAGCTTAATAGTAAAGGTGTATCACACGAGTTGAACGAGCGCCCGCTTATGGCCCTGCGATTGGCTCACGCGAAGCTATGCGTGCCGATGGCACCAAGGCTCTGCAACGCATGGTCTTCAAAACATAACCCACAATGAATTCGGCCGGAGCCGGGACGGATCAAAAGACGGCGGCAAGACGTGGACCGTGGTCTGGCCGATTCACTACAAACGCTGGCTTCAACTTTCCGCGGGAGAGTGATGCGGTGGGATGAAAGAGCGAACCGCGGCGGCCGAAGCCGAGCCTGTTTTCAGCGACAAGCGGCACGACAGGAAGGCGTGCCCCTCCCCATAAGTTCACCGGCATGCTGTGGCCGGGACACCCCTTCCTACATGAGCCCGAAGTTCACACGTGCGCGGGCGAAGGCGCCCGTCGCCATACGGGCCTACATCCCGTAGGTGCCGGTGGCGCCTACACGCGACGAAACCTGGTCGCGAATGTTGCGCGCTTTTTCGGCGATGTTGTTACGGGTTTCTTCTCCACTGGCGGGAGCCAGCAACAGACCTACGCCCACGCCGATTCCCAGGCCCAGGAGCCCGGCGGCGACGGCGCCCAGCATGTTGCTGTTGTCTTCGCCGCGAATCACGTCGGCAGCCCGGCTGACGCGATCAGAAGCAGTTTCATAAGTATCCTGCGCTTTGGACCGCAGATCCTCGACGGTTCCCGCCATACGCCCGCGCATGGAGTCGAGCAGATAAATGCCGGTGCCCAGCAGCAGATTAAGAAGCACTTTCTCTTTACGCGATTTCATTTCTCACCTCTTCGTAGGCCTGCTTTAGCAAACCCGCTGGCATGAAGATGCCAAAGACAGATTAGCGGTTGGCGCGATTTTTGCACAGAGCCAACAGGCTGGCCGCCGTCTCTGCCCGGCAATCGGACGGCAAAAAACCGAAGCCTGGTTTCATCTTGGGAAAACCGGGAATGCCGCGAATATCGGGACTGCTATTGAGTCGCTGTTGTATAGTTGCGATTGCTTGCTTTTGCTTTCATTTAGGAAAGGTCCGAAGGGTGTTGCCATGAGTTTGACCGGAGTTCGCCTGGGTTCGCAGCGGAAACTAGTAACGGCTCTTCTTCTTGCTGTCTCGACTGCCTGGGCGCAGGCTGGGAACCGATCGGCGGACCCTGGCCAGATCGGGTATAAGTCAGCGGCCGACGCCGAGCAGAAGAAGACGCTCCTATTGCGAGATTTTCATCCTGCCTCCATGCTTCACGCCCCCGCCCAAGAGGTTCCCAAAGCTAAGTTCTACGTCATCGATGTGCACAACCACACCAACGATGCCGCTGGCATTGACGAACACATGCCGCCCGAACGGGTCATTGAAGTTATGAATCACACCAACGTGAGGACCGTGGTCATTCTCACTGGCATGTGGGGCGACAAGCTGCAGCACGTCATCGACGAGATGGTGAAGCCATATCCAGGGCGGTTCATCGTGTTCACCCAAATCGACTGGAGCAAAATCGACGATCCCACTTTCAGCGGGGAAATGGTGCGACAGCTGGACGATGCGGTCGGCCGGGGCGCTCGCGGGCTGAAGCTGCTGAAGGACTTGGGCCTGGGCGTGCGGGATAAGTCCGGGAAGCTGGTCGCGATCGACGATCCGCGGCTGGATCCGGTCTGGCACGAATGCGGACGTTTGGGGATTCCTGTCTTCATTCACACTGGCGATCCGGAGGCTTTCTTCCATCCCACGGACGCGCGCAACGAGCGCTATGAGGAGCTAACTGAGCATCCGGACTGGAGCTTTTACGGTCCGCAGTTTCCGACGCTGGAGAAGTTGCTGGAGGCGCGTAATCGCGTTTTTGCCCGGCATCCGGAAACGCTTTTTGTGTCGCTGCATTTGGGCTGGCCGGAGAATCTGGATTGGGTCACTCGCATGCTCGACGAACATCCCAATGTGATGGTGGAGTTTGGGGCTCGGGAAGCGGAGTTGGGGCGGCAGCCTCGACGCACCCGCGAGCTCTTTGTTAAGTATCAGGACCGGGTAATGTTTGGCACCGACAACGGCATGGATGAAGCCATGTACCGAAGCCATTTTCGCTGGCTTGAAACCGGGGATGAATCGTTCGATTACTGGGGGTATCCGGCGCAGGGACGCTGGGAAATTTACGGCCTGGGATTGTCCGATCCGGTGTTGGAGAAAATCTATCACTTGAATGCGGAGCGAGTGTTTCGGCAGTTCAAGGGTGGAGCAAAGGGAGGGGCGCAATGACAACCAGGTATGGCAACGCCATGAACGCTAGGGCGGTTTCTTCCGGTGCGATCCGTGCAGGCTGGCTCTTGCTCACCGGAGTTTGCCTCTTGGTCGTTAGCTGCACGCCTCCTCCGGCGAAGACGAAGCCGGCGCCTCAACCGTCCCAAATCAAAGTGGATGTGAAACCGGGCGGGCCGATCGTCCTCATCACCAGTTCGGCCGAGTTCCAGATTCTGCCCTCCGGTTACATACAGGCCTCGCTGCTCAAGGCGGGGCAGAAGGTCACCCTGGACGAGCCGCGTGAGGGTGGCAGTGATTTTCTCGTGCGAGATGGCAAGGAAGTTCCGTTTGCGCTCGACTTCGGCCAGGCCAAGGTGCAGGACTGCGTCGGGAAATTGGGCCGGGGCAAGCGGGTGGAAATTGCTGCCGGCCCAGTGGACGGGGAGGCAGCTGGCATTCAACGTACGCTGCGGATCGAAGTATACGACGACTTTCCGACCATCCTGCTTTCAAGCGCGGAATATAAGAATACTGGCGCAGAAGATTTCCGCATTGACCGGGTGGTCGAACAGCGGCACAGGTTCAGCGGAAATCTGACGGACAAGAAGGCGCAGCCCTATGACATGTGGAGCTTCCACGGATCAAGCTACGACTGGGGAAAAGATGACGTGGTAAAGCTGACTCGAACCTTCTCGCAGCCGAACCTCATGGGGGCACAGGTGAAGGGCGGCTACGGCGGCGGCATTCCGGTGGTCGCGTTCTGGACGGCGTCGGCGGGCGAGGCCCTTGGTCACGTCGAAACCCTGCCGCTGACGCTGTCCCTGCCTGTCAGGGTGGGTGCGGATGGCGTAGAGGCCGGGGTGGACATCGCCGCCAACACAGTACTCAAACCGGGGGAGAGTTATTCCACGCCGCGAAGCTTTGTTGCGGTCTATGCGGGCGATTTTTATGAGCCGCTGCACGCCTGGTCGAGTGTGTTGCAGAAAGAGG
>WNFR01004069.1_pt1 | contig 15110 bp, 12 predicted proteins | sample 5400221 | NCBI WGS metagenome assembly WNFR01 (sample SAMN13153357, study PRJNA577476) | soil metagenome | isolation source: 40 cm soil under Madrone tree | place: USA:California | collected 2016-06-14 | reverse complement strand
TCCGTCGCGGCTCGAGCTCGACGCCGCGCCGCTACAGCGCGGCCGGCATCATGCGCGCGGTGTCACGGTGGTACGGGCGGCGCGGGCGTGCGCCGCCCGCGGCGCCACGAGGACCGCAGCTCGAGACGTACGACGCTCCCGACGAGCCAGATCGTTGCGAGCGGTGCGAGTGCGAGGCGGGCGAGCACCCAGCCGACGAGCGCTCCCGCGCTCGCTTGCCCGCTCATGTGATACGCGAGCGAGCCGAGACGGGTCGCGTGCAGCGGGAAGTAATCGAGGTTGTCGTTGAAGACGAGAATCCGCCGCGTCCGGAGCAGCAGCGGCAGCACGCGCAGGTAGTCGCTGCCGCGCCGGCTCGAGGGCACGGCGACGACGTCGTACGAGCGGCGCCGCAGCTCGCGGACGACCTCGCGCCGGTCCTCCCAGCGGACGACGACGACACGCGCGAACCCGGCGTGCGCGGCCGCCTCGCGGTCGTCTTCGCGAATGACGGCGTCGATCGTGCCCTCCGGAAACAGCGTCCGCAGGCAACCTGCGACGCGCAGCGTGAGCGCGATCGGCGCCGACTGGACCAACAACACCGCGCGCACGGCGTCGTGGCGGAACGAGCGGAGAAACGTCAGCGGCCCTGCCACGCGTCGGCGCTCCTCTCTCCGCCGTCGACCGGCAGCCACGTCGCGGACGATCGTGTGACCGCCTTGTCCGCGGCCGCGGCGACCAGCGCGTCGCGATAGCATGCAACTTGACGCTCAGTGATCGCGTCCCAGTCGTAGCGCGCGACGACGAGCGCGCGCGCCGCACGTGCGAGCGAGCGGGCGAGCTCCGCGTCGGCGAGCACGCGCTCGATCGCGGCGGCCATCGCCGCCGGCGTGTCGGCGAGGAGGAGCTCGCGGCCGTCGGTCGCACCGAGGCCCTCGGCGCCGATCGTCGTCGACACGACCGGGCAGCCGCTCGCCATCGCCTCGAGGATCTTGAGCCGCGTCCCCGAGCCTTGCAGCACGGGCGCGACGAACACGGCGGCGCGCCGGTAGTACGGCGCGATGTCGTCGACTTGCCCCGTCACCTCGACGCCCTCGGTCGCGGCGAGGCGGCGCACGACCTCGGGCGGGTAGGCGCCGACGATGCGAAAACGCATCTCCGGCCGCGCCCGGCGGACGAGCGGCAGCACCTCGCGACAGAAATACCGCACCGCCTCGACGTTCGGCTCGTGGCGGAAGAAGCCGACGAAGAGGATCGACGCCGGCTCGCGGCCGTCGGCGGCGAAGGCAAACCGCTCGCAGTCGACGCCGTTCGGAATCGTCACGACGTGGCGCGTGTCGACGTAGCGACCGAGCATGGCACGGTCGTCGTCGCTCATCGTGATCACGAGGTCGGCGCGCTCGACCGCGGCGACCTCGTAGCGCAGCATGCGCATCCATTCCAGTGCGACGCCGAGACGCGTCCACACGTCGGGCGCCGTGTCGCGGCTACGTGCGAGCGAGACGAAGCTCACGTCGTGCTCGACGAGCACACGCACCAGGCCGGGCGCGCGCGGCGGCAGGAAATGCGCCATGTGGGTGTACTCGACCTGCACGAGGTCGTAGTCCTCACGGTCGCAGAAGTACTCGACGGCCTCGCGCATCGACTCCGACCAGAACCCGTGCGTCTTGTGCGGGTGCAGCATGCCGCCGAAGGTGTGGCCGGGGCGCTCGATGATCTTCACCTCGCGGCAGACGCGTCGCAGCTCGGCGGCGCTCTCCGGATCGAGCTCCGCCGCGGTGTCGCCGTACGCGAGCAGTGTGACGTCGACGTGCGGTCGTAGGCGGCGCAGCAGCGCGAGCATGCGCACCGCCCCGCCGTGGACGGCGGGCCACGGGCTGTACGGGCTCACGACGAGCAGGCGCGGCTTGGTGTCGGGTGCGCGCCGCACGCGGAGACCGAACACGCCACGATACGCGTACCGATAACGAGACACGAGGAAGATCGTGGCGTCGTCGAGGCGACGCGGCGCCATGCCCTCGCGCGCGCGGGCGCGGAGAACGGTCGGCAGCTGGCGCACGAGGCCGCGCCACGTCGCCAGCGCGGCCACGCCTCCCATGTAGCGGAAGACGCGCGCGGGCAGCACGACGATGCCTGCGAGGTGCGGGAGCAGAATCCGCCAGTCGGATACGTTTTTCCACACCAGCGCGGCGAGGTTCTTCTCGAAGAAGCTGTGAATCGTGGTCTCGCTCCAGAGGCGCCGCGTCGTGCTGCGGTGCTTGTGATGCACGATGCTGCGCGGCTCGAAGAGCGACGGCCAGCCGCGCTTCCACGCCCGGTACCCGAGATCGACGTCCTCGATGTAGACCGGCGAAAAAACCGCTTCGTCGAAGCCGCCGAGCGCGAGGAACTTCGCGCGGTCGTACGCCGACGCCCCGCCACCCGCGTAGAAGATCGGATACTGCAGGTGCTCGTCGTAGCGATCGAGATGAAACAGCGTGATCGTCCCGTAGTGGAAACGGGCGTGGACCTTGCCGGTTTCCCAGCGCGGCTTCGACTTGTCGATGAAGTCGATGTGGCACGACACCCCGAACGCGGCCGGCTGCTCGTCGAGCGTCTCGAGGAGCGGGGCGATGAACTCGGGCTCGACGACCATGTCGTTGTTGAGGAGGATCACGGTCGCGTGCCGCGCCTCTGCGACGCCGCGGTTCGCGGCGCCGGCGAAGCCCTCGTTCCGCGCGAGCGCGATCACCCGCACCTCCGGAAACGCCGCGGCGACGTACACACGCGTGTCGTCGTCGCTGCCGTTGTCGACGACGACGATCTCGCCGCCCGGTGGATGCGCCGCGAGCGCGGCGCGGAGCGGGGGCAAGCTCATCTCGAGGAGCGGCTGGCCGTTCCAGGTCGGAATCACGACCGATACGGGCTGCGCGAGACGCGGTGCCGCGGCGGGCGATCCATCGGTTGCCGCGAGCGACGCCGGCCGAAGGGCATCGTCGCCCGCCACCGCAGGCGCGCGCGCGTCTCGGTCCGGCGCCGCGCGCGACCGGCGCCGGAGCGCGACCCGCAGATCGGTGGCGGCGAGGGCGAGCGCCACGATGACGGCGAACGGCACCCCGAGGAGGACGACGACCGCGACCAGAATCGTCCCGGCGAGACGGCGCGCCAGGCCGAGGAGGAAGCGGAAAAACGCCAGCACGTCGCGTGCGAGCCGGCCGGCGACGGGCGCCGTCTCGGCGCGCCGGAGCGCATCGTCGAGCTCCGCAATACGGCCGCGGGCGCGGTCGAGATCGTGACGGAGGACGGCGACCTCGGCGCCGACGCGTGCGAGCTCCATCGGTACCCGCGCGTCGCGGTCGGTCGTGACGGCGGGAGCGTCCGCCGCCGACGTTGCGTCGGACACCCGCAATCGCTCGGTCGGCGTCGCGGGCATCGTGCGGCCGTTCTCCGCCGCGAGGTTCGCGCCGAGCGCCGGCGTCGTGTCGAGCGCGCCGCCGAGGCCGGGCACGAGCGATTCCGTGAGCGTCGCGTTGTGCAGGAAGAGAAACGCCTCGTCGTCGATCGGCAGCGCGTCGGCGACGCCCTTCACGAGATAGTGGACGATCGATGCCGGTACTCGCTCGCCGCCTTCGGCCGGGGTGCAGAGCCACAGCGCGAGGCCGGTCTCGGAGGCGGTCGTCTCGAGCGTCCAGCGGTAGCGCCGGCCGCGCGAGTTGCCGACCGGCCGGAACTCGAAGCGCTGCCAATCGTTGTGGGCGATCTCCGCGAGCGGGACCGTCACGCGCGCGACGCGCCGTCCGGCGGCGTCGCCCTCGTAGAGCGACAGGACGAGGTCCGCCGACGGCGGCGGGCCGCCGAACCAGGTGAGGAGGTCGATCCGACAGAGGTTGTCGTACGCGGCGACGAGATCGTGGCTGAAACTGTGATCGGCGCTGAGCCGCGGCGACAACTCGCGCTCGCGGCTCAAGGTCTCTTCGGCGATCAGCGCGTCCTCCTTGCGCAGTACCTCGCCGCCCGTCGTTCCCGGCGCGAACCACCCGCCCTCGCGTTTGTCGGGCGCGAAGCGCGGCGCGAGACAGAAGCGGCGCAGCGGGTCGACGACTGTGCTCCACGCGAGCTCCGTGCGCACGCGCGCGACGCGCTCCGCACGCGCGCCGTCCGCGGGAGCGTCGATGAGCGCGAGGAGCGCGGCGGCGACGGCGTCGACGTCGCCCTCGGGGACGAGCGTGCCGAGCTCGTGGCGCTCGACCACGCCGGCGAGATCGTCGCCGCGGCTCAGCACCATCGGCAAGCCTGCCCAGAGGTAGTCGAGGACGCGCGTGCGGTAGGCGAACTGCGCCTCGACCCCCGGTTGGTGCAGGCTGACGCCGACGTCGGCTTCGAGGAGATAGTTCTGGCGCTCGTCGTACGGCACCCAGTCGACGAAGAAGACGCTGCGGCCCTCGAGCCCGAGCTCGCGTGCCGCGCCGCGGGCGCGCTCCGCCATCTCCATCGTGCCGATCGCCGGGTTCGGGTGGCGCATGCCGAGGAAAAGCGCCTTCACGTCGGGGCGCGCCGCCCGCAGCCGGTCCATCGCATGCACGAGCACGATCGGATCGAACCAGTTCCAGAGCCCGCCGGCCCAGAGGACGAGTTTGTCGTCGACGCCGATGCCGGGAATGACGCCTTTCGCGACCGCGCGCCCGTGGACGGCCGGGGTCTCCGCGATGCCGAAGGGGACGACCGCGAGCAGCTCGTCGAAGGCGTGGTCCACGACGTAGTTGGCACGATTTACGCGCCCCGCCGACGCCAGCATGCCGAGCCAGAAGCTGCGCTGCACGGCGCTGGCGCAGAGGAAGAGATCGCCGTTCGCGAGGTGATGCTGCAGCCAGCGCAGCGCGAGCAGCGGCCGCCCGCCGGCGCGCGCGAACTTGTCGCCGTAGAACTCGAGGTCGGAGAGGATGAACGGATCGTAGAGATCGACGACGAGCGGCTTCCGCACCGCCGCCATCAGCTCGGCGCGTCCGGCGACCATGACGACGTCCGCCGTCTCGACGAGCGGCGGCAGCGACGACTCCGACGGCACGCGCACCTGCGCCATGTCGCCGGCCACATTGGAGCTGCCGTCTGGCACGGCAACGGTAACCGCGACGTCGCCGGCGAGCGCGCGCGCGATCTCGACCGAACGAATTGCCGTGCCGGCCATCCGTGGTCCGGTCTGATCCGGGCAGATGATGAGGAGGCGCGTCATGGCGAGCGCACGCCGGCGGAGTCGATCGCAAACGTGCGGAGAGCGAGCGAGCCCGGGCCGCCGCGGTCGCCGAGCGAGTAGGGACCGTCGTCACCCGCGGCCGTCGTCGCGCCGAACGCGAGCGCGTTCTGCGGTCCGGTGCCGTGCGCACGGAGCTCGAGCGCGTACACCCGATCCGCGGAATCCGCTTCCGCCTCGAGCTCGAGCGCGAGCCAGTCACGATCCGGCGCGACCGCGGCGGGGATCGTCGCCGCGGCGGCAAGCGAGCCGTCGGCGCGTCGGAGACGCAGCTCCAGGTCGTGCTCGAGCGGCAAGCCGTACGTCACCGTGTGCATGTCGACGCGCGTCAGGCCGGGACGGCGGACGCGAAACCGTTGCTCGAGCACGACGCCGTCGGCGAGCGGCGGCGTGACGGTCGCCGCCTCGAGGGCGGCATCAGGAAGCGCGTTCGGCGCCCGCGCGGCGCGGGCGACCTCGCCGCGGAAGCGGCGGGCGAGCGCCACCTCGGCCGCGGGCGTCTCGTCCGCCGCGACGTCGCGCCGCTCGCCGTCGGCGCGCGACGACCCGGGGCGCGTCACGGCGGCGATCTCCTCGAGGATCGCGCGCAGCGCGCGCCCCTGCGTCGCCGGCGCGAAGCGCATCGCGACGTCGGCGCGCGCCGCGGCGCCGAGGCGGACGCGGAGCGCGGCATCGTCGGCGAGCGCCGTCAGGGCGCGGATCCAGTCGTCGTCGTCCGCGGCGAGGAGACCGTTCTCGCCGTCGCGGATCGCGTCGCGGAATGCCTCGGTCGGGCTCGCCACCGTCGGAACTCCGACGGCCGCCGCCTCGAGATATTTCACCGCGCCCTTGGCGGCGACGAAGGGGTCGCGCCAGGCGAGCGGCGCGAGATTCACGTCCACGGAGGCGATGCGCGCGGGCAGCTCCGTCCACGGCTCGAGCGGCAGGCGCTCCACACGGTGCGACACGGCGGCGAGCGCCGGATCGAGCGTCACCGGTCCGGCGAGGACCACCGTCAGCGACGGATCCCGCTCGACGAGCCGGCGCAGCACGGCCGCGATCGTCGCGAAGTCCTCGTCGTGGGTGGCGGTGCCGCTGAAGTATCCGAGGCGGACCTCGCGCCTGGTCGGTGCGCGGTCGGTGCCGGCGCGATCGCCGCGCGCGGCGGCGCCGAGCGCGAGCTCGCGCGCGGCGAGGCCGCAGCGATGGAGGTACGTCGGCTTGCCGATCTGGCGACCCGCCGCCGCGAGCGGCGCCGTCGTGGTGAGAAACGCGTCGCATGCGTCGAGCGTCCGCCGGTAACGCACGACGCCGTCGTGCCACAAGCGTCGCTCGGCCGCATCCATACCGCGGACCGGCGGCGGATCGGCGACCGCCGGATCGAAGATGAGATCGTCGACGGCGAACACGGTCGCGCGTCCGAGCGCGCGGGCGCGCGCGAGCAGATGTCGCGCCCAAGCGCCGTCGGGGACGCGGTAGAGCACGAGGACGTCGTGGGTCGCCAGATCCGCGGCGAGGCGCGGATCGGTGTGCGCCCGGACCGTGCTCGGGACCGCCTGCGTCGCGAGCTGCTCCGCCCAGTGGAGCACCGCGTAGCGATGGCAGAACCCGTCGATGCCGCTCGCGAAGAGGACGCGCATGCGAGCGCCGTTCTGTACCGGGCCTCTCGACCGGTCAAGCCGACAGGAGCACCGCACGCCGGAGGCATCGGACGTCCGTGCGCGCGACGCGCACGATCCGCGGGTCGCGGCACGGACGGCGCCGTTTGCGGCGTCGAACGATTCGGCACATAACGCGGGACGTGGATACGTTCCACCATTTCGGCCTCATCCCCGCGCTCACCGAAGCGGTCGCCGACATGGGCTACACGCGGCCGACGCCGATCCAGGCCGAGGCGATTCCGGTCGGCCTCGCCGGCCGCGACTTGATCGGCTGCGCGTCGACCGGCACCGGCAAGACCGCGGCGTTTTTGCTGCCGATCCTGCAACGCTTGCACACCGGGAAGCGCGGCACGTGCCACGCGCTCATTCTCTCGCCGACGCGTGAGCTGGCGCTGCAGATCGACGAGCAGGCGCTCGCGCTCGGCTACCACATCGGGCTCACGGCGGTGTCGGTCGTCGGCGGCGTCGACATGCGGCCGCAAGAGCGCGCGCTCCGCGCCGGCGCCGAGATCGTCGTCGCGACGCCGGGGCGGCTCCTCGATCACATGCGTTTCGACTACGTCGATTTCGGCGCGCTCGAGGTGCTCGTCCTCGACGAGGCCGACCGCATGCTCGATATGGGCTTCCTCCCCGACATCCGCCGCATCTTGCGCGCGCTCCCGACGCAGCGGCAGACGCTGATGTTCTCGGCGACGATGCCGCCGGAGATCCGCCAGCTCGCGAAGGACATCCTGCGCGATCCGGTGACGATCATGGTCGGCGCGCAGAAGCCGGCGAGCGGCATCGTACAGAGCGTCTATCCGGTCGCGCAGATGCGAAAGGCACCGCTCCTCACCACACTCCTCCGGCGCGAAGGCATGCGCTCGGTGCTGGTCTTCGTGAAGCGCAAGGTCGATGCCGACCGCCTCGCGCGCACCGTCTCGCGCAGCGGCGTCGGCGCGACCAGCATCCACTCCGACCGCCGCCAAGAGGACCGCATCGCCGCGCTCGAGGCGTTTCGTCGCGGACAGTACCCGGTGCTGATCGCGACCGACGTCGCCGCGCGCGGCATCGACGTCGAGGGGATCTCGCACGTCGTGAACTTCGACGTCCCGTTCTCCGCCGACGACTACATCCACCGCGGCGGCCGCACCGCGCGCGCCGGCGCCGCCGGCGAGGTGATCACGTTCGTCGCGCCCGATGAGGAGGGGGATCTCCTCACGATCGAGCGCACGATCGGCGCGACATTGCCGCGCGTGATCCTGCCGAACTTCGATCACGGTACGCACGAGCACGTCCCGCCGGCGGTCACCGCGCCGGAGAAGGGACGATCGCGGCGCGGCGACGGCGCCGGCGGCCGGCGCGGCGGGCGACGACGGCGTGGGGACTCCGGCGTCCAGGCAGCACACGCACCCGCGACCGGGCGCGGCAACGACGTGTCGCATGCCGCCGGTGCGCAGGCGCCTGCCCGCGGCGGCGAGACCTCGCATGCGAGCGGCGACGGTACCGCTGCCGGCGGCGCGCGCGCGCGCAGCCGACGTCGTCGCGGTGGCCGCCGCAAGTCGACGACCGCGCCGACGGTGGAGTGAGCCGCAAGACCAGCGCTATCCAGGTGGTGTCCTCGCGATCGAGCGTGTAGAGGTCGCGCATGGAGAGCAGCGGCTGCGGGTGCCCGCCGACGGCATCAGCCGGGCGCGTGCATCACGTCTTCGTGAACGTGAAGGATCTCGACCGCGCGCGGTCGTTCTACGGTTGGCTCATGCCGCGGCTCGGCTACACCGAAATGCACGACTTCGGCCACACATCCGGATGGACGAGCGGCGTGGGGAGCTTCTGGATCAAGGCTGCGGATGCGCGATTCGCCGACGACGCGTTCCACAAAGATCGCGTCGGTCTCTGTGAGATCGCGTTTGCGGCGGGAAGCCGCGCCGACGTCGATGCGCTCGCGCGCGAGCTCGACGCGCGCGGCGCGACGATGCTCGATCGGCCGCGCGAGTACCCGGAATACGTGCCGGGTTATTACGCCGTGTTCTTCACCGATCCCGACGGCGTGAAGCTCGAGCTCGTCCACATTCCGGACGCCTGATCGCATGCCCGCTCGCAAGAGACGAAATCTCCGGCGCGCGCCGCGCAGCAGCGCCGCGGCGGCAAACGCCGGCGACGGAGCGCCGCGCGCGCGCGCGCCGCGCACGTCCGCGCGCGTCGTGCGCGTCGGGCTCGTCCAGATGCGCTGCACGGCCGATCCGGACGCGAACCTCGCGCGCGCCGAGCGTGACGTGCGCGCGGCGGCGCGGCGCGGCGCGGCGATCGTGTGTCTGCCCGAGCTCTTCCGCTCGCTCTACTTCTGCCAGTCCGAGGACCACGACAACTTCGCGCTCGCGGAGCCGGTGCCCGGTTCGACGACGGACGCGCTCGGCGCGCTCGCGAAGTCGCTCGGGATCGTGATCGTGGCATCGGTGTTCGAGCGGCGCGCCGCCGGCGTCTACCACAACACCGCCGTCGTCCTCGGGACGGACGGCGCGCTCGTCGGGATGTACCGCAAGATGCACATCCCCGACGACCCGCTCTACTACGAGAAGTTCTACTTCACGCCCGGCGACCTCGGCTTTCGCGCCTTCACCACCGCGCCGGCGCGGATCGGAACGCTCGTCTGCTGGGACCAGTGGTATCCGGAGGCGGCGCGGCTCACCGCGCTCGACGGCGCCGAGATCCTCTTCTATCCGACCGCGATCGGGTGGCACCCGGCGGAGAAGACGGAGCATGGCGAGGCGCAGCACGCGGCGTGGGAAACGATCCAGCGCAGCCACGCGATCGCGAACGGCATCTTCGTCGCGGTGCCGAACCGCGTCGGCCACGAGCGTCCGGTCGGCGGCCCGGGCATCGAGTTCTGGGGGCAGAGCTTCGTCGTCGACCCGGTGGGACGCGTCGTCGCGCGCGCGAGCGCCGACCGCGAGGAGGTGCTGGTGGTCCCGTGCGACCTCGCGGCCGTCGAGACGGCGCGCACGCACTGGCCGTTTCTCCGCGACCGCCGCGTCGACGCGTACGGCGACCTGACGCGTCGTCTCGTCGACTGAGCGCGATGGAAACGCCGACGCCGCGCGCGCTCGGATTTCGCATGCCCGCGGAGTGGGAGCCGCACGAGGGCACGTGGCTCTCCTGGCCGCGCCGCGAGGGCATCAGCTTCCCCGGGCGCTACGACGCGGTGCCGGCGCTCTGGCGCGCGATGGTCACGACGCTCGCGACGGGCGAGCACGTGCACGTGAACGTCGGCGACGGGGCGCAGGAGGCTGAGGTACGGGCCGTGCTCTTCGGGCACGAGGCGGCGGCGCGCACCGCGCTCGACGCGTCCGCGGCGACGTCACTCGCGAAGACCGTCCGCGGTGACCGAGTGTCGCTGCATCGCATCCCCACCGACGAGCCCTGGTGCCGCGATCACGGCCCGACGTTTCTCGTCCGCGATGGGGAGCTCACGCTCATCGACTGGCGGTACAACGCGTGGGGCGGGAAGTACCCGCCGTACGACCGTGACGACGCCGTCCCGTCACGAATCGCCGAGCTTCTCGGCGTGCGCGCGTTCCATCCGGGCATCGTGCTCGAAGGGGGCGCGATCGACGTGAACGGCCGCGGCACGGTGCTCACGACCGAATCGTGTCTCCTGAATCCCAACCGCAACCCGTCGCTCGGGCGCGCGGAGATCGAGGCGTACCTGCGCGAGTACCTGAACGCACCGCACGTCGTCTGGCTCGGCGCGGGTATCGCCGGCGACGACACCGACGGCCACGTCGACGACCTCACGCGCTTCGTCGCGCCGCGTACCGTGGTGACGGCCGTCGAGGCCGACCCCGCCGACGTCAACTACGGCCCGCTGCGGGAGAACCTGCACCGGTTGCGCGCGGCGCGCGATCAGGACGGTCGGTCGCTCGAGGTCGTGGAGCTGCCGATGCCGGGCGCCGTCGAGTGGGAGGGGCAGCGCTTGCCGGCAAGCTACGCCAATTTCTACGTCGGCAACGAGGCCGTCCTCGTGCCGACCTTCGCGCACGAGAACGACGCCGTCGCGCTCGACGTCCTACGCCGTTGCTTCCCCGGGCGCCGCGTCGTCGGTATCGACGCGACGGCGCTCGTGTGGGGCCTCGGCGCGTTTCACTGCGCGACGCAGCAGCAGCCGCTCGCCGCGCACACCTAGCCTGTCGGTCGCGCCGATCACCGATGACGACCTTCCCGCGCTCGACGCCTTGATGGCGCGCGATCGCGACCGGCCGATGGATTTTGCGGACGCGACGCTGGTGGTGAATTCAGCCGTCGACCTCGTGGCGTTGCCTCCGTAAGTGTCGTGGCCTATTGAGGAGGCGCGCCATGAGATCGCGAAAACCCTCGCGAACCGCGACTGCGAAACGCGCGCGGAACGGCGACGTCAAACCTGCGCATGCGCAGCGTGCCTCCGCACCCCTCATCACCGCCGCCGATCTGCGACGCGCGGTCTTCGAGCTCGCGAGTACCCTCGCGCCGGCAGACGTCGACGACCTCCTCGGCAGCGAGGACGAGCTGCGCGAGCGTGCGGGCCGCGTCGACGGTGCGCCGGGGAAGCTCTTCGCCGCGCAGCTCGAGCTCGCGATCACGCTACTGCGCGACCATGCGGCGGGGCGGTGTCCGCAGATTCCGTACTTCACGATCAGCATGCTCGCCGCGGCGCTCGCGTATCTCGTCGACGATTTCGACTTGATCCCGGATTTTCTGCCGCGCATCGGCACGCTCGACGACGCCCTCGTGATGACGATGGCGTTCCAGCAGGCCGAGGACGGTCTCCGTCGCTACTGCACGTGGAAGGAGATCGATCCCACGCCGGTGCTCGGCGCGCCCGGGAAGGAGTGACAATGAGATTGCTCACACCGGCGTTGGCGCTCGTCGCCGTCGCCGGCCTGGTGGCCGGGACGTGCACCGCCGTCGGCGCCGGGACGTCGATCGCCGACGAGCAACCATCACGCATGGTCACGGTGCGCGACGTCACCGCGCGTCCCGGCATGGTCTCGGGTGTGCTGGTGAACCATTCGCAGAAGCTGCTGCGCGACGTCCGGCTGCTCTTCCACCACACCTGGCTGTGGGCGGACGAGTTCCACCCGGGCGAGGACAGCCCGGGACGTGCCGACTACTACACGGTACGCAACGAGCTGCCGCCCGGCGGGACGGTCGAGTTCAGCTACCGGCCGGAGCCGCCGCTGCCCGGCCGCGACGACGGACGGTTCGAGACTACCGTCGACGTCGTCGGGTGGATGGAGGTCGGGCGCTGATCGCGGCACATTCAGGACGCCGACCTTGCGGAACATCGTGCAGACGGCGCCATACATGCACGACGGCAGCGACGAACGTCTCGGTGCCGGAGAGCCTGCCCGAATGAAGCTCGGCGCCTACCTCCGCAACATGGGACCGCAGTCGACGCCGCGTACGCTGGTCGCGTGCGCACGCGTGGCGGAGGCGTCGGGCCTCGACGACGTGTGGGTCGCCGATCACATCGCGATCCCGCCCGACGACGCCGCGGGCTCCGGCGGCCGTTACCTCGACCCGCTCGCGACGCTCGCGTTTCTCGCCGGCGCGACCGAGCGTATCGGTCTCGGCACCGGCGTCCTCGTGTTGCCGTATCGTCCGCCGCTCGCGACCGCGAAGTGGGTGGCGACGATCCAGGAGCTCTCAGGCGGGCGCCTGCGCTTCGGCGTCGGGGTCGGCTGGATGGAGCCCGAGTTCCGCGCCGTCGGCGTCGCGCGCCGTGACGCGGCGAAGGTCACCGACATGACGCTCGAGTTCGTGAACCGCTGCTTCGCGAACGACGAGGTCGAGGCGAACGGCCAGCGCTTTCTCTTCTTGCCGCGGCCGACGCGGCCGCCGATCCTGGTCGGCGGCGCCGCGCCGCATGCGCTCCGCCGCGCCGCGCGCTTCGGCGACGGCTGGATGCCGATGGGACGCGACCCGGACGCATTGCGCTCACCCGTCGCGCAGCTGCGCGAGCTCTTCGCGGCGGCAGGGAAGGGCGCGCCCGAGGTCGTCATGCTGACGGCGCTGCCGCTCGACGATCCCGCCGCCGCGGCCGCGCGCGCCCGCGCGTTCGCCGACGCCGGTGCGACCGGCGTCGTGCACGGGGCCCGGTATGACGACGCCGACGCGTTCCGCCGCGCCGTCGACGTGCTCGCGCGTCACGTCGCGCCGGCGCTCGCCGGCTGATCTCGGTCGCCATCGTCGCTCTGCGCCAGAATGGACGCCGCTTCGGCGATGCGTCGGAGACCGCCGCGTACGGACGGTACGATCACTCGCGCTGCTGCACGAACAGCAGCGACGACGGTCCGCCGTCGACCGAGATCGTCTGCCCGGTGACGAAGGACGACGCCTCCGAGGCGAAGAAGATGCATGGCCAGGCGATCTCCTCGACGCGTCCCATGCGTCGGAGCGCCGTCGAGTGCTCGATCGTGCGGCGCAGCTCCGGTGTCGGCCACGTGCGCGCGCCCGCTTCCGGGGTGTCGATCGGCCCCGGCGCGATGCAGTTCACGAGGATGCCGTGGCGCGCCCACTCCATCGCCAGCGTACGGGTCAAGTTCTGCACACCCGCCTTCGCCGCGCCGTAGTGCGACATCCCGGGCGCGCCGTAGACGCCCGCGTCCGACGACATGTTGATGATGCGCCCGCGGCGCTTCGCCGCGATCCATTTCAGCGCCGCGGCCTTCGAGCAGAGGAAGGTCCCCTGCAGGTTGATCGCGACGATCGTCGCGAACCCGTTCGGGCTGATCTCCTCCGCCGGCTGAAAAAAGCTCGCCCCGTGATTGTTGATCAGCACGTCGAGCCCGCCGAACTTCTCGTACGCGCGCTCCACCATCCGCTCCACCTGCGAAGGATCGCGGACGTCGCACGTGATGCTGTCGACGACGCCGCCGTCGGCGCGGATCCCCTCCGCCACCGGGCCGAGATGCACCGCGTTGCGGCTGGCGATCAGCACCTTCGCGCCTCGCCCGGCGAACTCGCGCGCAATCTCCGCCCCGATCCCGGTCCCGCCGCCGGTGACGATGACCACCTTCCCGTCGACGCTGAACACGTCACGATTCATGAGTTCCTCCGTTGCGCCGTCGTATTAGCGACTGCGCAGGCCGCGGTCGAGAACGCTGCAGCTGCAAGGCGCGACCGAGTGAGGGCGGAGGCGTAGCGGGAGCTACGCCGCACAACCGAACGAGGGAGCAACGCGGCAGATGCGGCGTTATCGGCCGCGGCCGTCGTTGCGAGGGCTCGGCGACCACCGACCTTCACTGCCGATCGTGCGCTCGATTTCGCGGTCGGCCTCTTCCATCTCCTTCGCCCAGTTGCGCACCTTGCGCGGCGCGTTCTTGAACTCCTCGAAGAGGGGCCGCGCGAGCTCGCGACGGCTGATGCCCTCGGGGGCGACCATGATGTCGATCTGCGCGCTCGCGAGATCGAAGCCGCTGTGGACGAGGTCTTCCGCGTCCATGCCGTAGGCGGTGAGCGTTTGGCGGAGCGCGGCGGCGTTGGTGCCGAAGCGGCGTGCGACCTCGTGGATGTTCTGGATGCGGTAGTCGCCGTTCGCCGTGATGCCGAGATGGTAAGCGCAGAACAGGTCGAACGGATCGATCTCGCCGCCGCGCGGCACGTTCGGCGCTTGCGGACGAGGCGCCTCGTGGTGGTCACGTTGCACCGGGCGCGACGGGCGGCCGTCGCCGCGCCGCCAGCGCGGCGGTTGCGAGTAGGCTCCCCCGGCCCCCTGCGCCGCGTGTCCCGGTGACCAGCGGCGGCCGCCGCCCTGCGCGCCCGCTCCGCCGTTCGACCATCGTCCGCGACCGAATTTGCCGCCGCCGTCGGGAGGGCGCGGTGCCTGGCCGTTTGCTCCGCGCGGGCGCCGCGGCGCCTGGCCGTCCGACGCGCCCTGCCAGCGCGACGGACCGAGCGGCACTCCCGACGACGGACCGACGTAGCCACGCGGTGGCGACGACCCGTTCGGGGGTCCGGCCCCGCCGTACCGTGGCTGGCCAGACGAGCTCGCGGAGCGTTGATCCCAGGGAGGGCGGCGCCCTCTCCGATTGCGACCGCTCATCTCCGATCAACTATGCCTGAACGCGTCGCCGTCGTCGAGTTCCGATTGCGCATACGCGTACTGCCTCCTAGTCACAATGGAACGACCGGCTCCGATTCGCAGCGTGCCGTAGTACGCGGTCGCGTAGGTTACGCTGCGGATCGGATCTCAACCCGTAGCGCAGAGCTACATGCGAAAGGAGCCGGTCGTATGGAGAAGCATAGCC